>Ga0172365_10000700_pt1 | contig 23290 bp, 25 predicted proteins | sample LakKivSesite48cm_FD_114535 | JGI IMG/M metagenome (GOLD analysis project Ga0172365, IMG submission 114535) | Sediment microbial communities from Lake Kivu, Rwanda - Sediment site 48cm | ecosystem: Environmental > Aquatic > Freshwater > Lake > Sediment | place: Rwanda: Western Province, Lake... | reverse complement strand
CTATAGTACCATATGTTATTGTCATGGGCTATCCTGATGAGAAGCTAGAGCCCAAAGAAAAGAAGAAATTAGAAGAAATAATGAGTTTTGAAAAGTGGTAATATGGATTATCAAAAAATAGGATTTAAATGTGGTTTGGAAATTCATAATCGTTTGAATACAAAAACAAAACTGTTCTGTGGTTGCAAGCCTAGATTCTCTGAAGAAAAACCAATAGTCATTATTAAAAGAAAACTAAGGGCTGTCTCAGGAGAGATGGGGCAGGTTGATGTTGCGGCTATATACGAATATTTGAGAGATAGAACTTTTGATTACAACTGCTATAGAGAAGAAACTTGCTTGATATGCATAGATGAAGAGCCTCCTAGATCTGTAAACAGAGAAGCCTTGGATATTGTCTTGCAGATAACCAAGCTTTTGAAAGCAGAAATACCAGATGAGATTCACATTATGAGAAAGATAGTCATTGACGGTTCTAACGTTTGCTCTTTTCAAAGAACAGCTGTTGTTGGAACTAACGGAATATTAGAAACCTCTCAAGGAAAGGTTAGGATAACTAACATCTGCTTAGAGGAAGAATCTGCAGGAATAGTTGGACAGAAAGGGAATGAAATATTCTATAGATTAGATAGACTAGGAATTCCATTGATAGAGATAGGGACGGCACCTGACATTAAAAATCCTGAACATGCAAAGGAGGTAGCAGAAAAGCTAGGAATGATTGTAAGATCAACAGGAAAAAGCCAGCGTGGTATTGGTGTGACAAGAGAGGATTTGAACGTCTCAATTGCAAAAGGAGCAAGAGTTGAGATAAAGGGTGTTCAGGAACTTGACATGATACCTACCCTCATCGAAAACGAAGTAAAACGACAGCAAGTTCTGATAGAGAAAGGGGAAAAGCCAAAAGAGGAAACTAGAGTTGCAAAGGAAGACGGGACAACTGAATATATGAGACCATTACCTGGTGGAGAAAGAATGTATCCTGAGACTGATCTAGAGACAGTATCAATAACAAAGAACCTTTTATCTAAAGTAAAAATACCTGAGACTTGGGAAGAAAAGGCAAAAAGATTTTCAAAAATATTGCCTAAGGAAATGATAGACCAAATCTTAAAGAGCGAATACTTAGATTTGTTTGAGAAGTTATCTAAAAAATATAATCCTACTTATGTTGCAAACACTTTCACTTCTGTCATAAAAGACCTGAGGAGAAGGGGATTTGAGACAGGATTCGTAACAGAAGAACACTTTGAAGATTTGTTTTCATCTGTTGATAAAAAATTGATTTCTAAAGAAGCTATCCCGAATGTTTTAGAGATTGTCTGTAAAGATAAAATATCTGTAAAGGAAGTCATAGGAAAAAGTGGGCTAAAAGCTTTGGACGAAAGACAGCTAAAGGAAATAATAAGAAAGATTTTCAACAAATATCCAAATTTAGTCAAGGAAAAGAAGGTTTCCGCCTTAATGGGAGAGGTAATGAAAGAAGTAAGAGGCAAGATATCTGGAGAGATAGTATCCAAGGCATTAAAAGAAGAATTAGAATCAAAATAGGCTCATGCATTAAGCACTAAAATATAATAGTTTAAGATAGCAGCTATAGTCACCCAAATAATATATGGTAAAAGTATCAAGCCAGCTCTTTTTGACAATTTGTAGAATTCAAAAATTGTAACTGCTATTGCTATCCAGAGTAACATTATTTCTATTAATCCAGCCAGAGGATTTTCTAAACCAAAGAAAAAGAAACTCCATAAGTTGTTCAGAACAAGTTGTAAACCAAAGAAAGAAATAGCTCTTCTAAAGCTTTTCTCAAGTTGTTTCCCCCATACCCAATATAAAGATATTCCCATTAGAGCGAACAGCGTAGTCCATACTGGTCCAAATAACCAGTCAGGAGGCGCGAAGCTTGGTTTTTGAAGATTTACATACCAAGTTGTAATTTTTGGGATTGTGAAAATAGAACCGATTAAACCTGCTAGCTGACAAATCAATATGAAAATTAAAATTCTAATCCACTTATTCATGGAAATATATTAAAATTTAATATAGAAATACTTTTACTCCAGAAATTCTATCGAATCTACCACACCGTCACTGTTCTTGTCAATCCCCTCGACAACCCTTGCGAAGATATTTGAATCATGAGAATTGCCTTTGCATATTTCATCAAACTTTTTTAAGAAAGCTAGAATGGCAGCTCTTGTTCCAGCCATTCTTCTACCAGCTATAACTAGTATGTCCTTATTTTTATCAAATGGATTTTTCACTTTGACTATTATCCCACATTCTTCTTCTGTATAGTCTTTTCCAGAAATATTAGAATGGAAACCAGAAAAAAAGTTTTCTTTGTCTCTTATTTTTTCAAATTTTATAGGAAGCTTGGGATTCACCTTTGCTGTTATTGCGTTTACTCCAGGACCACCTATCAATATCAAGTTATTCTTCAAGTCTTCCTCTTTAACCTCGGTATCTAATTTTGTAAAGAATTCAGGAGTATAATTAAGAAACGTTCCAAGGAAAAAACCAAGATCTGTAGCAAACAAGCCATCCTTTGCCCTAGCCTTTGACAAGCCATGCGGTTCGGGACTACCCATAATTATCAATGCATTTAGCCTGCCATCAGAAATGAAAGGCTCTAAAAAGTTTTTATATTCTTTTTTCAACTGGAAGACTTTTTGAGATTCTTCCAAAGGCTTTAAGAGAACAGTGAAAGCATAGTCTGATAGGGTGTAAAATTTTGCTAATGCCCCCTGTCTTTTTTCTTCCTTTAATTTCTCTATAAGGCCAGCCTTTTCCAAGTTTCTGATGTGGTAATAGACTTTCTGCTCATGCACTTTTAGCTTTTCACCAATCTCTTTAGGATAGCTAGGTTCATCTGCTAAGATTTTTAGAATTTTCCATGCCAAAGGAGACAGAGCAACTTTCAAATGTTTTGGCTCTAGAAGCTTTGTTATCAAGCTAAAATTCTTACCATTTTTTTGTTCAACCACCCAAGTCATCCAACCACTAATAATTATTTTTTAATACTATTATAATTATTTTAATAATATTTATATCTATCATTTTCCATAATTTCAAAAAAAGCAGAGGAGAAAAAACCCAAGGGGTTGTCCTAATAATAAAAAATGTTCTCCCTCTGCTTCATGCTCAAGTGATTAAATGGAAGAAAACAATGGCTCAAGAACCTTATACCCAAACGCCTATAGGACTTGGAATGAATTCTCATATGCCTTTTGCGATGGCTGTAGTTACAAGTACAGCTCTTTCATAAACGAAGATAAAAGAGTTAAAGAATGCTTGTCTTGCATAAGTTCTCAAGACCGTTTCTATAGGAACAAGGACCAACCCATTGTTATTACAAAAGATGAAGAGGGTAGAAACTTGGCAAAAACATTAATATAGAATAATCTTTAACAGCAAAACAAATAGAAAAAATAATAAGAAAAACTAAAAAATAGCTAACTAAGAGTTGCTTTATTTCTTTATCTTTTTACCTATATATCCGCCGATTGCTCCTAGTACAATACCTGCACCTATGAAAAACGCTGCTCCGACAATAGGAACATAAGGTCCTACTAAGCCGCCAACAATTGATACAACTTGGTCAACAAGTGCCACACCTGTTGTTCCTGGCATCGGTATAAAAGGTGTTATAATACTTGCTATAACTCCACCAATTACACCTGCTATTATTCCGTCAACAGCAGCCCTCATTGGTGTTGTACTTTTCATACCAACATAAATACCTGCTATCAATGCTCCAAGTAGTAGAGCGTATGGTGCTAATGCTGCTACTAACATACCTAGGAGAATCGCCAGAATAACATAGATTATTCCGCCGATTATATATGTTTTAAAGTTCATACATTTCACTTTTAAGAATAGGAATTTCCCTAAATATAAACATTGCTATATCAAAGATTCTCCTGAGAGATGAGAGTGATTGGCATTCTCGATTTTAACTCTCAAAAACTTTCCTAGTAAGTCGTTGTTGCTCTCAACCAACACGGGTTTGTATGCAAAATTTCTTCCAATCCATTGATTTGGTTGGGATCCTCTTTCAGAGACTAGAATTTCACCTTTCCATCCAATCCATTCATTGTTTTTTTCCAGAGAAGTCTTTCTAACAAGCTCAGAGATTATTCGACTCCTTTCTTTTACAACATTTGTAGGTAGAGGTTTTAGCTTAACAGCTTCTGTTCCAGGTCTCACACCAAATTTTGAAACATTAACCCAGTCTGGTTTTATTTTTTTAATGATTTCTAAAGTTTTCAGGAAGTCTTCCTCTTTCTCAGTTGGATAACCCACTATAACATCAGTCCAGACTTGGCATTTGAAAGAATCTCTAAACATTTTAACAACTTCTTCAAACTGTGATATTTTATAGGCACGATTCATCGAGGCTATAACATTATCTGAACCACTCTGAATGGGCAGATGAATGAACTTGTAAATTTTTTCGCTTTTGAAGGCTTTTACAATGTCCGAGGCGATAGGAATGACGTTTTTCAGGTTCATCATTCCAACTCTAACGAAAAATTTTCCTTGAATATTAGATACATCCTTTAACAGTTCTGGCAGCTTTGTTCCTTTGTCAAGTCCGTAAGAAGCAGTATCTTGAGCCGTTAGCCAAATTTCTTTACAACCTTCCATTAAAGAGGACTCTATTTCCTTTACTATCATTTCCCTAGGATATGAGAAAAGTTTTCCCTTGGCAAGTCTAACACAGCAATAATAGCAATGAGAGTTACATCCGCTTGAAATAGGAACGATGTCTATAACAGGATTTCTCCTTATCTTAGGCAAGCAAAGTTTAATCTCATTCGATTCTCCACGATATTCTACTCTCTTGCCCTCAAGAGTTTTCTCAACTGCTTGAACAACCTCCTTTATATGATGCGTGCTTAACAAGGTAGCCCTAGGAGCAATATCTATTAACTTATTATAGATTCCCTCTGGCATGCATCCAGCTATTATCAACTTCTTTTGGCTTAATTCCTTTATCCTGAAGAGTATTTTCTGTTCAGTTGGAGTTTTAACATAGCAGGTTACTATTATTATCAAATCAGCTTTTTTATCGCTATCAACAATTTTAAAACCTGCTTGCTTTAACAAACCAGCCATCATTTCTGCTTCGGCTTGAGAGTTAGAGCAACAATAAATTTCTATGTAAATGCTTGCCATATCTGATAAATTGGAAGATAATTATTTAATAAGTTACTCTCCCACAACGGTTACGATAATTTCTCTTTCTCTATCAACAACATCAAAATTAGCAACTATTATCTCTTGCCAGGTTCCTAAGAGTAGTCTTCCTTCTTTTATTGGAATTGTTTGACTATTACCCACAAATGCAGATCTTATATGCGAGAAAGCATTCTCGGCATGCTGATAAATTTCTCTCTCAGAAGCAACCTTTCCCAAAGAGTTTTTTAGGTCTTGTAAAAGCATTGGTTCATCTTCATTTATGAGGACAGCAGAAGTAGAACCTTTAGAAAATATGGTACAGATTCCATCCTCAATTTCAGACTTTCTAACAATTTCATCTACTTGGTTTGTTATGTTAGAAAAGTTTTGAGACTTCATTTTTAGTTTTATTGTTTCACTATAAACCATAATAGAAATTATATGACTTATTATAAATAGTGTAGGGAGAATAGAGATAATTTATAAATACGGGAAAAATGAAAATAATCTATAGTGATTTTTTGAAAGGAATTGAACTACCAATAAATACATTGATAATAATTGTCATATGCCTAATAGTTCTCATAGCTATTGTAGTCTTATTCTTTGGTACTTGGAATCCTGGAAAAGGAACACTAACACAGGAAGCCGCAAAGAACAATGCTTGTCAATTGATGGTTGCTCTAAGATGTAATGTAAATCCAGAAACCATAGTCGTTCGAGATTTTGATGCTGATAGAGATGGAAATTTAAATACCCCTGGAGCTGGCAAGGGTGCATGCGGTAGTCCGGGTCAAGGCGACACCTTATACATGCTCTGCAAGTGTTGGTATGGCATAAGCGATGCGGTGCCAGCAGATTTTGATAAAGACTGCAAATCTATTTGTATGTGCGAATCAACAACTTAATGCGAACGGTTCCACGAGAAATAAAGGCCATGTTCTTTATAAATCATTTAAATAGTTTAAATTGTATTTAAATACTCAACCAGAGGTGCTTTTTTAATGAGTTTTAGAATTAAAATCGAAAATGTAGTTGCTTCAGCTTCTTTGAACGTTCCTATAAAACTTGAAAAATTAGTCTCTAACCTTGACAACGTAGAGTATGAACCAGAGCAGTTTCCAGGTCTTGTTTTAAGATTAAAAGACCCGAAAGCAGCATCTTTAATATTTTCATCAGGAAAAGTTGTTTGTACAGGTGCAAAGTCACCTAAAGATTCCAAGCTTGTCATAGCAAAAATAGTATCAAAGATGAACAAAATAGGAATAAAGATTCCAAAGAATTATAAAGTTCAATTAGAGAACATTGTTGCTTCTGCAAAGCTCAACAGAGAATTAAATTTGAACAATATTGCTTTTTCGTTGGAGAATACTGAATACGAACCAGAGCAATTCCCAGGTTTAGTCTATAGAATGGACAATCCGAGAGTTACTTTCCTTCTCTTTGGTAGTGGTAAAATTATTTGTACTGGTGGAAGAAGCATAGAAGATGTGAAAAAGGCTGTAGCTAAGATAGACAAACGCTTAAAAAATTTAAATAAATAGTGTTTTATATGGAAGTTGAGCAGTTTGAAGAGTTTTTTAGTCATGAATACCAAAAAGAGCTGATGGCAGCAGCCGCCAAGGGTAAAAAATCAATAGAAGTTGATTTTGCTTTACTAGATAAACAATATCCTGAGTTAGCAGACAAACTTCTAAATGACCCTGAGAATATTTTAAAGGCTGCTAAAGAAGCTATAAAAAGTGTAGATGTACCCTCTGAAAGCAAATTAGAAATCGAGCCGAGATTCAAAAATCTACCTGAAAGATTTAATATAAGGATAAGAAGTCTAAGGTCTGAGCATATTGGAAAGTTTGTTTGCTTGGATGGTGTTGTAAGAAGGGCTTCTGAGGTTAAGCCTGAAGTCTCTGTTGCGATATATGAATGCCCTGATTGCGGTGCTAAACTTTCTGTTGAACAAACTGAAAGGTTCTTAAAAGAACCATTAATTTGTGAATGCGGTAGAAGGGGTGGCTTTAAGCAAATTGATAGAAGACTTTTTGATGTTAGATGGATTTTTATAGAAGAGCCATTTGAAATTGTTACAGGCGAAAAGCCAGGAGAGGTTTCCGTGTATCTTAAAGAGGACTTGACAACACCGGAAATGCAAAGAAAAACTGACCCTGGAAATAGGTTAAGAATAAACGGCATAGTAAAGGAGATAAAGAAAGTTTTTAGAGGCAAGATGAAAACTCAAATGGATATTTTTGTTGAGGCAAATTATGTTGAGTCAACAGAGATAGAATGGGAAGAAGTGGTAATAAGTCCTGAGGATGAGAAAACAATAAAAGAATTAGCTAATGATCCTGAAGTTTACAATAAGATAGTCGCATCAATCGCACCCTCTATTTATGGAATGGACGAAATAAAAGAAGCTGTGGCGCTTCAATTATTTGGTGGAGTTAGTCACAATCTACCAGATAAAACGAGAATCAGAGGAGATATCCACATTCTTTTGATTGGTGATCCCTCAACAGGAAAGAGTCAACTGTTAAAACTTATATCAAGCATAATTCCAAGAGGAAAATATGTTGGAGGTAGAGGAGCAACCGCTGCTGGTCTAACAGCTACTGTTGTTAAGGATGAGGAATTCGGTGGTGGTTGGATGCTAGAGGCAGGTGCAATGGTTCTATCGAACAAGGGAATTTTATGCGTTGATGAGTTTGATAAGATGTCCAAAGAAGATCAGATAGCTATGCATGAAGGTTTAGAACAGCAGCAAATAAGTATAGCAAAAGCTTCTATTGTAGCTACACTGCCTGCTCAAGTTTCTGTTTTAGCAGGTTCTAATCCAAAATTCTTTAGATTCGACCCTATGAAATCAATAGTTGATCAAGTAGACATACCTGACACTCTGCTGAGCAGATTTGATTTGAAGTTTGCATTAAAGGACGTTCCAAACAAAGAGCAAGATGAAAAGCTTGCTACACACATTTTAGAAACCAGACTTCAACCAAGTAGAGTTGAACCTTTGATAAAACCAGAGTTTCTTAGGAAGTATATAGCATATGCAAGGAAAAATTGTAAACCTGAAATGACTAGAGAGGCAGCAGAAAAATTAAAGAAGTTTTATCTAGAAATGAGAAGTATGTATGCTGGAGAGTCTATTGCAATAACACTGAGACAGAATGAAGGTCTAATGAGGTTAACTGAAGCTTCGGCTAAGATAAGGCTATCAGACAAGGTTGAAGATCAAGATGCTGAAAAAGCAATAAATATTATGAGATTTTCTATTCAACAGTTAGGTTATGATGTTGAAACTGGAAAAATAGATATTGATAGGACTGAAGGTGTTTCTGCTTCACAAAGAAGTAAGATACGTACTCTTTTAGACATAATAGATATGCTTGAAAAGAAAATTGGTAAACCTGTTCCAAAAGAAGAAATAATAGTTGCTGCAGAGGAACAAGGTATTAAAACTAATGATACAGAAGATTTATTAAGAAGATTAGTACTTGAAGGTTCTATTTATGAACCAAGGATAAATTATTTAGAAATATCGAGAGGATAAGATGAGAAAAATTGAAAAGAAAAGTTGGCCAAAGCTTTTTAGAGAAATGGGGAAAAATAAAAATCACTTTGAGGTTAGGTTAGCTGACTTTAAAATTAAAGAAGGGGATGATATGATTCTAAAGGAATGGAACCCCCAAACAAAAAAATATACAGGTAGGAAATTAAAGTTTAAAGTCGGCTCGGTTCTCAAGTTACCTAAGGATATGGAAAGATTTTATTCAGGAAAGGACATTAAGAAATATGGTTTTTTCATAATTGAACTGAAAAAGTGATTTAATGGAAGTAAAGAGACTGACAGCAAAGAAAGCCTCAGTGGAAGAAATAGTTAAAGGAAAGTTTATTAAAAAAAGCGGCTTTGAGAGCAGCTATGTTTTAACTAATCTGGGGAGGAAATTGTCTAGAATAAGAACTCTAGGACTGATAGTGGATAAGTTCATATCTCCTGATGAAAGGTATGCAACCATAACATTGGATGATTCTACTGAAACTATAAGATGTAAGGTTTTCATAAATACGAAATTTTTGGATGGATACGGGTCTGGAGACTTGGTTGACGTTTTTGGTAAGTTAAGAGAGTATAACGGAGAGATTTACATAATGCCAGAGATAATTTCAACGGTTGATGCTAATTTTGAGACCCTAAGAATACTTGAGCTAGGAAAAATATCCAAAGAGCAGAGAGAAAAGATAAAGAAGATTAGAGAATTGCAAAAACAAACTTCTGATTTGGCTGAAATAAAGGCTGCTGTCAAGGGTTTAATGTCTCTGGAAGATGCTGAAGGAATTCTAGAAGCACAAGAGATGATTGAAAATTCTGTAGAAGAAAAAGTAGTCTCTGCTGGCGACGTTAAAAACAAGATTCTAAAATTAATAGATGTTCTTGACAAAGGAGAAGGTGCTGATTATCAGGATATCCTTCTTAAATCTGGTTTGCCTGAAAAAGATATTGACATCTCTATCCAAGACTTACTCGAGAGCGGCTTATGCTATGAGCCGCATCCTGGTAAAATTAAGAAGATATGAACATGGATTACGAGTCTTTGTTAAAGAAAGCATATGAGAAACTACCAAAAACAGAGGAGTATAAAGACAGATTTCAAATTCCTATTGCTGAGACTATGATACAGGGGAATCAAACCATAATAAAAAATTTCTCGCAAATTGCCGAAACCTTAAGAAGGGACCCCACTCACATTTTAAAGTTTCTAGCCAAGGAGCTGGCAACACCAGCCGGAATAGACGGGACAAGGGCTATCCTTCAAACAAAACTTCCGCAGAAGATGATTCAGCAGAAGCTAGACGCTTACGTTGCTGACTACGTTTTTTGCAAAGAATGTAAGAGTCCAGACACGAGACTAATAAAAGAGGATAGAATAACTTTTTTAAAATGCGAAGCTTGTGGGGCAAAGTCTTCTAAAAAGGCAATAAAATGAAAGGCCAATTTTTTGTAATGGCTACTGTAATAATGATTTACACTCTAATGACAATGATTCAATACATATACGATTTTTCTGATATTGATTTGGTTCAACTAAAAACTATTACAGAACTTGATTATATCCCATACATAAAGGATACTTTATATCAAACAGCAGTAAGCTCAAATTCCAGTTACGACTGCAATAAAGTTGATGTTGATTTGAAAGCTACAGAAATTTCGTTGGTAAGCAGTATGATATCTAGAGGAATAAAGTTGTCAGTAAATCACACCATAACCAGCTGTTCTCCTGTGAAAGTTTATTTTAACTTTAGTATAAAATCGTCTAAAATTTACACCTTTACAGAGTTTAATATCTAATAACCCTGGAATTTTCTTCCCATTATAATTTTCAAGAAAGGAACTTGCTCTTTTATTTTCTTCATCGAACATTTTAAGTTCAAGCTTCTATAAAATTCTTCTGCTTCTTTTCTCGAAACCTTTGTAGTTCCAAGAGTTATTAGTCTTTGAGGCGGTTTGTACAGAATAAATTTTTTTTGAGGATTTTCTAGTAAAGAAATGCTGGCCATAACGTCTTTCATATATTTCCTAAATCTATAATTCTGGTTTTTTACTACCTGACTTCTAAACAAGTCTGCTTTGCTAAGAATCTCAAAAGCCTGCGCTGTTAGCTCGTTGGTTTGATACTCCAACGGAATGTTTTGTTCTATCCACCAAAATATTTCATCCAAGTCCTTGTCAGAACTATCAATAGCTTGAGAAGCCTTGATTAAACTCTTACTTCTAAAAACTTTGTTTAGAACCTCAAAAATGTTGCTTTCTTTGTCTCTAAAAGTATTTTCATTAGAGGTTTCTATATCATTTATAGCAGAGCGAATGTCTCCACTAGAGTTCAAGGCTATTCTCCTTATAGATTCTTCGTTAAGTTTCAACTTCTCCTTTAAAGCAATTTCTCTTAATTTTTTCTCTATTATATTTACTGGTATTTTCCTAATCCTTAATAACTCGCAGTGACTCCTTAATGATCTTAACTTCGGATCATAGGCGTCATTCGCAATCAATATGATGGGATTAGTGCTTGCTTTTATTACATTTATAATTTCTGCTATTCCTCCTCTATCTGCTTCGCTAAAGCTATCAACATCATCCACTAGTATCAACCTTTTCCCAAGCAAAGAGCTTTCTTTAGAGGCTGGCAACAACTTTTCCTTTATAGAAGAAGCAGACCTATTCTCGCTTGCATTAATTTCAAAAAGGTTCATACCTCTTTCTTTGGCAATCAAATTTACTATAAGGGATTTACCAGTTCCAGATGGTCCATAAATCAAAAGAGCCTTTCCTCTTTTCCATTTGCTCAGCCAATCACTTACTTTTAATATCAAATCCCGTTGGCTTAGAACTTCTCCCAGGTTCTTAGGTTTATACTTTTCTGATAGCATGGTCAATCCTTTTTGAACAAAGCAAACTGAGCTAAAAGGCTTTCTATTTGTATTTGATCATTGCCAGTTTGAAGTCTGTATTCAAAATCTCCAACTTTTTGCATAAGTTCTGCTTTTGCCTTTTCAGAAATATCAAGATCGTATATCTGACCAGAAATTTGTTTTATTATATCTTCTCCCGATACGCCTCTTTTCAAAAGGATTTCCTTTAGAATATCCCTTGCATCCAAAAACTTTCCATTCAAAGCGTTTTCTAACATTTTTCTAATTTCTTTTGGTTCTGCCTTGGCAGATACGTTGTATATCACATCCTCTGTTATCTTCTTGTTTAGTACTGCTGATGCCTGTAATATGTTGGCAACCTTTCTCAAATCGCCTTCGGAGAGTTTTATTATAGCTTCTATGGCATTTTCATCAATCTTTAATTTTTCACCCTTTACTATCCTATCTATGTATTCTTTAGTGTCCGAATCTTTCAGAGAACTGAATCTAAAGACAGCGCATCTGCTCTGAATAGGGTCTATTATTCTTGATGAATAGTTAGCAGCTAGAATGAATCTTGAGATGTTCGAGAAGGCTTCCATGGTCCTTCTCAAGGCTTGCTGGGCTTCGGGTGTTAACGCATCACTCTCATCTAGAAATATTAATCTGAAGGGAACATTACCTATGGCTCTTGTCCTTGCAAAGTCCTTAACCTTCCCTCTTATGACGTCTATTCCTCTTTCATCCGAGGCGTTCAAATTTAAGATGTTTTCTCTCCATCTATCACCATATAATTCATAAGCAGTAGTAAAAGCAGCAGCGGTTTTGCCGCATCCAGCTGGACCTGCGAAGAGCATGTGAGGGATGTTCTTTTCCTTTACAAATGCCTTAAGCCTTTCAACAATGTGTTTTTGGTTTATTATCTCATTCAATTCTCTTGGTCGATATTTTTCGGTCCAGATTTCAAACATATAATCAACCTAATTTAAGTTTTCATAATATAAAAATCGATTGTAAATAATTGATATTTTAAGCTTATTAAAATCAGATGTGCAGGGGGCCGGATTTGAACCGACGGAGGGACTAACCCACAAGGTCTCTCATGAGTTCCTGAGCATCGCATCCTAAGCTTCGCATTTTTAGATCTTGCGCCTTAGACCAGACTTGGCTACCCCTGCATAAATTAAACTTCCCATTTAGAATATTTAAAATCATAACTTTATTTTTTCTAATTCTTGCTTCAGTTTAGTTATTTCATCGCTTATCTGAGAAATAGTACTGTCCACAACATCTTTCCCTTCGCTTCTTTTTGCAAAAATCTCTGCTCCTCTTGGGGTTACAAACTCTCTTCCGAATAAACTAGTCGACTCAGCAAATTTTTGTAAAGCCTTCTCTATAACTTCGTCAGATTCAGCATTAATTTTATGAACAGCCTTTCTAACCGCTAAAGCACCTTCAAGATTCTTTATGGTTGCTTTAAGATCCTGTAGGTGTGATAGTATCTCTTTGTACTTGTCAACTCTTACAAAGATAGGAGCAATCTTAGGAGTTTCTTCTATCATCTTCCCCAAATCAACAACCTCATGTGGCAATGGATCCGCCCCTAAAGGTTCATAGAATTGCTTAGTAGAAACAGCTTTTTTAATTTCTTCCAAGTCTTCCATATTATACACCAACACTTTGCGTTTCCTTATATTTCTCTTTCAAACGGAATTCCTCTCTTATTATGAGATAGTTGACTACGACACCGGTAAGTCCATAAAACAATGCTAAAATTTCAAATCCATGATCTACTAGAAAATTGGCTATCATTTGAAGACCGGATTTTATAGAAGAAAAATAATTAATAGTTATCAAAGACCATATAACGCACCAAGATACAATAAGTATGAAAGTTTTGTTCTTCATATTTGAATTATAGAAAAACTGATTTTTAAAGCTAAGTATACTTATCTTTAAAGCGCCTTGAAGGCTTTTCTATCTATGATAACCTAAATGATAGAAATAGGGAATCTTAAAACCTTTCTTTCTAGCTTCCATATCTGCTAACGAATCGTTTACGATTCTAGAGACATCTCCCAAAAAGCGATTATAACCTAAGATATGCAACATTTTAGAGATTGTAGGATGTTTCTTTTTAAAAGCAATCTCACCGAATTCGTGAGCAATTCTGATTTCCTTTTCTCTATCTGAGATATTTCCAGGAAGTTGAATATAAACATGTAGATGGTCATCTGGTAATTCACTAAAAACAGATCGACCTTTGATTGCTCCCAAACTACTTTCAATTTCACTAAAATAAGGATTTACATATACGGTTAATTTTTCATTGCCGAATTCTCTGCCTATGTCATAAGCTCTTTGCTCTAAATCATCTTCCATTAATTCAATATAGCAATTAAGAATTTAAAGAGAAATGTTTAGTGACGAGCTTTGTTAACGCAACATGTAGGATAATTATTTTTATTAACAGCCTGAATTAGAGCCTCCAACTATGTTATTTTTTTCATCACAGCTTGTGCTATTGGTGATTTGAATACTTCCATCGATGATGTTTTCTTTGATTACCAGTGTCTTGTCATTTGTTGACAAAACACTCCCACCAACATAATTATTCTTAATAATTACTATATCAGTATTTTCCGTTTCTATATTACCTGTCACGTTAACATCTTTGATGACGTCCTCACTTCCATTTCCCACAGAAACATTACCGTTAATAACAGTATTAGAACCTTTCACTGTAACGGAAGCACCGGTTCCATTTATAATGTTCCCATTAAGGATACCATCTTCTATATAAAGGGTTCCTCCCTCAACAATAATGTCTCCAGTTATAGTTACTCCGTTCTTAATAACACAATAGCTATTGTTCACAACCCTCAAGTCTATGTTAAGGTCAAGACTAACAGTGCCGTTACAGACGGTACCGTGAGATACATACTCACCGAAGATGCAAGTGGGCGGGAAAAAGCCAAAAAGTGTAGACTCTCCAACCTCTTGGATTTTGTTTGTATTGAAGAAGACGTTGGAAAATGATACATTCGAATCAATCGACTTAAGATCTAAACTAACTGAACTGATGTTCGTTCTGATTAAGTCTATATTTGAAGATTTATTCAGGATGATGGATTCGTTGTTGTCGATTAGGGTGTTTCCAATGAATACACTCCTTATTAATTCTATTAATTTAAGTCCGACCTTTGCAGCCTGTAAGATATTCTTGATGAAAATGATATCTTCTGAAGGGTCAATTATGACATTTTCAGTGTTATTGAAAAAGGTGTTTTGTATTAATATAACATTCTGAGATGAAATCATGTTGACTCCTATATCATTCTCTCTGATTAGGTTGTCTCGAATGGTAGAATCTCTTACTTGCTTTGTTAGAATCCCTGTTAGGCTTTTATCAATTTCAAGATTTCGGAAATTAAGATATGACGAGTTTTCTGAAAATATTCCGTTGGAAGAGTTTATCAATTCGCCATCTAATACTTCAATGTTTGCAGAATTATTGATTAAAATAGAATTACCACTATTTCCATTAATAGAATAACCATTAAGGTCAAGCGTTACATTACTAACTCCATCTGCACTGATGCATGGGTCTTGATCTGCTATAATGTTTTGTTGCAATTTGTAATTATTTGAACTTTCAAGATCAATACACGAATTGATGTAAGTGAATGCTACAGGTAATACAAAAGTGAAATTGACTTGTGCCGGAGAGGTGAAAGTGATATTTTGAGATTCCATTACATTTCCTACATATGCTTTTATATTATATGAAGGAAAACTATCCTCGTAAACTATATTGTCTTCACCTTCTTTAAAGAATTTTAATTTGTTTGAGAGAAATATCTTTCCAATGCCGTCTGATTCTGTTGAGCTTAAAACCCTTTTCGTAGGATTGTGCTCAAATGGAGATAATGAAGCTATTTCAAGAGAAGTAGGAATCCCATATCCATTCTGGTCTACCGAAAAGATGTCAAGGCGGCTGTATTCGTTAACTACAAGTTCTGCTTCTTCATCATCTAAATTAAAGATACCATTACTGTAATTGGAGTCAATGAACGAAAAAATACACAACGGCAAACCATAAACATTGAAGTAAAACTTTTCATTGCCGCTTGGTAGCAAGAATGTAACGTTCTCAAATGTATTGTAGAATATAGATCTTGCATCATATATTGATGCGTCGATTATTAATTCTTCCAATGTTATGGTGGTGTCCTTGAAATAAATGTTATTACCGCTACCGTAATACTCTAATATTATTCCTCCGTTTTCAGGATAGCTATCTATGAATACGTCATTGTCGAAAAGAGTTTTTGTATATTCTTCAGCATAAAATCCATAAAGATCTGCTATAATAGTCATATTTCTGAAAATAAAGTTATTTACAACTGCCATATAAATTGGGATATATTCGCCTGAAATTATTCCGTTTTCTATAAGTATTTGCTCACTGTACCAAGAAGAAAATGTATCTCTACCGTCAATAGAGTAGCCATTAAGATCAACAGATGCGTTATTAACATCCTCTACAAAAAAGCATTGCCCACCAGATAGATTATTTACAAGAACAAACTTGGTATCATTTGATCTTACATAACCACAATCATAAATTTCTATAGGATTTGAAGCCGATGAAGAATAGTAAATTGTTGCATTGTTCTCTCCTGATGAACTGTTGGCATAAATAGTGAAGTCATAATCTCCGGCTTTCTGTTATAATACGGTTTGATAAGAAGTAGTGTTGTAAGCCACATAATGTCTTCGGTTGTCTCTGCTCAGAATATAAAAGTCAACTGACTCGTTGGAAGTTACATTAAAAAAGACACTAGAAACGTTGTACATAGTATCATTTGTTGGAGAATTGATGGCGAGATTAGGAAGTGCCATAGCAAAATTACAAAATAAGAAAAAATTCATTAGAGACGAGATAATGAAAATTTTTTTCATCACCAATGCATCACACTTTATCAATTACGTAGAGTATATGTTTTAATATAGTATATACATAAGATATCTTATTAATAAAGTTTTATGTGATAGAATTTATCATATTAAGCAAAATATGCTAAACAGATAATTTTAGAAAATTCAGAGTGTATAAAATATGCGTCGGCCGGGATTTGAACCCGGGCCACAAGCTTGGCAAGCTTGTATCTTAGCCAGGCTAGACTACCGACGCGTTGATTAATATGTTCCTTTTTGTTTTTATATTTTAAAAAGACTTCTAATTTAAATCACTTGATACTGAAGGCTAAAAAGAATGCTATCAATCCAAACACACCTGAAAATAAAAATGCTGAAGGCAAAGATACAAAATCAATTAAAAATCCTCCTAAAGCAGGTCCTATTACATCGCCTAATCCTTGTAAGGTTTTACAAAATCCTATTTGTTCTCCTCTAACCTTAACTAAGGCAGTGTCCATCACGACTGTTTTAAATGCTACTCTGTAGACGTAAAATGAAATTGATATGCCAACCATGACCAAAAAGAATTGAATTATATTCGAGGAAAATGCATATAGAATAGAAAATATTGAAAGTCCTAAAATTGTTATAATAACCATATTAGTTCTTCCTATTTTATCAGTCCAATCTTTGCTTTTCCAAGTGAATATTGAACTTATTATATACACAAAGAAAAGCAGAATAAAAAGCAGGCTATCAGTTATTCCTAAGTTTATGGCTAGCTGGAAGAATGCAGGATAATATGACATACCAAAATTTACAGCTATCAAGAATCCTATTATGCTTATAATTTTTAGTCTTAAAGTATAATCCTTTATCGAAAGCTTAAAGGTTTTTTTAACTTTTTTTAATGGTTCTTTGAAGATGAGAGTGAAAATTAAAAATTCAATAAAAACGACTGCTGAGGCAACATAAAAGCCAAATGTTAGGGAGAAATAAGTTACGATTAAAAAACCTATGATGGTAGCAATAGCCCTTCCAAAGGGTATGAAAGTTCCTATCCTAGCTATGTAATTTGCTCTTATTTTTTTATTAAAAGTGTCTGCCATTATTGCATCTTCAACCGAGTCCTCAACCGTGTCTGAAAAATCCTTTATGCCCTTGTTCAATCCAAACTCGTATATACCGGATAGAAATGGATAAAAGGACGTTGAAAAAGATTCTAACAGAAGACCTAAAGAATATATTTTTTTTCTTCCCCAAATGTCAGACAATTTTCCTATGAATATTCTTGGTAAAATTATCACTAAAGCAGCTGCTATAGAAAATACCAAACCAAAATTTAAGCCTGAAATCCCTTTGCCAAGAAGAAAATAAGGTAGAATTACAAAAACTATTCTGTCTGATATCATGGCTAACAAAGCTAATATTGAAAACATCCAGAATGCTCTTTTAACATTCATATTAAATCTATATACAGAAGGTAGAATTTAATTCTTTATTTATGAGTTCACTTTAAATTGCTTTAGGTCTTCATTTCTGTCTGTTAAATGAAATACCTCCGATTATTATCATCACAACCGAGAATACAGATATTACAATAAAGTCATACATTAAGGGAAGGGTTGATGTTCCAATTATTGCTCCCCTCAATGCATCTGTTGCATAAGTCATTGGATTGAACATTGAAATAGCTTTTAGCCATTCGGGCGCTTCATTCAAAGGAAAGAGCGCTCCGCTAAGTAAGAATATAGGAAATATCAACAGATTCATTATCACTCCAAAACTTTCAAAACTTTCCAAAAAAGAAGCTATTATCAATCCTACACTAACCATTCCTAATGAAAATATCAGCATTACAGCCAAAGAAATTAAAAATGAAGATGGTGTTATAACTATGCTCAGTATAAATGATAATGCGAGAATTATCAAACCTTGTATTATGGCTGTGCTTGCTCCTCCCAAAGCCTTTCCAAAGAAAATCGAAAGCCTAGACACAGGTGCAACTAGAATTTCTTTTAGAAATCCAAATTCTCTGTCCCATATAACAGATATTCCCGAAGAAATTGAAGAAAAGAGCAGGGACATGGCAATTATTCCTGGAAATAGGAAAGATTGATAATTTACGCTTCCAAGACTTACAAAACTAAATCCACCACCAAGAACAATCAAAAATAACAGAGGCTGTATTATGGATGTTAATATTCTGGATTTGAATCTCCAAAATCTTATCAATTCTCTAAGCCAAACCCAATAAACACCGTCTATCTCGCTCATCTTCTCATCCTAGCCCTTTCTCTCATTCCTTCTTTACTATCTGCGCCCTCTTCTCTAATCTCTCTACCAGTATATTTTATGAAAACATCATTCAATGTAGGTTTTCTCACACTTGTGGAATAAACTTGAATATTATTTTCCCTTGCAAAGTCCAAGATTTTAGGAACAGCAGTTTCGCCATTTTTAACAAATAAATTTAACTTATCGTCCATATTTTTAACATTTAAGACGAAATCCAACGTCTTAACTTTTTCAGCTAAAACATTTGTAACATTGCATTCTGGAGTGTTCTTGCATTCGATTGTTATTAGGTCTCCTTCTAAACTGTTTTTAAGATTTATAGAAGTATCTAAAGCTACTATTTTTCCATGGTCTATTATTGCTATTCTATCACATAGTTCGTCCGCTTCTTCCATGTAATGGGTAGTAAGCATGATTGTTATCTTTTCTTTCTTTGCTAGCTTTCTAATGTAGTCCCATATATGAGTCCTTGTTTGAGGGTCCAAGCCTAACGTCGGCTCATCTAGGAAAAGAATCTTTGGATAATGAATAAGTCCTCTTCCAATCTCCAGTCTCCTTTTCATTCCACCCGAATACGTTCTAACAATGCTCTTTGCCCTATCTTTTAACTCTACTATCTCTAAAACCTCTTCAATCCTTTTTTTCCTTTCAGTTTTAGGGACACCATACAAACCAGCATGCATTTTCAGATTTTCCTCACCAGTTAGCCTATCATCTAAGCTAGGATCTTGAAAAACAATTCCTATTGATTTTCTAACTTGGCCTCTATTCTTTATAATATCAAAACCATTAATTGTTGCTGTTCCTGAAGTTGGCTTTAGAATAGTGCAGAACATTGAAATAGTTGTAGTCTTTCCAGCACCGTTTGGTCCTAGGAATCCAAATATCTCTCCTTCTTTTACCTGTATGTTTAAGTTGTCTACAGCAACCAAGTCTCCAAATTTTCTTGTTAAATTTTTGGTTTCGATTACGAATTCCATAAAATCATCAAAAAAACAATGTAATTAGAGTAATATAAAGTTTAACTGTTTTTCTTCAAACCATAGGAATCTCTTAAATTATGATATTGAATAAAGTAGAACGCCGACGGCAGGATTTGAACCTGCGAGTCCTTGCGGGCATCAGTTTTCGAGACTGACGCATTACCAGATTCTGCCACATCGGCATAATAGAAGTTATTTTCAAAGTTATAAAAATAACTAACAAAAAGAAATGTAAATAACAAAAATAAAAATAGAGAAATCTAATAGAAAGTTTTTCATTACAAGTTATGGAGAGAAGTAGATCGGAAAACCTGCCAGAATACTATTAATAGTATACCACTATGGGGTTGCAGTTCGATCTTTTCTCAAAAATTTTGGTGATGTGTTGGAAATATGTACAGGTCATCCACAGACAGAAAGAAACAGGCCCTGGAATCATCCCCAATTAGCATTTAGTGTCGATTCCATAGACTATGAAAGATGGTGTTCTTACCCAAAGATATGTGTGCATAATTTTCATAGTCTTCAAATAAAATGTTTGTTACGTAAAATAATAAAATTTTATATTCTGTAACATATACTTTTTAATATATATTTTATATGCCCCCGTAGGGATTTGAACCCTAATTCCGAGGTCGAGAACCTCGTGTCCTTAACCGGGTTAGACGACAGGGGCATAAGAATAATATTTTTTAAGTTTTTATAAACTTTCAATCATCTTAATTATTTCTCTTTTATTCTCTATAAACTTCTTATATTCTTCAAAATTTTTTATTGCTCTTAAAAATAAAATCCTAAATTTACTATCTGCACAGTAGACTATGTGAAGATTATCTTTCTTTGCTCTGAATATTAGACTCCCATTTATGTTTTCTTCGAACTTATGAAGTTCGTTAAACTCTATCTGAGAGCAATCAAGAATATTTTTTATAATAGAATTCATTTTTTCTTCATCTTCGAAATCTTTAACAAAATGTTTAGAGACTATAACACTTTTTATCATGGGTCTGATTTTCATGAAGTGACTATTACAACCAATACAGAAATTTTTTCTTTCAGCGCACACGTTATCTATTTTTATTTCATTATTCATGAAAATCATATTTAAGCGGGCCTAGAGAGATTTGAACTCTCGTCATCAGGTCCGAAGCCTGACGCTCTATCCAAACTGAGCTATAGACCCATAAATAATTCAATTACATACTTTAAACCTTTTTTTACTTATCATTCCATTTAATTTTATGATAAACTCTGATTGGGAAGGTCCGTGGGTAACAGCAGACCATGCCAGAGCAATGGTAGAATATGCAATACCAAGAATTGGAGGAAGAGTTTTTGATAAAATAAGTGAGTATGATGATTGGAGATTCTATATCATTAAGGGAAATGGTTATGGTGGAAGGAAATATGAACCCGGGGATACTCTAGGATTAATAGCACCTATTTTAATTGCGTTTAACATAACGGAAAAAGATCTTATAGAAGTTGCAAAAAAGAATGCAAATTTCATCAAAGGCGCAAAAGATTCAATTGCTTTTTTGAAAAAAGTTCATGATTTTAATGTAATAACCACAAGCTATTCTCAATATATAGAGAGTACAGCAAAACTTGTTGAAATTCCTAGAAAAAATACTTACGGTACGTATTTTCCAATAGATGAATACAGAAAGAAAATAGAAGAGAAAGATAAGAAATTAATAAAGCAATGGATAAATACGATTTTAAAATTACCCAAATTAAAAATTGGGCCAGGAAGCAAAGAATCAGATTTAAATAAAAGGCAATTAGAAGCTGTTAGGAAGTTGGATTATTTCTTTTTTGAGTTGTTGCCTCAAACTAGCTTTAAAGATGTTTTAAAAGAGGTTAAACCAATCGGTGGTTCTAGAAAGTATGAGGTTGTGATAGAATTCTTAAAAAGGAAAAAACTATCAGAATCCGTAACCATAGGGGATAGCATAACAGATGTTATCATGCTTGAAGAAACGAAGAAAGCAGGTGGTTTGGCCCTATGCTTTAATGGAAACGACTATGCAATGCGTCATTCAAATGTTTCAGTTGTTTCAGACAACTGCATCGTCAGTGCAGTCGTAGCAGACATCTTTGAGAACAGCGATTTGGATACCTTAAGAAAGATCGCAAAAAGATGGGATACTAAAACTCTAAAAGACGCTGTAAAAGAGAAGATATTATCTGTAAAGATTTTCGATGAATTGAAGAAATCTTACCCATCAAAACTCATGAAGTTCCCAATAGTTTACGATTTAGAAGATGAAAAGAAACTGGATAAAAGAATTGAAGTTAGTAAGCGCTTTAGAAAAATAGTCAGAGGAAAAGAAATAGGCTCTCTCGGATAGGCTTAAATGTTTAAGTTGCATATTGAGATTATGGTTGAAGCTTTCATTAAAAAAATTGAAGATACTTATGCTGAAGCCTTTGATGGTTTGTTTTCTCGAATACTTGTTACAGGAGAAAGAGGGCTAACACAGAAAGATATCAAGAGCCCTCTTTTAGAGTATGACCCTCTTAGGTTTGCTGCATACAGAGCAACAGCTACGCCTTCAACTGTCGTTGGTAGAGTTGAGGCTGGAATTGAAAAATGGTTGCCGAAAAACCAAACTCCAGACGAAAGAGATGGTGTTGTACTACAGTATTGGGGTATGTATGATGAAAAGAAACCTCTAAAAGAACAGGCAGAAAAATTCTATAAAGAAATGTCGATAAGAATAAGGCAGGATATTTTGTCTGCTTCTGGCGGGACAACAAGGGTTTTTAATTGGATGAAACCAGGAACAACGATTTATAAAATAGACTCAGAAGAAAGAGTCGGCAAGTGTGGAGGAGGATATGAAACTGCTTTAGAGGAGCATGGAAGGAAAGTAGCAAGCGTGCCTTTAATGATGGGTCATGACTTTCCAATAGATAATCCGATAGAATGTGGAAAGGGGGTATCAGGTGCAAACTTCTGGATTTTTTGTAAAGATGTCAGAGCAGGAAGGAGAGCAGGAAAAGCATCGATTGAAGCGATAAAAAAAGTTGATAATGTTATTACACCTTTTTACATATGTCCGTCTGGCTCTATGGTAAAAGACTACCCGCCAATAGGTCCACCAACAAATTATCCATATTGTCCATCATTAAAAAATAAAATACCAGATTCAAAGGTACCAAAGGATGTAAACTCTATCCCTGAAATAGTCATTGATGGAGTGAATCTTGAATCGGTGGAAAATGCAATGAGGGAAGGCATGCTAGCAGCAATATCAACTAAAGGAGTAAAGATGATTTCAGCTGGAAACTACGAAGGAAAACTCGGACAACATAAAATCTATCTAAGAAAATTATTTGCTTGACTTTTTAATGCTTTTTGCCCTATATCAGTTCTATGGTATTCGTTTTCCCATTTTATGCGTTTAACGCCTTCGTAAGCATTTTTTATCGCTGTTGGTATATCTATTCCAATGCCAGTAACTCCTAGAACCCTTCCACCG
>Ga0172365_10000695_pt1 | contig 23372 bp, 22 predicted proteins | sample LakKivSesite48cm_FD_114535 | JGI IMG/M metagenome (GOLD analysis project Ga0172365, IMG submission 114535) | Sediment microbial communities from Lake Kivu, Rwanda - Sediment site 48cm | ecosystem: Environmental > Aquatic > Freshwater > Lake > Sediment | place: Rwanda: Western Province, Lake... | reverse complement strand
GCATAGTTCATGTTGTACAACGCACCGCCCCGGTTCATGTACATGCGGCAGACGCCGGTCTTGCCGGGATTGATGAGGCAGCGCCACTGACACACGCCACACTTCACTCTGTCATTGGTAACTCTCTCATAGAGAATTGCCAGTTTCTCCATATGCTGTAATTATATCACCGCAAAACCAGCCCGATGCAGCTCCGAGAATGCCGAAACAGGAAACCCTAAATGCTAATCCTTAAATCCTGATCAGCGCCAAAACACTAAGGGCAAATGACCAAAACAACTTAGGGTTTGCGTCTTGAGTCTGGTATTTGTTTAGAGTTTGGTGCTTCGCATTCAAGATTTAAGGCGTCGCGGAATGGAGTTTACCCCTGGGCGATATATACCTTGCTCAGGTCGGGAATACCCAGTGGAGTAAGCTCGTAGCCCTTGACATAGGGTTTAACCAGGATGTAGTTGGCGCCGTGGAACAGGGGGAGGCAGGGGGCATCATCAACCACTATCTGCTCAGCTTGCTGATACATGGTCAAGCGGATGCTCGTATTCTGTTCGGTGGCTGCCCGGTCAAGCAAACTATCGAGGTCGAGGTTGCTATACCCGAAGATGTCATTTTCAGCCCCGGTACGGAAGAGGACATCGAGGAAATCATTCGGGTCGGGGTAATCAGCGATCCACCCCAATGCAAACATCTCGTCCTTCTCCTGGGACAGGTTATAAAGGAAATCCTGCGGCTCGAGCTGCCTGACCGAGACCTCGACCCCGAGATTATGTTGCCAGTCCTGGATGATGGCGCCAAGGTAACTGGGAATGCCGTTGCCGTATCCCGTGACGGTCATGGTGATGTGGGGCAAGTTCGAGACGTCTCCGTACCTGGAGGCGGCGATGAGCTCTTTTGCCCGATCCACATTGTAGTCCAATCCTTGAAGAGCCTCGTTATAGCCGGGCATTCCCGGCGGCAGAATCCCTTCCGCCACGCTTACCATGTCCCGCAATATCACCTTGACGATGTGCTGCTTATCCACGGCAAGACAAAAGGCCTGGCGCACGTTAACGTCGTCGAAGGGAGCTGCGGCCGTGTTGAAACCAATGTAGTAGAGACTCAGCTCGGGCGTCACGGACAGCTCCAGGTGAAGCGGGTTACTCTCGTCGGTGGCTTCGTCAATATAGCTGGTGGAAACCGAGGCCACGTCTATCTGCCCTGTTTCGTAGAGAGCCATGGGCGCAACAACCGAAAAAAGAAAGACCACCTGGGCCAAGTTAGCCGGTTCCCCGTAGTAATTCTGGTTGCGCTCCAATACGAGCTGCTGGCCTGGTTTCCATTCCTTCAGCTTGAACGGCCCCGTACCGTTGGGCCGCAGCCACCAGCTTGCACCGGATTCCACGTTGCTCCTATCAACCACGAAGGCGGTGGCGTAAGCCAGCTTGTCCAGGAAGTAGGTCTTGGGAGCATCAATCGTGACCTGAAGAGTATAATCATTAACTGCTTCCACCCCTGAGATTTGTGTCGCCGTTCCCGCCAGCATGTCCCGGGCGCCGACGATGTCGCCAAGATATGTGGCGGCGGTGCCCGAGCCGGTGGCCGGGTTGCAGGCCCGCTCCCAGGAGTATTTGAAGTCGGCGGCTGTGACCTGCCGGCCGCTCTGGAATTTCGCCCCCTGAAGCAGATGGAAGGTATATGTTGTGTCGTCGGAGCTCACGTCCCAGCTCTGAGCAATATCGGGTACGATTGCCAGGTTCTGATCAAGGCCGACCAAGCCCGAGAAGATTTGCATGACGTACACGTAGGAAGAATAATCGGCGGCAATGGCCGGATCGAGCGTCAGAGGACCTGTGTCCCAGAGGTTGAGGATTCCTTGCCCACCCGAAGACGGTTGACAGGCAGCCGAAGGCAAAATCAGCGATGCCAACAAAAGGAGCGTCAGCAGTGTAGGACGCCAATTTCCTCTCACTGCTCACCTTCGCCTAGAAGAGATTGCAGTGCGGCAAAGAATTGACCAGGCTTTCGGCACGTACCGGCCAGCTTCTCGAAAGGGCACAGGTCCGTGCCGTCATAGTTCGAGATGAAGGGAACGGTGCTCTTACTATCAACGGTCACCCCGGACTTCCTCAGCATATCGAGCGCTCCCCGGCTGGCCACGCCGGCGTATACCGAGGCTATGCGAGCGTAAAGGCAAAGCATAGCTACGGCCGAGCCTAAGATGCGGTCGGCCACCGCAGCATTATGTAAGCTCTTCTTCTTGCTCTGCACAGCCTGAAACAAAGGGGCCACTCCACGCTCTTTTGAAGTGAAAAGGACCTGTCCGTCCTTCACTATGGCCAGATTCCATTTCTCGTTATCCAAGAGAGAGCGGGCCACGTCTATGTCTTCCATGCTACTCCAAACAACGTTCCCATGAATCTTGAAATATAGAGAGGGATATCTGAACGAAAAGATAAGAAGTCAAATCACAAATCAAAATGCCACAATCATTTCTTCCTTGACCCTCAAATCCATTCTTGAGTTTTGCCTTGTCATTTTGCATTTTTATCTTTGTTCTTTCAGCTCATATTCCATGCTTCCCAGGCCAAGCTCCCACGCTGTTCTTATTTGAATCAGGCTGTCCGTGCCGTTTATCTTGCCCAGAATGTCGGTGGAATCAATATCGGCGAATCTGCCCAGGCGCTTGCTCCGAGCGATCAAATCCAGCGACGCCTTATCAACGGCCACCACATCGGTGGAGGCCAGGATGCCGATGTCGGGAACCACCAGTGAACCCGACGGCGTAGCGCAGTCGCACAATCGCGTCACGTCCTGCAGGAAATTGATGAAGGCAGCCTTTCCATTGAACCGGCTCAGGACTCCAGCGGCAGCGTGCGCAAGGGAAACTTGAAACATCTCCCGTGCCCCGGGAGGCAAAGAATAGACGCCTTCCGCGCAAAGGTAAAGACAATGGCTGCAATTCATGCACTTCTCGTCCTCGCGCACCATCTTATCGTCAACTAGCGACAGAGCCCCATACGGGCAATTTTCGACGCATTGCCCGCAGCCCGTGCACTTGGAGATGTCTATGACGGGCCGGTTCGCAGCGTGTTGAGCGGCTTTCGATTCTTTGACGACGCACCCCATGGCCAGATTCTTGATCGAGCCTCCGAAGCCCGCCAGAGCGTGCCCCTTCACGTGGGAAAGAGCTATCAGGCAATCGGCTTCAAAAATCTTCTTCGCTATCTTGATCTTATTCAAAGAACAGCCAGCGACCTGTCTCGAGATGTCCACCCATTCTCCGTCGCCGCCCTGTTCCCCGTCGGCAATGACCACCGGCGCCTTCATCGATTCCTCGGTGAAGCCGTTATAGGCCGCCGTGGCCAGATATCGGCTGGCGGTGAATCTCCCCATTGGATAGAGAGTGGTGGTATCCGTAACGAAAGGTTTGCCTCCGGCTTCCTTCACCAAATCGCACACTCGCCGCACTATCGGCGGACGAAGGTAAGTGCTGCCGCCGTATTCTCCCAGGTGGACCTTTATCGCTACTGAACTGCCCGGCGAGACAACATCCTCTATTCTAGAGAAAAGAGCCCTTAGTCCATTAATAAAAGCTCTGCCCTTGTCGTAAGGGAAAAAGGAAACCACGCTTGTTTCGCCACTCTTCATGATTCTCCTTTGCTCGATAGTATGTTCCAGATTCCGAAACCCAGAAGGTTCGCTCAGAACAGATTCTCAGCCTTCAAGCTCAAGTGACTCTTATCGCAGACAATAATGTGGTCAAGGACTCCGATGCCTATGATTTCACCGACTTTGGCGAGCCTTTTCGTCAGTTCGATATCTTCTCTGGATGGCTCGGGGTCGCCCGACGGATGATTATGAGCGAAAATCACCGAGGCCGCGCACGAAGACACCGCTTCCTTGAACACCTCACGGGGATGGACAATGCTCGTATCCAGGCTCCCCATGGAAACCAGCCTGTGATTTATCAACCTGTTTCTGGTGTCCAGGCAGAGCACCAGGAAATGTTCCTTTTTCTTACCCTTCAGATGCCACCTCGCCACGGCAACCACATCCTCCGGGGACTTTAGTATCGGCTTGGCCTCCTCCTCGATGTCGCCTTCCACCCTTCTACTCAATTCAAGAGCCGCCTTGATCTGCGCCGCCTTCGCCGTCCCTATGCCCCTTGTCTCGACCAGTTCCTCAACAGATGCGCTGGCAACGCCTTTCAGACTACCAAACCGACTCAGCAGCTTCTGGCTGATCACCATCACGGATTCACCTCTAATTCCTCGACCCAGAATGAGGGCCAGGATTTCCTGGGCGGAAAGGGCCTCGCTGCCCAGCCTGAGCAACCTCTCCCTAGGACGCTCAGCACGCGGCAAATCGCGAACAGTAAAAGAGTCCTTCATGTCTTATGTTGAACGGTTGATGCGGGCGGCCTTTGCCAGGTCCGCTTCTCCAGATGAAGCGCACTCCATGAAGTCAGCGCCACTGCCAACCCGGCCAAGACAGCCAGCAAAGCAGGAGGGAATGATGTCGCCGGAGGTGGGCCCGCCGGACTTGCCGGTGCGGCGGTATCTGATGTGAGCGTCGCCCGCCAATTAGCATCGAGACCGTCTATATCGAAACCATAGACTTCGGTCAGTGCTTCATCGTAGGTATTACCTTGCTTCAACGCGGATAACAAATCGAGCATCTTGTCCTGTCCGTAGCTGTCCAGAAGGTACTTCACAATGCTGTAGCTCTCGGCGTAGGAAAGATACGCTTTGTCGGAGTAGGCGGAGAAGGGACTGCACAGGGTCCGAACTGAAATAAGGTCAGTCCCCGCAACAGTACCTCTCAAGGACGCGTCAAGAGAAGGGTCTACCCCGGCCTCGTTGTACATGGCCAGCCCTTCGTCCAGCCAGATCGGAAGCTGTCCGTAGGGACTGAAGGTTGCCTCGCGGACGACAAGATGGGTCAGCTCATGGACCAGGGCGCCCTTGCCCCAGTCAAGCTGGCTCGGCGGTATGCCAATGGCAATCAGGCCGAAATCCGTAAAAGCCACGCCGCCGCTCCATTCGTTCGAGGAAATCAGCGCCCCCTGCATATCATCGGCCGAGGCATAAACATATATTCTGATCGGCCTCTCCGGATAAGCGCCAATGTCCTGAGTCAAGGTGTTAAGTCCTGCTTCACAGGCATTCATCAGTTGCTGCGCAAAGGACTCGGTGCCCTGGTACCAGAAGATGGCCAGCTCGCCAACCTGGGGGACGGTGTCGGTCAAGCTGTACCAGGAATAGCGGTCGTCGTCGAACTGCATCACTTCGGGGGCGGTCTGAAATTGGCTACCGTCGGCGTCCTCAATTACCCACCAGTAGGTGACCTCCGCGCCGGGCGGCAGACTTGAATTCCTCATGTCCCATATCCAGCTGGCATCTACCGTGTCTCCCGGAGTAAAATCGGCCCAACCCTCGCTGACGACGTCCGCGTAGTTCAGCTTATCCACCCGGTAATCAAGACGGATATCAACGATTTGGGCGGAGCTTTCGGCCCGGATAGTGAACACAGCCTGGCTGGGGAAATCCACGACTACGGTGCTGCCCGTGACCGTGATGCCGTCCGCTGCCGCGACCGAACCTGGGCCTAACCAGAAGAGAAGTGTCAAAGTCATCAGGACGATATATCTAGTCATTTTCCCACTCTGGACCGAAGATAGTCAGTGATGAATCCATCGAGTTCTCCGTCCAACACGGATTCCGCATCATGTACCTCGTAACCTGTGCGGTGGTCTTTCACCATTTTGTAGGGGTGAAGGACATAGCTTCTGATTTGATTTCCCCAGGCCGCCTCGATACGTTCGCCTTTTATCCTGGCTCTCTCTTCCTCTTTCTTCTGGCGGTCCAGCTCGAGAAGCCGAGAGTAAAGCACTTTCAAAGCAGCTTCCTTGTTCTGGCGCTGAGACCTCTCCCCCTGGCAGGTAGCTACCAATCCCGTAGGTATGTGAGTTATCCTGACCGCGCTGCTCGTTTTCTGCATGTGCTGGCCGCCGGGCCCGCTGGACCTGAAAGTATCTACTCTCAAATCCTCCGGATTTATTTTCATATCCGCGGTCTCTTCAGCTTCGGGAAGCACTTCCACCAACGCAAAGGATGTGTGACGGGCATGGTCGGCGTCAAACGGAGAAAGCCGTACCAACCTGTGCACCCCATGCTCGCCCTTCAGATATCCGTAGACATAGTCTCCTCTGATCTCCACGATGGCGCTTTTGATGCCGGCCTCTTCACCCGGTGACACGTCAAGAATTTCGGCCTCGTAATCGTGCCGCTCGGCCCACCTCAAATACATCCTGAGCAGCATGTTTGCCCAATCCTGGGACTCCGTGCCTCCAGCTCCGGCGTGAAGGGCAAGCACGGCGTTTCGGCTGTCGTAATCGCCCGTGAAAAGCTGGTGGCTCTCCAGTTGCTCGAAACGAGAGTGGAGCTTCGCCAGTTCCAGTTGCATCTCTTCCTTGAGAGAGGGGTCTTCCTCCTCGATAGCCAGATTAATCATTTCCTGAAGGTCGGCGGCCTTCTTTTCCAACTCCAGCCAGCTGTTGACCAGGTTCTGCTTGCCCCTGAGCCTCCTCATAACGCTTTGGGCTCTGGCCGGATCGTTCCAAAAACCAGGTTGAGCCGACTCTGCCTCTATCCCGGCAATTTCCTTTTGCTTGCCAGGGACGTCAAAGATGCACCATGATTTCCGAGATTTGGCGAAGCAGGGCTTCCAGATTCACCTTCTCTTCTTGCATCCGAAATACTCCTTTAACTGAATGATTCTCCGCGGCGCCACGAGCCGGACGGCGACGTTCCTCCGGCCGCGAGGTGAGCCAGGCGAGTGGGTTCGGGGAGTCTGTAGCCGTGGCAGCACGCCATCACCCAGTGCAAAGCCGCTGCCAGGTCAATCCTGTGACCCACGGAGACATACACCGGCCTCACTCCGGTCTTAGTTCTCAGAGCTGCCCCGATGACTTCGTTCTTATCAAGCAGTTCAGCGTGAGAGCCGGCCTCCTGCTCCAGCAGCCCGTGCCGGCCGCAAAGAACTGATTTCGCGCAGCCGATAGTGGGCAGCTCAAGGAAAAGACCCACATGCGAGGCCAGTCCCAGCCTCCTGGGATGAGCTAGCCCCTGGCCATCAATGAGAACCAGGTCGGGAACATTCTTGAGTTCCTGACAAGCAGCCAGAATCAAGGGGGTCTCTCGAAATGACAACAGGCCGGGAATATAGGGAAATGTGATCTTGGCCCGCACCACTTTCACTTCCGCGACGTCGAGCTCGGGATAGCGAAGAACTACCACAGCCCCTCTCGCCAGCCCCCGGCCGTCAGGAGGCGATATGTCAACACCGGCGACAAAGCGCGGGTTGATAGCTTCATTTTCGACCACCACTCTTCCCGCCAGGCTAAGCTGTATTTCCTTTGCCCGGGCAATGCTGACCCCCCATTCGTGCAGCCGTCGCACTCTCATTTTTGAATTATAAAACATTCCGATGCAATAACAAACTCCGAGACTCCTGATAGCGTGGCCAGGCCGTACTCACCCCGGGTATCAACATTGGCAAAAGCGAACTGGTCTGCTATAATCGCAAGATAACCAATCGTTAGCCACTGAAATGATTGTCCACCCGACTGCAGTGACAGCTACACGCAAATGTAGTGTCAGCCCAATAAGCTATCAAGGAGAGCCGTACTATGCCCGGAGAAACGATTAACAGTGTAGAGGCCCTTGAGGGTGAGGCCGAGAAGATACTTGAAGAGGCAAGAGCCAGGGCCGACCAGATCATCCTTGACTCCAGAGAGGAAGCTAAGAAAATACTCTCTTCTCAGCTGGCTCTCGATGAGGTGAAGGCCCAGCGCGAGAAGATTGTCGGCAAGGCCAAGGTGGAAGCCGACAAGGCACTCATTGATTCTGAGAAGAAGGCAGCCGAAATCAGGGCCAGTGCCGACAAGAAAGCAAAGGAAATCACGGAGCTCCTGGTGAATATCGTCAGGGGGAAAAGCTGATATGCCGCCCGTAATAGTCAATACTCCTGAACCGATGCTCAAGGTCAGGGTAATGACTCCCAAGGATTATGCGACCGAGACCCTCAAAACCCTGCATACGGCTGGCGTCCTTCATGTCGAGCAGAGCGAAGAACTGAAGCCGGTGGATAAGGAAGCCCTCGACCAGGAAAGAAAAGAAATCGGCGAATTATTAACATGCATTGATGACATATTGGAATACATACCCAAGGGTGAGAGGTTATCGCTGAAAGAGGATGTGAAGGTTATATATGCCAGGCCCTTCGACGAAGTTGACAGCGAAGTGAGGTCCCTGTGCACCAAGCTTGGCAATATGAATCGCAGCGCTGTCAAGCTCAAGGACGATGTCAAGACGCTAACGGCGCTAAGCAAGCATCTGGGCTCTCTGGAAAAGCAAGCCGATATTAGACTGAAAGACTTGAATTTCTCGGGCAGCTACCTTTTTTCTCGGGTCTTTGTGTTCCCGGGTGAGTCATTTGAAGCTTCATATCTTAAGCTCAAAGACCGCCTGCTTGACGGCCTGACCGGCACAGTAGAGAACGAAACCGTCTTGTATGGCGTCGCCAAGACGGAAGACCAAGAAACGATAGAATCCCTGGTCAAGGATAGCGGCGGCAAGGTCCTGGCGACACCGGAGGAAGACCTGACCCTGAGAGAGTTTTTAGAGGTGGCGGACGGTAGAATTCATGGTCTTGAAGAGGAGCTGGCAAGACTTCACACCGAGATCGAAAGCAAAACGAGGGAGAGTCTGGAAAAGCTCGTCCTTTTCCGGCAGGCATTATCGGCGGAAGTGGAAAGGCTGGCAGTTCTGGAAAAAGCCAGCGAGTCGAAATACGTCACCCTGATCGAGGGGTGGATTCCGGAGAGTAACATTGAATCTACGATTTCTCAGCTCAAGGAGAACATCGGCTATGTGTTCATCGCCACACGGAAGCCTGAGCAGACAGAAGAGCCACCCACCAAAATGAGGAACCCTGGCCCCCTGAAGCCGTTCGAGGTTGTCGTTGACCTGTTCGGTACGCCTAAGTATGGAGAATGGGACCCCACCCCGGTGATAGCCTACTTCTTTGCTTTCTTCTTCGGCCTTATGCTGGGAGATGTGGTGTACGCCGTCCTCCTCATGCTGTTTGCTCGCTTCGGCCTGCACCTTCTCACCGATAACCCCCGCTCCCCGGGCTTCAAGTTGTTCCAAAGGACAATCTACATAGGCAGTGGTGTCGGCCTGGTTGTCGGCCTACTTACCGGCAGTTACCTGGGGAACATCTATACGTTCTTCGGCATTGAGAGCTTAGCCCTCTCTAAGGGGATCAGCACTGTACTGGGGAATGCAACCTGGTTCATAGTGTTCTCCATAGCCATAGGCGTCATCCACGTGAATCTGGCTCACATTATGGCGCTGATAAGAGGAATAAGACAAAAAGCAGTGGTACTCAGCAAGGCTGGCCTGTTTCTGCTTCAAATCGCGGGAATACCCGTGATCATACATGGGCTCTTTCGCGTGAACATCCCCCTGTTGCCTGCGCAGGCATATACAATCTTGTTGTATGTTGTATTTCTGAGCGTAGTGTTAATCGTTGCTGGTTCTCTTTTGGAGAAGGGCCTCTTCATGGGGGCCATTTTCTGGTTGTTCGACCTAACAGGGATTTTAGGCGACGTTATGTCCTACTGCAGGCTGGCGGGCGTTGGCTTAGCCACATTCTATCTTGCGTCTGCTTTCAACCTGATGGCCCGGGTGGTATCAGACATGGTACCTGCGGGCCCTGCCGGCTTGCTCAACCTTATCGTCGGTGGCTTAATACTTATCGTGATTCTGCTTATCGGCCATTTAATCAATCTGGCTCTCAGCGGTATCACTTGCTTCGTGCATTCGCTCAGGTTGTGCTTTGTGGAGTTTCTCCTCAAGTTCTACGACGGGGGCGGCAAGAAGTACAGCCCGCTCCAGTTGAAGACCCAACCAGTGTTTGTCAAAACGTGAACGCAGCTAAACGATATTTGACTAATGGAGGTGTAAGATGATAATCGATGCAGCATCCCTGGCAGTCATCGGAGGCGCGATCGCGCTGGCCGGCGGCCTGGCCGGTTCCTCAATAGGCATCGGCATCGCTGGCTCGGCCGGGGCCGCCACGCTCTCTGAAGAACCCGGCCAGTTCAGAAACGTCATCGTGCTGGCATCTCTGCCGATGACACAGAGCTTTTATGGCCTAATAGTGTTGATACTTATTCTGCAAATCGTAGTGCCTCATATAGCGGCGATGTCCGACCCCGGTGGCGTGGGTTTCGGGGTATTGGGCATCGGTCTCATAACCGCTATGGCCGAAAGTCTCTCAGCGGTGTACCAGGGTTCTATCTGCGCTTCCGGCATATCACTCTTGCCTAAGACAAAAGGGAAAATACTGACCAGTTCTATGATCCTGGCTGTGTTTGTCGAGCTTATAGGCGTCCTCGGTTTGGTGTTCGCCATACTGGCATTGACCATGTTAGGAGTCTTCTAGGGGCATCTGAAATGCAGAAGATAAGCGAAGCCGTCGTCGGCAAAGTGAAGCTGGATGCCCAAAGCATGATAGAAGAGGCTGAAAAGAAGGCACAAGAGGAACTGGAGAAAGCCAAAAGGCAAAGGGCAGCACAGTTCGAGGAAGCGAAGGCTAAGATGGTGGGGGAGGCCAGGGAGGAGGCTGCCAGAATCTTGGCCCAGGCCTCTATCAAAGCGCGGCAGCAGCTATCGAGTGCCAAAGCCGACACGGTGGCCACCATTGTTGACGGCGCGCGAAAGGAGCTATCTCGCATCTCGACCGAGGAAAGCTACTTTCTAAACTTGGTCAGGGAGGCCATGGCAGGACTCGGTGGGAACAAAGGCAGGATTTACGTCGCTCCAAGAGACGTCGCCGCCGCCAGAAAGTTTCTCGACACTGACAAGGAATTATCAGGCAGGATATTGGAGGTACGGGAGGTCAATTGCCTGGGCGGGGTAATCGCCGAGGATTCCGAAGGAAAGCTCCGGATCGACAATACCTACGAAACCAGACTCGAGATGGTGCTGCCAAGAGTGCTGCCCGGGATAAGCAAACAGCTCTTTGAAGCTCGATAAGGGAATACCGTGCCCGACCCAAAATACGCGTTTATATCTGCGTTCCTGAAAGGCGAGGAAACCAAAACCATCGCCCCCGGACACATAGATAGAATGATATCAGCATCCAATCTCCAGGATGCGCTGACAATCATCAGGGAGACTGACGTAGGAAGCTATCTAGAGGCCTTGCCCATCAGGACTTTTGAAGACGTGGATGAGAACTTGTGGCGGTATCTCGCGCTCCGCGTCCGGGATGTGGAATCGCTTAAATTCGTGCCTAAGGAGATTCGGAGATTATCCGAGGCATGGGTAGTGAAGTATGATGTCTTCAATATTAAGGCTGCCTTGGAGGGCATTTCGGCGGGCAGAAAGGTCAGCATGATACCGGTAGGGATTCTCCATGACAACTCACTGTTGGACAGGCTTTCCAGCGCTGCGAATGTAGATGACATCATCCAGCTACTTGTCGAGTGCAGACTGGGCCGCTATGTACCTGCTCTGGAGCAGTACAAGATGAGTGAAAGCACAAAGTCGAAGCTCGTCGCGGAAGCGAGGCTGGATAACACGTACTACGAAAACATGCTGAATCTGTCAAAAACTCTGAGCGCCGGCGAGGTGCTTTCGAAGACTCTTGGCCTCACCATAGACCTGACAAATCTACAGATTATAGCCAGAGGCATAATTATGGGCAGGGGCGCTGAGATCGCGGAGTTCGCGATAGCTGGGGGGTACATGATTGCCGGACAAGCCCTCAAGGATTTATCGTCCTCAGATTTAGCCGACGTGTCCACAAAACTGGCAGATACTCCATACCGGGACATAGCTAAGGAACTGGTAAGCAGCTACGAAACCACGAAAGACATTTCGGTGGTGAGCGAAATCGTTGACAAGCACAAATTCAGGTTGGCTAAGGAGATGCTGTCGTCAAGATTGTCGTCCCCGCTGGTGATTGCCTGGTACTTGATCCTCAAAGAGATTGAAATACGTAATTTGCGGCTGGTTCTGAAAGCGATTGTAGATGGTGTTCCCGTCCAGGAAATAAAGAACTTGCTGGTGCTGTGACATGACGCCTATCCGAGAACTGTCCATAGCGGTCATAGGGGACGAAGACCTGGTCAACGCGTTGAGACTGACCGGTATCAGCAACTATTACGTGATAGAGGACGGTCACGAAGTTGTTGAAAACGTAAGGAAGGCTCTGACCGACCTGCTGATCGAGCCGGATGTCGGCATAGTCATCATATTGGAGGACTATACTCAATACGTTGAAGACCTGCTGAGTCAAGTCAGAGACAGGAAGGGGACATCTATCGCAGTTGTCGAAGTCCCATCGAAATCCGGCACAAAATACCCGAATACAAGGGAATATTACCGCGCCCTCATCCGTGAATCCATAGGATTTGAAGTAGAGATTTGAGATTTCGGCAAGAATAGGAGAATAGAGAATGGGCAAAATATGGAGAGTTTCAGGTCCTCTGGTCATCGCCGACGACATGAAAGGCGCGCAGGTCTATGAGGTTGTCGAGATAGGTGAAGAAGGGCTGGTCGGAGAGATAGTAGGGCTGGAAGGAACCAGAGCGATAATCCAGGCGCACGAGGATACTCTGGGTCTGAAAGTGGGGGAGGTGGTGAGGGGAATGGAAAGAGTGTTGAGTGCAGAGCTGGGTCCAGGCCTTGTAGGCTCCATTTATGATGGCCTGCAAAAATCTCTACTCGCACTGGGCGAGAATATGGGGGCGTTCATAAAACGGGGCGCCAAAGCGTCCGCGCTCCCTCGCGACAAGAAATGGCAGTTCACGCCCACGGTTAAGGTTGGCGATGCCGTCGGTCAGGGCGACATAATAGGAACGGTGCCTGAGACTGAGCTGGTGGAGCACAAGATAATGGTGCCGGTCGGAGTCAAGGGTAACATAAAGGAAATACGCCGGGGCGACTATACCGTCGAAGAGCCTGTGGCCCGGGTACAGCACAATGGCAACGTGACGGAACTCAGGATGATGCAAGAGTGGCCGGTAAGGAAACCCAGACCCTATAAGCAGAGGTCGGACCCTTCGGGCTTGCTCACCACCGGCATGCGAATTCTCGATTACATGTTCCCTTTGGCCCTGGGCGGCAAAGCCGCGATACCCGGCGGATTCGGTACCGGAAAGACTGTCGCCCTTCAGCAGCTGGCCAGATGGGCTCAGACCCACCTCAACATCTACGTCGGCTGCGGAGAAAGGGGCAACGAGATGGCGGACGTGCTCAGCAGCTTCAGGGAACTCAAAGACCCTAACACGGGAAGATTGTTGCAGGAGAAAGAGATCTTTATAGCCAACACCTCCAACATGCCCGTCGTGGCCAGGGAGTCGAGTATTTTTGTGGGCATAACTATGGCCGAATACTTCCGCGACATGGGTTACGATATTCTGCTGGTAGCCGATTCGACTTCGAGGTGGGCTGAAGCCATGAGAGAGATGAGTGGAAGACTGGAAGAAATGCCCGGAGAGGAAGGTTTCCCTTCGTACATGGGCTCTCGACTGTCCTCTTTCTACGAAAGAGCGGGAATGGTCGAATGCCTGGGCAGTCCCAAAAGAGAAGGTTCCGTGACTGTGGCCGGTGCGGTGAGCCCGCCCGGGGCCGACTTCAGCGAACCCGTGACCCAGAACACACTCAGAATCATAGATGCCCTGTACGCCCTGGATGTGTCACTCGCGAACAAGAGACATTTCCCCGCCATAAGCTGGCTCACCAGCTATAGCCTTTACGTAGATGCGGTGAAGAACTGGTGGAATGAGCATGATCCGGGATGGGAGCACACCAGAGCCAGCGCCTTGAGAATGCTGCAGCAGGAAGCTGAGCTAGAAGAAATCGTGAGACTCGTGGGGCCGGAAGCCCTGCCCGAAGGAGACAAATTGCTGCTTCTTACTTCCCGGATGATACGCGAGGACTTTCTCCAGCAAAGCGCCTATCACGAAGTTGATACGTACTGTGCTCCGGCCAAGGCCGGCCTCATGCTTAAGACCATAATGAAGTTTCACGAGCTCGCTCAGGAGATGCTGAGTTCCGGGGCCAGCATCGAAAGCATCCGTTCATCACCGATGGTGTACAGAATATCAAGAATGAAGGATGTACCCAACGAGGGCTTCGAGCAGAAGGCCAAGGAATTGTGGTCGGATATGGAGAAGAATCTGGTAGCCGGCAAACGCACTGCCTGACACGAAGGAGGACTTCTATGGATATCTCTTCGCTTTATATCAAGGAAGGAAAGGCGATCAGTAAGGCCAAAGGGGCTTTGCTGATCGCGGAAAGCATACCTGGCATAAAATTCAACGAGATGGTTGACGTGCGGCTTAGCAATGGCGAGGTGAAAAGTGGTCAGGCAATAGATATCAGTGAGGATGCTGCCATAGTCGAGGTGTTTGGCGGCGTCAGCGAAGTGGACCTCGTGGGAAGCACAATAAGATGCAGAGGGGAAACACTGAAACTCGCGGTGTCCACCGACATTTTGGGGAGAATCTTCAATGGCACGGGCGAACCCCTTGACGGAGGCCCCCGCCTGATTCCGGACGACTATCTGGATATCAACGGCGAACCAATCAACCCCGCACTGCGCAAGCCTCCCGCGGAATTTATCGAAACGGGAATTTCAGCGATAGATGGCTTGAACGCACTGGTCAGGGGACAGAAACTGCCCATATTCAGCGGCTCAGGCCTACCCCATAATCGAATTGTCGCTCAGATAATCAGGCAGGCAACCGTGAAGGGCAAGGAAGAGAAGTTCGCAATAGTATTTGCTGCTATTGGTATCAGCTACGATGATGCCTCCTTCTTCATGAGAGACCTTGAGAGAACCGGTGCGCTGGAGAGAACGGTGGCCTTCATCAACACCGCGTCAGACCCCGTCATCGAGCGAATATCAACGCCGCGGCTGGCTCTGACCGCGGCCGAGTATCTGGCCTGGACACTGAACATGCATGTGCTGGTCATACTCACCGACATGACCAATTATTGCGAAGCTCTTCGCGAACTCTCCTCCATGCGCGAAGAGATACCGTCGAGGAGGGGGTATCCCGGCTATATGTACACCGACCTGGCGACGATGTACGAGAGGGCAGGCCGGATTACCGGCAAGGAAGGGTCGGTGACCATAATGCCTATCTTGACCATGCCCGACGATGACATAACCCATCCCATACCGGATCTTACGGGCTACATAACCGAGGGGCAAATCGTCCTGTCCCGAAATCTGGAAAGAAAAGGAATCTACCCGCCCATAGACGTATTCTTGTCCCTTTCGCGAATGATGAAAGAGGGGATAGGGCCGGCCAAAACTCGAGAGGATCACAACAATGTCTTCATGCAGTCCTACTCCGCTTACGCCGAAGGATCTTATCTCAGAGAGATATCCACTATTATCGGCGCCGAGGCACTGGGCGAAAGGGACAAGATATATCTGGCCGGCGCAGATGATTTCGAAAGGAAGTTCATATCTCAGGGCGAATGGGAAAAACGAACGGTGGAAGAGACTCTGGATGTAGCCTGGGGACTCTTCTCCGCACTGCCCGAGGAGGACTTGAAGCTGATTAAGGAGGAATTGATCAAAAAGTATCTTCCCAAGTATCGCAAGTGAAGAAGGCACGGATAAATGCCACAACTGATTAGAGTAAGGCCCACCAAAATCGAGCTGGTCAAGCTGAAACGCAGGCTTTCCCTGGCACAGAGAGTCCAGAAGATAGTCAAGGACCGGCTATCCATACTGACCATGGAATTCCTTCAGACGGCAAGGGACACCGTGGAAGCCAAAAGAAAGCTGCTCGACGTATCTTCTCGGCTTTACAGGGCTCTGTCAATCGCCGCCGGGTATCATGGATACGTTGCCATGGGAAAGGAACTGGCAGCCGGCGAGGCCGATTTGAAGGTTGCGGCAGGCTCCAGAAACATAGCCGGTGTGCGAATTCCATCCTTCGAGCTGGCAGATAATGACAAGTCACTGAAGGAATACAGCCTGGCCGATACCTCGTCGTGGTTCGACCGAGAGGCACAGCTATCCGGAGAATGCCTCAAGGCAGTCGTGGAGTTGGCCGAGCTTCAGAGGAGTTTCGAGCTGCTGGCAATGGAAATAAACAGGACAAAAAGGATAACCAATGCCCTGGAGTATGTGGTAATTCCGGGCCTGCAGGCGACGATAAGCTACTTGAATATGAAGTTTGAAGAAAGGGATAGGGAAGAGAAGGCGCGGCTGAAACGTGTGAAAGTCCTGGTCGCTCGCGGGTAGACAGATGGCCGGTTCAGTGCAAGATGAAGCAAAACAGTCTCCCTATGAAAGGATACTTCAGGGGTACGTAAGAGGCGAGCTCAGCATAGTAAATGCCGGGTTGCCAAAAAACCAGGAATGTCTATCCAAGCTGCTAGAGGCGAAATATCCCCACGTGCCATGTCGCGACGGCAGCAGCCATCTCTTTCGGAAGGCCGAGCTTGAATATCTGGCAAGCATACTGGACGTTGATGAGCGGAAAGCACTGACGCTGCCCATGCTGATAGAGTTGGGGCCGAATCAGTCTGAAGCAGCCATAATGTGCGAAGGAACGGTCGAAGAGAAAATCATATCGAGAACGCTCAATATGGCGGTCGCCTGCGAGGGACGGAGGATCCGACTATATAAACCTCAACTGGCCCTGCTCAGAAAGAAGCTCAAGACCACGACCGTTTACGTATTCTCTCCTAGAGTAGCGGAGTGACTCGTCTGAGTATTATGTAATCTTTACCTTCCCATGCTGTCGTCGCGCCAAATCAAGCTGCACATTTAAGCCCTGGAGCCATTGACAAATACCAGTATTTAGGAGATAATCACTAGCCAGATGGTTAAAATCAGATTGCGCCGGGTGGGTAGGAGAAACAGACCGGCCTACCGGGTGGTAGTGACCGAGAATCGCGTTCCGCGCGATGGCAAAGCTATTGATATTATCGGCTTCTATAATCCTTTGACTGACCCGGCAACAATCACCATTAACGAAGAGAAAGCTCTGAAATGGCTTAGACACGGAGCTCAGCCTACGGACACCGTGCGCAGCTTGCTCGCCAAAGTGGGTGTCATGGACAAAGTCAAGCAGACCTCAAGCCAGGACTAACTGTTTAAGGAGGCGAAATGAAAGACCTGCTGGAGTACATCATCAAAGCTATCGTGGCAGAACCTGACGCAGTAAAGATCACCGAAGAGAATAGCGAAGAAGGCTTGCTGATTAAACTTGAGGTGGCTCCCGATGACAAAGGAAGGGTCATCGGCAGGCAGGGACGTGTAGCCCAGGCACTACGAACACTGCTTCGAGTAAAGGCGGCTAAAGAAGACAAGAGGGTCAGACTCGAAATAGTGTAGCTCAGAGTTAAGTACCACTTCCCAATGTCTGTCAACTCCGTGCTGAGGAGACAGCCTTGGGGGTTTTTGTATTTAGACTCGTAGTCTTGAGGCAGGACCTGCGACCACAGAGAGCAGGCCCTTCTTCGGGCATCGTTTCCAGACTACCGCGAACAGGCCGGCTTCCGGCCACAGGGCAGGAACCCGGTTCTTTCTCAGGTTTTAGCTTTGAAATTCGCACACCACATGCCCGTTGACAATCAGTGCCTCACCCTTTAAAATAAGGCGGCGGTTCAAAGCCAAATTGCCATAATATTTTCCGGTTCAAAGGAGGTATGCATGGACCTTGCGCTTACAGACGAGCAAAAAGTTCGCAAACAGGAGTTCTACGACACATGTAAGGAGCTCGATAAGAAGAAACCGGCAAGCCTTGTGGGAGCTGAGACCATCTACGAGGATGATGAGTCGTGGAAGTACAACCTGTACTGTGCCAGGGAATTCGCCAAGCATGGCTGGCTGGCCCTCGGCTGGCCCGCACAATACGGTGGAAAGGGAGACATGATGGACCGTGTCCTCTTTTCGGAGGCGAGAGGCTATTACGGCATCCCGGGGGTAGATATCTTCGGGGTGCAGATGCTCGCCCCCACTCTTCTGCAGGCGGCAAACGAAGAGGTAAAGAAGGAATTCCTGCCCGGTATTGCTAAGGGAGAGACCATGTGGTGCGAGCTGTGGAGCGAACCCAATGCCGGCTCGGACCTCGCTACCCTGACCGCAACTGCCGTAAAGAAGGGTGATGAATACGTCATAAACGGGCAGAAGACGTGGAACACCGGGGCTCACAAGGCTGATTGGGGCTTCGGCGTATTCAAGACAGACCCGGCCGGTAAAAAGCACCACAACATAACCTTCCTCTTACTTAAGATGAAGACGCCCGGCATCACAGTGAGGCCGATTGCGTATCTGGACGGCCATGCCCCTTATTGCGAGGTCTATTTTGACGATGTCCATGTGCCAGCCAAGAATATTGTCGGCCAGGAAAATGAAGGCTGGGCGGTGGTGAATCTTCTTGCCGGCTTTGAAAGGTCGGGTATAAGCGAAATCATGAGCATGGTCCGTGGACTGGAAGACCTGGTGAATTTCTGCAATAAGACGACGCGGCACGGACGGCCGCTGGCCAAGGACCCGCTCATCCGCAACCGCCTGGCCCAGTTAGCCTCCGAATTGGAGGCTGCCCGCGCGTTGGCGTACCGCGTGGCCGACCTGCAAAACAGGAACGAAATGTCCTTGATGGACGCTTCTGCAGGCAAGATCTTCTTCAGCGAGCTGGGCGAGCGGTTTGCCTTCCTGGCTACGGATATTCTGGGCCCTTACGGGCAAGTCAAGACGTCACGGTGGGCTCCTTTGGACGGCATCTGGGAGAAGATGTTCCACGAGCACTTCATAACCACCGTATCCATGGGAACAAACGAGATACAGAGGAACATAATCGCCTGGTACGGCCTGGGCCTGCCCAGGATAAGATAGACCAAGCTTCGATAAGGAGGAATCATGGACCTTAGATTTACGGAAACACAAGAAATCTTGAAGAAGATGGCTCGAGACTTCCTCACTACCGAGTGCCCCAAGACTCTGGTGAGAAAACTCGAAGAAAGCAAGGAAGGGTATTCTCCCGAAGTCTGGAAAAAGATGGCGGAGTTGGGCTGGATGGGCCTCATCATGCCTGAAGAATATGGCGGTATGGGCTACACCTTCCAGGACCTTATCGTTCTGCTGGAAGAGATCGGCCGAAATATCCTTCCCGGGCCGCTGATAGCCACCATAACCAGTGCGTTCCCCATACTCGAAGCGGGTAGCGAACAACAGAAGAAGGAGTTGCTTCCCAGGATCGCGCGTGGTGAAGCGATTCTTACTACTGCCCTCCTCGAAGCCGAAGGAGTCTTCGATGCTTCCGGGGTCGCCGTCAAAGCAACACCCAAGGGAAATGACTTCGTGATAAACGGGACAAAGCTCTTCGTGGAGATGGCGCATGTCGCGAATTACATCCTTTGTGTCGCCAGGACAAAAGGCGGCGCCTCACCCGAGAAAGGAATTACCCTTTTAATTGTCGATTCCAATGCTCCCGGAATCAGTTGTGAGGTCATGCCCACGACCGCTGCCGATAAGCTGTGCGAAGTGCGTTTTGGCAACGTCGTCGTACCCGGGAAAAACGTACTCGGCAAGGTAGATGAGGGATGGCCGCTGGTGGAGATGGTGCTGCGCAAGGGCGCTATAGCTAAGTGCGCCGAATCCGTTGGCGCCATAGAGACGTGTGTGGAAATGACGGTGGCGTATTCCAAGGAAAGGGTCCAGTACGACAGGCCAATAGGCGCTTTCCAGGCGCTACAGCATAAGATGGCGGACATGTGGACCGCGATGGAAACCAGCCGGTACCTGCTTTATGAGGCGGCCTGGATGGAGTCCGAGGGACTTCCCTGCGCCAAAGAGACCTCCATGGCCAAGGCGTATGTCAACGAGGTCTACAAGGACCTCAGCAAGTGGGCAGTGAGATTACATGGGGCAATTGGCACCAGCGCCGACCACGACATACCCCTTTACTACCGCAGGAGCCTGGCCGCAGATATCGCCTTTGGCAACACCGACTTCCACAGGGAGATAGTGGCCCAGAAAATCGGCCTGGTCTGACCCCTCGTTTCACAGGCTTCGGCCGTCCGTGGGGAAGCGGATTTGCTGCACTGCGTTTGACGTCTCTTGCGGCCTGCAAACCTGAAGGCTGGCAGTCAGCCGGCAGGAGGATCTACCGACCGGGGCGCTGAGCCTTGTATCTGTACAGGTTGGCCAGTGCCTTGATTGAGGCGCCAAGAGCAGGATATACGGGGAATCCTGCGCTCTCAAAAGCCTTCTTTGCCAGCAGGTGGTCCCTTCTATCGTTCTCATCCTGAGAGTACGCGTCGAGCGATACGCAGACTATTACGGCCTTGTCCATTTCGTCTCTGGCGTACTTGCACCCCTCCACCATAGTTTCGATAAGCGTTCCCAGGAACCGCCCAAATCCTTCCCCCAGGACATGCCTCAGGTAACGTATCTCATCAAAGTGCAGTACAATCGAACTAATGTTCTTGTCGCGAGACAGAGTCTTAATAGCATCCGCAAGGGTCTTTCCTGTCCCCGGCACGTTATAGAATATCGGCCAGGCATCCAGCGGATTGTTTATGCTTGTGCCTGCCAGAGGCACCATCTCGCGTAATTCAGCTATGGTCTCCCTTGTGAATCGGGGAACCTCCAGTCCTGCTTTCACGCACAGGTCGGTCTCAAGGACGCTAAAGCCGCCCGAATTGGTGATGATAGCAGTCCCTTTTCCCGAAGGGAGTGGAACGCAGGACAACGCCAGACTCGCATCCAGTAGTTCATCAAAGTCTTCGACCTGGATGACGCCGGCCTGTTTAAGAAGCGAACTCCAGATTTCAGGCGACCCGGCCAGCGAACCTGTGTGGGAAGATGCCGCCCGCCCGCCGTGCTCGGTCACTCCTCCTTTCAGCGCCAGCAGGGGTTTCAGACATGCTGCTTCGGTCATGGCCTCTCTGAGTCGCGTGCCGTTCCTCGTCCCTTCCATATACAAAGCTATGACTTCGGTGTCGGGGTCTTGCGCCAGGTATTGCAGGAAGTCGGGACAGTCAAGGTCTACGGCATTTCCGTAGCTGATAACCTTGCTGAATTTCAGATTCCTGAGCTGGCCGACGGACAGAAATTGCTCGGCAAAGGTACCGCTTTGTGAAATCACTCCTATCGAACCCTCCTGGGGCGGGATACCGGGAACGAAAGCCAGGCCGGACCTGGGGCAGCATATCCCCATGCAGTTGGGGCCAATCAAGCTTACCTTGCCTTCGGCCATTTTGCGTACTTCGTATTCCAGAGCCTTCCTTTCCTCCGCTCCAGTCTCACTGAAACCGGCCGTGAAGACGTGGGCCGCCTTCACGCCTTTTTCTATGCATTCACCCAGCACGCGGGGAACAAGCAGGGCCGGCACCGCTATCACGACATAGTCAATCTCGCCTTCTATATCCAGGATGGTGGAGTAGCATCGTTTGCCGTGGAGCTCTCCGTACTTCGGATTGACCAGGAACAGCCTGTCTCTGACCTTAGTCTCCATCAGTGCCTGTGAGAAGCCGTCACTGTCGGAAGCTCCGATTACGGCTACGGCCCTCGGGTTGAAAATATGCTCGAACTTCCGCAATCTGTCGTCTTTCAATGCAAACCTCCTGACTAAGACGGAAAGAAGAATCCTCAGAGTGGGTTACGGCCAGGCTGTCTTAACGGCATTATCGGATAGTCTGACTCTCCGGCGATTCGGAAGCAATTTACCATATCTTTGCCCGCCCATCAAACTGGCCCGGCGAACACTCTCTTCGAGAGTCTCCCGCCCCAAAGTACCATTTACAGCACGTTGGCCCTTTGATATACTTCGGCGGTGATAGCCGTCGGTTCTCACCCAGGTAACGCAAAGCACTATGACAATCCCAAGAAAGCTGAGCTTAGGAGGCAACAACAACAGGTGGCTGTAACCGTTCAGCTCATCCATCACCAGTCTGCGTCGTCATCCGTTTGACCTAGCGGGACACTGCCTGACAAAGGACTATGACGAGCACGCGTCGGCCCGACCTGGACTTCCTCTTCCATCCCAATTCGGTCGCCCTGGCCGGCATCACGACGACCCAACCCGAACACTGGACCCGCACCTTCCTGGACGGCCTCATCGAGTTTGAATTCGACCACCCCTTTTATCTTGTTAATCCCAAGGACGGCGAAATCAAAGGCTACAAAGTCCATACCAGCCTCAAAGAAGTCCCGGGCAACATAGACCACGTGATCGGCCTGGTCAATGCTCGACTGGCTGTCGAACTCGTGGAAGAGTGTGCCCAAAAGGGAGTGCGCGTAATTCACTTCTGCACGGCGGGCTTCAGTGAAACCGGTGAGGACTGGAGAATAAAGCTGGAATCGGAACTGGCGGAAGCCGCCCGTAGGAAAGGCATCAGGATTATCGGCCCCAACTGCATGGGCATTTACTGCCCACAATCGCGCTTGTCCTTCAGCGCCGCTTTCCCCAGGGAAATCGGCCCGGTGGGAGTCATCAGTCAGAGCGGTGGCAATTCCATCTATCTGGTCAGGCAAGCGGCCTTACGGGGCGTTCGCTTCAGCAAGGTCATAAGTTACGGCAATGCCTGCGACATCAATGAGAATGATTTGCTCGAATATCTTGCCGGCGACCCGGATACCAAGATCATTGCTCTGTACATCGAGGGAATCAAGGACGGGAAACGGTTCCGCAGGGCTCTGGAAGAGGCAACGAAGGAAAAGACGGTGGTGCTCCTCAAGGGAGGCACCAGCGAAGGGGGCGCCCGCGCAGTCGCCGGTCATACCGCATCGCTTGCCGGCAATCAGGCCACGTGGGATGCCCTCTGCAAACAGTTCGGAGTCATCAGTGTCAGCTGCATCGAAGAAATGATAGATGTGCTGGTCACGCTTCTGTTTCTGCCCATCCCGCAAGGCAGAAATGCGCTCTTGTTCGGAGCGGGAGGCGGAGCTAGCGTCTTAATCGCCGACCAGTTTGAAGACAGAGGACTAAAAATCCCCGCAATTCCTGCTGAGATGGTGGCCCGGATACGTGAGTTCACTCCTATTGCAGGCAATATCTTGCGAAACCCCGTGGATTACTCTCAAGCCATGTTTGATACGGAGAGCGTACTGAAAACCTTTGCCATATTGTCGGGGTGGCAAGGAGCCGACTTCGTGGTCATGTTTATCAGGACGGGTCAGTTCACCGCGTCCCGGATTTCCGATAATCAACTAAGACACCTGTTGATGAGCAGGTTTCCCATAAAGCAAGGGCAATTCCCCAAGCCGGTGGCCATGGTGATTGAGCCCAGTATCATGCCCGAGGAAGCCAAGGCCATCCTCAGCGCTATTCAAGGCAGTGTCTC
>Ga0172365_10000688_pt1 | contig 23498 bp, 28 predicted proteins | sample LakKivSesite48cm_FD_114535 | JGI IMG/M metagenome (GOLD analysis project Ga0172365, IMG submission 114535) | Sediment microbial communities from Lake Kivu, Rwanda - Sediment site 48cm | ecosystem: Environmental > Aquatic > Freshwater > Lake > Sediment | place: Rwanda: Western Province, Lake... | reverse complement strand
GGTGAGGTGAAAAAAGAGGTACAACAGGCCAAAAAAGAAACCTGGGAATGGATGAAGCAGGTTGATGCTGACCAGCAAAAAACCCGTCAGCAACTTTTAAACGATCTGGCACAGAACCGAGATGAACTTATGAAAGACTTAGCCCAGGCCAGGAATGATCGGGAAAAAGATGTTCAGGCCATGCGGGAGGAGTTTCTCAAAATCCGCACTGCCACCCAAGAGGATTTAAAGGAAGCGGCGTTCGTTTGGAGTGAATTGATTAAGACCATGGCAGCAAAAAAATCGGGTGAGAAGATTATCATCAAAGAAAAATCGGAAGAAACTCTCCCTCCACCCGGGACGAGGAAAAAGAGTGTACCGGTAAAAATCGAGGTTCCCACCAAGGAAGAAGTACCAGCGGCTGAGAGTATAGTCGAAGAAGGGGCTTTAGACTTGGAAGATAAGGTGCTCTCCATTATCAACGAACACCCTAATGGGATAACCCTAATGGATATTGCCGAAAAATTTGGGGTGGTTCCAGTTGTCTTAGGACGAGCATCCAGAAGTCTTTTAGAGAAAGGAAAGATACGTAAAGAAGAGAAATTGTATTATCCAGTGATCGGTGAGTGATCAGGTATGGATAGCGAAGCATTGAGAAAAATACGGACCACACGCCAGATCAAGCCCAGCCTTGAACTGGCAAGAGGAAGTAAACTTAGAACCACCAACTCATTATCTAAAACGCCCGAGGAATTGCATTATTTAGAATCTGTGTCACTCAGTGAAAGCCAATTGAAGCAGTTCTTAGATAAAGAAAAAGAACGGTTTGCCAAACAAGAAGCAGCACATGACCGAATTCGACAGAAAATGTTAAAACTCAGAGATAAATTAGCAGTAACCATCAACCGAAATCGGGCTTTTACTGAAATACGATACCAGCTCCAACAACAGAGGTACCAGCAGAAGAATGTTGATCCTCAGAGCATAAAAACCAAAATCAATCCAGATTGTTCTTTGCGACATATAGATATACATTATTAATTTTTGAATAGCTACGACATTGAACAACGATACGGGGGAAAAAGGTTTTTTCACCTCCCCCTTTTTTAACAATTTCAAGTCATTTTTCACTCGATTGTGCTTCTTGCCCGGTGGACTCAGAGAATCACCCGCTGGATACCTTTCAAGGAAAGATTGGGAGAACTTCTCTATTAGAATGAAAACAACCAGGTTCCTGATATTCATTTATATCTGTCTTGGTTGTCTTGGAATTATGATTAATACTTTTTATGGAGGCTTAAATTATGTATGGAGAGCAAGTAACAGTGCTCACTCTTCAACCAAGTTCAGACTTTGTAGAGACACCGTACATACGGGATATTATCAATCGAGCACTTGATTACATCCGGATTGGATTTCCGGTTCATTTTAGTGGTTCAGCCGGGGTGGGAAAAACCACCCTGGCTTTTCATCTGGCTGCCCAGTTAGGCCGTCCAGTAGTGTTGATCAATGGCGATCACGAGTTTAATAGTTCTGATCTGATCGGTGGTTTGTACGGATATCATAAACGTTTTTTAAAGGACAACTTCATCCGTTCAGTCACGAAAACCGACGAACGGATGTCTCTTCACTGGGTTGATAACCGTCTCACTGTGGCTTGCCAAAATGGCTTTACCCTTATCTACGATGAATTTACCCGATCTCGTCCAGAAGCGAACAACGTTTTACTCCCCGTTTTAGCTGAAAGGATTCTTCCTCTTCCCACTGCCCGGGGAGGAGAAGCTTATCTCAAGGTTCATCCCAATTTTGTGGCGATCTTTACATCCAACCCAGAGGAATACGCCGGGGTGTACAAAAACCCCGATGCCCTCATCGATCGAATGATAACCATTGAAGTTGACCACTTTGATGAAGAAACCGAAGTTGCAATTACTCAGGCTAAATCTGGCCTTACGCTTGAAGACTCACGACATATCGTTGGTCTGATCCGAAAAGTGAGGGAAGCAAAATTAAATAAAAGGTTTCCTACGGTGCGAGCTTGTATCATGGCGGGGAAAATACTAAAATTAAAAGGAGTTCCTTCCATCAGCACCGATCATGTCTTTCGAAAAGTATGTATGGATATTCTTACTTCGGATGTGCCCAGAGAAGAGAGAGAGAAGGTTCAACAGGTAATCGACGATTATATCGCCGTTTCATTTTAAAGGAGAGTGTACCCGATGACCACCAGAAAAGAAAAAAAAACCATGAGTTTTGGAGGTTTATTTAAAGGCATAGGAGATCTCATTGATATGGTCTCTGATTTAGGGGAAGATGCAATAGAAAAACAGGGGGAAATCGAGGGACTTCCCAAAGGGATGAAAGGAGTATACGGTTTCAGTATCAAGACGATGGGTGGAAAACCGGTAGTAGAAACATTTGGAAATATCCACCACACTAAAGGTGGCTCGGTGATAGAAGAAGTTCGAGAACCGATCACCGACGTTTTTGATGAAGAAGATCAAATCCGGGTAATCATAGAAGCTCCGGGAGTCTCGGAAGAAGAAATGAAAATCGAAATAAACGGAGACATCCTGAACTTTAGTGCTACGGGCAAAGACCGGAAATACCTCAAAGAAATCCTTCTTACTGGCAAGGTTAAACCAGAACCCTCGAAGACGTCTTTCAAGAACGGTATTATGGAGATTTTTTTAGAGAAGCAAAAAGCAGAATAGTGTATTCTACCAGAGACTGATGTTCGAAACAAAGAAAGAGGCTTTTATGAGTACGAATAGTACCTTTAAAATATTGAATCTAAGAGTTGCCGAAGCAAAGCCGAGAGACGTGGGAAGAGGAATTGTCCGTATCGATCCTTTAGATTTCGAAAAGATCGGAGTAGGAGTTGGAGATATCATCCAGATCGAGGGGAAAAGAAAGACGGTTGCCAAAGTCATGCCGGCCTATCCCGAAGACCGGGGCAAATCTATCCTTCAGATGGACGGACTTCTCCGAACCAATGCCCAGGTTTCTCTAAATGAGAAGGTTGCAGTACAGAGTGTCAGTTATTCACCCGCGGAAAAGATTATATTAAACCCACTCAATTCGACCAGAAGGATTTCCCAGGATAAAGACACCAGATATATTAGTACTCTGTTGGACGGATTACCCTTGATAGAAGGTGATGCCATCCGGGTGAATCTCTTCGGGACCCGTAGTCAAGATTTTATGGTAGTTAACGCGGTTCCCAAAGGAGCGGTGCTGATTCATTCCCGAACCAGGATTGAAGTCCGACAGGACGGTGAGTCCAAGGCCAGGGGATATAAAATCTCCTACGAGGATATCGGTGGTATTGAGAGAGAACTGCAACGAGTGAGAGAGATGATTGAGCTTCCCCTGCGATATCCTCAGGTCTTTGAACGGTTGGGAATTGATCCTCCCAAAGGGGTTTTACTCTATGGTCCACCGGGATGTGGGAAGACTCTAATCGCCCGGGCGGTGGCTAACGAGACCTCTGCATATTTTATTCACATTACCGGTCCAGAGATCATCGGTAAGTATTATGGGGAAAGTGAAGCCCGTTTAAGGGAAGTATTCGAAGAAGCTAAATCAAATGCTCCCGCAATTATTTTTTTTGATGAGATTGATGCCATCGCCCCCAAGAGGGAAGAAATGGGGGGAGAAAAACAGGTGGAAAGAAGGGTGGTGGCACAGCTCCTTGCCCTGATGGATGGACTGCAATCCCGGGGTGAAGTCATCGTTATTGCTGCCACTAACATTCCCAATTCCCTTGACCCGGCGTTACGACGACCAGGACGGTTTGACCGGGAGATCGAGATTGGTATTCCCGATCAGAAAGGACGTCTGCAGATCTTGAATATTCACACTCGGGGGATGCCCTTAGCAGATAATGTAGACCTGGTGAAACTTTCCCAGATGACTCACGGATTTGTTGGGGCCGACTTGGAAGCCCTCTCTCGGGAATCGGCCATGAATGCCTTGAGGAAAATAATGCCCAGCTTCGATTTTCAGCTGGATGAAATTTCCTATGAAACATTATTAAAGATTGAGGTAACCATGTCTGACTTTGAGGAGGCTTTAAAAGAAGTAGAACCTTCAGCCATCCGGGAGTTTTTCGTAGAAGTTCCTCAGGTGAAATGGGAGGATATAGGTGGTTTAGGGGAAATCAAACAGAAATTAGTAGAAACCGTAGAATGGCCATTACAATATTGGGAAGTGTTCCAGCAGGTGAAAGTGAAACCGCCCAAGGGTATTCTCCTCTCGGGACCACCCGGTACCGGAAAAACCTTGGTGGCAAAAGCATTAGCTAATGAAAGTGGGGTTAACTTCATTTCAGTCAAAGGACCAGAATTGATGTCGAAATACATCGGAGAGTCAGAACGGGGTGTGAGAGAAGTCTTTCGAAAGGCAAAGCAGGCCAGTCCATGTATTCTCTTTTTTGATGAATTTGACTCACTGGTGCCAGAACGCAGTCAGACCTCCAATTCTCAGGTTACCGAAAGGGTCATCAGTCAGTTTTTAACCGAGCTTGACGGCTTGGAGGAATTAAAAGGAGTATTGATTTTAGCTGCCACTAATCGAAAAGACCTGATCGACCCGGCTATCTTACGACCAGGGCGATTTGATTTTATTCTTGAGTTTGTCCCTCCTGACCGGGACGCCCGATGGGAGATCTTCGCCATTCATACCCGGGGGAAGCCTTTGGCACCAGAAGTTGATCTAGGTCTTCTCTCTCAGCATACAGAGGGAATGACTGGTTCGGATATCGAAGCCATTTGTCGGGAAGCTTCAATGATTGCAATTCGTGAGTGTTTGAAGACCGAGCAGAAAGGGAATACGATTCTGATTCTCCCGAAGCATTTTGATCAAGCGATTGAGTATTTAAAAATTCAGAGAGGTGGATAAATGCTTCCCAATGATCAACATAAATATCTGTACGGAATTATTGCCGAACCTCAACCCCAAAGGTTCAACATGGTGGGGATTGAAGAGGCTGAAGTGTATACTATAACATTTCGAGAACTGACAGCGGTGGTGAGCGATACCAATCTGATAGAAATTGATCCGGTTCGGAAAAATGTACTTGCTCATACCAGGGTTCAAGACGAGCTAATTAAGAAATATGATATGCTCCCTATGGGTTTCGGCATGATAACCGATAATGAAGAGGAAATCCTGAAATTGTTGGAAAGGAACTACCAGATACTGAGAGATGAATTCCTTCGACTGGCTGGCAAAATAGAAATTGAGATTAAACTTTTTTGGAATCAAGCTGCGATATTACAGGCACTTGAAAGTGAAAGTCAGGAGTTTAACAGGCTAAAAGAGAAGATTAGCCATGAGTCTTCACCTGTAAAAGCTCAAAACCTGCTGGTGGAAGTTGGAAAAATCATCGAGCGTACCGCTGAAGAGTGGAAAGTCAAATATGCAGAGGAGGTCCGTAGCATCCTCCAAAATCTGGCGATCGACGTCGTCCTGAATGATCCCTCTGGGGTGGAAAATATCTTGAATGCCTCCTTTTTGGTTGAGCGATCGAGAGAGGGTGAATTTAATAACAAAGTTCATGAACTGGATATTGCCTATCAAAACAAAGTCAATTTTAAGTATATTGGTCCATTACCTCCCTACAATTTTGTCAGGGTGAAGCTGGAGTTATTATGTTGATAAAATTTCTCTCCGATATATTAATCGGTGTTCCTTTGACTCTCGCCAAAGATATGTTAGAGAAGATACGAGACGAGGTTGATAAGGAACGTTTGATTACCGAAGAATCAATCAAAAAAAGACTTCAACAGCTGCAACTTCTGCTCCAGGAAGGGAAGATCAGCGAGCAGGAATACGAAGAGCTGGAATCCAAGCTCATAGAAAGGCTGAAAGTGGTAAGGGAATATAACAAAAGCTGAGGAGATGCATGATGGCGTTACAGGCAACGAAGAATGAACCATCCAGTTTAGTAGATTTGGTTGATCGGATTCTGGATAAAGGACTGGTTATCAACGCTGATATCTCGGTCTCGGTAGCTGGTGTCGAGCTTTTAGGGGTGAAGGTGCGGGCTGCTCTGGCTTCTTTTGAGACAGCAGCAAAATACGGGCTCGAGTTCCCCAGCGGGACTCAGTATGAAACAGCTGCCTGGAAAGAAGCCATGGTCGGAAAAGAAGAATGTCCTCAGTGTGGCAAACGAGTGGCCAGCGATGTCCTTTTGAATGAATCCTGTCCCTGGTGTGGATGGATGAGCGCTCAAGCTAAACGAGCGAAAGTGGTAAAGACAACAGAGATACCGGTTGAATGAAAAGAGGCTCTATCTTGAGATGATGGATAATGAAGCCCGAGGAATTGATCAGAGGGTGCTCCGGTTGCTGGAAATCCTCGACCCTAAAAGTCAGGCTATTCTCTGGTATCTCTGGTGGCATCGGCACGCTGATATCGAGGAGATGAGGAACCTAATTGATGCTCCCGGGGATTATGAAATTGTGTACCGGTTCAAAGAAGTCATCAATCGGGAAGCGGAAAAACTGTGGGGGAAACCGCTGGTGAGCTTCGAACAGGCAAAAGTTGATCCCCACAGCGGAAAAAAAATCATGTTCAATTGGTGGTTTTTGGACGATGAAGATTCACCCAAGGCAGAAAGGGGAGACCCCTTAGTCGATATATTCAGCGATCAGGATGGCTTGACTATCATTGCCCAAGTTCCCACTTACCTTGATTATGATTGGCCGAAAATAGATTATAAAAATGGAGTAATGAAACTCAGATTTCTAAAGAGGGAAAACCATGAAACCGGAAGAGAAGAAAGATGAGGATTGGGACGAGAGACAGGAAGGTGACATTCTTCATCAGGTGAGTCAACTCATCCCGGGTTTAGGAGGGCTGGTTCAGGAGATGGAGAAGTCGGAAATTTTTCGGGAACGAATTCGAGAAGTCAACCAAGAGCTCATACGTCGTTTAAAAGGGACTCCTACCGGTGTTGAGAGAAGGAGTGCCATCCCTCATACTTCGGCATTGCCAGTCCGACGGACTGTTCAACGACAAGATAGATCAGCTCCGCTTCCTCAAAAAGAAATCATGGTGGATGTTTTCGATGAGGGGGATTTCCTGCGAGTTGTTGCTGACATCCCGGGAGTCAACCAACCTGACATTCAAGTGGAGGTAAGAGGAGAGACCCTTCTGCTCATGATTTCCAATCATGTCCGGAAAATTGTACTCCCGGTTCCAGTTGATAGAGTACCACAAACCGAATTGAAGAATAATATCTTACAGATTATTCTTAGAAAGGCGAAGTGACTGATCTATGGCAATAACCATCGATGAAAGTAACCTCAAGCAGGGTGTTTTAGGACTCGTTTTGGCTTTAGTGGAAGTGATTAGGGATGCGTTGAAGATTCAAGCCTTAAAAAGAATGGAGAGTGGGCTTCTCACCGAAGAGGAATGCGAACGTTTGGGAGAAGCGTTAATGGATTTGGATATTGCTTTGGAAGAGATCAAAGAGGAACAAGGTATCACTGATTCGGTGCAGGCAGTGAGAGATGGTCTGGATGAGATTGTTGATGATGTGATTGATCGCATTGTCAATCCGGAAAGGTGGGGAGAAGAGGTCAATGGAGATAAACCATAACGGGATGAAAAGTATAGAAAACATCTTTTATGCTGTTCTTTCTTTATATATAGCCCGTAAACCGATCAACCTGAAAACCATCCGGACTGTTCTGGAAATAGCAGGGGTTCCAGTCAATGAAAAAGTGCTCGAAGCTTTATCGACTTTGGTGGAAGCTTTTGAGACAGAAAAAATGGAAAAAAAGAAACAAATAGACCCGCGAATCCTTGCTTTTCTTCATTCAGAACTGGAAAGACAGAAAGAGCGGACCCGGTATCTGGAGGCTCTCCTTGAAGAAGTCAGACTTCCTCAGATTTCACCTGAGGGAAAACCCACTTCTATTTTGTCAGGATGCATACCACGTGAGAGAGAATCTTCTCAGTCTTGGCAGGAGAAGTCTGATGAAATATCTGTCAGGGAAGTACTCAAAAATGTCGATACCGCTTTTACTGATAAGAGGGAAGAAAATACCACGAATTCAATCGAAGAAAAGGAATGTGATCAAATATCTGAAGAAAAACCGAAGACTACCAATTCTGGTTTGCCAGGACGGTATGTCTATGGAATTGGTGGAGAGGGGAAAACGATACGATTGGGACCTATCGGAATTGAGAACTCTGAGGTTTACACAATATCTTACCAGAATGTATGTGCCATTGTTCATGATTGTCCGGATGAGCCCTACCAATCAAATGATGATGAAGTGGTAAAAAAATGGATTCACTCTCATCAAGCAGTCCTTGATAACGCCAAAAAATACTTCACCACCATTATACCCATGGGTTTTGATACCATACTCCATTCTCAGGATGAAACCACTTCTCCAGACCAGGTTGTACAGGATTGGTTGCGGGAGGATTATTTACGATTATCATCGGTGATGGAAAAAGTCTCCAACAAAGATGAATATGGGATCCAGATCTTCTATGAGCCCCGTGTTGTCAGCCGGAGTATTGCTGAGCAGAGTCCAGATGTAAAAAAGATAAAGGAAGAAATGGCAACCAAGTCACCAGGGTTAACATATCTATATAAACAAAAATTAGAAAAAGCAGTGAAAAATGAGATGGAAAGAATTTCTGGGGAATGGTTCCAAGATTTTTATCAGCAGATTAAAAAATATGCCGATGATGTTGTGATAGAAAAAACAAAAAAGGGAGGGAAGGACAAAGTGATGTTACTCAACCTCTCCTGTCTTGTCGCCAAAGAGAACGTGAACGGGTTAGGTGAAGAATTGGAAACAATCAATAACCGAGAAGGTTTCAGTGTCCGTTTTACTGGCCCTTGGCCTCCTTATAGTTTTGTAGCGAAACCAAATCTCGATTCGAGCGTGAGTGAAGACCATGAAGTTCAATCAGCAAATCGAGTAACAGATTCAAAAAATTCCATTACTTCTCAGGATAAAAAGTAAGAGAGTATGGAGCCAACCCGTGATTCCCATGCCACCTTGGTGGACCTCATCGATCGGGTATTAGAGAAAGGACTGGTGATCAATCTTGATCTTATCATCCATGTTGCTGGTATTCCCCTCCTGGGAGTTAATTTGAAGGCCTGTCTGGCTGGAATCGAAACCATGTTGCAGTATGGGATTTGGAAAGACTGGGATGAAGCGCAGCGAGCAGTGGCAAGTAAAGAGTATCAACGGAAAAAGAAAATCCTTCTTTCCCCTGGAGAAAAGGAAATATATAAGATATTTGCATCTGTCTGGTATGAGAAAGGTATTTACCGGAGTTGGAGGCCAGGATATCTCTATTTAACTAACCAAAGAATCATGTTAGTAAGGAAGGAGCCTTTGGAGGTATTGTTTGAATGTTCCTACCAGGATATCAAAGGCATCATGGTAGTCAAGAAAAAAAACACGGTAGGGAGAGAGACTGAATATCTTCATCTCAAGCGACGTTCTGGAGAGATTGTTCAGCTCCATCCCGTTGACGTTTCTGTAGTACAGGAGATCATCCTGGAACAATTAAAAGTCCGGGGGCAGGAATTGGAAAATATTTTTTCTTTCCCGGAATATCCTACCAAGGGAATACAATGAAGGGTGAATGATTGAAAGAAGTTGAATTGGAAAAAACCTTGTATCCGTTATCCTGAAGAGTCCGGTATGGTCCGGACTACGTGAAAATTACGTCTTTTTTCTGTCATTGCGAGCCCTCATTTTGTGAGAGTGGGGTAATCTTATCTTTTAATGCCAAAAAATAGGATTTCCACGTCGTACTACCACAAAACGGACGTACTTTTCAGGATGATGATCTATGGTAGTATTGGGAAACCAACTATTTTCATCCTTTGATGGTGCCCGGGGTTTGGCCTATCATTTATCGGAAGATAAAACCTCAAAATAGGGAGAAAGGAGAAGGATTGAGGATGAATACCAATGAAATCATGAAAAAAGCCTGGGAGGATTTTGCCAAACTGACTAAAGTGACAGTGGAAAGAGCCATCGGACTGGTCGAGACGAAAGAGGGATGGACCGTCACACTGGAAGGGCTGGAGAGAAGGGCTATTCCAGATACCATGGATATTCTTGGCATCTATGATGTTCGTGTCGACAAAGAATGTAAACTGATTGGCTTTGAAAGAAAAAGGTTGCGGAAACGTGGTGAAACAGAAGAAGAATAAAAGGAGGGAACTCAATGGTCAGATGGAATAAGTGTCCTGGCTGCGGGATTACCATTAGTCGGGATCATGATTTTTGCCCAAATTGTGGTGAGCCATGGACTATCCAATGTCCCAATTGCGGTGCAACCTGGCGCTTCTGGGGATTTTATAAGTTCTGTGATAAGTGTGGAGTAACGGCAAAAAAGCATGGCCTTGAGCGAGGGGAAGCAAGAACAAGAAGTGTTCAAGATCAATGAATAAGGAACAAGTATTGTGTGAGCGTTCGTACCAGTTCTTGGGACCATCAGAGGGACGAACGCTTTTATTCATCTATCAATAAGTATTCCCCATGAATGGGGAAAAATTTGTTTTTAGACTTCACTGGTTTTTTTTTCTTCGATAAAGTTCTTCGCATAATCTTATGTCCATCAGGAAAATATATAGATAGCTTCCTGACGCGAATTCGAATCCTTATCTTCTTTTTTATCATAGTATAATAATAAGTGAAGTATTGCTTTGTTATTCTAAATTTATGAAAAAATAAGGAATAGTGCGAACAGAGTGCTATGGATATAGTCATCAGTCATGAAGGAACCGATTTCGATGCGATGGCATCGATGTTCGCTGTTTCTAAGCTTTATCCCGGAACCCGGATTATCATTGGTGGGAGTGTCAACCGTAATGTACGACGGTTTTTGTCACTCTATGGTTCCTTTTTTGATTATTCTCCGGAAAAGGAAGTTGATTGGAAATCGGTGAAAAAGATTTGGATCGTCGACAGTTCGTATCCGACTCGTACCGGAAAGGTCATGGAACTCATCCAGCATGGGCAGGCTACATTTGCGGTATATGACCATCATCCCGAAACACCCGAAGGATTAAAAGGGGATCAGATAATGATCCAGCCGGTTGGTGCCTGCACCAGTATTTTAGTGGAGTTGATTAAAAAGTGCTCACTCCCACTTACCTCACTTGAAGCCACACTTCTCATTTTGGGGATTTATGAGGATACCGGATCACTCACTTTTCCAACCACGACCTCACGTGACTTGGAAGCGGCAGCTTTTTTAGTGGAACACGGTGCTCAATTGAGTTCAGTGCCGGATTATGTCAATATGCAACTTTCCAACGAACAACGGGATGTTTTAAAAAAAATGGTTAATTCGCTCACCGTGGCGGAAGTCAATGGTATCCAGGTTCATTTTACCCTGGTTCAGGTGGAAGATTATGTAGATGGGGTTTCATTCCTGGTCCATAAACTCATGGATCTCGAGGAAATCAATGTTCTCTTTTCTTTGTTTGACATGGAGGAGAAGATCTATGTTATTGCCCGCAGCCGACTGGAAGAGATTGACGTGAGCATTATCGCCAAGGAGTTGAACGGGGGTGGCCATAAGAGCGCCGCATCGGCTGCCATTAAAGGGAGTACCCTAAGTGAGGTACGGAAAAAAATCATTACCATGATGAAACGTTCGTTTTCCTTTACCCGGGCGATCGATATCATGTCGGTACCGGTGAGGACGGTTGACAAGGAAGATTCGATCAATAATGCTTATATGACCTTGATCCGATCCGGTTTTTCTGGTCTGCCGGTGGTCAATGAAAAGGGAATACTGGTAGGGATTATCGCCCGAAGAGATATGGAAAAAGCCATTCATCACGGTTTGCAGAATGCGCCGGTGAAAAGCTTCATGTCACCACAAATCATCGGTATTTCTCCTCACGATTCGATTTATACCGCTCGGAATCTCATGGTGGAAAACGACATCGGACGGATACCGGTCATCAAAGATGGCCGCCCGATCGGTATTATTACCCGGAGCGATCTGCTGCGAGTTTTTCATCAGCGGGAACATATCGTCGTCAATGAGCTCACCCGCATGAACTTATCCGAGCAATTATTTATGCATTTTTCGCGGGCCGATCTTGATCTTATCAATATCATCAGCGGTCTGGCTCGAAGAATTGGGTTGAAGGCTTATCTGGTTGGTGGGGTGGTGCGGGATATCATTTTAGGAGTTCCGAACCATGATTTGGATATTGTGGTCGAGGGGGATGCCATTGAATTTTCTCAAAATTGTCAACGACTCTTGGGGGGGAAAGTGGTTTCCTATCCTCCATTTGGAACGTCGGTTCTTTTTTTAAAGGATGGGAAACGGATCGATTTTGCCACCGCCCGCAAAGAATTTTATCGTTTCCCTGGGGCAGCTCCGGAAGTTGAATATTCCAATTTGAAAAAAGACTTATTTCGTCGCGACTTCACCCTGAACGCTATGGCCATTAGTATATATCCAGATAATTGGGGTGAACTTTTCGATTTTTTCGGCGGTTTTCGCGACCTGCGCCAGAAAACCTTGCGTGTTCTTCATCCTTTGAGTTTTGTTGACGATCCCGCCCGATCGATTCGAGCGGTAAGGTTCGAACAAAAATACGGTTTTCACATCGAACCCTTTACCATGAGTCTTTTGAAGCAAACTGTCGGAAAAAACCTGTTGGATAAAATTAAACCCGACCGTTTGAAAGAAGAGATTCTTCTCATCCTCAAACTCCCCGAATATTATCGGTACTTGGTACGGATGCATCAACTCGACATGTTCTCAGCGATTTTTCCCGGTTGCATTTGGAAAAGAGAATATACCGATCTTTTTATGAAATTGGAAAAACGGTTGCCAATTGTGGGTGGTCTCAGTGGAATTGACCAATTTCTACTGAAGTTATCACCGATTTTTGACGATTTTGATCCGAAACAAGCTTCCTCGTTACAGGCCAAATTCGCTCTTCCTCGTCATTTTGTGCAGAAGGTATTGAATTACCAGAATAAAAAAACCGACTTTTTCAGAGTCATTGAAGAAGCTGAGGTACGTCCATCGGAAATTTATCGATGGTGCCGATCGCTCCCTTTGGAATTTTTGATATTGGTCCAAACCAAAACTTCTCCAGAGAGCATGGTCGGACAACGTTTGGAAAAATATTTCAATGAATGGATATATATCAAAACTATTCTCAAGGGGAATGACTTGAGAGAACTGGGCATTGAAGAAGGTCAACACTATGCTACAATTCTGGATGAGTTAAAATTGGCAAAAATTGATGGGCTGGCCAATACTCGAGCGGATGAAGAACGTCTGGTCAAGCTCTATTGGGAAAGGATGAAATGGAGTGGTCAAAAAAGAGAGAATTTTTAGCGGTATGAGGCCAACCGGTAAGATGCATATCGGTCATTATTTTGGTGCTTTGCGGAATTGGCTGCAGCTTCAAAATGAATATGATTGTATTTTTGGTATCGTCGACTGGCATGCGCTAACCACTTCTTTTGAACATACCGAAAATATTGAACAGAATATTATCGACATGGCTATTGACTGGTTCAGTGTGGGAATTGATCCTGAGGTATCCATACCCATGATTCAATCACTGGTTCCGGAACATGCCGAACTCCACCTTTTACTTTCCATGATCACTCCTATGGGGTGGTTGGAAAGGAATCCAGTGTTGAAGCAGCAACTCCAGGATATGGGACTGAAAGAAGCGGTAGGATATGGGCATCTTGGCTATCCGGTGTTGATGGCAGCCGACATCATCATTTACCAGGGAGTGAAAGTGCCGGTGGGAGAGGATCAAGTGCCTCATATCGAAATCGCCCGGGAGTTGGTCCGCCGTTTTCATTTTCTTTATCAATCGGAGGTTTTCAAAGAACCCCAGCCACTTCTCACCGAAACCCCTCGTATATTAGGAATCGACGGCCGCAAGATGAGTAAAAGTCTCAATAACGCCATTGGACTTGCCGACACTCGGGAAGAGTTACGACCCAAAGTGCTCTCGATGTTTACCGATCCGGAAAAAATTCGCAAACATGATTCCGGACATCCAAATCGCTGCAATGTCTTTCATTTTCATACTATCGTCAATAATCCCCGGATCAATGAAATCGAAAGCGATTGTCAGAGTGGTGCCCAGGGGTGTGTTGACTGTAAAAAAGAATTATTCGGATTGCTGGCTGACTACTTGGAGCATATTTCTCCCTATCGGGAACGCTATCAGGGGAAAGAACAAATGGTGAAAGATATTCTCATTGAGGGCAGCCGGAAAGCTCAACAACTTGCCCGGGAGACCATGCGCCGCGTTAGAGAAGCCATGCATGTTGATTATAACCTTTCCCGATGATGATGGAAACTGAATGGAAACAACGGATAGAAAAAATTACTTCCCTGTGGGGGAAGTTGAATCTGCTCCAGGAGAAAGTCGATGCTGTTGAAGCGGAATTGAATGAAATTCTCCAGATATCGGAAGAGGAGCATCCGGAAATGGAAAATGAATCATTCGAGAAGAAATGGTGCGAATTGTTTTCTCAGGTTCTCAGCGATCTGAAGGAACGGGAGGAGAACACCCTGAAAGCACCCCAGGAACGCTGGAAGAAGATCCAGACCCGTGAGGTGCTTGACCTGGATAAGATGTCGTTGGATAATTTGTTGGAACTTTATCGGGTGTTTCTCGGTTCGAAAGAACCGGATCGAAAACTTGAAATTGACGATTATTTTGAAACTCTCATAGAAGATCGCAGAAAATACATCTCTCAATTTTTTGAAAATCGACCTCGGCAGTGGTTCCGGATGGAAAATTTATTTAGCGATGAAGGTGACCGCCGGGAAGTTATCGCGACTTTTCTGGTTTTATTGGACATGGTCTTTCGAAATCTCTTGAAAATGAAAGAAGAAGACAGGTTGGTGTATTTCCTCAAAAATGAATGATGATATCAAGATAAAGGGGTTGATTGAAGCCTTTTTGTTTTCTTCCCCCCGGCCGGTCACTCTTGAAGAGCTGATAAATATCACTCAAACCGATCAGGAAACGGTAGAAAAAGAGCTGCACACTTTGCTCGAGGAGTACGAAGCTCGGGGGAGTGCTCTTTTTTTACGTCGTCTCTCCGGACAGTGGCAAATGGCGGTTCGACCTGATTATGGGAGTCGATTAAAAGAGTATGCTCGGACAACGGTGAAAAAAGGGATATCGCGGGCGGCACTGGAAGTGTTAGCGATCATTTCTCTTGAGCAGCCGGTGACCAAAACCCAGATCGATATCAAACGCGGAGTTGACTCCGGTGCAGCAATAGGTGTTTTGCTGGAAAGAGGGCTGATATCGATTGCCGGTCAAGTCGAGCGGCCGGGGAAACCATTTCTTTACCAGCTCACTGATAAATTCTATGAAGTATTCGGTTTGGAAGACCGGGATGCTTTGAGACGCATCCAGCAAATCGTAATCGATCAAGGGATGAACTGTGAGGTTGAATAAGTTTTTAGCCAGTGGTGGAATTGGATCGCGTCGAGCCTGCGATGGCTATATCCAGCAGGGGCGAGTCGCCGTCAATGGGGTGGTTCAGACTCAACCCGCAACTCAAGTGAGTGTGAATGATGAAATCACCTTCGATGGGCGACCGGTAAAGATCGATCGGGATCGGATTTATCTGAAGCTTTATAAACCGAGAGGAACGCTAACGACGGTTCGTGACCCCTATGGAAGAGAAACGGTGATGAAGTATGTCGATGGCATACAGGAAAGAATCTTCCCGGTTGGCCGGCTTGATTATGAGAGTGAGGGACTTTTGCTTTTTACCAATGATGGATTGTTGACCAACATTCTGACTCATCCCCGCTATCAGATGCAAAGAACTTACCGGGTGTTTGTCTCAGGTCAGATACAGGTCAGTGACCTCGATCTTTTAATAGCTGGTATTCAGAAAAACAGTGAACATTATCGTCTCCAATCGGCGACCGTGATTGATGAACAGAAAGGTTTTACCGTGGTCGATGCAACTTTAAATGAAGGGAAAAAACATGAAGTCCGAATTCTTTTTGAGAGCATCGGTCATCCGGTTTTACGATTGATCCGTATCAAGATGGGACCAATTTTCCTCGATTGGGATATGCTTCCGGGAGAATGGCGTTATTTGACCTCAATAGAGATTGATTTACTTCGCACGCAGGGTGGTGTATGGGCTGATGTCAATGAATAGGAATTTGATCCAGGTCTACTATGGAGATGGGAAAGGAAAGACGACGGCTGCCATTGGATTAATGGTACGAGCTGTTGGACAGGGGATGAAAGTCCTGCTTCTCCAATTTTTTAAAAAAAATATGACTGGGGAATTGATTGCCCTTCAATATCTTCCTGGGGTTCGATGCTTTCAGTTTGGCACCGGAAAATTTTTGATAAACCGGGAACTGGAGGAAGAAGATCGCCGAGAATTCCTGATGGGTTGGCAGTTGACTCAGCAAGCACTTTCGTCCGGGGAATACGATTTGCTGATACTGGATGAATTGACCTATGCATTTTCTTGCCAGCTTCTAACTTGGGACGATTTTCGAAAGGTCATGGAAACCAGAAGTGAACAAACTGAAGTGGTGGTGACAGGGAGAACGGTTTTTCCGGAACTCATCGAGTACGCCGATTTGGTTTCGGAAATCGTGATGGTGAAGCATCCTTTTCAAAAGGGAATTCCAGCCCGGAAGGGAATCGAATTCTGATGCAGACCGAAAAAAACCCAATGCGTGGCATCCGGGGTGCAATCACTGTTGAGCGAGATCATCCTCGAGAAATCGCCGCCGCTTCTCTTTTGCTCTTCGAGACCATAATGGAGAAAAATGAGCTGCAACCGGATGATATCACCGCCTTGTTCATAACTGTCACTCCTGATCTGTGTTCTGCTTTTCCGGCACAAGCCATTCGACAGATCGAAGAATATCGATATCTCCCCATCATGTGTGCACTGGAAGTACCAGTCCAGGATGCCATAGACAATTGTATTCGTTTCATGGTGATTGCCTATTGTCCAATGCGAGACCAAAAGAGTATCCATCATGTCTATCTGGGACGCGCCCAACAACTCAGAGCCGATTTGGAGGTCGATTGACCGTGAAAACAGTTCGTGTTGAACCAACTCTACAGGGAGTAGGAGGAGATATTAAATGTCCCCGCGATAAGTCTTTCAGCCACCGGGCAGCGATGATTGGTGCATTATCGGAGGGAGACACCGTCATCGAAGGATTTTCCTTTTGCCAAGATACCTGGTCAACCTTGAGTTGTCTTCAGCTTATTGGCGTCGAAATCGAAACCTTTCCGGAATTGGAAAAAGTGCGGGTTCGCAGCCAGGGATGGGCAGGGCTTCATGAACCGTTTGATATTCTGAATGTGGGGAATTCGGGAACGACACTGCGAATGTTAGCGGGGATAGCTGCCGGCATCGAGGGTTTATCGATATTTACTGGTGATCACAGTATTCGGCGGCGACCCATGGGACGGATCATCGACCCTTTGCGAAAGACCGGTATCGAAATCAGGGGTCGGGATCACGACCGGCTTCCGCCCATTTATCTATTCGGGAAAAACCGACTGCACCCAATCCATCATTCACTTGATATACCCAGTGCTCAGGTGAAATCCTGTTTACTCTTTGCCGCCCTCCGCGCCGATGGTGAATCGTCTCTTGAAGAACCGATTGTCTCCAGGAATCATACTGAAAATATGCTGCGATCAGTCGGAGTCAGAATTGAAAAGAAAAAAAACACCATTCATGTCCATCCCAACTCTTCACTCCGAGCCCATTCTTTTCATCTTCCCGGGGATGCCTCTTCGGCTGCCTTTCTTATTGCTGCTGCTCTTTTGATTCCCGGGTCACGCTTGGTCATCAGAGACATGGGGTTAAATCCGACCCGAACTGGATTTTTGGAGTGCGTGCAACGCATAGGCGGGAATGTCGAACGTTTCGGTGAAAGTGAAGAATTTTATGAACCCCGCGGCAATCTCACTGTTGAGTACAGTTCTTTGAACAATTTTCACGTTACTGAGGATCAGATCCCATCGCTCATCGATGAAATTCCCATTTTAGCGGTACTGGCGTGTCGGGCCCGGGGAACTTCGGTCATTTCCGGAGCTGGTGAGTTGCGAGTGAAAGAGAGTGACCGCTTGCATGCCATCAGTGAAGGATTGAGCCGGCTTGGAGCCAATATCATTGAAACCGAAGACGGTTTAATCATCTCTGGTCCGGTTCGATTACAAGGAGGGAAAGTGAAAAGTTATGGCGATCACCGCATTGCCATGAGTATGGTCATCGCCGGTCTGATAGCCGATGGTCCAGTCGAAGTCGAGGATATCGATTGCATTCCGGTCAGTTATCCCGGATTTTTCGATGATCTGCAAAATATCGGGTATAGGGGATTCGAAGTAAATTAAGCACAGGGAGACCACATGAAAAAACATATCGCCATTGATGGACCGGCAGGGGCGGGGAAAAGTACGGTGGCACGAAAATTAGCGGAGCGGCTCTCGTATCTGTATGTCGATACCGGTGCCATGTACCGGGCGATAACCTATTATCTGTTAATGGATGAGATTGATTATAATGATACAAATTCATTGGAGAAGGCTCTTGAATCGATTGATCTTCGATTCGAGGTGATCGATGGCGCATCGGTCATTCTCCTAAATGGTATCCAATTAAATGATGAAATTCGCCAGCCAATCATCAATGAACATGTCTCGCCGGTGGCAAAAATCGCAGAAGTGCGGCATTTTTTGAGGAAAAAACAATGGGAGTTGGCTCTTTCCACTTCTTCGGTGACTGAGGGAAGGGACATCGGAACCGTGGTTCTTCCCGAAGCCGACTTGAAGATATTTTTAACCGCCCGACCTGAAATTCGAGCCCGTCGCCGCTGGGAAGAACTTGCTTCCAAGGGGATGGGTATCGACTATCAGGTTGTTTTGAAAAATGTCTTGGAACGGGATGCCATCGACTCCAACCGGGCGGAAGCCCCATTGAGGCAGGCCGATGATGCGATTTTGGTTGATACCTCGGAGATGACCATCGATGAAGTGGTGAACTTTCTATACCGGAAAGTGATAGAGGATGAATGATATGAAAATCCTGATAACCAAACATATTGGATTTTGTCCGGGTGTGAAAAGGGCTTACACGATGGCGATGAATGCTTTTGATACAACCTCTTCAGCGGTATTTCTGTTGGGTGAATTGGTCCACAATCATCAGGCGGTGAGAATGCTCGAGGTCAAAGGAGCGCGTTTGGTGAATGCTGTCGACCAGATACCAGAGGGAGCGACTGTAGTGACCCGTTCTCATGGGCTCGAAAAAGAGATGCGGGAATCACTGCTAAAAAAGGGAATAACCATTATTGATACGACCTGCCCCCGCGTTCGGAAAGTCCAGCTTTTAGTGAGTGACCTGGAGAAAGAGGGATTTACCATCATCATCCTCGGCGATCCCGATCACGCCGAAATTAAAGCGTTGGTGAGCGAATTGGAACGGCAACCGATGGTTTTTGGGAAAGACCCTTCCGATTGGGACAGTGGGCTTTCGTCTCTTTCCGGAATCAATAAAATTGCGGTGATCGAGCAGACGACTTTTCCTCGACTGCAATTTGAAGAGTTTAATCAGTGGTTACGACAAAAACATTTAAGCGATCATTGTGTGATCTGGAATACCCTTTGCCCGGAAACCGAAAACCGGCAAAATGAGTTGCTCTCCCATCTTGAGACCGGGACCATCGATGTGGTAGTTATTTTAGGCGGAAAGCATAGTTCCAATACCCGCGGACTCTATCTTGTTGCCAGGGATCATGCCCCCCAAACTATCTGGGTTGAGGATCCAGATGAAATTCAAAAAGAGAGGTTTCAACCGAACCAAACCGTGTTGATCGTCAGCGGGGCGTCGACCCCTGACCAAGCAGTGAAAGAATTGATCGAAAAAATCAGCTCAACCGATGATGATCATGAATAAAAAAATGCCATTGGTAGTGATTGCTGGAAAAAGTAATGTAGGGAAATCGGCCCTTTTTAACCGACTCTCCGGCCGGAGAATCGCGATTGTGGATTCAACCCCGGGAGTGACCCGGGATGTGATCGAAAACATCGTCGAAATTGATGGTTTACAGATCCGGTTGGTTGATACCGCTGGGATCGAGCTTGCCTCATCGTCGGACAATATACTCCAAACCCAAGCGGAAAAAAAGGCCTGGCAAATGATTAAAGAAGCGGACTGCATTTTATTGGTTCTCGACGGGCGAGAAGAGCTTACCAGTACTGATTTTGAGTTGGTCAGCAGGTTGCGTCGAGTAAATGATGCTGTCCTTCTGGTGATTAACAAAAGAGAAGGGATGACTCAACAGGGACTGCTTCCGGATTTTTATTCTTTAGGATTTACTGATGTTTTACAGATATCCGCTATTCATGGAGATGGATTAGGGCAACTGAAAACCGTGCTTTTCAATCGATTACAGACGGCCGATCAGTTAGAGGCTCACTTCGAGTCCAGCCGACAGGATTTCCGTATTGCCATCGTCGGAAAACCAAACGTCGGTAAATCAACCCTGTTCAACACTCTGTTGGAAATTAACCGTTCACTGGTGAGTTCAATTCCCGGAACGACCCGGGACCCACTTGAGTCATCTTTGACTGGTGGATATGGAACCTATCAGCTGGTGGATACAGCTGGTCTGGTACAAAAATCTCACATCAAAGAAAATGTTTATTTTTATGCAACGGTTCGTACCATGGAAAAGATCGCTGAAGCTGACTTGTGTGTTTTGGTGCTCGATGCCCAGGAAGGAATATCCCGTCAGGATCAACGAATCGGTATGGAAATTTACCAACAGAAAAAATGTTGTCTCATTTTTATGAATAAAATGGATTTGATTCCGGTCCGGATCAACAAACGGAAAATCGAGGAAGTTCATAGCTGGATTCGATCCGAACTGAATTTTTTAGATTATTCCTCGATCCTCATCGGATCGGCAACCGATCTCAGTATAAAACCAATTCTTTTGACTCGATTCGCAGCCATTGCCTCTCGGTATTACCAGCGGTTACGCACCAGTTTTTTGAGTCGAACCATTAAGGATACCATCAACGATATGAATCTGAATGCCGGTAGCGGGCGACCGTTGCGTGTTTATTATGCCTATCAAGAGTTGACTGCTCCCCCACGGTTTTCATTCTTAACTAATTTTAATGGTGATGAGCGAGAACGGGAACGGTGTGTACGGACGATTGAAAAAATAATCCGTCGGGAAAGTGATTGGGAAGGAGTGCCTTTCCGCATTGAACTCAAAAACAAATAGTATCTACCTCGCCGCTTTTCGTGAATATTTAGAGCTGGAACGCCATTATTCAGCTCACACCGTGGAAAATTATCTGCGTGCCTTAAAGCAATTTACCGGTTTTTTAACGACAAATACTGCTAAAGATTTTACCGAAGTTAATACCCGGGACATTACTGGATTTCTGGCTTATCTCAAGACTTCACACCGGCTGAAAAGAGTATCGCAGCTCAACCGGATGTCAGCTTTGAAAACCTTTTACCGTTTTTTACGAAAAAAAACGTATATACAAAAGAATCCCTGTGATGGCATCGGAGGTTTAAAAGGGGAAAAGAAACTTCCCACTTTTTTTTCGATTCGGGAAGTGAATCTTCTCCTTTCATCCCTGAAGGAACGATTCCAGAAAAAACCAGACTTTCTTCACGCCCGTGATCGAGCGCTTTTTGAGCTGCTTTATTCGACCGGTCTTCGCGTTGGAGAAGTGGTGTGCCTGAAAGTTACCGATCTCAATGTTCATCAAAAAACTTTAAAAACGCTGGGGAAGGGGAGAAAAGAGCGCATCGTTCCTTTTAACGATACCACTCTCCAGGCGATACAGGATTATTTGCCTTTTCGTCGTCCGGAATACGGAATATCGGAGCTTTTTCTTAATTATACCCAACGTCCTCTGACCGCCCGCGGGGTACGGGTGATTTTGAATAAAGTCCTTACTGAAGCTGGTTTTGTAAAAAAAGCCTCTCCCCATACCTTTCGTCATAGCTTTGCCAGTCATTTCCTTTCCGGAGGAGCGGAGATGCGTATCGTTCAGGAGGCACTCGGGCATTCCAGCCTCTCCACCACCCAAATCTATACTCATTTAAACTGGGAATACATGAAAAAGGTATATGATAATGCTCATCCCCGATCATATAAAAAGGAGGACTAAATGATGAAAATCATTTCGACAACGGTTATTGCTGTACTCCGTGATGGGAAAGCCGCCATGGCCGGTGATGGTCAGGTCACAATGAATGAAGCAGTGTTGAAAAGAGGAGCCAAGAAAATTCGAACCTTGTATCAAGGAAAAGTACTGGGTGGTTTTGCTGGTGCCGGAGCAGACTGTCTCACCTTGCTTGACCGATTTGAAGAAAAGCTGAATGCCTATAGCGGTAACCTCCCTCGAGCCGCAATAGAACTCGCAAAGATGTGGCGGACAGATAAAGTACTGCGACAATTGGAAGCGCTTTTGTTGGTCATGGATCTCGAACATATTCTCATCATTTCCGGAAAGGGAGATGTCATCGAACCCGATGAATCGGTGGCAGCCATCGGTTCCGGAGGCAATTATGCTCTGGCTTCCGCCAAGGCTCTCTATAATAATACCGATCTCGATGCTGTGACCATTGCCCGAAAATCATTGGAGATTGCTTCGGAAATCTGTATTTACACCAATAACCAGATCTACCTGGAAACCCTTGGTTGAAGGAAAGCTCAGCTTTTCCCCTTTTACTCTTTACAATATTTTTAGAACTGGTGTTATTCTGGAAAGGGAGGTTTTATATGGAATTCATTGACAAATATTTAACTCCGGAACAGGTTGTTCAGGAACTTGACAAATATATCATCGGTCAGGAAGATGCCAAAAAATTGGTGGCAATCGCATTACGCAACCGGGTGAGGAGACAACTCCTACCCCCAGACATTGCTGAAGAAATCACTCCAAAAAATATCATTATGATTGGCCCAACCGGGGTTGGGAAAACTGAGATTGCCCGGAGAATTGCCAAGTTGACCAGGGCTCCTTTTATTAAAGTGGAAGCGACCAAATTCACCGAAGTGGGATATGTTGGCAGGGACGTGGAATCGATTATACGGGATTTGACCGAACTTGCTTTGCGAATGGTGAAAAGTGAAAAAATTGCTGCTCAGGAAGGGAAAACCATAGAAATCGTAGAAGAACGGTTATTGGATTTACTCTTCTCCAAACGATTGACCCCGGAAACGATAGAAGAAACGACACCTGTGGAAGAAAGTCCACGGGTCAATGTGGTGTGGCCTAATCCCGCTTCCTCGGTTGACCGGACCCGGGAAAAGCTCCGGGACAAATTACGCAAAGGGGAATTAGATGAGCGGGTCATTGAAGTTGAGGTAGAGGAAAGTTCTATGCCGGTAGAGGTGATCAGTGCCGGCGGAATGGACAATATGGGTATCGATTTCTCCGGTCTTTTTGGTGGATTCTTTCCTTCCCG
>Ga0172365_10000685_pt1 | contig 23515 bp, 17 predicted proteins | sample LakKivSesite48cm_FD_114535 | JGI IMG/M metagenome (GOLD analysis project Ga0172365, IMG submission 114535) | Sediment microbial communities from Lake Kivu, Rwanda - Sediment site 48cm | ecosystem: Environmental > Aquatic > Freshwater > Lake > Sediment | place: Rwanda: Western Province, Lake... | reverse complement strand
ATAGAATTTAATTGACAAAAGCCCTATACTGTTTGGTTTCATTGGATTCTATGTGAATCTGCAACAGGCGGAATTTTGAAATTTTTCGCCTTTTTATGCCGCATCTTTCTCAAACTGCGCCCTCTGTGAGGTTGTATGAAAAAATATCTTGTGATTGTTGAATCACCCGCCAAATCAAAGACGCTTGGGAAATATCTCGGCTCAGATTATGTTATTGAGGCATCCATCGGACACATAAAGAACCTGCCATCCAATAAAATGGGAGTGGACCTTGAGAATAATTTCAAACCCGAATATGAAATCATCCCCGGCAAGGAAAAAACCCTTGAAACCATAAAGAAGGCGGCACGGTCATCTGAGGCAATCTTTCTTGCCACTGACCCAGACCGCGAAGGCGAGGCAATTGCGTGGCATATCGCCGAGGAACTCTCATCCAAGAAAAAGGAAATTTACCGTGCAACATTTCATGAAATAACAAAAAACGCCATCCTGAACGCCATTGCCAATCCGGGTCGCCTCAACAGGTTTCTTTTTGAAGCCCAGCAGGCACGCAGAATCCTCGACCGTCTTGTCGGTTACAAAATCAGCCCCCTCCTCTGGGCAAAGGTCAAAAGAGGACTCAGCGCAGGGCGCGTTCAATCCGTGGCTGTCCGCCTCATCTGCGAGCGCGAGGAAAAAATCTGCAACTTCAAACCGGAGGAGTTCTGGACTATTGACGCCCTCGTCAGGGCTGACAATCCACCCGACTTTATGATGCGCCTGATTTCCATCAATGGAAAGAAACCGGATATAAAAAATCAGGCGGAGTCCAATGCCATCCTGAAAGACCTTGAAAATGCCTCATTCAAGGTCACAAAGGTGGAAAAGAAGGAGGTCCAGCGCATCCCTGCCGCACCATTCATCACAAGCACACTCCAGCAGGAAGCGGCGCGAAGCCTCAGATTCCCCGCCAACATGACCATGTCCATCGCACAGCATCTGTATGAAGGCGTCCCGGTCGGTGAAGAGGGTCCTGTTGGTCTGATTACCTACATGCGGACAGATTCAGTTCGCATCTCAGACGAGGCGCTTTCCGCCGTGCGCAGGTTCATCAAGAAGAATTTTCCAGAAGGGCATCTTCCACCCCAGCCACGCCCGTTCAAAAATAAAAAAACTGCACAGGACGCACACGAGGCAATTCGCCCCACATCCATGGAGCTGACGCCGGAGCGGGTGAACCCCTTTCTTAAAAAACCCCAATTCCTGCTGTATCAGCTCATCTGGAACCGCTTTGTTGCCTCACAGATGGCAAACGCCGTTTTCCTCCAGACCCGCGTGGAAGGTCTTGCCAGAACAATATATACCTTCGGCGCCACGGGTCTGACCACCATCTTTCCCGGCTTCCTCACACTGTATGATGAGGGACGCGATGATGAGCCCGAGGGTGGCAATCAGAATCCAGATGCACCTGATGCAGGACACAAAATTCCCCCGCTCAAGGAAGGCGATTTACTTACCCTCCTTGAATGGAAGCCGGGGCAGAATTTCACCCAGCCCCCACCGCCCTTCACGGAAAGCTCCCTCATCAAAGAACTGGAAAAACGCGGCATTGGACGCCCATCCACATATGCAACAATCGTCACCACCATCCAGGATAAGGAATATGTGGCAAAGAAAAAGGGCAGATTTCACCCGACGGAACTGGGAAATATTGTCACCAATATATTAGTCAAGACATTCCCCGAGATAATGAACGTCCAATTCACCGCCATGATGGAAGACCAGCTTGACCGAGTTGAGGAGGGGGACGTTAACTGGGTTGACCTTTTAAGGAGTTTTTATAATCAGTTTGAAAAGCGCCTGAGCGAGGCGCCAACCCAGATGCGCAATGTCCGCGGCGAGTCAAAACCGACCGAGATTATCTGTGAAAAATGCGGCGCCCGGATGGTCATTCGCTGGGGCAAACGCGGTCACTTCCTCGCCTGCCCCAATTATCCCGCCTGTAGAAATACAAAAGAATTCAACACTGACGAAAACGGTCAGGTTCAGGTGGTCAAACAGAAGGAAACGGAGATAAAGTGCGAGAAGTGCGGGCGACCTATGGTGGTTCGGACAGGTAAGCGTGGGCGTTTTCTCGCCTGTTCGGGATACCCCGAGTGCCGTAACACCAAACCCTATCCCATTGGTGTCCAATGCCCAAAATGCGGCGGCAGTATGGTGGAACGCATGTCGCAAAAGGGACGGGTGTTCTTTTCCTGCTCAAATTATCCCGACTGCCGATTTGTCCTGCGCGAGTCACCCATCAAGAAGCCATGCCCGGTGTGTGCCGCACCATTCTTGATTGTAGAATGGCGAAGCGGGAGGAAGCAGGCGCGGTGCCCGAATGAAAAATGTTCCTATCGTCGCGATTTGACCGAGAATGCCGAAGGCGTCCACTAAAAATTCTGTCCATCCCGTCCATTTCGTCCATCCTGAACCTTTATTCTTGACGCCTGTCGGCAATCGTGGGATTATTAATGTGTAAATTCGTTGGTGAGCCAAGATTTTTGAAAGAAATTTTTTTAAGGTCTGATAAATGAACGGACTAAAGTCAGCGACACTATGGATTGTGATTTTCGTCGGGAGCATACTGATTGTCCTCACGGTGAACCAGCGCGCCCGCTCTGACAAGATAAACATCATCAAATTTTTCAACCTTGCAAAGGAAAAGCGCATCGTCGGCGTGGTGGAAGACAAGGGGGGGCGTCTTACAGGTGAATACCTGCGAGATGACGGCAAAACCGGGCGATTTGTGGCACAGTATCTCGAACCGCAGGCGGATAAGGTCCTCACTGTCATGCAGGAGAATGACATCCCGTATGACCCACGTCCGCAATCACAATTCGTCCAGCAGATTCTGTATTCACTCCTGCTTCCCTTCCTCCTTTTTATCGGTCTATGGTTCATCATCATGCGTCAGATTCAAGGAACGGGCAACAAGGCGTTGAGTTTTGGAAAATCGCGCGCCAAGCTCGTTTCCGAGGGTCAGGTGAAGGTAACTTTTGATGATGTGGCGGGGGTGGATGAGGCAAAGGAGGAATTGAAGGAGGTTGTAGAGTTTTTGAAGGACCCGAAGAAGTTTTCACGTCTGGGCGGCAAGATTCCCAAGGGTGTTCTCGTTTATGGTCCACCGGGGACGGGCAAGACCCTGCTCGCCAAGGCAGTTGCGGGCGAGGCGAAGGTACCTTTCTTTTCCATCAGCGGCTCCGATTTTGTGGAGATGTTTGTTGGCGTGGGCGCCTCACGCGTGCGCGACCTTTTTGAACAGGGCAAGCGGGCGCATCCGTGCCTCATCTTCATTGACGAGATTGACGCCGTCGGGCGACACCGTTTTGCAGGCATTGGCGGCGGTCACGATGAGCGGGAGCAGACCCTCAATCAGCTTCTCGTGGAAATGGACGGCTTTGACCCGAATGAGGGCGTTATTCTGATTGCCGCCACGAACCGTCCGGACGTCCTTGACCCGGCACTGCTTCGCCCGGGTCGTTTTGACCGCCAGATTGCAGTGGATTTCCCCGACGTTCGCGGGCGCGAAAAAATCCTTGAAGTCCACACGCGCAACATCAAGGTTGACACTGGCGTTAACCTTGGCATCATGGCGAAGGCGACTCCCGGCTTCTCCGGCGCCGACCTCGCAAATATGGTCAATGAAGCCGCCCTCCTCGCCGCACGGAAAAACAAACCCACAGTAACACAGGATGACTTCGAAGAGGCAAAGGACCGCGTCATGATGGGTCCTGAGCGGCGAAGTCTCATCCTTACTGCCGATGATAAAAAAACCACCGCCATCCACGAGGTGGGACATGCAATCTGCGCCAAAATGCTCCCCGATTCCGACCCCGTCCACAAGGTCACAATCATCCCGCGGGGGCGCGCCCTCGGCGTTACAAGCATCCTGCCCGGTGAGGAACGCAAACACATGACCCGACGTCGGCTGAAAAGCTATCTCGTATATGCCCTCGGAGGCAGAGCCGCCGAGGAGATTATCTTCGGAGAATACACCACAGGCGCCGCAGATGACCTGCGCAAGGCAACAAACCTCGCCCATCGCATGATATGCGAGTTCGGCATGAGCGAACATCTCGGACCCCGAACCTTTGGCGACCCGGAAGGGCAGATATTCCTCGGACGGGAACTCGCACAGGGGCGCGATTACAGCGATGAAACGGCGCGCAAGATTGATGAGGAGGTGCAGGCATTTATCGTGGAGGCGCATGACACTGCGGGAAAAATCCTCCGCGAAAACCACGCCCTGCTCGTTAAGATTTCCGATGTCTTGATTGAACGTGAAACACTCTCCGGCGAGGAGTTTGAAATGCTGATTGCGGGCAAGGAATTACCGCCTCTGCAAAAGCCTTCCACACTCGCCCCGCCACCGGATAGCGAGGTGAAAAAGCCAGCCGGAGGCGAAATCCCAAAACCCGAAATTGGCGCTCCGCCCTTCAACCAGCCCAATCCGTGGGAAATTCCATCATAGTGTCCATTTTTTGAGTATCTATATCAGTCCGAGGGATTGAAGGATGGAAAGGTTTTTTACAATGGGTATGATATTTTGCCTTGCGGGGAGTTCTCTTTTCTTTTCCGGCTATGCTCACGCAAAAAGGGATGACCCCATCGCCGAGGAGCCCTCTATCTCAACGGCTGAGGCAACGATTGATAAGACCGACCCTTCAGACCGCGAACATCCCGGCGGACGTGGCGCCAATCAGCTCATCCTTTACACGCCCGCCTCTGGAGAAAGAACAGGCACAAATGAATGGGGCACTGAGGCAACTGTTATTGGTGGCATCGTCCGCACCGTCGGCGGTAATAACTCCGCCATTCCAAAGGATGGCTTTGTCCTCTCCGGTCATGGCAAAGGCTCCGATTGGATTTCACACTCCCTTTACCCCGGGATGGAAATCTCCATCAAGGGTAACAAGGTTGTGGCTCGTAACACGGAACGGACAAACCTTTATTACGCTGATGAATTGTTGAAAAAGGCAACCGCTCAGCTGGAAATGGCGGGCATTCCAGACCCCTCCATCTCACTGAAAGAACTCAAATCGCTAAAGGATGAAAGCCGCTCTCTGGCAGAAAAATCCCGAATGGCGATGCAATCTGGCGACCGGAAAAAAGCCCTCCTGCTCGCCCGGGACGCACTTGAAAAGGCACGTCTGTATCTCTACCGAAGTCAGCCATCCCGCACAAAAGAAATCCGCGCCTGCTGGTATCGCCTGAGAGAAAAATCCCCCCAGGAGCTTGAGTCCACCATGAAAAAATTGGCTGACGCTGGATTCAACTGCCTCTGTCCCGAAACCATTTACTGGGGTTACGCCATTTATCCTGATGCCCACCCGGCTCTCAGGCAAAATCCCGCCTTTTCCGGCTGGGACCCGCTCAAAGAACTCTGCGCCCTGGGAAAGAAATACAACATCAAAATCATACCCTGGGTGGAGGTCTATTTCATCGGCTTTCAGGACTCTCCTCTCGTCTCCGAAAAGGCGGAATGGCTGGCGCTGGGGCATGATGGCAAACAACCCTCCAGCCTCGAAAAGGGTTATTATTATTTCTGCCCCTCGCGGGAGGAAGTTCGCCGCTTCTGGCTCGAAACCTATGAACACCTCCTGAAGACATATCCAATTGACGGCTTGCAGTTGGATTATATCCGCTATCCGCAAAGCCTGCCGTGGGAGGAGGGCTATTGTTATTGCGGCGTATGCAGGCGGGGATTTTACAACCGCTATGAAGTTGACCCCACCACGCTTGACCCGCAAAAAGACCCTGAAAAATGGAGGAAATGGAACGAATACCGCATGGAGCAGGTAACGGACTTTATGAAAGAGGTGCGCACCATGCAGAAACGTGTGAGACCGGATGCAAAACTCTCCGCCGACGTATTCCCAAAACTGGATGAGGCAATGGGCGCAAAGTTTCAAAACTGGATGCACTGGCTAAAAATGGGCTGGCTTGACCAGATTTACTTCATGGCTTACACTTCTGATGCGGAATATCTGAGACTCAAGGCGATGGATTTAACCCCAAAACTCTCAAAGGACGTGGAGATTATAACCGGTCTTGCGCCCTATATGGGATTCAGTGCGGAGACGCTCCTTGAGGAGATACTCATTGCGCATGAAACGGGGTCACAGGGCACTTGCCTGTTTGAGTATGGGTCACTGACCTCCGAACACATCCATGCCTTGAAAGAAGGACCCTTCCGCCTCCCTGCCACATGCCCATGAACAGTGCCACATCACCGAATTTTAAAACGAACAAATGGCTGAGCGCGGCTATTGCGACTTTTTTGCCAAAATTGGGTAATAATCTACACGTCACCACCCCATTTTTGTGTATTACCCTTCTTCCTGAGCAACATTTTTCTATTGACATTCCCTCACTGCAAAGGGTATTTGTGTTTACAAGCCATTGTTTATTAACTATTTACAAAATAAACGGCAATGATATGCAATTCGGGCGCATATTTTGCTGTATATTAAAGTGTACAGGTCTGACATGAGGAAACAAACGGCATCATATTACGATATTCATAATAAAAGATACCGGATTGGGTTTACTATTGTTGAGGTTGTTATTGCCTCAACAATACTATCATTTATTTTTATATATGTTCTTTTATTCCTCTCATATCAGCGCTTGCAATCCCGCAAGGCTATGGAAGAGGCGATCATGCTGGATTTCATGCAGCATTATATGGAAATAGCTCGTAACCAGAGTTTTTTCAAAATTATACCAGGACAGCCAATCAATTTCCTGTATGACGGGGCACATGGGGCACCCAATATACGCTTTCCCGCAGATACCAACTGGTATTCACTCTATACAACGAATTTCAGAAATTTCCATCCCGACCTTGAATGGTTGAAGGCGGAAAATCCGGAATACAGTTGTGCTATAACGAATCAAGTAATAGCGGGAGGAATCACACGCTCCAAAAGAATCACCCTGCAGGTGCGGTGGCGCCCTCCTTTGATGAAAACAGTGGGAAGAATCACTCTTAAAATGGACACCGTAGTTTATCAGGGTTTCAATTGACTCGAGGAACGGGGAAAAAGATACGGATGCCTTAGAGATTGAAGATGACGAGACATAAAAGGACAGAGCAGATAGCTTCCTTCACCCTTACCGAGGTATTGATTGCCTCAGCCATCGGTGCAATCGTATCGGCGGCGCTGATGATTCTATTGAGCATCATGGCGCGTGAGTACCGGCTTGGAATTGTGCGTCAGAGGGTATTTGAGAATGCCGACCGAGTTCAAGACCATATCACGGATTTGTTGCAATCTGCCTCCAGAGGAGCAGGCATTCTACTCAGTGACCCGATTCCACCTTCCTATGCCTTTTACCATCGCATTATATTTCGAACGGGGGTGGGCGCACCCAATCAACAATTGCAATACAATCCAGTGACCAAGAAATTGACTTATGACCCTGACATCAGCGTCCACGGGGATGAGATAACCATAGGATTCAAGAACGACCCCATTGCCAAGATTAATGATGTTCAGTTCCGGGCTGCCATGCAAACGGGCGGACTCCCGGACAGCGCCATCATCTTGGTGAATGTGACGGTCAGCGACAACGGCTATGCCATGACGCCTTATCGGAGCAACCTGAGCGATCCGGTTAACTGGATTACGAACACTCGTTCGTTCGCCGTGAACTTGCGGAGGAATTGAACATGGACGTCCGCGTGAGGCGGACTTTCTGAGAAGGCTGAAAGTCCGCCTCAAGAGGGAAGAACAAAATGAATAACAAATGCAAATTGGGAGACAAAGGTTCAGTGCTGATAATGGTGATGACCTTTGTGCTTATTCTAACCGTTGCCGTGACGGGGCTGACATCGCTGTGTCGCTATCATCAACAAAAGGAGACCTTCCGCGCGAACCGTATGGATGCCTTTTATACGGCAGAAAACGCATTGTTGGAAGGCACCCAGTATCTGGCAGATCAGATTACCAATCCCTCTGCGGTGATTGGAATATATTCCAAGGGCGACGCCTCGCACCCGTTAATTATGCCTTACACCCTTGACTCAAAGGTGCAGTATTGCTCCATGAGAATCGAGCCAGACCCCATGGGCGTTCAGGATAACTTCCGGATTACAGCAACGGCGACTATCGGTGGAGAGACGAGAAATGTTCGGGCGCTCGTCCGCTGGCACCCCCCCTCTATCGTGTTCGATTATGAATACTTCCTGAACAACTGGGGCTGGTGGTGGGGCAGTGGCATCACCGGTTATGGAGACCAGCGCACTAATTGGGATTTCGACTTCAAGGATAATCCCACTGTTAATGGCAATATCTTCGCCTATGGTGAGGTGCAAAGCAACCATGTTACTGTGAATCCATTTTCAGGCACGCCGCCTTTCCTCGGCATAGCTGGCATGGACCCTATCACTTATTGCCATGTGGGTGCCCCTCTTGTTAACATGCCGAACCTGAGAGACCTTACGTATTATGAGTCCGAGGCTACCGGAAAAATCTCAAAAGCCGGGGTTACTCTTGTTAACAAAGTCTACGGCGATGATGAACCAAAGCAGGGCATTTATTTAGAAGGAACGGCGGACAATCCTTTAGTCATCAATGGGTCCGTTGTTATCCGGGGCGACGTTATCATCAAGGGATACATCACGGGACAGGGAACTATTTACATCGGCGGGAACCTCTATGTGGCGGGCAATGTCCAATATGCCAATGGTCCCGGATTTTCACCTCCGCCGGAATCCATGACAATTACCAGCCGAGATGCCTGGGTTGATACCAACATAAGCAAGGACCTGGTCGCTTTCGCAGTGCGAGAGTCCATCTTTGCGGGACTGGTGAACTCTTCAACATGGAAATCCGGCTGTTATGACAATACCAGCTATGGGCTGAAGTATGTGGGCTCTGAGGCGACGCTGGGGGCTGACGGCATTAGAAGCACACCCGACGACGGTGTTTCATACCTTGATACCAACGGTGATGGGATTGCGGATTCCGCCTGGTATGATGCCGATGGAGATGGCGTTATTGACGCCAATTACAATTATGACACCCAGATTAAGATGACCTCCACCCGCATCGCCAACATCGCCAATTATCCCATTGATTCCACGTCAGGACTCCCCGTAGATTATAATCTGGTTTCCACAGACCAGTTCACCACCCTTGAGGGTGTTTATTACACAAATCATGCCCTTGGTGTGCTTAATGGCAATGGTCCCGATTACATTGACGGTGCAATCATCTGCCGGGATGAGGCGTGGATTTTCAGTGGCTCGCTTAAATTCAGGTATGACTCCCGAATTCACAGCCGTTATCAAGAGAAGTATTTCAATGGCGACCCGAGCCGCATCATCGACCTTGGACTTCCCATTGTGGAACAGGTCAGAATCATTGACCGCTATGAGATGAAGCCGAGCAAGACCATCTGATAAAACGGGAGATAATCCTATTGTTCAGCCGAAGATACAAAAATGTCGTAGAGCCACCGAAGTTCTTACGTGGGTGGATGCGATGGCATGCAAGCATCATGGTGGTTTTCCTTATAACCTTCTGCGGCTTTGCTTATGCCTTCCGCATCAGCCTACCTGAGGATATTGTCAATAAGTCCGAGGCGGAAAGGACAAAGTGGCTTAACAACACCCTTGATAAAGCCCATAAGGAGCAGTTGCAGCTGGGCAGGGAGCGATACGATAAGCGCATGGAGGATAAGGCATCTGTCGCCCAGGTTATGCTTCTTGAGGCTGAGCAACGCCGTGAATTGATTCAGCGGGCGCGCGAAAACCAGGAAAAATTGGAAGAGGACTCCTCCCGCCAGAGCGCCGCTATCTTTGGACTACTCGTGATTATCATTATGCCCACGACGGCACTTTTTCTATATCGCCGGTATCTCTTCACGTATGCAAGGGTTCCAGTTCGCAAATCCGACGCCGCCACCAAGGCGCTTAAGACATCCCAAGAATTGATGCGGAAATTAAAGAAAAAGAAGGTCGACCTCAAAACCTACAAGATTAAAATCATAAAATAGGCACTATACGTTCCGGATAATTACCTCCCTGGCGATTAATCATTAATGAAAACCCTGTCTTGCCCTTCCTGTTTTCCCTTATATAAGGCAGTATCGGCACCAACACCCATAGAATGGGGTGGTGTCTTATGAGAAGCTTACTGGCTATGGTTTTTCAATAAGAGTTGTTGGCGGATGGACTTCAATTTATTGCGACGTTCCTTATCCACTTCAGGATAACTCATCCTGAGTTGTTTCAGCGTATCGAGGAGAATCTGCGAAATGATAAGCCGAGCGTTCTCCTTATCGTCGGCAGGAACAATATACCAGGGTGCATCCTTTGTGCTCGTTGCACTCAGGCACATCTCATATGCCTTCATATAAAGGTCCCAGAGATTTCTCTCTTCAATGTCGGCAAGACTGAACTTCCAGTTTTTATCCGGTTCATCGATGCGTTCAAGGAAGCGCTTTCTCTGTTCTTCCTTTGACAGGTGTAAAAAAAACTTAATGATTCGCGTTCCGTTACGAAAGAGATGGCTCTCCATATCCACAATGGAGCGATATCTCCCCTTCCAGACAGTTTTCTCTTTGAGCAGTTCATCCGGAAGCCCCTGGGCGCGGAGAATCTCAGGATGCACGTGAACGACGAGCACCTCCTCATAGTAAGAACGATCAAAGATGCCTATCCGCCCGCGTTCCGGCAAACGACATACCGTGCGCCAGAGAAAATCGTGCTCCAGTTCCTCGGCACTCGGCTGTTTGAAACTGAAAACCTGACATCCTTGTGGATTGACGCCGGACATGACGTGCCGGATGACGCCATCCTTGCCGGCGGCGTCCATCCCCTGAAAAATCAGCAGTAACGCATAACGGTTGGACGCATAATGAAGGTGTTGCAACGCGCTCAGCTCCTTCACCTGTTCTTCAAGGAGTTTCTTGTAATTCATCTTTGACTTGTAAACAGGCTTAATGAGCGTGGGCCACTTTTTGAGGTTGACCTTTTTGCCCGCCGGCACACGGAAATCATTGGAATTAATTTTCACTTTCATACTTTTAAATCCTGACCCGGAGGGATTAAGGGTTCACGTATGGTGTTGACGTGAAAATCACTCTAAAATCAGCACTCATTTTGTGACAGATATATATTCCGCACCGTCCTCCATGTAAATATAATTGTAACGCACTATCATTATAGCCCCTTGATTTTTCGGTGCGTCCTGAGTCGCCGCAAATGAGGAATGTGTTGCATCAGTTGGATACCTTATGAATCTTACTAACCATGTCAAAATATACACTCATTTTTTAGCAAGTGGCGGGTTGCTGTTCAGAAGAGCAAAAAGATTTAGAGCCGAGGCGGCGGCGCTGTGCTGGGCGAGTGAACTCCTCTTCATGCGCGGTCCCGTCCAATTTACTGCAAATGTCTGCAATGCGGCGTCCCATGCCAGATTCCATGTGGCTTCGGCACTCGCCTTTAAAACCCTGAAATATTCCCTCCTGCTGAAGTCCTGCTGATAAAGGAGCATCAGATACCGGAATGCAATCCCTTTGAACTGTTGTGCATCACCGGAGCATTTTTCATTGGAACCATCCGTGAGAACCGGGCCAAATTGCGACGGGCTTACCTCATGTTCAATCATGAACCGAGCCTCACGATGTGCGTCCTCAAGATAGCGCGCATCGCCCGTCGCCCGGAAGAGTTCTACCCCTGCCCCAATCATCAGCCCCTCGTTATAAGTGAATTTCCAGAAAACCTTAGTTCCATCCGCTTTGATATGGTCAGTAACCTGGAATGTTTGCGGATTAATCATCGTCTGCCGCCAGTAATCATAGCACCGCAGGGCGAAGGAGAGATAGGATGGATTTCTCGTGCGCCAATACAGGCGTGCCGACGTGATGACCGGTCCCGCATTGGATGCAGTGGCTTTCTGGGTATGATTCTTATCCCACCACACGCCGCCCGGCTCCCTTCCACAGCATGATTCATCCCAACCGTGGGTCATAATATCATCCATGAGAAAGATGGCACGTTTTAAATACTTCGAATTGCCTGTCAGGTCATAAGAGCGCAATAGCGCCAGAGCCATCCAGTTCTCATCGTCAAACATCCCCACCATCCAGCCTTTAGAGTCCTGCGCCTGATAAAAAATGTCAATCCAGTCCTTAAATTTTTCGCCGTGGGTTCTTTCAACGCCATCGAGGAGGGTGTCCCATGCCTGTGCAAACATCCAATAACTGGTACGTTTGCCATTGTTGGGCGATGCACTGCGAAAATATTTCATATCATCGCTCCAGAATTTCTGAAGCATTGCATCGAGGGCGACATCCGCACGTCGTTCCCATTCCGCCTGAACCGTCTTAATGTTCGTCATACCCGCACAACCCAGCATGAGAAAAGATATGCAGAATATAAAATTCATGTTAATCTTGTTAATCATGTAAGAATTTATTTAACCAATTCAAAAATAATCGGTGTGCCGGCACGAGACGGGACTTCTGTCCAGAGCGGTCCTTTTTTAATATTGCCCTCTTTCCCGAACCGCCTCCATGTCCCTGAAGGGAGATAGACACTGCGCCCCGCCACACCCTCTTCAAGAACCGGCGCAATAAGAAGCACCGTCCCGAAAAGATACTCCGTCGCCATATCCCACGTTACGGGGTCATGGGGATAATCCATGACAAGAGGGCGCGCAAGAGGAAGACCAGCATCCGCAAGTTTCCTGTGAGATTCAATCATATACGGAATGAGACTCTCCCGCAATCTGATGAGGCGGCGCACCGACCGCACCGCACCTTCGCCAAAGTGCCACGGTTCGCGCGGCGTTGTTCCATGGAAACGTGCGAGCGGCGAGAGCAGACCCCATTCCGCCCAGCGCAGATAAAGCTCCGGTGAGGGCGGTCGCCCCGTGTAATGATGAAAACCGCCAATATCGCTCGCCCACCACGGGACGCCGCTTGCGGCAAGACTGAGGCATCCGGCAAGCGTGGAGCTCATGGAATAAAATGTACTCTGACTGTCGCCCGCCCAGCAACCGGGGAAACGCTGGCATCCACTCCAGCCGGGACGCGCCCAGACCATTGTATCCGCATCTCCGCGCGCCTCTGCAATCGCCTCCCACGTGTTTTTCAGGTAAAGAAATGGGTACACATTATGCAGGGCGTCTCCGGGGGCACCCTCGCCATAATCAACCTTGAAGGTGTCCGCGCCACCTTTGAGAAGTGCTCCGAGCAGGCGTTTACGCTCATCCCATGCGGTCTGCGATGTAAAATCCCACAGCCCAATGCGCTCCAACCTTTGAACAATTCCATGTCCGCAAAGAGGCGGTTCAGATTTCGCCGGACGCCCCGCTTCATCTCTCAACAAAAAGGGCTTCAGTCGCCGGTATGATTTGCCACCCAGCCAGACATGCGGATTTTGCCAGAGACAGAGTTTAAATCCGCGCCCGTGCAGACATGACGAAAAATCTTCCAGTCTGCCGAAATCCTTCTCATTCCACACAAAGTCACAGGCATCCCACTTCCAGGAGGAACGGTTTTTGAGCCAGAGCGGGTCAAGACTGATGACTTCTCCCCCAATGCGCGCGCGCCTCAATTTCTCCACAACCTTCTTCACCTCAGCGGCGTTTTTATACATACAGCGCGACCACCAGACGCCCAGACCCCAGCGTGGCGGAAGCGGTGGCGCGCCCGTGAGTCGCCAGTAATGCCGGATGATGTCGCCCGGAGAGCCCGGCAGGAGAAATATATCAAGGCATGGTTCCTGCACGCGCAGGTTGAAAGAAATGAATGAAGTTGCACCAATATCAGCCAAGACAGGATAATTCGTGCAGGCGAAGATGCCCCATCCACGCGGGCTCCAGAAGAGCGGAATGTGTTTATATGAATAAGGCGCGGAGGTGAGTCCGCAAGTGTCAATAATGCGCATATCCATTTTCAAACGGCGTTTGTTCAGATATCCAAAAGTCTCGCCACCGCCATAAACCGGCTCATCAGGGTGGAGATGAAAAGAGATGTCCGCTGAAGATTTACCCAAGGCAAGCGGAGGGGCAAATGTTCTGGGACCCCGAAACGAAATGTAATAATCATCCGCTCCCTGCAACAACACTCGTCCCTTATAGCGCCATTCCCAGAATCCGCCCGAACGCATAATAAAGACTACCCGTCCTGATTCAAAAGCAATCCCGTCGCCCGCATGTTTCGGCTTGATTGGCTTCCCCCACCCCAAAAGAAAAGGAGGACGATGCTCTGATGGCTTCGACTGAACTAATATACGAATGACGCCCTCTCCCCAGTCCTCCACCCTCAGATTAAAATTGACCTTGCCTTCACCGTCCATGTCAGCATCTCCTCATCTTGCTCAAAATGGCAGGGAAACATGTATCAGTTGAATAAAGAGATAAAATAAGAACGCCTCAGCAATCAAGGAGATATAAATAAAAACCTTCAGGGTGGGAAGGATTTCCGTATATTGCGGCCTGGCGGCGGTTTTCTTACAATAATCCAAGAATGAGCCAATCAATATCGAACATCCTATCCAGAACAAAAGCGGCATATATAATAAGTGCCCCAATCCATCATTAAGTCTTACAAGGTATCTTGCGCCGCTGGATAATTCTTTTCCCATCTCAGCATATACCTTTTTAAAATATACTGTAAATCCGAAGGCAAAAAGCATCATCAGCGCTCCGCAGATTGCCGCAGTCAGAAATCGTCCTGTGGCAAGAGGGTATTTATCTCGCCCTAACACATTTAAATCTATCAAAACCACTCCTGGAAAATAATATCTGCCAGCATATATAAGAATGCCGGCGAAGGGCGCCTGAAAGATTAAAGGGATAATAAATTTATCACTCGTGGGGAGCATGACAATAAGCGCCAGAAGTTGAAGACAGGCTATAAACAGTGTGATTATATATGCAACCCGGGAACGCTTCAAAAGACCATAAATAAGAACGACTTCAACAATTGTGGAGAGAATATAAGCAGGATGTCTGGAAAAAGCCGCCACAAGATGTTCAAATGCGGCAAAACAGAAAAACAGAACGCACACCCAGACATACCAGGGTTTCCCCTTTGCTACTTCGGGCGATGCTTCAGAGGGAGTCTCAATAATGCGTGGCAGGCTGGAGAGCAATTCATCCAATTGCTCCCGGCTTATTTTGCCCTCCTCAAACATCCGCCGGATTTTCTCCTCACTGACTGTTGTCATGGCGTCACACCTCCTTGAATTTTCTCAATTTCTTTATGCCCTCATCGGGCGTTATCTCGCCCCTGTCGATGGCGTCAATAATCCCCTCCGAGGTTCCCACTTTCCTGAAGACGTTCAAGCGTTCAATGATTTTATCGAGGTAACTGCGGAGTGTCGGATAGGTCAGATTCAGTTTTTCACCCAGCGCCTTGAAGTTTCCCCCCACAAGAATGAATTCCAGAAGAAAGTCCTGCTCTCTGGAAGTCAGCATTGTCAGCGGGTTCTCCTCAAAATTTCCCTCGAGCCGAAGCCCGCAATTCAGACATTGTTTTTGGGTCATTTTTAAAGGTCCCTGGCAATGTGGACATTCATTCAACTTCATAGTAAATTCACCGTTCTTATTAAAATTGACACGATGGACATAATGGACAATATAAAGTAGTGTCAAGAGAAATTTTAATAATATTGAAAAAAAATTGCGGATATTTGAATATTATTCAAATTGCAATAGATATGACTATGATTTGATTAATAAAATAAAAACCCCGCAAATTCGCATCGGGCGAACTGCGGGGCGTTATATCTGGTGCGCCATCCAGGACTCGAACCTGGAACCAATGGATTAAGAGTCCACTGCTCTACCAGTTGAGCTAATAGCGCAAAATTTTTTCCTCATCCGATACCAGTAATTAATTTATCAGAATTTTTATGTGTCAGAACGAATCGCCCCATGTCAAGTTCAGAAATAAATATTCATCCCTCACCGACGTATCCGTGCCTCAATTTCGTCAGTGTTAATGAGGAGCGGCGCCTTGAGGCACAGCATCGGTGCGGGCGTGTGTCCGGTCTCAGCCTGCCCTTCGACTTTCCACTGTATGGAAACAGTCTTGCCTGCATAACGTGCGAGTTTCTCTCTTAATCGAACCATTTTTGAGCGCCCATTATAATCTATAGCAACCGAAAAAATCTTCTCCGCCTCCGATGTCGCCTCATCAACCAAATCCACCTCAAGTGGATATAATTTTTTCTCCGAGTACCACGGCACCACTGGCGTGAAGCGAAGGACAGGTCGCACGCCAAGCTGAATATGATGATAGGTCACACTTGAGCCGGCGTTGAGAACAATGGATGGGGCGTCGTGGCGTGAAACCCATTCTCTGCCGGTGTGCGCCTCTCCCGAAATCTCACATCCGCCAAAATTCTTGTAAAAACTGAAAAAGCCGCGCTCTGTCAGCAACCGCATTGACTCTGCATATATCTCCCGCGCCTTGATGAACTGCCCGGCAACGTCAGTGTGCTCATCATAAAGACCACCGGTCATATAGAGGGAAGGCACCTTCTTCATCTCGGCTAAATACACGGGCATGAGGTCAATTGCAGACACCTGTTCGTCACCAAGGATTTTAAGAAAATGTTCCTGATATTCCCTGACGCCAAAATAATCCATGAGGGGATAGCCCCACCGATGCACCTGATACTGATGCGGGGTTATGACAACAAGAAGGGGAATGTCTTTCTCTTTCAGGAAGTGGATGAATTGGAGCAGGACAAAATCATACTCCTTCCACGCCTTGGGATGTCTGGACGGGAACATTGCCATATCCATCATGTCTGTGCGGTTGGCGGGGAAGTAGCGTCCGGTCTTTATAAGGATTTTGATAATGCCCGTGCGGAGCGCCTGAAAAAGTGAGGATTTGAGCAGGATGGAGCGCAGGGGAGTGTAAGGAAATGCGGTTTTCCTGAACTCACGCTGGGATTGCCAACCCGCCTCGGAGCGCCACTTTTTTTCCGTGACATCGTTGTAAAAAATCTCAAGGACAACGAGCGTTGGCTTAAGAGCGGCGCCCTTTTCCTTCATATATGTAAACTCATCATCAATCGTGTATCCGATGGATGCGGCATTAATGACGTCAAAAACACCGGGGAAGTCATCTTCAAACCAGCCCCTAAGGAGGTCAGGTGCGGTGTATCCCTCATCGATGTTGTGTCCCATCATAGATGAATCGCCAAGGCAGAGGACTCGGCAGGGACGACCGGGGCGGACACGTCCGGCGCCGCGGAAGCCCTGCTCATTGATGGTAATATGGTATGAGATGCCCACGGCAGGACTCTCCTGAATAATGTCCTGACGCGGGGTGAAATCACCGGCGACATTTTTATAGACCGTGGGGTCAATCTGGGGAGAGCCAAGTCCGAGGATGCGGAGAATAATCTCCGCAAGCAGGGCAAGTATCACCGCAGGCAACAGGATGAAGATTACCCTCCTGGGCAGACTCAACTTCCTGCCACATGGGGTGGTTTGCTTCTCTTCTTTTTCTTCTTGCAAATTACATTTCCCCCATCATGGCAATTGTGGCACACAGGGCGGCGATGGGCGCCGTCTCCGCCCTCAGTATGCGTCCCCCAAGGGAACAGATGTGCGCTCCATGTCCCTTTGCCGCCTCAATCTCATCCGGTTCAAAGCCACCCTCCGGTCCAGTCAGAAGGCAAATGCCTTTAACCTTCTCCTCTCCCCTTTTATTTTCAGGGAAAAGACCTTTCAGAACCTCTGAAATTTTAGGATAACCACCGCCCTCGTACGGCAGTATGACGCTATATCGTGGTGTTATATCATCCATAATCTCTTCGAACGAAAAAAGACCGAAAATCTCAGGGACAACTGTCCGACCCGAAAGGCGCACCGCATCTCGCACAATGCCACGCCATCTTTCCCTTTTGCGCGCTACAGCCGAGTCAATCCGTGCAGGAACACACCGCCTGCAGTGAAATATATAAAATGCCGCCGCACCAAGCTCTGATGCCATACGCAATGCCGTTTCCAGCTTATCCGACTTGAGATATGGCAGAGCAAGCGCAACGGGCATTGCCAATTCTCGACCACCCGCAGGAGGTTCACATCTCTGCATGATGCGCAAACTGACTCCGCTCCGCATAATGGATTCAATCACCCCCCGCGCCTCGCCACCTGCACCATCACAGAGGATGACGGCATCGCCGGTTCCCAGTCTCAGGACATGAGTCAGATGATGGCTCTCCTGAGAAGAAAGGGCAAGCAGTTTACCCTCCTCAAGATTGACATTATCCACAAGGATGCGGCGAATATGCATGAGGTCCCCAGCAAAAAAATATTGCACAGGGCACACATAAATATGTATGTTTTTAAAAACAAGGCGGAAAGGAAGTCAAGCCTCAAACCCGACGTCCGCCATTGTCTTAGCGAATGTGAATTCAGGAGCGCTCTGAGTTATGCTCTGCCCTGAATGCGAAAAAGATATTTCGATAGGCGTCAATTTCTGCCCATATTGCGGCGCCAGCATAATTGAGATTCACCAGAGCTACGTGGACGGCATACGCTATTTCTGCGAGGGGAAATATGCCCAGGCGCTCCGCAAACTCAAGGTCGCCTGTCTCACAGACCCAACAAACAAGGAAACCATTAAAGACTGCGGTCATGCCTACCTTCACAGCGGAGACCTGGCAGGCGCACTCGAATGCTATGACAGGGCGGAGATGCTCGGGGGAAATTTCATAGATATTAAATATAACCGCGCCCTTCTCCTGCTGAATGAACACCGCCTTGACGAGGCACGTCTCCTGTTGCGCTCCATCGTGGATGAACCCGTCAGTTTCAAACCCGGTCAGTTCTACCTCGGACTCATCTTCCCCGAGGTGAATCACTTCCTCTCCGAATGCCACACCTATCTTGGGCTTGTCCTCAAGGAAAAGGGCGAATATGAAGAGGCAATACATCATTTTAAAAAGGCTTACGAACTGAATGATGAAAAGGTTTCCGCCCTTCATAACATGGCTGACCTCTATCTCCAGATGGAAAAATATACAAGCGCCATCGAGACCTATCAGGAGCTTATGAATCTTCTGCCCACCGGCGAGGAGCTCATCGACATCCATATCAACCTTGGACGCGCTTATTACGGCAACAGGCAGACAGAGGAGGCAATCGGGGAATTTTACTGGGTTCTCCAGCAAGACCCCGCAAATCCCGCCGCCATCCACCATCTGCACATGATTTATGAAAAGGAGGGCATTCTTGACGGTGCGCGGAACCAGAAAAGCCGCGTTAAGATTGTCAACCTTGCGGAAGGCGCCTCACCCATTTTCGGTCTGACCAACGGGGATGGGACGGAAGGGGCTCAAGGCGGCGATGAGGTCAATATCCGCATCATCGGCAAAAGCCAGGGGATGCTTCGTGTGATGCGCCATGCACGTCTGGCTGCATCATCAGACTCCACAGTCCTGCTCATCGGTGAAAACGGAACGGGGAAGGAGCTTATTGCAAGGGCAATATATTACAACTCGCCACGGCGCGATAAACCATTTGTTATTGTCAATTCCGCGGCAATTCCTGAAACGCTTCTCGAGAGTGACCTGTTCGGTCATGAAAAGGGCTCCTTTACAGGCGCCTACACGAAAAAGATAGGGCGCTTTGAACTTGCCAATGAGGGAACCATCTTCCTTGATGAGATTGGTGACCTCTCGCCCCAGTTACAGGTCAAACTCCTGCGCGCCCTGCAGGAAAAAGAATTCACGCACGTCGGAGGGACGGAAACTATTAAGGTGGACGTGCGCATCATTGCCGCCACCAACCGCGACCTGAAAAAGATGATACAGGAGGGGACGTTCCGCGAAGACCTCTACTACCGACTGAACGTCCTTCCCATTTACATCCCGCCCCTCAGGGAGCGCAAAGAGGACATTCCCCTCCTTGTCAACTTCTTCCTGAATAAGTTCAGCCGGAGGACCCCTCAGAAGGTTCGCCGACTCTCAGACGAGGATATGGCAATCCTGAAGGAATACCATTGGCCTGGAAACGTCCGGGAGCTGGAAAACATGATTGAGCGCGCCGTTGTCATGGGCACAAACAGCAGTCTATATATTGAAGAACTCGCCAAGATTAAAAGACTTTCACAAAAGGCGAAACTGGAAATCCCCGCCCCATCCTTCCCACTCTCAGCCTACTCCGCCGAAGCGACTGCAAAGGCGGGAGGCGGCGACACTCTCTCCCCTGAACAGGAAATGACCCTTGCAGAAATGGAGCGTGAATATATCCGCCTCATACTCACAAAAACCGGCGGCAACCAGAAAAAGGCGGCACGCATTCTTGGCATCAATCCCTCCACACTCTGGCGTAAGATACGCTCCTACAACCTCAGTATCGAATCCCTCATGCGCAAGAGCTCCACAGGCGTCTAATTGTCAATTTTCAATTGTTAATTACCAATTATCTTTTGATATTTGTATTGCAAAAATCGTGGCAGTCATTGAAAAAGTCTTGTCTTTTCGAAAATACGTCATAAAAGGTTTTTTTCAATCTTTACAATGAAGCGCAACCGAATCGGTCTATGGCGGACATTTGCCTCTCTCTTGCTCGTCACACTTTCATACGCCTCAGGCGGACAGGCAAGCGTCCGGGGAGAGGTCAGGATGGAATATCTCAAAAACGGGCTAACGGTCATTCACAAAAAGGAAACCGCGACCAATATACTTGGCGTTGTGTGCATTATCAGGGCAGGGTCTGCTTATGAAATGAGCTATGAAAATGGAATCACTAGTCTCGTCCAGGCATTACTCATGAAGGGGACTGAACATTATACCGCCGCACAGCTCGCCCTCGCCCTCGAACGTGAAGGAATAATAATGGAAACCGATGCCTCCGAGGATTATGCCACACTCACCGCTGAGGCAACTGTTGACCAGTTAGACCGTGTTCTGGAACTCATGGCGGAAATCCTCTTCAAACCCACATTCCCCGAAAATGAGGTTGAAAAGGAGAGGCGGAATGCCATCGCCAATATCCACCTGGAGGAGGATGATAAATTTTACCTGACAATGAGAAGACTTCGTGAATTGCTGTATGAAGGTGACCCTTACTCCAAACCGCCGGAAGGAACTCCAGAAACACTCGCCGCCATTAAACGTCAGCAACTGGTTGATTTTCACTCACGCTACTTCCAACCGGAAAATATGATTGTCTCAATAGTGGGCAATGTGGAATATGACGAGGTCAAAAAGTGCCTCATGCGGCATTTCGGCTCACATCCGTCTCAAAATGTGAACCTCTTTACAACCACTAAGACAATAAAACCAACACTCCGCCTGGCAGATATCGAAAAACCGTTAGAGCAAGGGTTTATCATGATTGGATATAACGGTGTACCGATGAGTGATAAGGATTATCCGGCTCTGCGGGTCGCCTGCGCCCTTCTTGGTGAGGGAATGGCATCGCGACTCTTTGTGCAACTGCGCGACCAGCGGGGTCTCGCCTATGCCGTGGGCTCTTTCTATCAAAACCTCAAACTGAAAGGCTCCATCATGGGATATATCGGCACACGCCCCGAAACACTCCTGCCCTCCGAAAAGGCAATGAGAGGCATCTTTGAGGAACTGGAGGAAAAAAAGATACCTGAGGACGAGATTGCCCGCGCTAAAAACTTCATCGTGGGGAAATATCTGATCGCACATCAGACAAATCTGAGACGGGCATTTTACCTCGCATGGTTCCACGCATACGGCATGGGGCTGGATTATGATGAGAAATACCCCGCATTGATTATGGCAGTTACGGGCAGGGACGTGCGGCGCGTGGCGCGGAAATATCTCAAGTCTCCCGCCATCGTTACCCTTTCCCCGCCCCCCTCAGGCGAAAAGACGAGTCATCCCAAAAAAGTGAGTGTGAAGTGATGAATGATGTGAAGATGGAAACGCTGGTATCTCTTTGCAAAAGACGAGGAATCATCTTTCCCGGCAGTGACCTTTACAGCGGACTCGGCGGGACGTTTGATTACGGTCCCATTGGCGTTGAATTGAAGAATAATGTTAAGAAGGCATGGTGGCGTTCCGTTGTTTATGAGCGGGATGATATTGAAGGACTTGACGCCGCCATACTGATGCACCAGCGCACGTGGCTCGCTTCGGGTCATGTTGAAGGTTTCACTGACCCACTTGTGGATTGCAAGGTCTGCAAGAAGCGTTTCCGCGCCGACCAAATTGAGGAAAAAGATTTCCATAAGTTCCGTGTGCTGATTCAAAAAGAAGAGGGCGACTGGGAAGACACCGGCAACATCATTTACGCTGAAAGCAAAAAAACAGCAAAAACGTCCATCCAGTCCATCCCGTCCATATCGTCCATAAAAAACCTCCGCATTGAACAGATTGAAGGCGAGCCCTTCCACGGCAAACGATGCCCCGAATGCGGAGGTGAGTTAACCGAACCTCGCCAGTTCAACCTCATGTTCAAGACCTTTATCGGACCGGTTGAGGATGACGCCGCCCTTGTATATCTCCGACCCGAAACGGCGCAGGGCATATTCGTCAATTTCACAAATATCATGGACACCATGCGACGAAAGATTCCTTTCGGCATCGCACAGATTGGCAAATCATTCCGAAACGAGATTACACCCCGCAACTTCATCTTCCGCACGCGCGAGTTCGAGCAGATGGAGATTGAATTTTTCTGCAAGCCCGGAACGGATGAGGAATGGTATGAATACTGGGTCAATGAGCGGTTCAACTGGTATATCCGTTTCGGCATCCGCAAAGAAAACCTGCGCACCCGCCAGCATGAGAAACAGGAACTTGCGCATTACGCCCGCGCATGCAGGGACATCGAATACAATTTCCCCATCGGGTGGTCTGAGTTGGAAGGCATTGCCAACCGCACGGACTATGACCTCTCTCAGCACCAGAAATTCTCTGGCAAGGATTTGACTTATTTCGATGAGGAGACGCGGACGCGCTACATACCTTACGTCATTGAACCCTCCGGCGGGGTTGACCGCGCCGCGCTGGCGTTCCTGACGGACGCTTATCGGGAAGAAACTGTGCGGGACAGACGGCGGGTCGTGCTGGCATTGCATCCATTTCTGGCGCCGGTGAAGGCGGCGGTCTTTCCGCTTCTTACAAACCGTCCAGAACTCGTCGCCATTGCAAAAAAACTTACCGCCGATTTGAAAAGAGAATTTTACACCGTCTATGATGATACCGCCGCAATCGGCAAACTATACCGACGTCAGGATGAAATCGGCACTCCCTTCTGCATGACAGTTGACGTGGAGACGCTATCCGACCATGCAGTCACCATCCGCGAACGCGACACAATGGAACAGGAACGCATTGCCCTCGACAAGGTCGCCGACCGCCTCCACGAAAAATTCAAGATGTGATAAAATATATATATCAATGAGTTAATCGGATATATGCTTTTTTATATCCAAAAATATATTACTTCTTGATATTTTAATAAACAAAAAATCAAGGCAATCATTGGGCAATTTTATAAATATTTTTCTCCATAGGCTAATT
>Ga0172365_10000684_pt1 | contig 23525 bp, 21 predicted proteins | sample LakKivSesite48cm_FD_114535 | JGI IMG/M metagenome (GOLD analysis project Ga0172365, IMG submission 114535) | Sediment microbial communities from Lake Kivu, Rwanda - Sediment site 48cm | ecosystem: Environmental > Aquatic > Freshwater > Lake > Sediment | place: Rwanda: Western Province, Lake... | reverse complement strand
TTCCCGGGTGGGGGGTGGCGGGCCCCGGGGCCCCAACCCCCCCCCCCCCCCCCCCTCCCCCCCCCCTCTCAGGGGGGGATGGAAGGGCTCCCCCTCTCTCAGGGGGGGATGGGGGGGGTGGAAGCTGGCGGACTACCGGCCCACAGTGATAGAGGACGCCGCCGTTCAGCAGCCGCCGTAGTTCTTCGTACAGCGAGCGCTCACTTTCTGGTATTACCCTGGAGCGGACGAAGCTTTCAACCATGTACTTGTGGGCCGCATCCCGCCCGGTCACCATCACGCCAGAAAGCCACACCGTGTCGCCGACGTGGAGCGCACGAACCTGTTCTTCGGAGATTGGTATCGTCAATTCATACACTGCCATCGCAAAACCTCATCCTCTACGGGAGGGCAAGGGCAAGCCTGGCCCCTACAAGAGGGCAAGGGAAGCCGTGCCCCTACCGTATCGCCATCTCCAGCCTCGCTCGCCGGCAAGCCCAGCACATGTACGCGATGCTCACAAAGTAGCAGGCCGGCAGGCGATGAAGGGCACCGATTTTGACACCCAGGAGGGTGGTCTTGCCACCGCAGCCCATCGGCCCGATGCCCAGTTCGTTGCATTCAGCCAGGAGACGCTCCTCCAGCGCCGCCAGTTCTGGCACCGGGTTGACGTCGTCCAATGGGCGGAAAAACTGTTCCTTGGCGTGCACGTAACCGGTGCCCCGGTCACCGCCGATAGTGACCCCAAGCACGCCCGGCGCGCACCCCTGCCCCTGCGCCTGATATACCGCATCGAGCACCACCCGGCGCACCCCCTCCAGATCGCGCCCGGCCTTCAATGGTTCGTAGGGCAGTTTGTACTGTGTACCCACGTTCTCGCTCCCGCCACCCTTGAGGAGCAGGTCCACCCGTAGGTGAGTCTCATTCCATTCCTCAAAGTGGCAGGTGGGGAAACCTTCCCCTACGTTGTTCCCACTGTTGCGGCCGGTGAGAGAGTCCACCGCATTGGGCCGCAGATGGGCCCGGCGGGTGGCCTCAGCCACGGCCGCCTCGATCTGCGTCCGCAGTTGGCGCGTGCTCGTCCCCTGGGGATGGTAGATATAGAAGATGGGCACGCCTGTATCCTGGCACACAGGCGTGGAGCTGGCCCGCGCCAATGCCACGTTTTGCAGGATAGTCTCCAGAGTGCTGGCGGCGGCTGAGCCTGGCTCCTCCCGGTCGCGGGCCACCCTCAGCGCCGCCTCCACGTCCGCTGGCAATTCGGTGGACGCCCGGCGGATCAGCTCGACGAAAGCTTCAACCAAATCGCTCAAATCACTCCTCCTGAAACCACCACGCAATGAAACCTCGTGCCATCGCCAGCGAACGCTGGGCCGCTTTCAGTGCATCCCCTGCCTCCCGCTGCTCATAGCGCTCCGCTGGCAACACGATGCGATCACCTTCAAGGCCCGGATAGCGGCTCTGTACTGCGGCTGGCTCCAACCACTCAGCATCATCCGCCAGTTGGAACAGCCGGGGCTCCCACCCTGGTACGGACTGTCTCTCTATCTCTACTCGGAACAACGCGGCAACGTAATGAGAGTACTCTAGACGTCCAAAACAGGCCAGTACTGCCTTGACACACTTTTCAGTAACCTGCTGACAATGGGTCACACACCGGTCGTAGAGAAAATGGTCAAACAGGGTCTCTGCGGCTACCAGATCACGCTCAGCGTCTGCCAGCCATTTCCTGGCCCAGACTGCATTGTCCACCGGCGAGAGCAGGGTACGTTGCCGATACCGGACAGGAAAACGCCACCCTCCCGTGTCGGTACGCTGAATGCCACGCACAGCCACATCCTGGCGCGTTTGCTGGAGCAATGAAGACAGTCCCCCGTCACCATAGATAATCCGGCCGTCGAACGCCACGTCCAGCAGCAAAGGAAAGTGGGCAACGAGGCCGGCACGGAACGCGTCCTCCGTGTAGACCAGCACATCCACAGTGAGATCCACGGGGCCAATGGCCCGTCGAACCGCTATCGTCTCAGCCCATCGCTCCCGTTCCGACCTTCCGGCTCCTCGCACCACGACCAACACATCCACATCGTGGGCAGGCTCTCCCCGGGCGAAGGAGCCAAATAGGACAATGCCGACCACGTCCTGGCAGACGGTCAACACCCCAGCGCGGACCCGTTCGATCAATGCCCCTCTATCCATCCGCTCCCTACAACCTTCCCCTGAGCTCCTACGAGCTCCTACGAGTTCTCCTGACTTTCCCCAATTCCAGGCGCCTAATCCTCACGGTCTCGGGATCGCCAAATCGGCCGGTCCCAAGGCCGACAGTTTCAGGTTCGGGTTCGTGACCTGGACCAACTCGTGGATGATCTGGGCGTACTTGACCTTCTCGCGCGCCTGCCATGCCAGGAAGTCGGGGCTGGTCCACGGCTTGTACATAGCCCCCGCTCCCGCTGCCAATGCCGGCCCCGGCTCGATCTTGAAGTAGCAGGGCGCACAGATGCGTGCCATCTCTGCCCCCTCGTAGAAGCGGTTGAAGCCGCCGAAAGAGTCAGAGAGATAGATGTGCAGGTCCAATGGAATGTCAATCGCCTGGCGGATCGAGGCCAGTTGCGGGAGAGAAAGGTCACCCAGCGGGTTGAAGGTGGAAGCGCCCAGCATCTGCAGCGCCTTGCCCCCGGCTGCCGAACCGTGGCCGGCATAGATGCTGACCTTGAAGACCACGTCCTGGGGAATGTCGCCCGTCTTCTTCAGTTCGTTGACCAGCCACAGGAGCCCCTCGTCAATGCAGAGGAAGCCACGGAATCCCAGGTCAATGCAGCGCAGGTACTCGGCGACGACGTAGGACAGTTGATCGGAGCCGCGGTAGCGCAGGCCCGAAAGCCCGCCCTCCGGCGTCACCAACTGGCGTCCCACGTCCCACGCGGAGCGCGGGCCGGGGGTGATGATCACCTCCACCTTTGCCTCAGCGGCCATCTGGGCAAAGTCCCGCAACTCGGCGTCGTCCAACAGCGTCGAGCCCATCACGGTCGAGATCAGGCGGTGGATGGGCACCTGGCGCTTGTGCATCTCGTCAAGGAGAGCTTCCAGCACCTGGGGCCGTTCCACGCCGGATATCTCCATGCGGTAATGGGCCCCGTCGGGGAAAGTCTTGGGACTGTCGGGCAGGTCGTAGGCGTCTCGCCCAGGAATCCCAACCTTCTCCAGCATCTTCTGGACATCGTGCAGGTTACGCATCAGCATTTCCTCCTGAATATAGTGCTCAATACACTGGTACATTAGGAAACTGGTAAATTGGGAAACTGGGGAACCGACAGGCACCAACCAGTCTACCAGCCTACCAGCCAACGGCCATCTACGACGAAGCGCTGTATACCGCCTACATGCGTGGCCTTCCAGATTCGTCCTCCAGGACGAGACAAAGGGCCTCCCACTGTCACGGCCATGCGCCCCAACTGATCCCAGGCCGGGGCAAATGCGTCGTACGAGAAAACCTTGGTCGCGCCATCGTACGCATCCACCAGGTACAGGCCCCCCTCGTCGTAACCGACGGCGATGAAGGTGTGTTGCCACTTCACTACGGTGGAGGTTGCGCCGTCCGACGACACCCAGGTCTCCACGCCCGGCAACTGCATATCGTAGGTCGCCCAGACGATGGCCGGCCGTCCGGCAGCCAGTTCTGCCTTCAGGCCGTCCAGGTTCCATTCCCGCCGGGCCTGTGCGTCGAGCCCGAAACTGCGAAGTGTCGCAGCAATCGGTCCGGCGTAGACGCCATACCCGTCGGGGGGCATGGTTCCCGGCGGCAGGTCCACGTCGCCCAGAAAGCCGCGCTGAGGGTTGTCGGACTTGGGCAAGCGGCGCAAAAAGTCGTCCTCGGTAAACGACACGCCCCAGAAGGCGGCCAGGTCGGTCGCCGAGCGAGATTCGCAGCTCAGGTTGTGCTCCTGGGGATGGCCGACCACGCCTTCAACAGACGCAGAAGGCGGCAGTTCGCCAGCGTAGACGGCGAAGGGTATGAACAAAACCACAGCCCAGATGACGAGGACTCGAACCGCTAAATGTACAGACAGTCTAGACACCTTGTCTCCATCGCACAACAACGTAGTACTAGTCGGCCCTTATAGACGTCACTTCGACTCCATGAACTCTTCTACGCTGACTCCTATCTCCCGTATAATCACCCGCACAATTCCCTTACGTATCTTCTTGCCCCTATAATGAGGTACAGGGACAACCTGACCATCCGAATCACGCACCCATAGCTCGTGGGAACCTTTGCCACGACGGTAGAACCGGAAACCGAGCCTTTGCAAGCGGCGCGTCACTTCCTGGTAACTTAGTTCCCTGAGGCGGGCCATGAACTGACCCCTACCGGCATGGATACAGTTACCTGCATCTTGGGGGCAAGTGTTACTTCGCTTATTCCCGGAAGTTCTCCCCGCTCCGCCCGATAGGCCAGGATCATCTTAATCACATCCACGCAATTGAACAACGCTTCCTCGATAGTGTCGCCATCAGCAAAAGCACCCTGGATACTCGGGCAATGGGCTAAGTAACCGTCATCGCTTGGTTCCACGACCAGGGAGAGAAAAACGACCTTGGAGTCCTGCATCACCTACCTCCTTGTCCATTCACCTGTCCCCGCTCTCCAGCGCAGCCACGATTTTCGGTGCCTCCTCGACACTCCTGGGAGCAGTATCGAAAACCCCTGCACCTACCAGGTCTGCTTCGGTCAATTCGGGATTGGCGGAGAGATACCCCAGTACCGGCACGGGGCTTGCGGCCTGGATGAACGCCCAATCGCCCTCATTGCGCACCTTGTTGCCCACGGCGTAGACGCGGTGGATGCCGATGTCGGCGGCCAGCTCGCGCACGCGCTCCGCCGTAGTTACACTGCGCCTTCCTGGCTCGACGACGACCAGGAAGGCATCCACCGCCTGGGCCGTCGCCCGCCCCAGGTGCTCCACCCCGGCCTCCATGTCGAGGATCATCATCTCGTTGCGATAGAGCAGCAGGTGCGTGACGAGTGCCCTGAGCAACGCGCTCTCGGGACAGATGCACCCGCTGCCGCCGGCTTCGATCGTGCCCAGCCGGAGGAAGCGAATCCCCCGATGAGAGACGCTGAAACGGTCGGGAATGTCGTCCACGCGAGGGTTCAGGCTGAAGAAACCGCCAGCGCTGCCAGGCTTGGCGCCCGTACGCTCGTAGATCAGGTCATCCATTTCGGACACAGGCGTGACCTGCACAGCCAGGTCGGGTGGAAGCCCCAATGCCTCGGCCAGCCCACCGGCCGGGTCGGCGTCAATAGCGATGACGCTGCGCCCTCGCTCTGCGTAAATATAGGCCATCAGCGCAGCGAGGGTGGTCTTGCCCACCCCCCCCTTGCCGCTGATCGCGATTTTGTTCAACTGAGTCACCATTCACGTTTCACGCTTCACGTTTCACTCAGTATATCACAGACGCCGCTCTCACGCCAATGCTGTCTCGACGAACTGGGTCAGGTCCATCACCCGGACACGTATCTTCTGCGTGCGGGCCGCCTTGGAGAGGGTGCGCACACATTGGGGACAGGCTGAGACGAGGACCGTCGCACCCACCTCCGCCGCCTGCGCGATGCGTTGCGCCGACACCTCCTGCACCAGGTCTGGGTCGAACGTCTCCAGATCACCGCCGCCGCCGCAGCAGAGCGCATGCTCCCGCGACTGCTGCATCTCGACGAAGGTATAGCCCGGCACCCGGCGCAATACCTCGCGTGGTGCATCGAAGATGTCGCTCTTGCGGCCCAGATCGCACGGGTCGTGATACGTGACCACACCCCTCTGCACGGGCTCTGTCAACTCCAACCGTCCCTCTGCCACCAGGTCACGCAGCGCCTCCGCGGCGTGCACCACCTCGATGCCCAGTGGCTCACCGAGGACCTCGGGATAGGTGTGATGCCACATGTGATAGCAAGAGGGACAGGTCGTGACCACGCGGGGCACCCCCAGCGCCCGCATCTCCTGCACGTTGTGGCGGATCAGCGCCTCCGCTTGCTTCAACTGGCCCGCCATCAGCAGTGGAAAGCCACAGCACCGCTCGTCACCGCCCAGTGTCGTGAAACGAACGCCGGCGCGGCCCAACACGGTGGCGAAACTCTGGGGGATGCCGTAACTCATGGGGAACATGGCCGAGACGCAACCCACAAAGTAGGCCAGGTCAGCTCCGGTATCACGCACCAGCCCCTCCGGCTTCTCGGCCAGGTTGTCGGTCCAGGCCAGGCGGGCGGCATTGTCCTCACCGGAGACGTTGTAGTGCGTACCGATGCGTTCACCCAACATGCCGAGCGCGCGCATCCCCTTGTGCAGCGCCTCGTCTGCACCCAGCGCGTCGAGCCCGCTGACCAGGTAGCGTTCCTGCATCACGTGTTGACGCATGACCTCGACCAGGCGGCGCACGCTGAGGCTGTGGGGACAGTGAGCCGTACACGTATCGCAGCCCAGGCAGCGCCAGATGCTGGCGTCGGCGGCCAGCGTGTCCTCCAGCCCAAACTGCGCCAGGCGCATCATCTGCGCAGGACGATAGCGCATGGCCGGGACAGTGGGACAGCCAGAGGAGCACCGCTCGCACTGGTAGCACAGGTATACGTTTTCGCCGCACTCCCGGCGGACCCACTCCGCCATGTCGGTACTCAACATGATCGCCATGTCTCTCACTCCACCCCTTCGGCTGCGCTCAGGGCAGGCGTCGGGCGCGGCAGCAGCCCTGCCCCCTCGACAATCGGCCGCACCGCCTCCTCCCACTCGATGGCCATGATGTGGATGCCGGCCACCCCCTCGATCTCGCGGATCTCCTGGATCTGCTCGATACACATCTTGATCCCTTCCTGCTGCCAGGCCTCCCGGCGGCCCTTCTTGTCCTCCTTGGGGACACCGGCCACGATCGCCTCCATCCGCTGCACGTACTCCTCCTGCACGATCATCCCCGGCACCTTGTCCCGCATGTAGCGGGCCGCGCCAGCGGACTTGAGTGGGCCGACGCCGGCCAGGATGTAGACCTTCTCGTGCAGGCCCATGTCTACCACCCGCTTCATGAACTCGCGGAAGCGCGGCACGTCGTAGATCAACTGCGTCTGGATGAAATCGGCTCCCGCCGCCACCTTCTTGGCCAGCCGGTAGGGCCGGAACTCGAACGGATCGCCGAAGGGATTGGCGGCCGCGCCGATGAAGAAGCGGGGTGCAACGCCCTTGACCTCGTCGCCACACTGGAAACGGCTCGCGTCGCGCAAATCCTTGACCATGCAGATCAACTGCACCGAGTCCAGGTCGTGCACGTTCTTGGCCGTGGGATGGTTGCCGAAACTCTGGTGGTCGCCGGTCAGGCAAAGCAAGTTGCGCAGCCCCAATGCGTAGGCCCCCAGGAGATCAGCCTGGATCGCCAGCCGGTTGCGGTCCCGGCACGTCATCTGCACGGTCGGCTCCAGCCCTTCCCCCATCGTCAGCGCCGCCGCGGCAATGCTGGACATGCGCACGATGGCGGTCTGGTTGTCGGTGATGTTGACCGCGTCAGCCGCGCCCTTGAGGAAGCGCGCCTTGTTGCGGATCACCTCCGGGTCGGCCGACTGCGGCGGCCCCAACTCCGCCGTCACTGCAAAGTGACCCGCCCGCAGGATCTTTTCCAGATTGCTGCCTGCCTTGTAGCCGTTCGTCTGTTCGCCTGCCATGATTCACCTCACTCCGCTTCTACCAGCCGCAAGTCCTCGCGCACGATCTTGCGCACCCCGCCGTCGCGGCTCTTCGACCAGTTCTTGGGGGGCTGAATCTCCATCAGTTGTTCTACCCTGTCCAGTTTCACCGCCCGCTCCCAGATCAACTGCCAGGCACAAGGGGTGTCCGGGTCCACTTCGCATTTTCCGTTCTGAGAACCGCCGCATGGCCCGTTGAGCAGTTGCTTGGAACAGCGGGCGATTGGACAAACGCCGCCCGTGATGCCCAGGATGCAATCGCCGCAGGCCTGGCAGCGTTCCTCCCACACACCCTGCTCCTCCGGTAGGCCCAGGAAGGTGGTGTTGAGCCCGGGCACTGTGACGGCATCAGGGAAGCGCTCGTTCATCGCCTGCACGCCGATGCCGCAGGCCAGGCTGAGGACGGCGTCGTACTGCCCCAGCCGTTCCCCCAAGGGGTCTATGTACTCCCACTCGCACTGGCGCTGCACCGTGACCTCATCTACCCCCATCGGGCTCGCTCGGAGACCGGCACCAGCGTCCAGTTGGCTCTTCATACGCAGCGCCGAGGCCAGGATGCCAACCTCCTTTTCGCCGCCGGCAAAGCAGACGGTCACACAGGTGCCGCAGCCCACCACCAGTACCTTACGGGCATCGCCCAGCAGCGCTACGATTTCCTCAAGTGGCTTCTGTTCAGCAATTATCATCAGCAACCTCCATTTTGTTTAGCGGGTTGGGCCCCAACTCCCGCACCTTCTCCGACATCTCTGTCACTTTCTCGGCGAACTGCGCCCCCATCGCCGAGGACAAGTTCACCATCGCGGCTCGCTCTCCGCCCAGGCCAATCCGGTCGAGCAAACCAGCGACGTACTTTATTCTCCGTTTCGCGTTGACATTACCCTCCAGGTAATGACAGTCGCCCTCCAGTCAGCCAGCCACCATCACGCCGTCCACGCCGCGCTCGAAAGCGTGGAGGATTTCTGTCACCTCCACCCGTCCCGAGCAGGGCACCTCAACGATGCGCACGGTGGATGGATACTGGATGCGCATCCCCCCCGCCAGGTCGGCGGCGGCGTAGGCACAATGGCGGCAGCAGAAGGCCAGGATCGTAGGCTTGAATGCTGCTTCCTCTCCCACCATTTTCTCGCTCCTTTCCTCACTCCTCATAAGAAAAGCCGGCGCAGCCAGACAGCAAATCCCTCAGCCTGGGTAGAGTATGATTCTCAATGCCTCTATGACATCGCCAGCCTGGAGAGTTAGACTGATCCTAGCTTCTCCTACTCCTTCTATTGCTCTCCTCGCACTTCCAGCACATCAGCAAGAGCAGAAGGAACATCCGGGTTGGCCACCAGGTAAGCTGCCTCTAATAGTGAACTTTTCCCCGTATTGTTCTTCCCTGCAATGAGATTGCCCCGCGCCAGCCGCTCAATCTCAAACTCTCTGAAAAGACGGTAGTTCCCTATCCGCAAATCGGGCAATAACATCTCGCCACCTCTTTCATCCCACCGCCACCTCTAACAGCTCATCAATCACTCTCAGACCACAACAGCACAGTGTTTGACAGGACGGGAATGCTGTGTTATACTATAATCAAGATAGAGAGTAAATCCGGGGCCAGGCGGGACGGCTGTATGCAGCGGTTCACCTGGGTAACCAGGTAAACGCCTGCCGGTTTCTCTATCGTTTCTTTTTCGCCAGTTGTCGCCACTTCACTACCTTCCCTGCCACAATCCGCCGTTCAATCAGGTCTACAAACTCGCTTCTGCCCTCGAATTGACACCGCACAGCGCCAGCAACAAAATCAGCCAGTTGGATAATGCCGTCCTGTTGGCTGTCTACGTGCGCCAGTTTGCTTAGCCCCAATCTGGAGAGCACGAATCGGTCGAAAGCATCCCGTTGCGCTCGCGTATTGAAGTGTACGTCAGCGAGCATCTCAAGATCAGGATAGTAAGCCAGACACTCCTGCATCAGTTCACAGAACATCAGCCCATAGTTTTCGGGGGTATCCGGGACTCCCTGACCCTCTTTGTCCACAACCAACCAGAAGATGTGAGCATCTTGCCCAGCCAGCAAGTCTAGCACCTTCTTCCGTGTACTGTCAAATGCATTCCACCACTTGATCTCATGCCCACTCTGCCTCCTCAGCCGAACCTTCTTCCCCTTATGGCTGAGCTGCTTGACAACCCTCCGCAGTCTACGCGGGTTCGAGGTGACAATTGCTGCAAAGGCCACATATCTGTCGCCAGGATCAGGCAAATTGCCAGATTCGTCTATATAGGCAACGACAAGTGACTGTTCAACCACCGATATCTCCCATTTTACCTGCTCCAGTGTTATGCTCTCACTGCCTTACTTACCTCACCTCCACCATCTCCGGCTCCAACAGCGCCGCGATCTCCGCTTCCACCTGCAAGTCCCGATAGCGGAGCAGTTGGATCGCTTTGGCCGGGCACTCGGAGACACAGATACCGCAGCCGTGGCATTGAGCCGGCTCGACGTAGGCCGCGCCGATGATGCCCCCCACTCCACTGAAATCGGCCCGCACCTGGGGCACGTCATACGGGCAGATACGCACGCAGGTCAGGCATCCGACGCATTTCTCCGCGTCTACCTGCGCCACGATGCCACCCACCTCGAGCACGTCCTTGCTCAGGATCGTCATGGCCCGGGCGGCGGCGGCCTGCGCCTGCACGATCGTCTCATCCAGGAACTTGGGATAGTGCGCCATCCCTGCCAGAAATACGCCGTCACTGGCAAAGTCTACCGGACGCAGTTTGACGTGCGCCTCCAGGAAGAAACCGTCCAGGTCTACGGGCACCTTGAGCCGCGTCGCCAGTTTGCCCGCCCCCTCCGGCGGCACCACCGGCATGCTCAACACCAGCAGATCAGGCTGCAGCACCAACTCCTCGCCCAACGACGACTCCCATACCCTTACTTTGAGGCGCTGATCGTCACCCGGCGACTCCTGGCCAGGCAGTCCTGCGTCTTGCATCCTGCTCCCTGCTCCCTCAATGACCGGCTTGCGGTCAAAGTCGTAGCGTACGAACACCACACCCTGCCGCCGCGCCTCCTGGTACAGCCGCTCCTGGAAACCATACGTGCGGATGTCTCGGTACAAGATGGTAACCTGCGCCTGGGGATTCAGTCGTTTGAGTGCCAGTGCATTCTTGATCGCCGTCGTGCAGCAGATGCGAGAGCAGTAACGCTCAGCAGGACCTACGCAGAGGATCATCACGACGGACTTGGCGATCAGGGACTGGTGACCAGGGATCAGGAGACGGAGACCTGTTCCCTGCTCCCCGATCCCTGATCTCTGATCCCCGATTCCTGCCAGCACTTTCTCAAACTCCTGCTGCGTGACGATGCGTGGGTCGGTGCCGTAGCCGTACTCTGGCCCCCGGTACTCCACGCCGCCCGTCGCCACGATCGTCGCTCCGTGACGCACCTCGTATTCTCCGGCAGCACTGCGCAGCCGCGAGGTGAAGTTGCCGGCAAAGCCGCTACTCTGCACAAATTCGCTCTGCAAATGTACGGTGATCTGAGGGTGCCACTCCACCCGCTCGATCAACCCTTGCAAGAAAGCCTGGGGGTCGCGCCACACCAGGCCAGTTTCCCAATCTACCAGTTTCCCAACGGACCACAGATTGCCGCCCAGCCGCTCCGCCCGCTCGACCAGGTGCACGGGTAGGCCCTGGTCGGCCAGCGTCAGCGCCGCTGTCATTCCAGCCACCCCACCACCGACGACGAGGGCCGCCTTCTGCACCGGTACCTCGGTCTTGTGGAGCGGCTCCAACCGCAGCGCCTTCGCCACCGCCATACGTACCAGGTCCTTGGCCTTCTCTGTCGCCGCCTCCCTGTTCTCCGAGTGCACCCACGAGCACTGGTTGCGGATGTTGGCCATCTGGAACATGCCGGGATTCAGTCCTGCCTGGCGAATGCTGTCTTGAAACAGTGGCTCGTGGGTCAGTGGCGTACAGGAGGCAACCACGACCCGGTTCAGATTCAGTTCCTGCGCTTTTTCTGCGATACGCCGGATGGAATCCTGCGAACAGGTATACAGGTTGTGCTCGGCGTGCACCACCCCCGGAAGGCTTGCCGCATGGTCGGTCACCGCGGGCACGTCGAGGAAACCACCGATATTCGACCCACAGTGACAGACGAACACGCCGACGCGGGGGGCTTCCCCGGCGATGTCCCGTTCCGGCGGGTATACCACTTCCTCCGTGCAGGTCCAGCGGGCCAGAGACAGCATCGCCCCGGCAGTGGCCGCGGCCCCACTGGCCTCAACGACCGACTCAGGGATATCCTTCGGCCCGCGGAACGGCCCCACGGCAAAGACCCCTGGCCGGCTCGTCTGGAGCGGTTCGAAGGGAAGTGTGCGACAGAACCCGTGTTCGTCCAGGTCTACGCCCAAGCGCCGCCCCAACTCACGCACGCGCTCTGGAATCTCCATCCCTACCGACAGCACCACCAGGTCGAACTCTTCCTCGCGAATGTGCAAATTGCGAATTGCGAATTGCGAATCTCCGCCATTCGTCATTCGCCATTCGCTATTTGCTCCTGGCTCCTCGACGTACCTCAAGATGAGATTGTGCATCTTGGGGTCTTCCCTCACGAACGAAATACGCGAACGGACGTAACGGATACCGTACCGTTCTTCCGCCCGGCGGTAGTACTCATAGTACCCCTTGCTGAAGGCCCGCATGTCCATCATGAAGACAGTGACCTGCGTGTCTGGCTCGTGTTCGCAGGCCATAATGGCCTCTTTGGTGGCATACATACAGCAGACGGCCGAGCAATAGTCGTGGGTCTGGTCGCGGGAGCCCACGCATTGCAGGAACGCGATCTTCTTCGGCACCTGCTCGTCCGAAGGGCGCTGCACGTGGCCGTAGGTCGGGCCGGAGGCAGAGAGCAGCCGCTCGAACTGGAGCGCAGTGACCACGTTGGGGTGACGCCCCCACCCGTACTCCACAGCTCGCTCGGCTTGATAGGCCTCGTAACCAGGAGCCAGGACAATCGCGCCCACCTGGACGTCCTGAATGCGTTCCACCATATCGTGGTTGACCGCGTCGGCCTGACAGGTATACCAGCAACTCAGGCACTCCGAGCAGATACCGCAGGCCAGGCAGCGCGCCGCCTCCGCCTGGGCCAGCTCGTCGGTGTAGCCGGTCTCCACTTCAGCAAAGCTCTTGATACGCTCCTCCACCGGCAGCTCCGGCATCGGCACCCTGGGGTTGACCTGCACTTCTCCCCGCGCGATCCGCTCTTGAATCTCGGCCCGGCTCAGGTCCACTACAGGCAATTCCGGTTTCAGCGCCGGTTCCAGTTCCTCCCCACGCAGGTAACGATGGATGGACTGGGCGGCCCGGTGACCGGAGGCCACCGCCTCGACGACAAACGCGGTACCAGTGGTGGCGTCACCTGCGGCGAAGACACCCGGCCGTGTAGCGGCCATCGTATTGGGGTTGACCGCGATCGTCTGCTGGCGGGTGACGCCCACACCCGCGCTCTCCGGGATGAAGGCCAGACCAGCCCGCTGCCCAATGGAAAAAATGACGACGTCGCAGGGGATAACGTGTTCCGACCCCGGTTCTGTCTCCAGCGTCAGCCGTCCCGTCTCGTCAAACTGCATGAAGGTGACGTTGAGGCACTCCAGCCCCCCTACCTGTCCGTTACCATCGGCGAGGATGCGCTTGAAAGAACGACCAGGATGAATGTACACACCCTCGGCCTCGGCCGCTGCGATCTCCCAGGGATGAGACGTCATCTTCTCACGGCTCTCCAGGCAGGCCACGTGGACCTCCGCCGCGCCCAGCCGTACTGCAGTGCGGGCCACATCTATCGCCGCATTGCCGCCGCCCAAAACCGTCACCCGCTTCCCGACAATGTCAGGCGGGTTGCCCAGCCGCACGTCGCGCAGGAAGACAGTGTTGACTATCACCCCATCCAAGTTGACGCCTTCGATGGGTAGCAGGCGCCCCTCGTGCGCGCCGACGGCGATGAGCACCGCGTCGAACCCCTCGTCGAAGACGTCGTCCAGGCTGTCCACCCGTGTATTCAGTCGCAGTTCCACCCCCAGATCAACGATATCCTGCACCTCTCGCTCCACGATCGCGGTGGGCAGCCGATGTTCTGGAACACCCACGCGCAACATACCACCTGCTACAGGCAGTGCCTCGAAGACGGTAGTAGCGTATCCCATTTGGCACAGGTCCTGAGCAGCGGTGAGCCCACACGGGCCTGAACCGATGATGGCCACACGCTCCTCGTACCGGCGCTCGGCTGGTTCCGGCGGCACACGGGGTTGAGCGTAGACCTTGGCGGTGACGAACCGCTTGAGCGCATGGATGTTGATGGGGTCATCCAGCTTGCCCCTGTTGCACGCATCCTCGCAGCGGTGGTTGCAGATGCGGCCACAGATGCCAGGGAAAGGGTTGTCCTCTTTGATGACCCGCAGCGCGTCCTCGTAGCGGCCTTCGCGGATAAGGGCGATGTAACCCTGGGCACGCTGGTGAGTAGGACAGGCGTCCCGGCACGGGGAGATGCCGCGCTTTTCGATGGCATAGGCATTGGGCACGGCCTGGGGGTACAATTTGTGGGCTGCCCGTTGGAACACCAGTCCCTCGTTGAAGCGGCTCGGAATAATGACCGGACAGACACCGGCGCAATCGCCACAACCGGTACACTTGTCCAGGTCAATGTAGCGCGGGTGGGTCTGCACACGGACAGTAAAGTTCCCCGCCTCTCCACGTGCCTCCAGCACCTCGCTGTCCACCAACAGTTCGATGTTGCGATGGCGGCCAGCATCTACCAGCTTAGGACTGACGATGCACATGGCACAGTCGTTAGTAGGGAAGGTCTTGTCCAGTTGTGCCATGTGCCCGCCGATGGCCGACTTATTCTCGACCAGGTAGACCTTGTAGCCGGCCTCGGCCAGGTCCAGCGAGGCCTGGATGCCGGCGATCCCTCCGCCGACGACCATAACCGCGCCTACGGGATTATCTTGTTTGACAGTCTGCGCCATTGTCCACCTCTCATCAGTCCCCGTCCCAACCTGCTCCCAGCCCCACGCAACACGCTTCACGTTTCACGTTTCACGCTTCACGTTTCACTTGCAGGCGGCTCCCACACGTGCACAACCTGGATGCCATCGGCCTCCAATGCCTGTACAGCAGTCTCCCGATCCACCCCCTCCAGGCGAAGGGCGATGACCCTCTCCCCAGGCTTCTCGCCCCAGAATGTTCCCAGCGAGTAGATGTTGCCACCCAGAGCCCCAACACAGCTTGTGACCCGCGACAAGCTGCCCACCTTCTCCGGGATGACAACAGTGATGCGCGTTGAGGGGTGTCCGCCCCCCAGTCCCTCGACAAAAACGCGGAAGATGTCCGTGTCGCTGATAATGCCAATCAGCCTGTCATCCTCGAGAACGGGCAGGCAACCGATACGATGATCTACCATGATCCGTGCTGCCTCTTCGATGGGGACATCAGGCCCCACAGTGATGACCGGGCTATGCATCACCTGCCCAATCTGTGTATTGGAAAGGATGTACTCCACCTCGAAGACACTGAGGGTGGTGGCAGGTGTAGGAGATGCGTAAACCAGGCTTCTCTCGGTAACAATGCCGACCAGTTTGCTATCCTTGTCCACCACTGGTAAATGACGGAAGTGGCTGCTGCGGAGCAGGTCCAAAGCATCCTTCAAACTGGTGTCGGTCGTGACAGTGACTGGATTACGAGTCATTCGATCTCTGACTAACATGTCTCCCCTCCCTCTTTACAGGCTCACGTTTCACGTTTCACGCTTCTCAACGGATTAGGCCCCACTTTCTTGACACGCTCCGTCATTTCTCGAATCGCGTTGGCAAATGTATTTCCCATACCGCCGGAAACGAAATACATCTCCAACCGCTTGCCGCCCAGGCCAATCTGATCCAGCAGTGCCTTCGCGTACTCCACCCGCGCTCGCCCGCGCACATTGCCGTGCACATGATGGCAGTTACCAATCGGGCAGCCCACTACGCAGACCCCATCAGCCCCCTGCGCAAACGCCTCCAGCAGATAGCGCACATCTGTCTTGCCGGTACACGGCAACTTGACCAGTTTGACATTAGCCGGGTACTTTATACGCAGCGCCCCGGCCGTGTCGGCGGCCATATACGCGCAATAGATGCACATAAAGACCGTGATCTCAGGTTGGAAGTTGGAGGTTGGAGGTTGGAGGTTGGAAGTTGGAGATTGGAGGTTGGAGGTTGGAGATTCGCCATTCGCCATTCGCCATTCGCTGATTTGCTGATTTGCCGATTTGCTGATTTGCTGATCTGCTGATTTGCCGTTGTTCATTGGCTCATTGTTCATTATTCATTGTCTCATTGTTCATTGTCTCATTGTTCATTGAACTGCCCACGCTCCCAGTGGCAACCCCAGAATCTGCTCGTCCTGGTAAGCAATCAACTGGATCGCCTTGGCCGGGCAGTCCCCCGTGCACGTGCCGCATCCAGTGCACAGCGCCGGGTCAATGTACGCTGCTCCCTTGAGCCCTCCTACCCCCGTATCCGCATAGCGCACCTTGGGAATCTCGAACGGACAGGTACGCACACAGGTGAGACAGCCCACACACTTGCTCTGGTCCACCACCGAGATGACGCCGCCAATGTAGAGCATTCGTGTGGCCAGGATCGTCAGCGCCCGCCCCGCCGCTGCCTGCGCATTGGTGATGCACTCCTCGATGAACTTGGGGTAGTGGGCCATCCCGCAGATGAAAATCCCCTCCCTCGCCATGTCCATCGGGCGCATCTTGAGGTGAGCCTCCATAAAGAAGCCCTCACTGGAAAGCGGCACATCCAGGATGCGGGCCAACTCCTCCGTTCCCTCTGATGGCTCAATCGCCATACTCAGCGAAAGCAAATCTGGATGCAGCACAATCTCCTGCCGCAGCGAAGGCTCCCATGCCACAACCTCCAGTCTCCCCCTCTCCTTGTCTCCCCCTCTCCCCCTCTCCCCCTCCACCCCTACCCGTGGCATGTGGGCGTCATCATAGCGGACGAACATGACGCCACGCTGCCGTGCCTCAGTGTAGAATGCCTCCCTGAACCCGTAGGTAATGATGTCCTTGTAGAGAACAACTACCCGGCAGTATGGGTTGAGCATCTTGATGCGGATGGCGTTCTTCATCGTGTTCGTACAACACGTCCGGCTGCAGTACTCGACCCCGTCGGGCTGCCGCACACACTGAATGAATACGACCTCTTTCAAGTTCGCAATCTGCCCTGGCCGGTGGGTAATGGTCTCTTCCAAATCTAGAGAGGTGACCACACGCTCATCCTGGCCAAGCAGAAACATGTCCCCACGCGATTCCTGGCCACCGGTAGCCACGATGGTCGCACCGTGCTCGACCTCTAATATGCCCGACGGCGTGCGCACTGTAGAGCGGAACGCTCCCACGCTGCCTTCGTACGCGATCACCTCAGAGCGTGTGAGGACGTCTATCCGCTGATGACCCAGCACCCGATTGGTAAGATCGCGCAACAACCGCTGGGGGTTGTCCCCTTCGGCCACGTAGTAAATGTGCTGCAGATTGCCACCCAGTCCGGCCGACCGCTCTACCAGCGTGACGTCGTATCCAGCGTCAGCAATGTCCAACGCCGCCATCATCCCGGAAAGCCCGCCCCCGATGACCAATGCCCGCCGGACAGGCTCAATGGCCTTTCTTTGCACCGGTACAGCCAGGCAGGCCCGGGCCACTGCCAGGCGCACCAACTCTCTCGCCTCGTAGGTAGCCCTGGCCGGATCGTCCACGTGCGGCCAGGCGCATTGCTCACGCACGTTTGCCACCTCTACCAGATAGGGATTTAGTCCAGCCTGGCGGACGATGCGCTGAAACAGCGACTCGTGCGTACGATGGCTGCAGGCCGCCACGGCGACACGGTTCAGCCCACGCTTCTTGACCATCTGCCGGATGCGTTCCTGCCCCTCTTCCAGGCAGGCATAGTCCACCGTCTCAACGTGCACCACGCCAGGCAGACCCGCGGCAAAATCGGCTATCTTTTCCGTGTCTATAATTCCCGCGATGCTCGGATAGCAGCGACAGACGAACACGCCAACGCGCGGATCCTCTCCTCCCACATCCCGCTCTGGTGGAAGGTCTTCTGGCTTACAGAGAAAAGGATACTCCCGTCCATAGGGTCGTGCACCGATCTCGCTGGAAAGCAGGCGCATCACATCACCAGCCGCGCCGGCCGCGTCCAGAATCGTCTCGGCGATCTCCTTAGGCGAGGCAAACGTCCCACAGACATAGATGCCGGGCCTGCTCGTCTCAAGCGGGACAAATTTGTCTGTCGCGCAGAAACCGTAAGGGTTCAGTTCGATCCCCAACACGTCAGCCAAGTCACGAGCTCCTCCGGGTGGCAATGACCCTACTGAGAGCACCACCATATCGAACCGACTCTCGACAACCTTGCCTTCCTGGTCTGGGTAGCGCAGGATCAGGTCATGAGTCTGCGGGTCTTCCCTGATTGCCGAAATGCGGCAGCGTGTATATTCGACCCGATATTGCTTCTGCGCCTGCTCATAATAGGCGTTGAACTCCTTGTTGAAGGCCCGCTCGTCCATCATAAAGATCTGGCAATGGACACCTTCGATGCGCTGCTTAGCCAGGATGGCCTCTTTCGTGGCATACATACAGCAGATGGAAGAGCAGTAAGGGTGCTTCTCATCCCGAGAGCCCACGCACTGAATCCAGGCGATGCGCTGGGGCAGTTGGCCGTCGGAAGCACGCAACACGGTGCCCTCCGTCGGTCCCGAGCGGCTCGCCAACCGCTCATATTGCATCGAGTGGATCACGTTTGGATACCGCCCATACCCCAATTCCCCGTACTCGGTCGGATCAGACAACTCGTAGCCCAGGGAAAGGATAATCGCACTGGCCTGGAGGGCGCGCTCGGTTTCTTGCTCATCCAGATTCACCGCACCGGTAGGGCAGACCGATGCACAGCGGCCGCAGGTATCACAGTGTGGCACCTTGTCCACGACGTAGGCATCTGGCAACGCGCGGGGCGCCATCTTATAGATCGCCTTGCGCGTCGCCAACCCCATCTGGAACGGGCTGGGTAGAGACACGGGACAGATGGCAGCGCACAGCCCACAGTTGATGCACCGCCCGGCGTCTACGTAGGTGGGATGGTGGCGCAGCATCACTGTGAAATCCCCAGCATATCCCGCCACGTTGACCAGGTCGGTATTCGTCATGATCTCGATGTTGGGATGCAAGTTGTGGTCCAACAAGGCTGGTGAGATAGCCGGCCGCGTGCAACCATAGCCGTGGTCAGACGTACCCCGGCAGAGGACACAGTCGTGGGTAGGGAACATGTAGCCCAATTGGGCCACCCGGCCGCCCAGCCAGGGCAACGTCTCCACCAGGTAGACCTTCAAGCCAGCCTCGGCCAGGTCAACCGCCGCACGCATTCCCCCTACACCACCGCCGACGACAAGCACGGCACCGCTGGGCCTCTCATTATCTGCACTGTTTGGCATAATGTCACTTCCTTGTCTACTTACTGTCCGCTCGCGTGTAATCGGGCAACAGGATGGGCGAAATCACCCCCGTCTCCACCCCCGTCTCCTCCAACTCCCGGTTCCAGGCTTCCAGGTGGGCCAACGTTGGCTTGCCCAGTTTCACCCCCTGGGCAACCGTAGCGGCCGAACGACCGGCGCGCCGCCCGAACACGGTGACCTCCAATAAACTGTTGCCCATCAGCCGGTTGTGGCCATGCACGCCAGCGCTCACTTCACCAGCGATGAAAAGGCCGGGGATCACCGTCGAACAATCGGCCCGCAGCCGCACCCCACCGTTCTGGTAGTGCAGCGTGGGATAGACCAGCATCGGCTCCTTCGCGATGTCAATCCCGAACCGCCCAAACTGGCGTACCATCGCCGGCAGCGCCTTGCGGATCGTGCTGGGGCCGTGGATGATTTCGATCATCGGCGAGTCCAGCCACACCCCGGGCTGTCCGGTGAGCGTGACGATCCCGTTGCCCCGCTCGAGACACTCCCGGATGAAGGTGGCCGACTCCACGTCCCGTGGCTCCAGCGGGTACACAAACTGCTCGCCGTGCCTGTTCACCGGCTGCGCTCCCAGCCCGCGCACCTTCTCGGTCACCAGCAGCCCCACAATCTGGTCCGGGAAGGCCGCGCCCGTCGGGTGATATTGCATCTCCTCCAGAAAGCCCAGTGGTGCACCCGCCCGATACGCCATCACCACCCCGTCGGCCGTCGCACCATAGTGGTTGGTCGTCGGGAAGCCCTGATAGTGCAATCGCCCACCTCCACCCGTCGCCATCACCACCGCTTTGGCCCTGATGTACCCCCTTGCCCCGGTTTCCAGGTTCATCACTACCGCACCTGCGACCCGGCCCTCGCCATCCAGCACCAGTTCGACCGCCGGGGAGAACTCGATCACCGTGATACCTGTGGTGAGCCCGGCCGAACCACCACCCTCTCGGTTGCGCACCTCGTCCCGCAGCGTGCGCATGATCTCCGCCCCGCTATAGTCCCGCGCCGAGTGCATGCGCTTGCGGCTGGTGCCACCGCCGTGCTCCTCCATCATCGTCCCGTCGGGTTGTTTGTCGAACATCATCCCCAGGTCTTCCAGCCACTTGATGACGAAGGGGGCGTCCATCACCAGCGCCTCGACCAGCTCGGGCACGTTGGTGAAATGGCCACCGCCGATGACGTCCAGGTAGTGAATGGCCGGGCTATCTTCCGGCCGGTCGGCGGCCTGGATGCCACCCTGCGCCATCATCGTGTTGGCGTCGCCGAAGCGCAACTTGGTCACCAGGATCACCTTCGCTCCGTTCTCCTGTGCCAGGAGCGCCGCCGAAGCCCCTGCCCCGCCGCCGCCGATGATGAGCACGTCAGTTTCGGCTACGGGCGCACTCAGGTCAAAGTCGGGCGTGATCCGGGAACGCCCTTCGACGATGTCGGCCAATTCGAGCGGCATGCGCTGCCCCTTGCTGGTCCCTACACGGATAGCGCGGGACGTCTCCTCCTTGTAGTCAGGATGGAAAGCCTTGAGGACGGCCTCCCGCTCCTCCATGCTCATCGCCGGAAACGTCTCTTTCATCCGCCGGGCGCGGCTGGCCTCGACCTTACGGATGGATTCCTGCATCTCGGGTGGATAACCACTCATTCCCATTTCCCCCTCATTATCCGTTTATCCGTTTCTTTATCCGTTGACACCCTTTCCTTCCCTCTTCTTCATCCACGTTCATCCGCGTTCATCCGCGTCCAATCCTCCTCAGCTCGGCTCGATGTCCCGCGCCTTGTACCGCGCCTGCAGTTCCTTCTCGTCGAGGCCCTTTAACTCTTCCAGCGCAGTGTCGAACTCGCCGGCCTCGATCTCCTCCAGCCGCTCATCAAGATGCCCGGAGCGGGGCGCCAGATAGCGACCGTAGAGGCGGCGGGCCAGAATAGCGATGTTGTACTGGGCCTCCTCGGCCGGACAGCGAGCCGCACACAATCCGCACATAATACAGTCGAACGACAGGTCGGCCATCGTGGCGATGTCGCCCCTCATCCCGGCGGCCATGTAGGCCCGCACGTCAATCTCCTGCGGACAGGCCTTGGTACATGTTCCACAGCCCAGGCAGCGCAACACCTCCGGGTACGTGGAGAACAACGTGGTCGCTACCGGCTCCAGTTGGGTGATGTCATAAGTCGAACGTTGGGCCGGGAAGAACGGAATCTGTGCCAGGTACATGTTCGGCTGTACCATCGTCTGGCAGGCCAACCCGAAGTAGAGTTTCGGGTCACACAGGATACGGTAGGCCGTGCCACATGCCCCACAGAAGCCCCCCCGGCAGCCCACGCCCCGGATCAGCTTGTACCCCGCCCACTCCATCGCCTTCATGATCGTGAGCGTTGGCGGCACCATGTAGCGTTTGCCCATGATGTAGACGGGAACCAAATCTGCTTCTGGCACTTCTTGTTCGCCCATTACCCCTTCCTTGTCTACTCCTGAGTTCCTACGAGTTCCCACGAGTTCCTATCCTACTCCTCCCCTACCCCTGTCCACTCATCCTCGTGGAAGGTGACCAATGGCAGAGGCTCCTCGACGCTGCGGCCGGGGACGTACTCGAACGTCTTCTGCACTTCCTGTCCGATGGCGCGGAAGACCTGGCCCACGGGCAACTCCGCCGGGCAGTCGCTCGTGCACATGCCGCAGCCGATGCAAGAGAGCACCATGTGGTTGAGCCGGGTCAAGTGGAAGAGCATCGTATCGGCCGGCATCCGGTAGGCCCCCTTGCGGCGCGCCCAGTTCATGTACAGGATCGGCTCGTGGTCGAAGATCGCGCTCTTGAAGAGACAGGTCTTGCAATAGCAGATCGGGCAGACGGTCATACAGTTGTGGCAGCGCACACAGGCGGCAAAAACCCCCTCGATGCCCTCCTGCTCAAGCCGCTGGCGGATCTCGGCGAAGCGCGCATCACGTACCTGCGTACGGGCTGCGACTACCTTGTCTATCACCTCTCCTCTCCCCGTAGGGGAGGGGCTGGGGGAGGGGGAAGCCTCGCTCAGCCCTAGCTTCTCGCCCATCTCGTCGGGTAGGCTGACCGGGATGCCGGCCGCCAGGTCCGCGCCGAAAAGCTCCAACGTGATGTTGGCCCCTTCGACGTGGGGCTTCTCACACATCTGGCACGCGTCGCGCAAGTCAGGGATCGGGGATTGGGGAGCAGTGATCAGGGACTCGTAGAGTTCGTGCCACGTCTTGATGCCTGACCCCTGATCCCTGTTCACATAGTCTGGAACGTCATACGTGCCGACGCAGTCCAGGCCGATGGTCACCAGGTCCTCCAGGCTGGCTTGCTGGAGCTTGACCAGTTCCACCAGCGCCCGCAGCTCGCACGGGTGCAGTACGACGCCAATACGCCCCCGAGGCTCGCGGATGGAGACACGGCCCGCCAGGCGCGCTGCGTTCAATCCCATCACCGGGGCCAGCGGGTTTGCCGCGTCCAACAGACTGGGGTCGGTCACCAACGCAGGCGTGACCGTGCCGCCAGGCGCCTGCCCTGAGGCTGCCGAATGGGTCTCCATCGGCACCAGGAGCGCCTCCACCACACCAGCCTCCAAAAGCTGCTTGAGGAAACCGCGCACAGCGGCCAGCGTGTCGTTGTTCTCAACAGGTATCACAGTTCTCATTGCATCTCCCCTCTTCGGCAGGCTGGAAAGCCTACCCTACTTGTCTACACTGCCCACTCCCGGCGCAGCGGGTTGGGCCCTTTTTGCTTGAGAAACTCGGTCATCTGGGTAATGGTCTCGGCAAAACGCTGCCCTTCAGAAGCAGAAATCCAACGCAGCCAGACCCGATCTTCGTCGCAGCCCGCATTCTTCAGGATCTCCCTGAGCGCTATGTACCGCCGCCGGGCCTTATAGTTCCCCGACTGATAGTGGCAGTCGCCAGGATGGCAGCCCCCGATCAGGACGCCATCGGCACCATCCAGCAGCGGCTTGAGCACGTAGGTAGGGTCCACCGAGCCGGAGCACATCAGCCGGATGATGCGCACGTTGGGCGGATACTGGATGCGCGACGTGCCCGCCAGGTCGGCCCCCGTATACGTGCACCAGTTGCACAAAAAGGCAACGATCTTGGGTTCGAAACCATTTTCAGCCATATTGCCCCCTTATTTTATAATTCCACTAGTGCATCTATCTGCGCCAGGATCTGGCTGGCGGTGAAGTGCTGCAGGCGGATGGCCTTGGAAGGACACGTCACAGCACACGTCCCGCATCCCTTGCACAGCACGTAGTTGATGCGCGAGACGCCCCACAGCGGATCAAGCGCGGGCGCGCCGAAGGGG
>Ga0172365_10000683_pt1 | contig 23532 bp, 24 predicted proteins | sample LakKivSesite48cm_FD_114535 | JGI IMG/M metagenome (GOLD analysis project Ga0172365, IMG submission 114535) | Sediment microbial communities from Lake Kivu, Rwanda - Sediment site 48cm | ecosystem: Environmental > Aquatic > Freshwater > Lake > Sediment | place: Rwanda: Western Province, Lake... | reverse complement strand
TTTAAACCAATAATAAAAGACGGGGTGCCGCAAATCATTGGCTCAGGAGTAAGATTCGGGGAGGACAAAAATTGTGCAAAGGAGACTTGCTGCTTACGCCCACCAGGAAAAGATTTCTTCCCGGAAGAAACTAAAGTAGCAAATCTTGAGACATATGGTGATTACTGTGGATACGATAAAGATGAAAAAAAATGCAAAAATAACCACGATTGCGACAACCGGATTTCCTCAATGGAAATGGACGGTCATTTTATCGCCCTTCTTTGCAGAGACCCCAATTATCAGGGTGATTGCGAAGTCTTTACCAGTAGTTGCGCTGATTTTCATAACCACCGAATCAGCCAATGTTTCCCTTTCGGCAGAAAGGATTGTCTGAGTTCTTTTATTATCAAAGCCAGAAGGTAAGTGTTAGAATCCCCCTAAGGGCGCGGACTAATTACCACATACCTCTCTGGCTCTTGTCCTGCGCTTTCAGTAGTAACATCTGTTCTCCCGGCCAATTCTAAATGAATAATCCTTCTCTCATAAGCTGGCATAGGTGAGAGAATTTTTTCTTTTTTAGTTATGGCAACTTCGTCAGCCAGAGACCTGGCCAATTCTTTTAAATACTCAATCTTTTTCTTTTTATAACCATTGATATCGAGGTCAATAAAAAAGGGCTCTTCCTTTAATTTCTCAGTCCGACCCTGAGTATATCGAATGGGTCGAAGGGCTCTCCTTAAAATTGCTTTTAAAAGGTGCTGGATTTCAACTAAGGTTTGGCCTCCTTCGCCGATTAAAATCTGGGGCTCCTCAACTTTTAGGTTAATAGAGAGGGTCTCGTCTTTCGGAGAGGAAAACTCAATTTCAACTTCAAAAGTAGTTTTTTCAAAAAACTCCTTCACTGTTTCCTTTATTTTTTCAAAATCACTTTGGCTGAGCATAAGAGGGTTTCTTAAAAATAATATGTTGTTGCAATATGGAAAATAAAGAAGTCACTATCCAGTAAAGACCGATAGCAGCTGGCAACTTCCAAAGAATAAAAACAGTGAAAAGTGGAAAAAAATAAAGCATCTGTTTTTGAAGCATTTCTGAAAATTGGGCGGTGGGGTCTTGCTTTTTGGGGGGCTGCCCCGAGCGAAGCTGAGGGGTAACCATTTTAGTTTGGAAAAATTGGCAAACCCCAGCAAAAATTGCCAAAAGCAAACTCGCTTCGGCAAGGTTTATTATTCCAAAAAAAGTTGGATTGATGCCTCCTATTTGAGGGACGAAACTATACAAATTAGCTATTTCTTCTGGCCGCAACCCTTGCCAAAACACTCGATAAAGAGCTATTAAAATTGGAAGTTGAATCAAAAGAGGTAATAAACTACCAAAAGGATTGATTTTTTCTTTTCGGTAGAGTTCCATCATCGCCCTGACCTGTTTCTCTTTATCTTCCCGATATCTTTGCCGAATCTCTTGAATTTTAGGTTGGAATTCGGCTAAGGCTTTTTGAGATTTAATCGATTGAGCCATCAAGGGATAAAGAATCAATCTAATGAGAAGAGTAAGTAAAATGATAGCCACCCCGAAATCATGACCAGGTAAATATACGTATAATAAAACCAGAACATTAAATAAGGGCTGATACAATATCAAATTAAAAGCTTCTACGAGAAATTGCATATTTTTTAAAAAGTTTCTCTACCGCCTCATCTATCTCCCGGAAATCTTTCGCTTCCAGTCCCGGGCGGGCGATAAATAATCCATCTACCCTTTTTTTTATTTTTTTAATTTTCATTTTGACTGCCTCATTTAATCTTCGTTTAATTTTATTTCTCAAGGTAGCTCTTTTTGAAACTCTTTTGGGGACCATAAACCCAAATCGACTTTCTTTTAAATTATTTTCCCTCAGTCTTAAAATTAAAAAATTTTCTTTAAAAGTTTGACCCTTTTTAAAAACCTTTTTGATGTCGTTTTTCTTACTGAGCCGGTTTAGTTTAGGCAACATACCTTTAATTTCTCACGAGTCATCGTCATTGTCAGAGGTCATATAGTCATGCTGTCAACTCCCACCTTCCTTTCCCCCTCCTTCTAGCTAAGATTCTTCTCCCTACTTTGGTTTTCTGTCGTTTCCTGAACCCATGAGTTTTCTTTCTTTTTTTTCTTTTTGGTCGATAAGTAATGCTCATGTTCTCCAGCATACCAAAAATAACAAATGGCGTCAATTTCACATCTTTTCCCCAAGATATTAACAAAAGTTGGGGGTTTATCTTGATTTTACATCAGATTGACTTGGTGTATAATAAAGCCATGACTAAAGAGGAACTCTGGCAAGCGGTCCTGGCCCAGCTCCAATTAAATATTTCTCCAGCCAATTTCGCCACCTGGTTTAAAAATACCGAAATTATCTCTAAGGAAGAATATCGAGTAGTGGTTTCTGCTCCGAATTCTTTTGCCAAAGAATGGCTTGAACAAAAATACGGAAAGCCTATTTTGAAAGTTTTACATAGCCTGGACGGAGAAGTGAAGGAGGTTAAATATACGGTCGGGAAAGTCGGATTAAAGATTTTTAAAAAAACTCCTACTCCCTCCCTTCCTGATGTTGGACAACTTGAATTTCAAGAATTTCAAATTGATAAAGAGACTAACCTTAACCCAAGGTATACTTTTGAAAATTTTGTCGTCGGTCCATTCAATGAACTACCTCAGGCTGCTGCTTGGGCGGTTTCAAAAAATCCTGGCTTTGTTTATAATCCTCTTTTTATCTACGGAGGGGTAGGCCTTGGGAAAACCCATCTTTTACAGGCAATCGGGAACGAGGTAGCCAAAGAAGCTCCCAAAAAGAAAGTCAAATATATTCCTTCGGAAAAATTTACGTCTGGGGTGGTAACGGCGATTCGAAATCGGGAAGTTGAAAGCTTTAAGTCAAAATACCGTTTAATAGATGTTTTAATTTTAGATGATGTCCAATTTTTGGCTGGGAAGGAAAAAACCCAGGAGGAATTTTTCCACACCTTTAATTACCTTTATGAAAAAAATAAACAAATCGTTCTGTCTTCTGACCGACCGCCAAAAGCAATCCCGGCCCTAGCTGAAAGATTGAGGTCCCGTTTCGAGGGAGGGATGATAGCCGATATTAGCTATCCTGATTATGAAACGAGAATAGCAATTTTAAAAACAAAATCCCGAGAGCGAAAATTTGAACTTCCGGAAGATGTTTTAAATTATATAGCAACGAATATCCAGAGAAATATCAGGGAGTTAGAGGGGGCCCTAAACCGCCTTTCAGCTTACCAAAAATTACAAAATCAAACCCCCAACTTAGAAATTGCAAAATCTTTACTCAGAAACCTCATTCTCTCCCCGGCCAAAGTCGCCACCCCAAAAAAGATACTCCGGGCTGTAGCTGAATTCTATGATTTAAAAGAAGGGGATTTATTGTCTTCCTCAAGAAGAAAAGAAATTGTCAGGCCCAGGCAAATAGCTATGTATTTATTAAGAGAAGACTTAAAGAGTTCTTATCCTTTTATTGGTAGAAAATTTGGGGGAAAAGACCATTCTACAGCCATTCATTCATATGAAAAAATTTTTAAAGAATTAGAAGAGAATGAAAGCCTTAACGACGAGCTTAGCTTAATTAGGCAGCGAATTTTTAGTGGATAAAGAGAGGAAAGAATACTGAAATTAAAAATGGGCGAATCTTTTTGGAGGGAATCCCCAATTATTTCACAAAGTAAATTAGATTAAGTTCTACCTAAAAAAACTTTTCCACCTCTCTAACAACAATAACAATATGAAACTTTTAATACTGCAAGAAAAATTAAAAGAAGGGTTAGGAATCACTGAAAGGGTTTCTCCAAAATCCCCAACTTTATCAATTTTAAATAATGTTTTACTTAAAAGTGAGAAAAACTTCCTTAATTTAACCACAACTGATTTAGAATTAGCAATTAAATGGTGGGGATTGGCTAAAATAGAGAAGGAAGGGCAGATTACGGTTCCATCCCGTCTTTTTTCCACCTATATTAATTGCCTTCCCAATAAACAGATTCTTTTAGAAGAAAAAGAGCTTAGTTTAACTATTAATTGTGAAAACTACCAAACAGCCTTAAAGGGGTTGAATCCTGAAGACTTTCCGATTATCCCTCAAATTAGTGGAGGTGAGTCAATTTTACTTGATGGTCGTTCCTTTTGCCAAAGCTTAGGCCTTGTTGTTGACATCCCAACTTTCTCAACAACCAAACCTGAAATTTCCGGAATTTATCTTGTTTTCCAAAAAGACTCTATTAAAATGGTAGCCACCGACAGTTTCCGTCTAGGAGAGAAAACTTTTTTCCTTGCTCCAAACTCTTTATCAAAAACATATACCTTAATTCTCCCCCAAAAAACAGCTCGGGAAATTATTAATATTTTTGGAGAGAAAGAAGGGAGTCTTCGGGTTTATTTTTCACCGAATCAAGTCTTATTTGAGTCACTTATGCAGGAAACCGCCCATCCTCAAATTCAACTTATCTCTCGCTTGATTGAAGGAGAATACCCGGGCTACGAAGAGATTTTGCCTAAAAAATTCGAGACTCAAATTGTCTTTCAAAGAAATGAATTTTTGAATCAAATTAAATCAGCTTCTCTTTTCAGCGGGAAAGTCAATGAAGTTAAACTAAAAATCGATCCAAAAAGTGAGAAGGTTGAAATTTTCAGTCAAAACCCAGACCTGGGGGAATACAGGAGTTATTTAATTAGTAAGGGTAAGGGAAAAGAACTGGAGATTTCTTTTAATCACCGATTTCTGATTGATGGTTTATTAAACATAAAAAGCCCCGAAGTGGTTTTCGAACTAACTGGGGCAGAAGGACCCGCGGTTTTTAAGCCGTTGGGAGACCAAAGTTTCCTTTATGTGGTGATGCCAATTAAGGCAGGATAACTAACGCTTTCTCGAGAAAACTATGGAAAATTGGACCGGCCACCGTTGCGGCCGGTTGTTTTTTTATCATCGGAGCGTTATTATTGTTTCCGGCCCAAACCCCGACTGAAATTTCCGGGGTGAAACCTAAAGTCCAGCAATCTCTGAAATTATCGGTTGTCCCGGTTTTAGCTGAAACTTTAAAATTTTCAAAATATAAATGAGACCTTTCTCCGAACATCGGAGCCCTGGCTTCGTTATCAGATAAGATGTCATTAATTAATTTAGTCACCTCGCTGTCTAGAACCCTTTTTGGCGTTTTTTTATTTTCATAGACAATGTTTCCGTTTCGGTCTTCAATTTTTAAAATAGCCGAAGGTTCTACTTTTAATCCTTCGGCGGCAAAAACCCCGTAAGCAGAAGTCATTTCTAATAAATTTACTTCCCCCCCTCCTAAAACAATCGCCGGGCCATAAGAGGAAAGAGGTTTGCTTAAGGTGGTTATTCCTAAATCCTGGGCCGTTTCAATACTTTTTTTAAGGCCCCGGAGGAGGACTTTTTCTAAACCTGAAAAGTTATTAATTCCTAAACTCTCGAGCTTAGTTTCAGAACCAATCAGGAAAAGAACTTTTATTGATGGGACATTGAGGGACTGGGCTAAAGCCTGTCTTAAATTAACCCATCCCCGGAAAAGACCATCGTAATTCTGAGGGGTATAGTGTTCTTGGTCTCCCCAAAGGCCGAAATCGGTTGGCTCGTCTAAAACCAGTGCTTTATCGTCATAACCTTCTTTAAGGGCAGTGGCGTAGACGAAAGGTTTGAAAGCCGAGCCGGGTTGGCGACCGGGCGAAGTTTTTGTGCCGATGGCAACATTGAATTGAGGATCGAAAAGACAGGTTTTGCCAGCGACGCAACCCTCGGGGAAAAGGGGAGCGTAATAATCACCAGTTCCCACTGCCATAGATAAGACCTCGCCGGTTTTTGGAGAAATGGCTACCAAGGCGGCATTGTGGGCATTATAATCTTTATTTCTCTCAATTCCTTCTCTGACGGCTGTCTCGGCAATTTTTTGTAATTCCCAATCTAAAGAGGTATAAACCTTTAACCCTTTTTCTCTTAAGAAATCTTTTCCGTATTTTTCTTCCAGTTGTTGTTGAACCCATAAGGTAAAATAGGGCGCCTTAATTTCAATTTTCTTTTCGGCAAATTTTAAATCTTGGCTCTTTGCTTTTTCTACTTCTTCTTTAGTTAAGTATCCCTCATTCACCATCCGGTTCAAAATATAGTCTTTCCTGGCTAAAAGCTCTTCTCTGTTTTCATAAGGCGAGAGATGGTAGGGGGCGCGAATTAGGGCGGCTAAGGTAGTAGCTTCTGGTAGAGAGATTTCTGAGACTGATTTTCCAAAATAAGTTTGGCTGGCAGCTTCAACTCCATAGGCGTTTTGGCCAAAAGGAATTTGATTGAGATACCATTCTAAAATTTGGTCCTTTGAATAACGTCTGTCTAACTCCAAAGTCAAAATGATTTCCCTAGTTTTTCTTTCAGCCGTTTTTTCTGGTGATAAAAAAGTAGAACGAATTAATTGCTGGGGGATGGTTGAAGCCCCCTCCACCGGCTTCAATATTTTTAAATCGGCTAAAACTGCCCTAGCTATTGCTTTTGGGTCAATTCCGAAGTGGTGATAAAAATTGGAGTCTTCAGCAACAACCACCGCTTGTTTAAGATGTTCCGGCATTTTTTCTAAAGAAACCCAGGCCCTTTTTTCTTCTCCGTAGATCTCATATAAAAGAACTTCGCCCGTTCTATCATAAATTTTCGTCGATTCAAAAAGTTGCCTCTCAATGAATCTTTCTGGCCGGGGGAGATCTTTGGCATAATAAATGAACAGAGACAAAGAACAAAGAACAAAAAACAAGAAACAAAAAAGAAAAAATTTTAAAATAAAAAAACCCCCTCGTCTTTTTTTAGTTTTTTGATAAATTTTTCGGCGATATTTTCTTTCGGCCATAATTTACAAATTTATAATTCTATTCTATGATAAAAACGTATGAAAATAAACACCGACTCCAAAAAAGTTGAAGAGGTTTTAACTCGAGGGGTGGAGAAGGTCTTGCCAGATAAAGACGGTCTTAAGAAATTAATGCAAAGCGAAAAAATCAGATTATATTTAGGGGTTGACCCCACTGCCCCCAAACTTCATTTGGGGCACGCCGTCCCCCTTCGGAAACTCCAGGAATTTGCTGATTTGGGGCACGAAGCCATTTTAGTTATTGGGACAGGTACAGTTTTAGCGGGAGACCCCTCTTTAAGGTTAAAAGCCCGGCCTCTAATATCTGAAAAAGAAGTTAAAAAAAACATCCAAACCTGGAAAAAGCAAGCTGGGAAAATCTTAGACTTCTCAAAAGTAAAAATTAAACACAACGGAGACTGGCTTTTAAAATTGAAGCTTAAAGATATTATTAAAATCGCCTCTCAAATTAGCGCGGTGAAGTTATTCCAGAGGGAAATGTTTCGGAGAAGAATTAAAATGGGCCAAACGGTTTGGACTCACGAAACTTTATATCCTTTACTTCAAGGGTACGATTCAGTTTTTTTAAATGTTGACCTTGAAATTGGAGGAACCGACCAGACTTTCAATATGCTTATTGGCCGGGAGTTAATGGAGAAAATGAAAAATAAGGAAAAATTTGTTTTAACTTGCCCGATGATTTTAGGAATCGACGGCAGGTCGATGAGTAAAACTTCCGGCAATTGTATCTGGATTGAGGACTCTCCGAATCAAATGTTTGGGAAAGTTATGTCCATTCCCGACGATTTAATCTTCGATTACTTTAAACTTTTAACCAGGGTCCCTCTAGCCGAGATTGAAAAAATCAAGAAAATAAAACCGAGGGACGCAAAGGTTGCTTTAGCGCAAGAAATTGTGAAGATTTATCATGGAGGAAAAGCAGGAAAATCTGCCAAAAAAGAATTTGAAAGAGTTTTCAAAGAAAGAAGATTACCGGAGAAAATTGCCGCCGTCGAAATTAAAGAAAAAGCTTTAAATATTCTTGATTTATTGGTTAAAACAAAATTAGCCCCTTCAAAATCAGAGGCTAAAAGATTAATTTTACAAAAAGGAGTAAAAATTAATGGAAAAACTCAAGAAGATTGGCGGAAGGTTGTTCAAATAAAAAAAGGGATGTTGACCCAGGTAGGGAAAAGAAAGTTTTTGAGAATAGTTTGTTAAAAACCCCCAACAAGTTGGGGGTTTTTAGTTACTCCGTTGGTTCTTCTCCCGAAGTTTCTTCTCCCGGAGTTTCTTCTTCGTTAACGAAAAGAGTTAAAATTTTGTCTTCCATTATAGTCTATTTTCTTTTTTATTCCCCTGATTAAATTCACTCGACCTTTCCAACCGGACCGCCTAAAAACGCTGTGCGTTCGGCCGGTTGGTTTTCAAGAGCATTATACTTTCCCCAAATGGCTTGTTAAGCCCTTTTTAAAAAAAAGGTTAAAGCCACGGCTAAAGCATCGGCGGCATCATCTGACCTCGGAGCCTTTTTTAAATTAAGTAAAGTTTTTATCCTTTTTTGGACAAGCTCTTTTTCCGCCCAACCAAATTTAGTAATTGCCAACTTTACTTGAAGAGGAGTAAATTCACAAACCGGAATTTTATTCTTAGCCGCTGTTAATAAAATCACCCCCTCGGCCTGGCTAACCGGTATTACTGTCTTTAGGTTTTTAAAAAAATAAACTTTCTCGACAGCTAAAACACTGGGTTGGTATTTTTTTATTAATCTACTAAGTTCATTGTTTATTTTTTTTAAACGCTCGGGCGTTGGAGAAGATGAACTAGTCTGAATTAAGCCGTAGTTTAAACATCTAAAATGATTTTTAGTTTTTAATTTAGAATAATTAACTTTCTTTATTACCCCGTAGCCAGTAGTGGCCGTTCCGGGGTCAATGCCCAAAATTATCATAAATTTAAATTAGAATATATTTCTTGGACGCTATCATTTTCATCTAATTCTTCAAAAAGTTTCTGGCAAGCCCCTTTTGTTTTTTCATCAAGAGAAACTTCTTCTTTTGGTACCCAATCTAAAGAAGCCGATTCAATTTTAATCCCCCTTTCTTCCAGGGTCCTTTTTACCTTTTCCAGTTCCTCAATTTTTGTATAGACATCCAGAGTATCATTATGCCAATAAACATCATCTGCCCCTGCTTCAATTGCCGCCATCTCTAATTTTTCTTTATTCTTCAAATCTTCAATCTGCAATTTTAATTCTATAATTAAACATCCCTTTCTCTTAAACATCCATTTTACCGAACCTTCGCCGACCAACTTTCCATTATTCTGACTTAAAACTTGTTTAATTTCTCCTAAGGTTCGGTTTTTGTTGTCGGTAATTCCCTCAACAATAATGGCAATTCCCCCAGGGCCATAGGCTTCGAAAAACACCTCTTCTAACCTTTCTCCCCCCCCTTCTCCGGCTGCTCTCTTAATTGCTCTCTCAACGTTCTCTTTGGGCATGTTAAACGTCTTAGCTTGCTCAATAGCTAATCTCAACTTCGAATTGGTTTCTGGATTCGCCCCGCCTTCTTCTACCGCAACCGAAATCACCCTCGCCATCTTGGAAAAAATTTGACCCCTTTTTTTATCACTCGCTTCTTTAACTTTTTTTATCGTTTTGGCATGACTATGTCCTGACATGGTATCTTAATTTTACTCTAATTTTTTTGATAAATCAATAAAAACGAATTCATCGCTTGAGCGGTGCACTGGAAACTTTTCCTCAAGAAAGAGTTTTTATTTTTCTTTTGAGGAGTAAAATTATTGCTCCGGAGAAAATTGCCAGAGATAAGGCGATTAAGAAAATAGTGAGAGATTTTGGGATTTGACCGATGGAAACCCCCTGTTTAAAAGGTTGGGCTGCCGCTGCCACTCCTTTTTCAAAAGGCTCGACTTCTTTGGCAATTTGCGGTGGTTTTAAATTTGGGTCTACCCAGGCCAGGCCTTGTTCTTTAATATTTTTCAGGATTCCCGCGCCAATTCCATGCACCCTGGTGAGATCGTCTAAAGAGTAAAAGGACCTCATATCAATTATTCTTTGAGCAAGCGTCGGTCCGATGCCGGCTAATTTTTCCAGCTCTTTTAGCAAAGCGGTGTTGATGTCTATTTTCTGTTGAGAAGTTGCTTCAGAAGAAATCTCAACAGAAGCGTCTTTTGTTTCTTGAGCTGAGACAATATTTGCCGAACCCGGAGTTAAAGTCGCGCTCCAGACCCAGTCGGCAGGAGTTCTATTATATGATTGGCCTCGGGGGGCTTTTTCGTAATTAACGGAATCAACAATTTTCCCATCAGGCTGAAACAAATTTAAACCGTCAGCGTCATTATTTAGAGTAATTTTGCTAGTTGGCCGAGAAAGAACTAAAAAATCGAGAGGTCCAATTTTTGTTCCTTTAGGGAAAATGTAAGTCCTTTTACTGCCTATAATATCTTCGGTTTTCCAATCCGAAATGTCAATTTCAAAATTACTTTGATTAAAAATTTCAATCCATTCTTCGAGTTCGTCAGGGCCTTCGGGCGAGGGAAGAATTTCATTAATTACGATATCTGAGAGATGGGTTATTGATTCCGGCCCTTCTAAAGATTTAGGTTCGGACTCTGGCTGAGATTCCTCTCCAGGAAAGGTTTCAGTTTTTGATTGGGTAGGTTCGGAAGGGGGATATAAATAAAAATCTTGACTGTTGTTGCCTGTGTTTTGGTAATCTCCATTTATATTTTTCCTTTTTAATCGTTGATTAGGACCTGGGTTTTCCAGGAAGGGGGCTTCTTTAACAAAAGGATTTTGGCCTTCTCCCCAGGTTAAACTATCAAGAATTACTCCCTCCGGATTAAAAAGGGCAATACTATTATTTTTAGCTAAGGTGGCTGCGCTCCAAACATCAGCTCCGATAGCGAGATGGAAATCTTCTTTGGAGTTAGCCCAGAGAAAATATCCTTTGGCTTGAATTTGACTTCCGCTTGGGAAGACCCGGACCGAGGCTTCGCTACCAGTGGAAGTTCTTTTTCTTAATTTATAACTCGATATATCAATAGCATTATTGCCGGGATTGTAAATTTTAATAAAATCATTATCGGCTTTTTCGCCGGCGATTTGAATTTCAACAATTAAAGACGAGGAATTTTCAGCCTGAACAGAAAAGACAAAAAGACCACAACCCGTCCACCACCCTAAAAGGATTGTTGCTGCCCCTAGCCCCCACACTAAAATTTTAGCGTGGGGGCTTGACAAATTCTTCATAATCTATTATAATAAGTGAAGCTTAGTATAAAATAGCTCCGGAGCTGGGGGTAGGAGTTTTTTTTGACGGACGGCCTGGCTAGGCGCGAGGCCGTTCCTCGAAAAAATTCTAAAATTTGTGTTCCTAACACCAAGTTACCCCTGGCTCCGGGGCTGTTTTTTTTTATTACGCTCCTCCGGTTGTTCGCTCTACTTCTTCTATGGTTGTTACCCCATCTAAAACCTTTATTAATCCATCTTGATACATCGTCACCATTCCTTTTTTTATTGCTTTTTCTTTCAAGGCAGCAATTGACGGAGAAGTTAATATAAATTTTTCCATTTCATCATCAACCAAAAAAGTTTCAAAAATACCAATTCGTCCTCGGTAGCCGGTGTAGTTACAATTTTGGCATCCCTTAATTTCTGGAATCTTTACCCTCCCACCAATTTCCGGGATTTTAACCTTGGGAGGAAGATTCTTTAACTCCTTTTTTAATTTTTCTAAAAATTGGTGGGGGGGAGTTCTAAATTCAACGCATTTTTTACAAACTTTCCTGATTAATCTCTGGGCAACAGCCATATTTATTGCTGGGGCAATATTAACTGGTTTTTCTCCCAAGGCCTGCAACCTGGTCACTGTACCAGCGGCATCGTTTGTATGTAAGGTGGTAAAAACTAAATGACCGGTTAAAGCAGATTGGAGGGCGATGGAAGCTGTTTCTAAATCCCTAATTTCTCCGACTAAAATTACATCCGGGTCTTGACGCATAATCGACTTTAATCCGGAAGCAAAGTCATACCCCTTTTTTGGCTCAACTTGGGTTTGGGAAATTCCCTTTAAATGATATTCAATTGGGTCTTCGATGGTAATAATTTTGATTTCTGGTTTCTGAACTTTTTTTAAAAAGGCATAGAGGGTAGTGGTTTTCCCAGAGCCGGTGGGGCCGGTGACAATAATCATCCCATTTGGTTTCTTAATCTCTTTTTCAAAAATCTCCAACAAATCTTTTCTTAAGCCCAAGGTCTCTAGCTCAATTAGAGCTTTCGGATTTAATAATCTTAAGACAATTGTCTCTCCATATTCAGCCGGCAAAGTAGAAGTTCTAATTTCAATAGCCACTTCGTTTATTAAAATAGAAAAACGGCCATCTTGGGGCCGGTCAGTAATATTTAATTTGAGTCCAGAAAGGAGCTTGGTCCGATTCAAAAGTCCTTGATATATTTTTAAATCAAAATTTATTACATCTTGCAAAAGGCCATCAATTCTAATTCGGATTTTAGCCTCTTCCTCTTTTGGTTCAATATGGATATCGGAGGCTTCGAAGCTGATTGCCCCTCCCAAAATAACCTCCGAGAGCTCGGTAACGCTTTTTTCTAAAAATTCTCCAATTCTTTCCTTAAAATCAGAAACATTTTTTATCTTTCGTGTTATATTAAGAGTAGCAGGGGAGATTTTTACCTCGCCAATAATTTTTTCGGGCATTATCTCAAACTATCTTATTCTGAATTAAAAGTCAAATGAGGCCACAATATTTTACTACTAATCCTTCGCAAACCAAAAAATTGGGAGAAATTTTAGCCAAAGAAATTCTCAAAACCAACCCCCAAAAGAGAGCTTTTGTTGTAGGTTTGGAAGGAGACTTAGGGGGAGGGAAAACCACTTTTCTGCAAGGTTTTGCTTCTGGTTTGGGATTAAAAGAAAAGATATTAAGTCCAACCTTTGTCATTTTAAAGAGATTTAAGATTAAAGATTTAAAATTAAAGAATTTCTATCATATTGATTGTTACCGAATTCAAAAATCAAAAGAAATTTTAGATTTGGGTTTTAAAAAAATTATTTCTAACCCTAAAAACATCATTACCATAGAATGGTCAAACCGAATTCAAAAAATTTTACCTGAAGGAACTCTAATTTTAAAATTTCAATTCGCAAATAAAAATAAAAGAAAAATTTTGGTAAAAAATGGCTGAAAAAAAGCGATTAATTATCATCGATAGTAATTCCATAATTCATCGGGCTTTCCACGCCTTACCGCCTCTGAAGACTCAAAAAGGAGAATTGGTTAATGCGGTTTACGGGTTTTTATTGGTTTTTTTCAGGGCAATAAAAGAATTTCAGCCAGATTTTATAGCCGCGACTTTTGATTTCCCTGCCCCTACTTTCCGACACCAAAAATATAAAGAATACAAAGCTAAAAGACCGCCAGCGCCAGAAGGACTATATCAACAGATTCCGAAAATTAAAGAAATTTTACAAACCTTTAATGTCCCCATTTTTGAAAAAGAAGGCTTTGAAGCCGATGATTTAGTTGGGACAATTAGTGAAAAATTCCCCAAAAAACAAGTTTTCCCCGAGGTTCAAAGTATTATTTTAAGTAGTGATTTAGATACCCTTCAGCTGGTTAATCCTAAAACCAAAGTTTATCTTTTAAGAAAGGGGGTAAAAGATACGCTTTTATATGATGAAAATTTAGTTAGAGAAAAATATCAAGGACTAAATCCCGGGCAGCTCATTGATTTTAAAGCTCTAAGAGGAGATCCGTCGGACAATATTCCTGGAGTAACTGGGGTTGGAGAAAAGACCGCCAGCCGGCTCATAAAAGAGTTCGGTAATTTAGAAAATCTTTATCATAATTTATCAGAAAAACCTGAACAGATTAAATCGGTTAGTCCTAACTTAATGAAAGTTTTGCTTCAACAACAAGAACAAGCTTTTTTTAGCAGGGATTTAGCCGCTATTAACAAAGATGCTCCTATAGATTTTAAGCTGGAAAAATTTACTTGGGGGAATTATGACAAGCAAAAAGTAATTGAAATTTTAGACAGATTTGAGTTTTATAGCCTAATTAAAAGATTGTCAGAAATATGATAAAATAAAATATATTCTTTGAAGTAAAAATTATTTCCTTATATTGCCAGCAACAATGGACGAGCAAAAAACCTTACAACAGCGAGAATTTAAAGAGACCTTGGAACATTTTAAGAAAAATAGTCAAGTGCGCGTTTTTGTATTCGGAGGTTTTTTATTACTGGAATTGGTTTTGATATTGATGAAAGTTCCAGTGCCCGGGGCAGCATTGATAGTGGCGACCTTTCTGTTTTTATCAAATTTTATTCACATCCTAGTTTTAAGCAAAATTAAGCTTGCTTTTAACCGCCTTAATGAGACGTATTTGTTTTTTCAAATAGTAGAAGTTATTGCGATTTTGATAGCTATTCATTATTTTGGAGGAATGGCTTACGGAGGAATGGTCTTGTTAATGATTTATGTTTTATTTGCTTATTTTGTTTTCCCTCAAAGAATTTATCCCCGAATTTTAGCGGGAGTTTGCCTGTTTGGTTATGCTATTGTAGGGGTTTTAGAATACTTAGGAATTTTAGGGTTTCATGATGTGGCTAATGTAGGGATAAACGTAATGAGAAACAAGTTCGTATTTTCAACTTCTATGGGTTTTATGTTGGGAGCCCTGATTGTTTTAGCGATTTACGGCGATATTTTTTCCAAACGATTAAGAAACACTATTCAAGAATTGGCTCAAAGAGAAGCAGAGCTGGCCGAGGCTAGCACCGTTTTGGAAATCAAGGTTCAAGCCAAGACGAGGCAATTGAGGGAATTAGCCGAGGGCCTGGAGAAAAAGGTTCAACAAAGGACCGAAACCCTGCAGAAAAGAGTTCAAGAATTAGAGAGGTTCCACAGGCTAACCGTGGGCAGAGAATTGAAAATGATAGAGCTTAAGAAAAAAATTCAAACCTTGCAAGACGAGAAAAAAGTAAAATAAGCTTTATGACCTCATTCTCTAAAAAAAGAAACAGAAATAATAAAAAGGCGGAGATGAAAGAATTCAAACAGTCCAGGGCCGCATTATTGAATATTTTAGAGGATAGCGAACAAGCCAGGAAGGAGGCTGAAGCCGAAAAAAACAAAACCGCGGCTATTATTACTAATTTTAGTGATGGGCTGTTGTTCTTTGATAACAACAATAAGCTTTCTTTGATCAATCCTCAAGCCGAAACTTTTTTCGATGTTAAGAGTCGAGATGTGGTCGGCAGGACTATGGGTGAATTAGCTACTTTCCCAACCATAATGCCTGTAGTTCAATGTTTGGTTGAGCCAACCAAGGAAATCTTTCGTCAAGAGCTTTCCTTGAAAATCCCCAAACAGATGACCATAGAGATTAACACTGTTTCTGTGGTTCAAGACAAACAAAAAACAGGGACGCTAGTAATTTTACACGATATCACTCGAGAAAAAATGGTGGAAAGAATGAAGACCGAATTCGTCTCTCTGTCAGCTCATCAACTGAGAACTCCTTTATCAGCTATTAAGTGGACCCTAAGAATGCTTTTGGATGGAGATTTAGGAGAGATAACAAAAGAACAGAGAGAGTTTATTGAAAAAACCTATCAGTCAAACGAAAGAATGATTAGTTTAATTAACGAACTCTTAGATATCACTCGAATTGAAGAAGGAAGGTATCTTTACAAGCCCATTTTTACCGATTTTGAGCCAATCATCCAATTTGTAGTTAATTCCTATCGAGAAGAAATCGAAAGGAAAAAAATTAATTTTGAAATTCAAAAACCAAAAGAGAAACTGCCGAGATTAGTTGTCGATGTTGAAAAAATGAGATTAGCCATCCAAAATCTTTTAGATAATGCTATCAGATATACCCCGCCCGGTGGGCAGATAATAATTTCTTTTAAAAAGAAGGAAAAAGAAATTGAGTTTTTGGTAAAAGATACCGGAATCGGGATTCCAAAAGACCAACAGGCAAGAGTATTTACTAAGTTTTTTCGGGGGGGCAATGTGATAAGAATGGAAACTGAAGGTTCCGGCCTAGGTCTTTTTATTGCCAAAAATATCGTTGAGGCTCATGGCGGCAAAATTTGGTTTGAATCAAAAGAGGGCGAAGGGACAACCTTTTATTTCTCTATTCCTATTCGACGGGAATTTGGCGATTTCTTAAGAGAGTTTTAGAATAAAATAATGCGATGCCAATACATATTAGTATCGACCATATGGGCTGTGGATATCGCACTTGCAGAGATTTTTAAAAAAGTTTAAAGTGAAAATATGGCAAAGAAAATTTTATTAGTCGAAGACGAGGAGATTGTGACTGATCTCCTTCAAAGAAAACTACAAAAAGAGGGTTATGAGATTTTTGTTGCTAGAGATGGAGAAGAGGGGTTAAAACTAATGGAAGAAATAAAACCCAACCTGATTTTACTTGATATCATTATGCCAAAAATGGGTGGATTTGAAGTGATGGAGGGGATGAATAAAAATAAAGAATTAAAGAAAATTCCGGTTATCGTCATTTCTAATTCGGGGCAGCCAGTAGAACTGGATAGAGCTCAAAAATTAGGAGCAAAAGATTGGTTGATTAAGACCCAATTTGATCCTCAGGAAGTTATTGATAAAGTAGTTAAACAAATCGGCAAATAATATGGCCAATAAAACAATTTTAATTATCGAAGACGATAAGTTTTTGAGGGAACTAATTACCCAGAAACTTATTAAGGAAGGGTACGAAGCTTCTGAGGCGGTTGACGGAGAAGAAGGAATAAAAAAAATTAAGGAAGAAAAGCCAGACTTAGTTTTACTTGATTTAATATTGCCAGGAATTGATGGTTTCGAGGTTTTATCGAGAATGAGGGAAGAGCCAGATTTAAGCCGAATTCCAGTGATTATTCTTTCTAATCTTGGCCAGAGAGAAGATGTTGAAAGGGGACTAAAAATGGGTGCGGTTGATTATTTAATTAAGGCTCACTTTACTCCCGGAGAAATTATCGAAAAAATAAAAGCCGCCCTAAAATAGAAAATAGGGACGTGTACATTTTTTCTATTTATGCCAGAACTACCTGAAGTAGAAACTACGGTTAGAGATTTACAAAAAAATATCCTCGGTCGAAAGATCGAGGATATTTGGTCTGATTTTAAAAAATTAGTAAAAAAACCGAAAAATTTTGAGCAATTTAAAAAAGAAGTTAAGGGTAAAAAAATTCAAAAAATTTGGCGAAGAGGTAAAAATATCTTATTTAACCTTTCTCAAAATAAAACCCTTCTCGTTCATCAAAAGTTAACTGGCCATTTACTTTTAGGAAAATGGAAATTAGAAAAAGAGCAATGGAAGTCAAAAATTAAAGGGTCTCTTTCAGAAGACTCAAAGAACAAATTTTTACACTTAATATTTTTTCTTGATAATAGTCAAATGTTGGCCCTTTCTGACTTAAGAAAATTTGCTAAAGTAGAATTATGGGATAGTCAATTATTAAAAGAATCAGAAGAAATGAAAAGTTTAGGACCAGAACCCTTAGAAAAATCTTTTACTTTTGAAAAATTTAAAGAAATCCTTCGGCAAACTCGCGGCAAGATAAAACAAATTTTAATAGATCAAACAGTTATTGCCGGTATTGGCAATATCTATTCTGATGAAATTTTATGGCAGGCGAAAATTCATCCTTTCAAAGAGATAAAACAATTAAACAACGAAGAGTTAAAAAGAATTTATCGGGCGATGAAAGAAATTTTACCCAAAGCAATTGAGCTTGGTGGCGAATCAATTTCCGATTTTCGGAGAATTTCTGGAGAAAAAGGATATTTTGACAAAGAAAGAAAGGTCTATCGTCGGGAAAACGAGAAATGTTTTCGTTGCGGTACAATTATTAAGAGAATTAAATTAGCTGGCAGGTCAGCCCATTTTTGTCCGAGGTGCCAAACCAGGTAGTGAAAGTTTGACTGGGACTTCGTCCCGATTTATTCTCCGAAGGCGAATTGTCAAACTTCTACTACTTGGCAAAAAATATGATTATTTTTCTTTACGGTCCAGATACTTATAGATCAAGACAAAAATTAAATGAAATTATTGAGCATTACAAAAAAATCCACAAAAGTGGGTTAAATTTGAGATGTTTTGAAGACGAAAATTTTAATTTTCAAGAATTTAAAAATGAGATTCAGTCAATATCAATGTTTGCTGAAAAAAAATTATTCGTTTTGAAAAACGTATTTTCAAACATAGATTTTAAGGAAAATTTTTTAAACTCTTTCAAAAAATTTCTTGATTCAAAAAATATAATTTTATTTTATGAAGAAGGGGAAGTTGATAAAAAAGACCCTCTTTTTGAAAACTTGAAGAAACATGTAAAATCCCAAGAATTCGAACTTTTAGATGGCCAAAAGTTAAAAAACTGGACAAAAACAGAACTAAAAAACTATGGGGTGAATATCGAAAATGAAGCCTTAGAAAAATTGATTGATTTCGTCGGCAATAACCTCTGGCAGCTGTCAAATGAAATAAAAAAATTAGCAAACTACAAAAACAAAAAGAAAATTGAAAAAGAGGATGTTGAACTTTTGGTGAAACCAAAAATAGAATCCGATATTTTTAAAACCATCGATTCTTTAGCCGAAAAGAAAAAAGACCGCGCTTTAGTTTTAATCCATCAACATTTAGAAAGGGGAGATAATCCTTTATATCTTTTAAGGATGATTAATTTTCAGTTTCGGAATTTGCTAATAATGAAATCATACGAATTAAGACGCGAATCATATACGCCCCGTAGTGGGCTTCGCTTTGCTACTTGGGCGAATTATATGCAAACATTGTCTGAAAAATTAGGAATGCGTCCTTATGTAATACGAAAAACAACTCAGCAAGTTAGAGCCTTCTCTTTAGATGAATTAAAAAAAATCTACCAAAAAATATTTAAGGCAGACCTTGATATTAAAACTGGCAAGATGGACCCGGAAACAGCTCTGGATTTACTTATCGCTGGGATCTGAAAATTAATTTTGTGATTCGCGATTTTTTTCTGGCCGCAGTATTTTTTTTAATTAATCCGGTTTTGGCAGATTTATCTAAAATTTTAAAGACCTGAGGCAAAAGTTTTTTTGCTTCCTCAACTCTTTTCTGAGAAACTAAATTTTTAGCCTCTTTTAAGAGGTTTTTTAATTTCCTCATTTTCTGGAGATTTCGAGCTCTCCGTCTTAAACTTTGACGTAGAGCTTTTTTAGCTGATTTTATTATTGGCATTATAGTTATTCTTTACCACTTTTGATTTGTTTCAGCAAGTCTCTGATTTCGGCTGCCCTTTCAAAATCTAAGTTTTTGGCGGCTTCCCGCATTTCTCTCTTTAATAATTTTTCATCCCGAATCAGCAAAAATTCCGAAGCTATTTCCTTTTCCTTTAAAGCAAATGGCCAATCCCTTATTTCTTTGATAATTGGCTTGGGCTGAATGTTGTGTTTTTTGTTGTATTCTTGCTGAATTTTTCTCCTTCTCTTAACTTCAGTAATCGCCGCCTTCATTGATTTAGTTATTTGGTCAGCATACAAAATTATATGTCCATCTAAATGCCGGGCTGCCCGACCCATGGTCTGAATTAAAGTGGTTTCTGACCTCAAAAACCCTTCTTTATCGGCATCTAAAATGGCAACCAGAGCAACTTCTGGCAAATCTAATCCTTCTCTCAATAAATTAATTCCAACCAAAACGTCGTATTTCCCCCCTCGTAAATCTTTAAGGATTTGCGGCCTTTCCAAAGTCTTCGCTTCAGCATGAAGCCACTGAGTTTTAATCCCTCTCTCAGCTAAATAATCAGATAGGGCCTCAGCCAATCTTTTAGTTAGAGTTAGAGCTAAAACTCTTTGTTTCTTTACCACCCGTTTCTTGATTTCTTCGACTAAGTCTTGGACCTGATTTCTTGCCCTCCCAAATTTTGCTTTGCAAAATTTGGGAGGGTGAATTGGTCTAACCTCAACCGATGGTTCTAAAAGCCCGGTCGGTCTAATTAATTGCTCAACTAACAGTTTTGATTTTTGGTTTTTAATTTTTGATATTTCTTCCTCGGCTGGGGTAGCTGAAACATAAATTACCTGATTTACTCTCCCCCCAAACTCTTTAAACGTTAAAGGCCGGTTATCAATAGCTGAGGGTAGCCGAAATCCATATTCAATTAAAGTTTCTTTTCTGGCTCTATCCTGATTAGCCATAGCATGAAGCTGGGGCAAGGTTTGATGAGATTCATCAATAAAAACCAAAAATCCGGGGTCAGACTCAGGCCTAACCCTGTAGTAGTCAATTAAAGTATAGGGAGGTTCGCCTGGTTTTCTGAATTCTAAATGCCTTGAGTAATTTTCAATCCCATGGCAATAGCCGGTTTCTCTCATCATTTCTAAGTCGTAATTTGTCCTTTGTTCTAATCTTTGGGCTTCTAATAACTTCTTTTGTCTCTTTAATTTCTTTAGTTGTTCCTGTAATTCTAATTTTATATTCTCAATAGCTATATTTAATTTGTCCTGGGGTGTCACCCAAAAACGAGCGGGATAAAGTCTGTAGTTAGTATTTAGTATTTGGTATTTAGGGGCGAGTGAGGCAGGTGAAATTGAAACTTTATCAATTCCATCACCCAAAAATTCTATTCTTAGGATTTCTCTACCAGTAACTAAATAAATATCAATAATGTTGCCCATAACCCTAAAAGTCCCTGGTTTAAAATCAATGTCGTTTCTCTGATATTGTAAAGAAGTTAAATGAGAGATTAAATTCCTTCTTTTTATTTTCTGGCCGGGTTTGATTTCTAAAGAAACCTGCTGATAGGCCCCGGGAGAGCCAATGTTGTAAATGCAGGAAACCGAGGCGACAATGATGATATCATCTCTGGTTAATAAATCCTGAGTGGCCGCGTGCCGTAGCCTATCAATTTCCTCATTAATCTTGGCGTCTTTTTCAATATAAGTATCAGTCTGAGGAATATAAGCCTCTGGTTGATAATAATCATAATAAGAAACGAAATAATGAACGGCATTTTCAGGAAAGAACTCTTTGAATTCTTGGTATAACTGGGCAGCCAAGGTTTTGTTATGTGAGATTATTAAAACCGGTCTTTGAATTTTTTCAATCACCTTAGCCATGGTAAAAGTTTTCCCAGAACCGGTCACGCCTAAAAGAACCTGATGTTTTACTTCGTCTTTTAAATTTTTCACCAATTTTTCAATCGCCTGTGGCTGGTCACCAGTTGGTTTGAATTTCGAAACTAGTTTAAACATAAATGTATATATTTTCCTTAATGGGAGGTGGGTGGGTTGTAGTTTATTCTTTTTATCTTAAATTTTCCTTTTATTCAACCCTTGTAAATTTTCGAAAAATAAGTTAAAAGAAAAATAGGGCACTTAATATCAAAAAAGGAGGGCAAATATGGAAAACGAGAAAAAAGTGATAGGAAAATGCTGCCCAAAATGTAAGAGAGGTTTTGCGAAAGATTGGTTACGGTGTTACAATTGCGGGGGACAATTGATAAATGTTTATGGAAGACCTAATAGTAAAGACCTTCTTGACCCGGTTAAGCCAGGCGATTTAGTAGGAAAAGAAATAGGTGGTGGCGATAAGCCACCCCTTTTATTTTGGTTTAAGTTTGGCTAAAATTAAAGAGAAATGAAAAAATTATTAAAAAAGTTTATTCCCAATTTTTTATTAAGCTGGTACCATTTTTTGTTAGCTTTTTTAGGAGCCGTTTTATATCGGTTTCCTGCTAAAAAAATAAAGGTGATTGGGGTAACAGGAACAAATGGAAAGTCAACCGTAGTTGAGATGACCTCTAAAATCTTAGAAGAAGCCGGATACAGAGTAGGTAGCTTATCCTCAATAAAGTTTAAAATTGGAGATAAAGAATGGCCAAATACTCTCAAAATGACAATGCCCGGCCGGTTTAAAATACAAAAGTTTTTAAGACAAGCCTTAAATTCGGGGTGCCAATATATGATTTTAGAAGTCACTTCTGAGGGAATCAAACAATATCGTCATAAATTTATTGATTTTGAGGTAGCCGTATTTACTAATTTGACTCCCGAGCATATTGAAGCTCACGGCGGTTTTGAAAATTATAAAAAAGCCAAGGGAAAACTTTTTCAGGTAACCAAAGGTGTCCATATTATTAATTTGGAAGACGAAAACGCCGAATATTTTTTGGAATTCCCAGCTAATAAAAAATACACTTACGGCTTAAATCAGGGCGATATTAACCAGAAAAACCTTCAATTAAGTCTTCAGTTAGTTGGCGATTTCAATATTTATAATGCCTTAGCATCAATTTGTGTAGGTTTGTCTCAAAGGATTAGTTTAGAAACCTGCAAAAGAGCAGTAGAAAAAGTTAAAGAAATTCCCGGCAGGATGGAAGAAGTAATTTCAAAACCTTTTAAGGTTATTGTTGATTACGCCTTTACGCCTAATGCTTTAGAAAAAGTTTACCAAACTTTAACTCATCAACTCATCAACTCATCAACTAATAAACTAATCTGCGTTTTGGGTGCCTGCGGGGGAGGAAGAGACAAATGGAAAAGGCCGGTACTTGGAGAAATCGCGGCAAAATATTGTGATGAGGTAATTGTTACCAATGAGGACCCTTACGATGAAAACCCCTACCAGATTTTATCTGAGATAAAATCTGGAATTTCCAAATCCCAATTTCCAACCCCCAATTTTTATGAGATATTAGATAGACGAGGAGCAATAAGAAAATCTCTTGGATTGGCTAAACCAAATGATGTAGTAATTATTACTGGTAAAGGTTGCGAACCCTGGATTTGTATAGCCAACGGTAAAAAAATCCCTTGGGATGATCGTCAAGTTGCCAAAGAAGAATTTCAAAAATTAAATTTATGAAAAAATACGAGATTATTGAACATATTTCGGATTTAAAAATTAGGGCTTTTGGCAAAACCAAAGAGGAATTATTTTTGAATATGCTTTTAGGAATGACAAGCGCCCTCCGGGCTAAAACCAAAAACCAAAAACCAAAAATCAAAAAGATAAAAATTAAATCACTTGACCCAGAAGCTCTCTTAGTTGATTTTTTAAGTGAAGTTTTATATCTAATTCAAGTTAATAAAGAAATTTATACAAAGGTAAAATTTATTAAATTTTCAGATAAAGAGACAGAGGCCGAACTTTCTGGTCAAAAAGTCGAAAGACTTGGCGAAGATATTAAAGCTGTGACATACCATAGTTTGGATATCCATCAAAGAAAAGACGGCGCCTGGGAAGCAACAGTTTTATTTGATATTTAAAAAACGCCCCAAATCGGAAGGGGGTCGGGGAAACCCTTCGGTTTTCCCGTATAGGAAAATATTAAAAACCGGAGGGATGCGAGAGCTTCCTGTCAAACAGGAGCTCCCATCCTAGGGTTTTTAAAGAGCGAGCCCGAAGGGCGAGCGATTAACTCTGTAATACCACTATGATAAATTTATTTCCAAAAGACGAAATATTTTATACTCTCTTTGAGAAACAGGCTGAAAAACTAAGTGAGGCAATCAAGCTTTTAGACGAAATTTTAGAAAATCCCCAAAAATTGGAGGAATTGTCTTTAAAAATGAAAAATTTAGAAACCGAAGCTGACTCCCTT
>Ga0172365_10000682_pt1 | contig 23550 bp, 9 predicted proteins | sample LakKivSesite48cm_FD_114535 | JGI IMG/M metagenome (GOLD analysis project Ga0172365, IMG submission 114535) | Sediment microbial communities from Lake Kivu, Rwanda - Sediment site 48cm | ecosystem: Environmental > Aquatic > Freshwater > Lake > Sediment | place: Rwanda: Western Province, Lake Kivu... | reverse complement strand
CGATATTGCACCGGTCATCGTGGGCGACCGGTCGAACATCCAGGACGGCAGCGTCATGCATGTCGCGGAAGACGGTCCCTGCATCGTGGGCGCCGACGTGGTGGTCGGCCATCGCGTGATGCTGCACGCCTGCCGGGTCGAGGACGCGTGCCTGGTCGGCATGCAGTCGACCCTGCTCGACGACTGCGTGATCGGCGAAGGCTCCATCGTCGGGGCAGGCGCGCTCGTCACCCAGAGGACCGTGGTCCCACCCCACAGCCTGGTGCTCGGTGCCCCGGCGAAGGTGGTGCGCAGCCTCGCCGCCAGCGCCGCCGACGAGCATCGCGCCCTGGCCGCGAAATACGCCCGCCTCAAGCAAAACTACCTGCGCGACAGCCTCCGGCGCGGGTAGCCGGAGGGGTTCACCACAGAGGACACAGAGGACACAGAGAGCGGAACGGAGAAGAAGGGGTTTGGATCCGGATCCGGAACCCTTTCCCCTCCGGCTCTGTGTTCTCTGTGTCCTCTGTGGTGAACATCCGGGGACTACAGGGTTTTGACCTGGGGCAAGTTCTCGTGGCTGGAGGCGGCCTGCAGGGGCGTTTCCTCGCCTTCGGGCAGGATGGTGGCGTGGCCGAGGGTCCGCTCGGCGAGCGAATCGATGATGGTATAGGCCACGGGCACGACCACCAAGGTCAGCAGCGTCGACGTGATGAGGCCGCCGATGACCGCGACGGCCATGGGCGCGCGCATCTCGCTACCCTCGGAGAGGGCGAGGGCGATGGGGATCATGCCGAAGATCATGGCGGCCGTGGTCATGAGGATGGGACGGAGACGCACCGGTCCGGCTTCCAACAGGGCCTCGAGGCGGTTCTTGCCCCGGCGGCGCAAGGTGTTGGTGTAGTCGACGAGCAGGATGGCGTTCTTGGTCACGAGCCCCATGAGCAGGATGATGCCGATCATGGTGATGACGTTGAAGGGGCTTTTCGAGATGGCCATGGCGCCGAAGGCGCCCACCATCGAAAGGGGCAAAGACAGCATGATGGTGAAGGGGTGGAGGAAGCTTTCGAACTGTGCCGCCAGCACCAGGTAGACGATGATGATGGCCAAGATCAGAGCGTCGCGCAGGTTGAGGAAGGACTCGCGCATGATGTCGGCCATGCCGGTCCAGCCCGTGCTCATGCCGGGGGGCACGATGCGCTTCGCGGCTGCGTCGATGTGCGTGCTGGCGTCGCCCAAGGCCAGGTCCTTCAAGTTCGCGTAGATGGTGATCTGGCGTTGCCGGTTCTGGCGCTCGATCTTGGCCGGGCCGGTGCCCGGCCCGATGCTGGCGACGTTGGTGAGGGTCACGAGCTGGCCGGTTACGGAACGGACCTTGACCGCCGCCAAATCCTCGGCGTTCCGGCGGAATTTCTCATCCAGCCGCATGCGCACGTCGTGGCGTTCCCCGGCGACGGTAATCTCCGAGATCTTGTCGTTGGCCATGAGGTTGCGCACGGTCATGGCGATGTTGGCGATGGGCACGCCCAGGTCCGCGGCCCGGTCGCGATCGATGTGGACGACCATTTCGGGTTTGCCGCCGCGGTAGGAGGTGTCGATGTCGACGAAGCCCTTCTCGGTCTTCATCCAGGCGATGAGGTCGTCCGTGGCCTTGCTGATCTCGCCGTAGTCTCGGCCGCGCACGTTGAACTGGATGGTGGATTGGTGGAAGGCGGACGAGCCGCCGCCGACCATCTGGAAGGGCTCGACCGCGAAGTTGACGTCGTCTCGGCCGAGCCACTCCGGCAAATGGTTGCGGGTGTAGTCGATCATCTGAGCCTGGGTGAAGGCGCGCTGTTTTTTTGCCACCAGGTTGACCTGGATCTCGGCGCGGTTGATTTCCGACTGGGCCGTGGCGCCGATGGTGACCAGGGTCTCTTTCACGCCTGGAACGGCACGCAGCCCGGTCGCGACGCCTTCCGCGACGGTCTCGGTCAGGCCGAGCGAGCTTCCTGGAGGCAACTCTAGCTTGACGGAGAATTGCCCGCGATCCTCGGTGGGCATGAACTCCTTGGGAACGATGACGGCCAGACCGAGGCTGCCAATGAAGACGACGGCCGCCACGAGCACGGTGAGCCCGCGGTGGCCAAGCGCGGCGGCGAGCAATCGTTTGTAGGCGTGATCGATGGCACCGAGGAAGCGCTCGATGGCGCGGCCCACGCGCCCCTTGCCGGTGTGGCGGCGCAGGAAGCGGGAGGACAGCATGGGCGTGAGCGTGAAAGCCACGAACAGCGACACCGCCACCGCGAAGGCGACGGTCAGACCGAACTGGATGAAGAAGCGCCCAATCATGCCTTTCATGGTGGCGACGGGTACGAAGACCGCCAGGATGGAAGCCGTGGTGGCCATGACCGCCAGGCCGATCTCGGCGGTGGCCTCGCGCGCCGCCCGCATGGGCGAAGCGCCTTCCTCCAGGTGGCGGTGGATGTTTTCGATGACCACGATGGCGTCGTCGATGAGAATGCCGATGGAGAGCGACAGGCCCAGCATGGTCATCATGTTGAGGGTGAAGCCCATGGCCTTCACGAAAGCGAAGGTGGCGATGACCGAGATGGGCAGGGCGGTGGCGCTGATGAGGGTGGCGCGCCAGTCGTGCAGGAAGAAGAGGATGATGAGAATGGCGAGAAGGGCGCCGTAGCCGAGCTCGAACTTCACGTCGCGGATCATGTGCTCGGTGAAAAGCGAGTTGTCGGCGGCGACGGCCATCTTGATCCGAGGTGTCTCCTTTTCGAGCTGCTTCAGCATGGCCTTCGCCCTGTGGGACACCTCGACGGCGTTGGCCCCGGACTGCTTGAGCACGAGGAGGGTCACCGCCGACTTGCCGTTGAACGTGGCGTACGAGCGTCGCTCCTCCTCGCCGTCCTCGATGCGGGCCACATCGCGCAGGCGGACGATCCCGCCCACCGCCGCAGGGATGATGAGGTTGCCGAGCTCGGCGGCGGAATGGACCTGCCCCCGGGTCTTCACCGACAGCTCGCGCGTGCCCGCGTCGAGGCGGCCTCCGGGGATCTCCACATTCTGCGCCGCCAGCGCCTGCGCGACCTCACCGGCCGCCAGGCCAAACGAGTCGAGACGCCGTGGATCGATCCACACGTGAAACTCGCGCTCTTGTCCGCCCACGATGTTGACCGCGCCGATGCCGTTGATGGACTGCAAGCGCAGTTTGACGACGTCCTTGGCGAATTGGGTCAGCTCGCGCTTGGGCATGTCGGAAGCGAGGGCGATACCCAAGATGGGCACCGCGCCCATGTCCAGGCGCTCGACCACCGGCGGCTCCAGGTCCGGGGGCAACTCGCGCAGCGCGGACGCCACCTTGTCGCGCACGTCTTGCGCGGCTTGCTCTGCCTTGCGCTCGAGCTCGAACTGGATGACCACGAAACCGACGTTCTCCATCGAGGTCGAACGCAGCATCTTGATGCCGCTCACCGCGGTGATGGCTTCCTCGAGCTTGTCGATGACCCGAGATTCCACGGTCTCGGGGTCGGCGCCGGGATAGGTGGCGGTCACGGTGACGATGGGAAACTCGATGTCGGGAAACATGTCGACGGGGAGCTGGAGGTAGCCCCACACGCCGAAGACGGCAAGGATACCCATCATCACCGTCGCGAAGACGGGACGCCTGATGGATACGTCTGCAAGTTTCATGGCACGTCCTTGCGGCCGGGTGCGGCCGGCTTGGTACCTTTGGGCTTGGCGACGGCCTGGCCCTTCGAGGCCGCGGCCGTGGAGACCTGGGTGCGTGCCAGCGTGACTTCTGCGTAGAGGCCGGAGCGCAGGGCCCGGTCCTTGTTGGGCAGCTCGGCGATGGCCGAGAAGGTACGCGTGCGCGGGTCGAGGGCGGCCACCACGCGGGTGAGGTGCGCATCCAGGGCCTGTCCGGTGGCGGGGAAACGCGCGTGGATCATGTCGCCGACCTTGACCTTGTCGAGCTCGGTCGAGGGAACCTGGATACGCAGATCAAGCGGGTCGACCTCTTCGATGACCACGAGGGGCGTAGCGGGCATGACCGAGGCGTATTCGCCTTCGTTGACCATGCGCTTGACGATGAGGCCTGCGAAGGGGGCGTGTACGGTGGCGTCGCGCAGGGCCTTCCTGCCGATGGCCACCGCGGTCTCCGCCTGAAGCATGCCTGCCTGCGCGCCTTTGTAGCGGGCGTCGACCATGTCGAACTGGCTCTGCGGGACGGCCTTGTCGGCGAGCAAGGCTCGGGTGCGGTCCCAATCGAGTCTGGCGGCATCGAGCTGCACCTTGGCGGCCTCCCGTGCGGCCTCGGCCTGCTGGGTGCGCAGGAGGAAGTCCCGCGTGTCGAGGGTGACCAGGGGCTGCCCGGCCTTCACGACGTCGCCGTCGCGCACGTGGACGCGCGTGACCGCGCTCGACACCTTGGGTGTCAAGGTGCTGCGGCGGTGGGCCTCGGTCTGGCCCGAGAAGAAGGCGCTCCCCGGCGAGGGTGGGGGAATGGTGTCGGCGGCGATGGCGGGCTCCGTGGCGGCCTTGTCCGCGGAGGCGAGGGCAGGTGGATTTGCGGACGCGGACTTGGCAGGTGCGGGCGCGGCCTTGGGCGCAAGTGGGGGAGGGCCTGCCGGCAGGCGGGCCTTTTCATCCTGGCGGGTGCACGACGCGAAAAGGGCGAGGGCTAGGGCTAGGCTTGCCGAAAGAGCGAGATAGGTACGCGGCATGGTCAGGTTCCTCAGTCATTGGTTGGCGGTCATTGCGCGGCTTTGACGGCAGGAATGCTCTCGCCCATGGCGCGGGCGAGGTTGGATTGGGCGATCAGGTACTCGTAGATGGCGGCTTGGTGCTGGCCGCGGGCGGTGGTGAGCTGGGTCTCGGCGTCGAGGACGTCGAAGGAGGTGTTGCTCGTGCTCTCGTAGCGTTTCTGCTCGATGCGGAAGTTCTCCTCTGCTTGCGCCACGGCAGTCGCGGCGACGGCGAGCGCCTCCATCGTGGTACGCACACCCACGTGGGCGCTGCGTACGTCGAGACGAATCATGTCTTCGGCTTTGCGGCGGGCTTCCCGCGCCTGGGCCAACCGCACCTTGGACTCCTCGATTCCGTAGTAGGTCGTGCCGCCTTCCCACAGATCCCAGGAGGCGGTGGCGCCGATGAACCAGGACTTGGGCAATCCCAGCAACGACTGCGTGGCGCGGGTGTAGTTGGCCACCGCGTTGATCTGAGGGATCATCTTGGACTTGGCCATGCGCACGCCGCCTTCGGCAAGGTTGATGGTCGCGTTCAGCTCCCGAAGCTCGATACGCGCGCCCACCGCCTTGTCCTCGGCCAAATTGGCGGCCATGGGGGACTGGGCGACGGGCGCACCCGCGATGTCCAAAGGCTCGATGTCGCTGTCAGGCGACCGCCCCATCAAGGTCGCCAGCCGACCGGTCGCCAGGATCACGCCGCCCCTGGCCTGGATCAGGCGTTGCTCGGCCGCGGCACGGCCCAGCTCGGCGCGCAGGACGTCGTTGCGCGCGACGACGCCGCGGGCGAAGAAGGTCCGGGCGCGCTCGACCTGGGCGGCAATCTGTTCGACGGATTTCTGCGCGACCTCGGCCATGCGTCGGGCCTGGAGAAGACGGTAGTATGCCTCCGTGACTTGATAGGCCACGTCGCGCTTGGTCGCCTGACGCTTGATCTCCGCGACGTCGATGCCCAGGCGGGCCAACCGGTTGGCCTCGTACACGGTCCACAGCGCGCCCAGAGGCTGGGCCAGGGTCAATCCCAAAGACCAGGTGTTTTGCGGACGGAAGACGATGCTTTCGCTCGTGAGCTGCCTTTGCGATTGGATGTAGGCCGTATCGCCGTTCGGGAGGGTGATGGGCAGGTTGTCGGTCTGGTTCCACGGGCAGTCCTTGCACGCCATCACCAGGCCGGCGAAGAGCGGGGCGCCGAGCTGCTTGTCCCAGCGCTGGACGCCCGCGTCCAGCCTGAGTCGTGGGCTGTAGCCGCCGCGAGCACCGTCCTTCTTGGCGTGGGCGGCGTCGATCTCGAGGTTGGCGAGGGCCACGTCGGGGCTGCTCTTGAGGGCGGCGGCCACGCATTGCTCGAGGGTCAGGGTTTCGGCGCGCGCGCTCGGCGGCGCCAGGATTGCGATGCAGATGAGAGGCAGTCTAGTTTTGCTGAGGTTCATCTTCTGCGTGCTCCGGTCTTGGGCTTGCCGCCTACACCGTGGAAGAAGAAGTCGGTGATGATGGGGGCATGGTCGAGGAAGCTCTTCTGCCTGGCCTTCTCACTTCCTTGGTGCAGAAGCCCGAAGGCCATGCCGAAGAGGAGGCGGGCCACCATGTCGGGATCTTGGCCACCCAGATCCTCGGCCTTGGCATTGTCCGACAGCCATTCCGCGAGGCGCTGGATGCGGCGTTCGAAGTTGCTGTGGAAGGTCCGGCTCGTCTCGCCCGCCGAACAGGCGTCGGGTCCTGCCTCCTCGCCGAGAAAGCTGACAAAGACGTTGCGCCGCCTCTCCGCCAGCTCGAGCTGCCGCCGCAGTACCAGCTCGAAGCGCTGCCGGAAGGAAAGTCCGCCCGGGACCGGCTCGTCGAAGACGTGCACGTACTCGTCGGTGAGCTGGTTGAGCACGGCGTCCACGATCTCCTGCTTGCTCTTGAAGTAGGTGTAGAGCGAGGCTGCGGTGTAGCCGGCCTCGCGCGCGATGCCCTGCATGGTGGTGGCGTGGAGGCCCGCGGTCGCGAATGCCCGAATCGCCGCATCCAGGATGTCGGAGCGCGCGTGCGCCATCGCCCGTTCTCGTCGTTCGCCGGCCTTCATGTTCGTGGTCCTGAACTGTTGTTATCCGAAACCGAATGTCTATTCAGTGTGACGAATGGATATTCGGTTGTCAAACGCGATCGGCCGGACTGGAATTGGGAATAGCGGGGAGCGCTGTGACGATGCTGGGCGAGCCATATAGCTCCCCTGGCACGGCGGGCCTTGGGCCCGCAGCTTGCTTTCCGCATTGCCTCCATCCTTAGGACCCGCTCGAAGATATCTGTGCGAATTTGGACGGCCGATCCATCCCGGCTGGCGTCGTTGCTCGTCGTCGCAATACGTCGAGTACTCCTCCTCCTGTGCGCCTCGCCAGCCGGGCGCCTCGACCGCCCAGATTCACACATCTATCTTCTCGCGGGTCCTTACCGGAAGTGGGGCGGGCGAGACGCCCGCGCTCCCAAGACCGCCGGATTCCTCCTGCTACTGCGAATCCCAGTCCGATCCACTTGGGGATGGAGAACCGCGCATCCGGTGGTATCCTGCGGTGCTCCAGTTGTTTGCCAGGGAGGGCATGAGTGATGACCGGCGACAGACCAAACGACGGGTGGCCAAGCCCCATCACCCAGATGGGGGAGGTGGGGGCGATGACCACGCGCATCGCGCACGACCTGAACGAGCTGCTCGCACCTCTGCTCGGCAATGTCGCCGTGCTGGAGGAGGAGATCCCCGGCGCTCACCCGCTGCGCGAGTGTGTGGAATCGCTCCACAAGGCGATCGTGGATGTGCGCACCTTCGCGCAGCGGCTGATGGCCATCGACGTCAGGCGCGAGCTGGTGCTTGAGATTGCTGATCTGACCGAGGTGGTGCGCGATGTGCTTGCGAAGGTCGCCGAGGTGCTTGGCCCGCAGGTCGACCTAGGGATTTCGCTCCCCGACGCACTCGCCAAGGTGCGCGTGGATCGCGGGCAGATCGAGCAGGCGCTTCTGGAGCTCGTCCACAACGCGCGCGCGGCCATGCCGGCCGGCGGTTCGCTCGCCCTCGACCTTGCTCAAGTCGAGGGCGGAGCCTTTTGCGCCAAACTCCCGCCCGGCCGATGGCTGCGTCTGCGGGTTCGCGACAGCGGCTGCGGCATGGAGCCAGGGCTTCTGGCCAGGGCCTTCGAGCCTTTCGTCACCACGAAGGTTGCGGGGCGGGGGGCCGGGCTTGGGCTTGCCGCGGTCTACGCCATCACGCGCCAGAATAGTGGTGAATCGAGCGGCCTAGATTGCCCGTCGCACGCAGTGGCTGCCGGCAGCCTGGGTGACGCAGGTGCCGCTGGGCAGGCAGGGATCTCTGGAATCGTCGGAATCGGCGATGGCGCAGGGCCTGGGTGCGCAGTAGCTCGCTGCGGAATCGGCGGCCTCGGGGTGGACCAGAGAGAAGCCGAGGTTGCCTGCGCTCGGGCTCACGCAGGTGAGCAAGGGATCTCGCTCACAGCCGAAGCTGCCGATGCAGGGACGCAGGCAGAGCCGCCGGCCGTCGCCAAAGAGAACGCAGGTCGACTCGGGTGGGCACGCACCGGATTGGCAGTCTGCGCTGCACAGGCCCTTGGCCCCCAGCGCTACGCAGAGCCCGCTTGAGCAGAGGTCGTTGCGCAGATGATCGCTCGCGTCGAGGCACGGCTCGCCGATGTCGGCGGGGACGTCGCCGAAGCAGACGCGCACCCAGGCATCGCCGGAAGCGCGAGGCGGCAAGGTCCGGCAGCGAAGCCCCGCGGCGCAGTCCGTGTCTCGAGAGCATGCCGGAAGACAGAGTGAAGCCTGCCAAGGTTGGGCCGATACCGAGGGCGGGGTTGCGGTGAGCAGGCCGGCGCACACCAGCCCATCGGCGCAGGGGCCGGTCTGACAGGAGGAAACGCACATGCCTTGGGCGAAGCCGCCGCTGCAGGATGTGCCGGCGGGACAGAGACAGAAAAGGCCATGATCACACTGGATGTCGGATTCGCAGGGGCCGCCCGCGGCATTGGCCATGGCAATCACGAACCCGGTGTGGGTCTTGGTCACCAGGCCGCCGCCCGCGCCGGTGGCCACGACCTTGACCGTGAAGGTGCCTGGGGTCGTGTAGCGGTGGACCGGTGCCAGCGCGGTATCGGGTGCGGTGACATCGCCGAAGTCCCACAGGTATTTGGTGACCGTAGAGGTGGCCAGGGGTACGAAACGCAGGGTTAGGGGCACCGCACCGATGCACGTCATGGTGAGCGGATTGAACGAGGGACAGCCCTCCACCGCGAAATCCACGGCCAGCGCCCCCGGGGCATCGCCTTGCGTTGCCGCCCCGTCGATAGCGATGGGCTCCTCCCCCGCGTCATGCACGAGGGGTTCAGCCTTGCTGCAGGCCAACACCAGGAGCGCAGTGACAAGGAGGCGTTTCATGCGCCTCCTAGCTTACTCGTTTGCCACGAAGACCTGGCAGATTTCGAGATAGCGCGCCTCGGGCCAGGCGGGCGGGGTGGGGAAATCAGGGGGCAGGCCGCCGACCTCGAGCACTGCCGCGTGGCGTCCCGAGAGCCGGATGCCTTCCTCCACATGGCGAAGCACCGAGGGCCCGCGCCGGGTGTTGGCTGATACCCACAGGATTCCGCCTGCGCAGGGCAGCAGCTTGGTGGCCAGGGCGATGAGCTGCGGGTAGTCGCGCTTCATCGACCACTGCGAGGCGCGCGCGGCCGACACGGTGGGCGGATCGAGGATGATGGTGTCGTAGCTGCCGCCGGCCTCGACCTCCTTCTGCATGAAGCGGCGCACGTCCGCGACCTCGAAGCGGAAGCGGCTGTCGTCGGCGGCGAAACCGGAAAGGCGGAAGTTCTCGCGCGCCCACGCAAGCACGCCCGCGGACAGATCCACGCTGGTGACGGCGGCGGCCCCGGCGCGCGCTGCGGCCACGGACAAGGCGCCGGTATAGGCGAAGGTGTTGAGCACGCGCCGGCCGGCCACGAAGCGGCCGAGGTTCCGTCGCTGCTCGCGCATGTCGGAGAAGAGCCCCACGTTGAGCGAACCCAAGAGATGGACTTCGTAGGGCACCCCCAGCTCCTTGACCACGTACTTCTCGGGCGGCTTCTCACCCACGACCAGATCCTTGTTCGAGCGGTCCTGCGCGTCCTTGCTGCGCACCTTGATGACGGCGCCCCGCAGGCCGGCGTCGCCCGCGCCCGTCAGGGTGGCCTCGGCAAGCAGGCGGGCATAGGGCAGAAGCGCGCGGCTCGGGGCCGAGACCACGGCGTGGGCGCCGAAGACGTCGACCGAGAAGCCGGGCAGCCCGTCACCCTCGGCGTTGACCAAACGATAGGCGGAGTCGCCGTCGCAGAGCCCGAGCATGCGGCGTAGACCCAGGCTGCGGGCAACGCGACCGGCGAAGAACCTTCCGTCGAAGGCGGGCACGCTCTCCAGGTCGAGGATCCGGATGACGCCGTTTTCCGGATCGGCGATGCCGCACGCGACTTGTGCGCCGTGGGCATCGAGCAGGCGTACCTGCCGCCCCGGTTCACAGCCGGATGCGGCGGTCAAGCCTTCGAGGGGCACCACGGGGACCCCTGCACGCAGTCTTGCCTCGACCCCGGAAGGTAGGGTCACCCCGAAAAAACTGGCCATCTTAGGACCGGAGATGAGCCGCCATGGTTGCTGGAATGTCGAGGGTGGGCGAGGGGTTTCGAACCCCCAACCCTCGGATCCACAGTCCGATGCTCTACCATTGAGCTACGCCCACCAGGTTTCCTTGGCTTGGAGGAAGGGAAGGTATGCCGCGAGCCCCGGGCCGGAGTCAAGGGGACAATGGCGAAGCTCAGGGCGGCGATATTTTCGGGTTGACGAGGCAAGTACCTAGCCCCGAACATGGGCACGCAGCCGAGCTGCGTAACAAGATGAGGGCACGATGACCAGACACACAACCATGTTCTTGTTCTTGGCCGTCCTTGCGGCGCCGGTGATGGCACGGGCCGGTGAGGCCGACGATCTGCAGCGCCAGATCGACTACCTCAAGCAGACCACCAACGATCTCGAACGACAAGACGACCAGAAGGCCGTCGCCACCGAGATCACCGTCATGCGTTCTTGGCTGGACAATGCCTGGAACCTGCGCTCGCAAGAGAAGTACGAGGAGGTGCGCATCATCCTCGATCGGTGTGAGGCCCAGGCCCACATGGTCAGGCAGTTGCTGATCGCGGCCACGCTGTCGGCGCAGGCCGACGCCAAGGAAGACGAGGTCAAGCGTGCGCGCGCCCAGCTTGCGCGCACCAAGAAGGCCCTGGAGAACGCCAAAGTCCAGAAGGCACGTCTGGAAGGCAAGGTGTAACCATGGCCCAAACCAGGAGAATACCCATGACGACGATCATTCGCGCATCGCTTCTCGCCGTGCTTGCCTCGGGGCTCTTGTCGGTGGGCTGCGCCACGCCGCCCAAGCCGCGGGAGCTCGACGCTCTGGAACGGCTGCGCCTGGATCCGGACATGCCGGTCGCGCGCAAGCGCGCCCCGGACCTTTGCAAAAAGGCCGACAAGGCGTTCTCCGCCGCCACCGCCAAGTGGCAAAGCAACGACCTCGTCGAATCGGTGAACAACGCCCTGCTCGGTCAGATCTTCTTCCGCAATGCCCTGGCCCTGGTCAAGCAGGACAAGGCCAACGCACGCATCGCCGATGCCGAGGACGCCTTGTCCACGATTGGGGAAGAGCGGGAAAAGGTCCAGAAGGACCTTGACGACACCAACGAGAAGATCGGGCTTCTGCAGAAGCTGAGCCAGAGCAAGGCCGAGGAAGCACGCAAGAACGAGGAGATGAAGGCGCTGGAAGCGCAGATGGAGGCCGACAAGAAGGCCAACGAGGAGAAGCTGGCGCAGGAGAAGCTGCGCGCGGAGACGGCCGACAAGGTGTCGGAGGCAGAACTGGCCATCAAGACCGCCGAGACGGTGAATGCGGCCAAGTACGCGCCCGAGCTCTACAGGTCGGCGGTGCAGATTCTCGCCAAGGCACAGGGCGAGCTGCAGGCCGGACAGATGCAGCAGGCGCAGGCGAGCGCTGCCATCGCCCAGAAGACCGCCGCCGATGCCACCGCGATGGCCAAACCCAGCTACGATCGCGACTCGCAGGCCGAGGAGAACCGCAAGAAGGCCGACGGGCTTTTCGCCCAGGCCAGCGGTATTCCCGGCGTCAGGACGCGGCGCGATATGCGCGGGTCGCTCCAACGCATCATCATCACGATTCCGGCGGATCTGCTCTTCGTCAAGCGGCAGACGGTCATCGCCCCCGGCAAGGACATGGTGCTCGATCCCGTCGCCGAGCTGATCAAGAAGAAGGAGTACCAGAACTTCCCGGTGCAAGTGGTGGGGTATACGGACACCCGGGGCAGCACGACCAGCAATCTGGCCCTATCCGGCGCCCGCGCGCAGTCGGTGTTCAATGCCCTGGTCACGCGCGGGGTGGATGTGCGGCGCATGATGGCGAGCGGGCAGGGCGGGGCCGAGCCCGTCGCCGACGGTCGCACCGCCGCCGGCCGCGCCAGCAACCACCGCGTCGAGATCGTCTTCCTCTACCAGTAGGGCGATTCGGGCGTTTTTTTCACCACAGAGGACACGGAGGACGCAGAGACGGAGGGAGAGGGGAAGTGGTACGGATCAAGATCCGAGCTACTTCCTCTTCCTGTCTTTGTGGTCTCTGTGCCCTCCGTGGTGAAGAAGAACCGCAGCATCGCCTACCGCGCGCCTCCCGGCCGCGCGTCGCTACTTCACCCACTTGAGCTTGGGCGAGATGCTTACCTGCTCCTTGGGCAGGCGGCCCAGGGCGTCCCGATAGGTCTTGCTCTTGAACCTCTCCTGCTCCTTCTCCGCCTGCTCGCTCGACTTGACCCCCATGCCGATGGTTTGGAAGGTGATGGCGGCGTGCGAGGCGATGGTCTCCTGCAGACGGGTAAGGATGTTGTCGAACTGCTGGCGTGACACGGAGATCTTGATCACCGGCTCTTCATTCCAGATGCCGACGAAGATGAGGGACTTGAGCCCCTCCGCTTTGCTGAACATGCTGGTCATGTACTCGGCCCAGGCGGCCAAGGCGTAGTTGATTCTGAGTTCGGGCAGAAACTCGTCCTTGCCCATCTCCAGGTAGGGGTAGGTGATCTCGACCGCCTGGTTGCCCGCGTCGAGCTTGTAGGTCGTCTTGTGCACGAACTTCTCGTCGTATCGGGGCTGGATCTTCTTGACGGCGATATGGCAGGTGTCGTTGAGGTCTTCCTGCAGCTCCCGCTCGCCGCGCGTGCTGTGGATGAAGGCGCGGTCGATCTGCTCGCCGAAGTCGTACTTGATGTTGTTTTCGCACTTGGGGGCGCGGTCGGTCTGCTCGCGTACGACCTTGCCGAGGAGCTTGGCCTGGTTGTCCGCCTTGGCGTCGGACTCGGAGGCATAGAACCAGCCTTCGAAGTGGATGGGCTCGAACGCGGTCCGCTTCATGGCGTAGGCGTAGAGAACCTTCATGGGCGCGTAGAGCTGCTCCCGCTTGAGGGGCACCAGCATGCCCGCCCGCATCATGACCTTCTGCCCGTCAGAGGGGCCGGTCACGTCGTCGGCGACCACGGTGAACTTGGCCACGTCCGGGGGGATGTCGGGCTGGGTGCAGCAGGGCTTGGGACCTTCTACCTTTTTCAAGCAGGCCGAAAGGCCTAGCGCAGCCGCGAGGGTCAGCAAGGCGGTTCCGGTCTTGGGAATCATCCCTGTCTTCATGGTCGGCCTCCAGTTCGGGGGGAAAGCGTGCAGGCAGCATACACACACCCGGGGCGGTCTGGAACCACCAAAGGACAGATTCGGCGGCTGCGGGGATCCTGGTTCCCGGGGCGACGGGCGGGCCCAAGCGGCGGGTGTGTCCCACATGACCGGGCACAATCGCTGACCGGACAGGCGGGCCACACCCGAAAAAGCGTCTTGGCAACGTGGGATTCCCGATTCCCAGCCTCGGTTCGGCGCTATAGTGGGCACCCTGCCGGGAGGTGACAAGGCAGGCGCGGAGGCTGGATTCTGGACATGAACAACGACATCTCCATTGCCCTTTCGACCTTGCGACTTGACCCCGACGACGCCGCAGCCACGGCGGCTTTTGCGTCTCCGCCGGAGCTGTCCGGAGCGGATGCCGATGCCTTGGCCAAGATGCTCGCCGGCGAGCGTGCCTTGCACGCCGAATCCAATCGTCCCGAGCTATGCCTGCGCCTTCTCGACATGGAGATTGCGCTCGCGCCCGATGCGGGTGCGCGGGCTTTGCTCTTCGTGGAGAAGGCGCGTTTGCTGTGGCAGGAGCTGTGGCAGTGCGGGCGGGCGCGCGAGGTGCTTGGCCAGGCCTTGGAGCTTGTGCCCGAGCACACCGAGGCTTCTGCCATGCTGCGCGATCTGGAGGCCGAAGAGGCAGGGTGGCAAGAGCAGGCCGAGGCCTTTTCCGCAAAGGCCGCGGAGGCGGGCGAGAGCCCGGCCGCGGCCGACGCCTTCGCCGCCGAGGGCGAGATCTTGCTCCGCCATCGCAACGTGACCGACGAGGCCGAGGCCATGCTTCGTCGCGCCCTGGTGCTCGACCCGCAGCACCGCCGGGCCGATCGAGGCCTCGAGCGCCTGTTGCGCCGGGCAGAACGCTGGCCCGACCTGGCCGAGCACCTGGCCCGGCGGATCGCCAACGCGGCCACGCCCGCCGAGCGCGCCGAGGCCGAGCTTCTTGCCGGCCGCGTGGCCGAGAAGCTGGACCAGAAACCCGAGGCCACGGAGCACTACCACCAGGCCCTCCTCGCCGCTCCCGGCGATGAACGCATCTACCACGCCCTGGAGAAGCTCTTCGCCGGTCGCGATGACCTCGATATGTTGGCGAAGATCTACGAGGGTGCGCTGCGTGCCGCGAAGCGCGGCCAGGCCGAGATGCCGGCCGCGCTGGCCTTGGGCGAGCTCACCTGGAAGCGGATGAACAAGCTCGACGAAGCCGAGCCGAGCTTCCGCCGGGTCAAGAAGGTCGACCCCATCCATCCCAAGGTGGTCGCCTTCTATCGCGAGTACCACCTGGCGCACGAGGAGATCCCGCAGCTCCTCGCCCTCTTGGCCCAGGCCCAGAAGAGCGAATCGGATCCCGAGGTGCGCATCCGCTACGGCATCGAGATGGCCACCGTGGCCGAGCGCCGTCCCCAGCTCCTCGAAAAGGCCATCGACGCGTGGAAAGTTCTCTTGCGCATTCGCCCCGGGCTGCCCGAGGCGGTGGCGGCGCTGCGCAGGCTCTACACCAAGGCAGAGAAGTGGAACGCCTTGCTCGAGCTGCTCAAGGACCAGTGCGAGTCCCTCCTCGAGGGCGACGTCGACGCAAAAGTCCAGTGCTACCTGGAGATGGTTCCCATCTACCGCGACCGCTTGCGGCTCGAGGTCATGGTCATCAACACCTACGCGGCGGTCTTGGCCTTGCGCCCGGACCATGCCGAGGCCTTGGCGGCCCTGGCCGAGCGCTACGAGGCGCAGGGGCGGTGGGGCGATCTGGCCGGGGTGCTCACCCGCCAGGCCCAGGCGATAACCGACGTGGACAAGAAGGTGGCTCTCCTGCGCCGCATCGCGAGCTTGTGGATCGACAAGTTCGGCAACCACCACAACGCCATCGCGGCCCACGAGAAGATCCTCGAGATCCAACCCGCGGACGCTTCGGCCCGCGCCTCGTTGCGCGACCTCTATACACGCGGACGATCCTGGCGCGCCCTCCTCGACCTGCTTCGGCGTGAGCTCCTCCTCCTCGACGCGGAGGCGCGGCGGGGCCGACTTGCCGAGATGGCGGTGCTTGCGGCCTCGCGCCTCGCCGACCTGCGGCAGGCGATCGGGCTTTGGAACGAACTCCTCGAGCTCGCCCCCGGCGATCGCGCTGCCATCAGCGCGCTGGCGGGGCTCTACGAACGCGAGAAGCGCTGGCCGGCCCTGGCCGAGATTCTCGGCCGCCTCGCCGAGGTCTCGGGCGGCGAGGGGACCCCCGAGGGCTGCGCCCTGCTTGAGCGTCGGGGCCTGGTTCTGCTGGAAAAGCTCGGCGCCGGGCAGGCCGCGCTCGAAACCCTGCGCCGGGTGCACAAGGCGCAACCGGAGAATCCGCGCGTGCTGCGTGCCTTGCGCGAGGCCTATACCCATACCGGCGACATCGACGCGATGGAGTCGCTCTACGCCGTGCGCGGGGCCTGGGACGATCTGTGCGACGTGCTCTCGGGGCTGGCCGAGCGTACGGCGGACATGCATCTGCGCACGCGTGCCTTCGAGCGCGTGGCCGAGATCGCCCGCGACCGGCTGGGACAGACCGAACGCGTGATCAAGGCGTACGAAGGGATTCTGGCCACCGACCCCGGCAATGGCCGGGTGGCTCGGGCCGCGGCCGACCTCTACGAGAAGGTCGAGCGCTGGGGGCGTCTCGTTGCCACCTACGAGATCTTGCTCGCTCCGGAATCCGCGCCCGCCCTGTCGCCAGCGGAGAGCCTGGCCATCCTCGAGCGCGCGCGCTCGGTGTGCGAGAGCAAGCTTGGGTCCAAGAGCCTCGCCTTCAAGTGGTGCGGTCGGGCCTTCCGGCTCGTGCCCGGGGACAAGACCGTCCGCGCGGAGCTGGAGCGGCTGGGAGGCGAAGCCGAGGAATGGGAGAGCCTGCTCGACCTATTCGTCGAGCGGCTCGCGACCACCGGCGAGGGTGCGCCAGAGCCCGACGAGCGCCTCTATCTCCTGCGGCGCGCGCTGTCCGTCGTGGTCAACCATGCCGACCGACCCGCCGATCTGCAGCGCTTCGCCGAGGCCATCTTGGCGGAGGTGCCCGGCGACGCGGAGGCCGAGCGCGCCTTGATCAAGCTCTTCACCGAGAAGGAGCGCTGGGCCGAGCTGGTGGCTCTGCAGCAGACGCGCCAGCGTCGTATCACCGACCCGAGCCTGCGGGCCGAGGCCCTCTTGCGCATCGCCCGGCTTGAGGAAGAGAGACTCGGCGATCGCAAGGCGGCGGTGTGCAGTCTGGAAGAGGCGGTGCAAAGCGAGCCCGAGAACCTGCGCGCCCTGCGCGAGCTTGCCCGCCTGCTGGAGGCCGAATCGGACTTCCACAGCCTGGTGGCCGTGCTTGCGCAACTGGCCGGCCGGGGCGACGAGAACGAGCGCGCCCAGGCGTTGCTCCGCCTGGGCAAGGCGTACGAGAGCGAGCTTGCAGACCACGTGCAGGCCACCCGGGTCTACCTGCAGGTGCTGGAGCTCGACAACATCGCGAGCAGCGCGGTGGAGGGGCTCGAGCGCATGTTCGCGGGCAAGGTCCTGCGCGAGGCGGACATCCCCTCCGTCGCCGCACGCCTGGCCTTCTACTACGAGCTGACCGAGAACTACGCGAAGTGGGCGAGCACCCTCGAATCCCTGGTCGACTTCGCCAAGGACGCGGCCGAGCGGCGGCCCCACCTCGAGATGCTGGCCGATCTCTATGCCGGTCCTTTGGGCGACAGCGCCAAGGCCTACTCCGCGGTGCGGCGTATCTTCGAAATCGATCCGGAAGACCAAGCGGTTCGCGAGCGCCTGGTGCAACTGGCCGAGCTGGTGGGCAAGCTGCCCGAGGTGGCCGAGAGCGCGCACCAGATCCTGGCCACCTCGGTTCCGCCGCTTTTGCGCCAAGAGCTGCTCCTGCTCGTGGCCGACGTGGAAGAAAGGCAGCCCGAACGGCTAAGCCAGGCCGAGGCCGCCTTGCGCGAGGTGCTGGAACTCGATCCCCTCCACGTGGGTGCCTATCGATCCTTGTGTCGCATGTGCAAGGACGGCGAGCGCTGGGGCGCCTTGCGCGACCTCATCGCCGGGCGCGAAGGCCACCTGCCCGACACCCGCCAGCGCATCGAGCTGCTCTGGCAGATCATCGAGATCGACGATGGCCTGCTTTACGAACGGGCCCATGCGACCGCGACCTTGCGCCGGATCATCGAACTCGATCCGGCCGACATCAAAGCCTATCGCATTCTCGAGCGCCACTATGCCAAGGACGAGAAGTGGACCGAGCTCGACGAGCTCCTCCAGGCGGAGCTGTCCCTGGTGGCGCGTTCCGAGATCGCCGATCTCAAGCTGCGCAGGGCCGAGCTGGCGCTGCTTCACTTCGACGATGCTCCCGGGGCGCTGGACTTCGCCACCGAGGCGCTCGATCTCGCGCCCACGCATGCCCAAGCCGTTCCCCTCCTCGAACGCGCCCTCGCGGTCGCGTCGGTGCGCCACCGCGCCGCCGCCATGCTCGACTCCCTCTACGCAGCGACCAGCAAATGGTCGCGCCTGACGGAGATTCTCGATGTCGAGCGCGAGGCGGCCACGGAGGCCGAGGCCATCGCCTTGCTGGCGCGCAAGGCGGAGTTGCAGGAGAAGAAGCTCGATGCGCCGGCCCAGGCCTTCGCCACCTGGCGTTCCGTGCTCGAGCTGGACGCGCATCACGCGCGCGCCCTGGCAGAGGCGGAGAGACTGGGCGGTTTGCTCAACCAACACCGAGAGCTCATCGCCCTGTATCAAGCCCTGGCCGACAAGCGCGATCCCTCGGACGTGGCGGGGATCGCCGATTTGCTGTCGCGCGCGGCGCGCCTGTACCTGGTGCGGGTGCCGGACCGCACGGCAGCGGTCGAGGCCTGGCGGCGGGTGCTCGACCTCGACCCGACCAACGTCACGACCGGGATGCCCGCAGCCGAGGCCCTGGAAGACCTCTACACCGAGGCGGGCGATATGGCCGGCCTGGTGGATGTGTTGCGGGCCAAGTCCGACTGGGCCGGCGACCTCAAGGAGCGCGGCCGTCTCCTCTTGCGGGTGGCCGATCTGCAGGAGAACCTGCTCGGCCAGACCGACGCCGCGGTGGAGACCTACCGCGGGCTTCTCGACGGAGAGGCGGGAGCGGCGCAGAGGGCGTTCGAGAACCTCGACCGCATGTTCGTGAACGCCGGGAAGGCCGAGGAGCGGGTCCGCCTGCTCAAGCGGCGGCTCGAACGGGTGGAGGGCGTCGAGCGACGCGACATGCGCTTCCTCCTCGCCACCATCGCCGAGAAGGAACTTGGCGATCTGGACGAGGCGGTAGCGGCCATTCGCCCCATTCTCGACGATTCCCCCGAGGACCGCGAGGCCCTCAGCGCCCTGATGCGTCTGTACCAGACGCAGGGCGCGCACGTCGAGCACCTCGAGATCCTCGAACGTCTCCTGCTCCTCGCCGGCAGCGACGCAGAGCGGGTGGAACGGTTGCGCCAAATCGCGGCGTTGCTTCAGGGCCCCTTGGAACGTCCGGCCGAGTCGCTCGACCGCATCAAGGAGATTCTGCGCCTTGCGCCCAAGGACGCGGCCTCGGTGGCCGACCTCGAGCGCATGCTGGCGGGAGACGATATGAGCCTGCGCTTTGCCGCGGCGGAAACCCTGGAGCCTATCTACGTCGAGGCGCGCGACTACACGCGCCTGGCCGGGATCTTGCGCATCCTCATCGACCTGTCCGAGGACGGCCACAGCCGCGCCCTTTTCCGGGCGCGCTTGGCCGGCATCGAGGAAGACAAACTGGGAGACAAGAAGGCGGCCTTCCAGACCTGGTCCGAAGTCATTCGCGACGCCACCGGCGATCCCGAGCTCGACCGCCTGCTCGACTCATACGAGCGCCTGGCCAAGGCGCTCGGCTCCGAGAGCATGGTGAGCATCATCGAGCTGTATCGTGCCGTGGAGCCGGACATCCTGGCCGACACGACGCGCATGCGGGTGCAGCGGACCATCGCCGAGCACGCTGTCAAGCTCGGCGACTTGGCCATCGCCACCGACTACTTGAATCGCATCATCGAGCGTCGGCCGGACGACGACAGCGCCCTCGGCGCGCTGGAAGCCATCTACGAGCAGCGCGGGGAGGACGAGCAGCTCTACGACGTTCTCTTGCGGCGGGCCGATCTGGCCCAGAATGCGAAGAGCGAGCTCGTCTTGCACCGTCGGGCCGCCTACCTGGCCACCAAGCTCGGCCGCCACGAGGATGCCATCGCGGCCTGGGAACGGGTGCTGTCCATGAGCAGCGGCAACGCGGAGGCGGTGTCGGCCCTGGATGGCCTGTACGCCGAGCTCGGCCGCTGGGACGATCTCACCGCCTTGCTCGAACGCCGGCTCGAGCTCGGGGTCTCCGCGGGCGAGGCCGTGGATCTGCGTTTCCGGCTGGCCGAGATCCAGCGCGTGCAGCTCGCCAACCGCACGCGCGCCCTCGAATACCTGGGAACCGTGTTGACAGGTGATCCCGACCATGCCGAGGCCATTCGGATCCTCGAGGAAATGCTCGTCGATCCGGAGGTGTGCGTCGAGGCCGCCAATCTGCTCGAACCGGTCTACATCCGGCGCCATGACTGGAAGGACCTGGTCGCCATCGACAGCATGCGCCTCAAGTTCAGCGAGGATCCCGAGCTGCGCCTGATGTGGACGCAGCGAATTGCGCAGGTCTACGAGGAGCAGATCGAGGATCTCAACCAGGCCTTCGATTGGTACGGTCGCGTGTTCCAGGAGAAGCCGACCGACTTGGCGGCGCAGGAGCAGCTTCTGCGCCTGGCGCCCAAGCAGAATCGCTGGCGCGATCTCGGGCGCCTGCTCGACGACTATCTCGACAACGAGCCGTCGAACTCGGACGAGGTCCTGGCGCTGCTCAAGATCGCCATCCGGGTCTACGACCAGGAGCTGGGCGATCACGATTCGGCCCGGCGCCACTACCGGCGTTTCCTGGAAGCGCAGCCCGGTGATCGCGCGGCCGGCCGGCTCTATGAAGAAGCCCTGGAACGTTGGCACGCCTGGCGCGAGCTGCGCGATTTGTGTGACGAGCAGGCACGCATCGTCGAGTCGAGCAGCGAGAGAGTGGCGCTTTGGCGCCGCAGCGCCGAACTCAGCGACGAGAAGCTGGCCGAGCCGGGCGCGGCCATCGATGACCTGCGCGCGATTCTCGAGGCCGACCCCAACGACAGGCGCGCGGCTCAGGATCTGGACGGACTGCTCATGCGCGAGGGGCGGTGTGAGGAGCTGCGCGACCATCTGCAATGGATGCTGGACCGTGCGGAGGACACCCACGCCAAGGACACCATCACCCTCGAGCTGGCCAAGGTCGAGTCCGAGCAGCTTGAAAACCGCAGGGGCGCGGTGGATCTCTACGGCGACTTGCTGGCGCGTACCCCGACCAACGCCGATGCCATCGCCGCCCTGGAAGCCCTCCTCGATGACCGCGAGTTGCGCGCGCGCGTGGCCGAGATCCTGGAACCGGCCTATCGCACCGGTCGAGACTTGCGCAAGCTGGCCGACCTGCTCGAGATCCGCATCGAATCGCTCGACGAGCCCGGTCGGCGCATCGCCGCATTGCGTGAGATGGCGACCATCGAGCTTCACCTCGGCGATGCCCACAAGGCCCTGGAGGCGCGCGGCCGCGCCTGGCTCGAGGACGTGAGCAATGCCGAGACCCTGGTCGAGCTCGAATCGCAGGCCGCGGGGCTCCTCGCCTTCGAGCGCCTCGTCGGCTTTCTCGACAAAGGGGCCGATCTCACCCTGGATCCGGACCTGCGCAGCGACCTGTGTGCCTTCAAGGCCAACATTCTCGATGCGCGCCTCGGCGCGCCCGAGCGGGCCGTCGAGGCCTGGCGCGAGGCCCTGGCCGCGCGGCCCGACTACCAAGACGCCTTCGTCGCGCTCGAACGGCTCTACAGCGACGCGAACCGCACGGCGGAGCTGTGCGAAACCCTGGAAAAGCACAGCGAGGTCGTGGTCGAGGCCCCCCAGCGCGAGAAGCTGACCCGGCGCCTGGCCGATCTCTACGAGACCGGCCTCGGGGATCTGGCCAAGGCCACCGCCGCTTGGCGCTCGCTCCTCGACCTCGATCAGGAGGACCAGGAGGCGCTTGAGGCGCTCTCGCGCCTCTATGTGGCCACCGCGGATTGGCCGAGCCTGGCGGACATCCTGGTGCAGAAGATCGCGTCGTGCAAAGACCCCCTGCGCACAAGCGGGCTGCGTTTCCAGTTGGCCGAAATCTACGACGAGAAGCTCGGCCAGTCCTCCGATGCCGCCGAGCAGCTCCGACGCATTCTCGAGGTCACGCCCGACGATGCCGACGCGCTCGAGCTGCTGGCCTCGATCCTGCTGCGCGAGAAGCAGTGGGGCGAGTTGGTCGAGATCCTCGACCGGCGAGCGCGCATCGCACCCTCGCCCGAGAAACGCGACGCGCTCCTCTTCCAGGCCGCGCGTATCGCCGAGCAAGAGCTGCTCGACGTGCCCGACGCCATTGCCCGCTATCGCAACATCCTCGAGGGCACGCCTGCCCACGCGCAGGCGCGCGACGCGCTTCTTGCCTTGTGTCGGGGCGAGGATCACCGTTTGCTCGCCGTCCAGGCGATCGAGCCGCGTCTGCGCTCGGGGCAGGAATGGAAGCCCTTGCGCGAGATCCTCGAGCTGCGCCTCACGGTGGTCGATGCGGCGAGCGAGCGGCTGGGGATTCTGGCCGACATCGCGCAGGTGGAAGAAGTGGCCTTGGCGGATCCGGCCGCGGCCTTCGCCACCTGGGCACGTGCCCTGGCCGAAGACGCAAGCTCGGGGGACGCGCGCGCGGCCCTCGAGCGCCTGGCCGCAAGCACCGGCAACTACGCCGGGCTGGCCGAGATCTACGAAGAACGCCTGAAGGCGGCCTATGAGAGCGAACTCCAGCGCTGGCTGGGCAGCCGACTCGCCGAGCTCTACGAAGGCGTTCTCGGCCGACCCGAGCGAGCGGTGGAACTGTGGCGCGACATCGAGACTTTGCCGGGTTCGGAGGGCCTGGCGCTGGCCCGCCAGGAGAACCTCCTGCGCGCCCTCGGGCGCAACCAGGATCTGGCGGACGTTCTCGCGCGCCAGGCGGAGCTGGCGGTGGATCGGGCTCAGCAAGCCGATTTCTGGGCCACCTTGGGTGAGCTGCGCCTGGGGCCGCTCGCGGATACCGAGGGCGCCATCGCGGCGTTCCGGTTCGCGCTCGACGCGGTGCCGGGGCACGAGCGCGCCCAGAAGGCCTTGCGTGGGCTCGCCCTCGGGTCCGAGCCGCCCGTCGATGCCCTCGACATCCTCGAGCCGCTGGCCGAGGAGCGCGGCGATTTCGCCGAGCTTCTGGCGCTGCTCGAGGCGCGTCTTCGTGTCGTCGACGATGCCGGCGACCGCAGCAGCCTGCTCGCGCGCATCGCCGACCTCAGCGAAACCCGGCTCGCGGATCTGCCGCGGGCCATCGACGCGTGGGGGCGCGCCCTGGTGGAGGCGCCCGGCTCGCCGGAAATCGTGGATCGCCTGGAACGGGTTGCCGACAAGGCGGGCGTTCCGGCCGAGGCGGCCAAGCGCTTGCAGGCCGTACTCGACGCGGTGGAGCCCATGCTGTTCGCCGAGACCGCATTGCGGGCGGCGCAGCTCTATCTGCGGGCGGGTGGGCAGAAGAGCGAAGCGACAGCCCTTGATCTCTACCTGCGCGTGAGCGAGGCCGAGCCCGAGAATGCGGCTGCCCTGGAGGCCTTGGATGCGCTCTATCGCCGGCGCGGCGACGGCGAACACCTGGCCGAGGTTCTCGAGCGCCGAGGCGAGCTGGAGCTGGATCCGGCGCGCCGGCTTGCCTTCTTTGGTGAAGCCGCGGGTCTGCTCGAATCCGCCGGGAACCTCGAAGGAGCGGTGACGGCCTGGCGCAAAGGTCGCGAGAGCGACGAGACCAACCCCAAGGCTATCGACGAGCTGGCCCGGCTCTACGAGCTTCTGAACCAGCGCGAGAACCAGGTCGATATCCTGCGCGAAAAGGCGCGTCTGCTCGACGAGAGTCACGAGCGCAGCGCAGTTCTCATGCAGATCGCGTCGATCAAGG
>Ga0172365_10000681_pt1 | contig 23559 bp, 20 predicted proteins | sample LakKivSesite48cm_FD_114535 | JGI IMG/M metagenome (GOLD analysis project Ga0172365, IMG submission 114535) | Sediment microbial communities from Lake Kivu, Rwanda - Sediment site 48cm | ecosystem: Environmental > Aquatic > Freshwater > Lake > Sediment | place: Rwanda: Western Province, Lake... | reverse complement strand
ATGCTTGTAATTTTTGATTTGGGAAATCGTGATTTATACTCCAAGATCGTGCTCCGTTAGTATCTTGAACTCCCATTTTCTATCATTACAATATTCTTTTGCTGCTTCCCATTTTGCCATATTTTTAGCATATTCATAAACCTCAGAAAGGTATTTTTTAGTTTTTGCTTTCTGCGGTTTTGGTCCAGCAACTTGCCTTGCAGGTTTTATTTCAATCAAACTTTCCAATATTTTTCCAGAAGTATTCTTATATTTGATATAAAAATCTGGGAAGTATTTGTGTAAGCGGTTGTCAACTGGCGACTTATAAGGTATCCAAAGTTCTTCCGATGCCCATTTTAAAATGTTTTCATTTATATCACAATACCGCATAAATTTTAGTTCCCATAAAGATCTATAAATGATGTTTGTGGGATCACCCTTGTATTTTTTTGGATTGGAAGGTCGAAACTTTCCCTTATAACTCATACATAGTATATAAACGTCTTCTATTTAGATGAGTAGGGAAAGTAATTCACAGGCATTGACCAATAGGCTTTATCTACCAACATATGAGCTTTATAGTGGTGCTGGAATAGATAAAACTGGTTCTGGTATTGTGCCTGCATTCAATAATCTTTATGATGTGTGGATAGACTTTAATAGTACAGTACCACAAGGTCCATCAGGCAGTAATAGTCTGATTGGATTTATCAACCAGCATGGATTTTATGAGGCAAATTCAAGAGAAAATCCAGGTAATTTTTTAGCACTATTTTGTTCTGAGGCAGTTCTTCCAGGATCACAAATTCAAACCTCGCAAGTTGATGGTTTGAGGCAAGGTGTATCATCAAGTTATGCCATCTATAGAAGATATCCAGACATTACATTGACGTATTATTCTCAAAAAGACTATTACACTAATGAAGTATTCAATGCTTGGATGGAATACATTTCACCAACATACTTATCAACTGGTGGACATGGTACAAGCACAGATCAAAGAAAAAAAGATGTTGGATCTTACAGAAAATTAAAATATCCATTAAGTTACAAATGCGATATACAAATCATGGCATTTAGTGGAGATATTCTTCCAGAACGATCTAAAATGAAACCTTATAATAACATAAGAACATCTGCTAGATTATCAAGCAGCATTACTTATCACCTAATGGATGCTTTTCCAGTTAATATTGTTGCTGCCCCATTAGCATATGGAGATGCAGAACTAATTAAAACTGCAGTTACATTTAAATATGATTATTATTATACTGATAGAACGTCTAGACGCTATAATGATGATATTCTATTAAGATCTGATCTTGGAAAGAACATTAGAAATCCATTCTAAATAAAGACAATGATGTGAAATTTTATGCCATTACCTAAAGTTGTTACTCCTTCATTTGAACTAGATCTTATTTCGACTGGTAAAACAATCAAATATCGTCCATTTCTTGTAAAGGAAGAGAAAGTTCTTCTGATTGCACTTGAAAGTGACAGTGAAAAAAATATTTTGAATACTATAAAAGATGTTTTAAAATCTTGTGTTCTTACTCGGGGTATTAAAGTAGAAGATCTTCCTAGTTTTGAACTTGAATATCTTTTCTTGAATATTCGCAGCAAGTCTGTTGGTGAAAGTGTAGAACTTCTAGTTACTTGTACTGACGATGGAGAAACTCAAGTTCCATTAGTGGTTAAAATCAATGAAGTAAAACTTACTGTTCCTGACGGGCATACTGATATTGTTGAACTTGGTGATGGTCTTTGCATTAAGATGAAATATCCATCGATGCAACAGTTTGTTGAAAATAATTTCTCAGTTTCTAAGGCAGGAACAAATAAAGATAGGATTGAAAAAGCCTTCAAATCAGTTATTACATGCATTGAACAAGTATATAACGATGAGGAAGCATGGTCTTCGACAGATTATACTGAAAAAGAGTGGATCGATTTCCTTGAGCAATTAGATAGTTCTCAGTTTCAACAAATTGAAAAATTCTTTGAAACGATGCCAAAGTTATCATATTCAACAAAGGTAAAAAATCCAAATACTGGTGTTGACACCAATGTTCTAATTGAGGGATTATCAAATTTTTTCGCATAATGCTATATCATACGGATATGACTTCATATTATGAGATCAATTTTGCTTTGATGCATCATCATAAGTGGAGTTTATCTGAAATTGAAAATTTAATCCCGTGGGAAAGAGAAATCTACGTACAATATCTTGAGAATTATTTGGAGAAAAAGAAATTAGAGGCACAACAATCAGCCAATGCTTCCTACTAGTCCAGCGTTTCAATATATCCTACCACGTTCGACAACTGTTAAGATAAAACCTCAGTCGTCGCTAATTCCTGGTGCTCCAGATCCATTAGCATCATTTGCTCAAAAGGAAGGCATCAAACTTCCTGTGCAGCAAAGAATGAGTAGAGCATATGATAAATTGCTTATGGAAGCAGAAGAGAAAGCAGGTTCTCTTTCTCCAAAATCTATAAGAACTTTAGGTAGACTTGTATTAGAATTTGAGCAAGTAAATGCCAATCTTTCAAATATTCAAGCACAAATTCGTCAAGATATTAGGGATAAGAAAAAATATTTTGATGAGGAGAAAAAGTTATATAAAAAGGAAGAAGAAAGTTTAAAAAACTTACAAGGATCTTTTTTTGGTTTAAGATCTAAATTTGCAACACTATCAGCTGTTCTTGCTGGAAAGGCGTTGATGGAAGGCAGATTTGGTGATGCTGCTACTAATGCAGGGTTTGCAGTTACTGCAATGCTTCCAGAAATCATTAATATTACCTCTGGGATTGTTCTTACAAGAGTAGCACTTGGCGGTATGGGTCGTGTTGCGGGGGGAACAGTTGCTCGCGCTGCAGAGGGAACAGTTGCTCGCGCTGGCGGGGTTAGAATGCCTGGTATGGGTAGATTGGGAATGTTAGGACTTGCTGCTGCAGTGCCTTTAACAATGGGTGCTGCTGATGTAAGAAGGCAAGAACTTGTAAAAAGACAGACTAGATCCGCAGAAATTAGTCCAGATGATATAGATAGATTTCAGGCAACTGTAACTCGATTTGATGCAATCTTATCACAAAAAGGTGGTGTTGGAAAAGCAGTAGAGCAACCAAAAGTTGCAGTTGAAGATTTGATGGATGAAAAACCAAAGAACTATCCTGGTGGTGGTGGAACTCAATCAGGAAATGTAAATGCTGCTGACGTTATTGCTGATACTCCACAAGAAAAAGCATTCATTGCATCAGTTAGAGAAGTTGAAGGGACAGCAGGAAAACAAGGATATAATACATTTTTTGGGGGATCTCAGTATGGTGGAGATTTATCAAAACTAACAGCAAATCAAGTTGCAGAACTGCAGAAGAAATTTTTACGAGAAGGTAGAGGAAATTATTCTGGGGGAAGATCTGCAGCAGTTGGTGCTGGGCAATTCATGGAACCAGAGAATGTTGTTAGTGCAATGGGATTAGATCCTAGCAAGGAAAAGTTTACTCCAGAATTGCAAAATAAAATGATTTTATTTCTTGCAAAAAGTAAAAGAAGGGTAGATGTATCAAAACCACTGACAATTAATGATCTTCGTATTTTAAATGAAGAATGGGCGGGATTTGGACCTCGTTACAGACAAACAAAAAGAACATTACAACAAAGTTTAGATATCTATAATCAAAATCTTAGAGAAGCACAACAGGTAGAAATTAAACCAGCACCAAAGAAGAAAAAATCAGTATCCGAAGATGCAAGATCTCAGAGTATGCAATCAACTACATCTGGAGCGTCTGATATTTCATTGATTACAATTCCTGGACAGCAAAAAGTTGCTAAACCACAAGGACCTAAATCTGCTCCAGCATCAAGTGAAGTTGCATTCAATACTACCTTTGAAAGTGTTGACAGATTTACTTCTAACCTAATTCTAGGAGTATATGGGGCATGAATTTAGAAAGATTACTAGATGCAGCAGTATCTAATAGAAAAGGAAGCATTAATCTTGAAAAATTGTTTGCGAGATCGGTTTCTACAACAAATGAAATTGAATCCCAAAAACTACGCGCTAAGACACAACTTTTAGAATATAAACAAAAAACTTATAATTTAATTGCAGATTCTCAGTCCGAGAAGGAAAATAAAGGTGATCCATTAAATAAAGTTCTTGGTTCACTTGGACTGGCAGGGTTAGCACGAGGATTGAAAGGTGCTAAAGCACCAGTAGGTGTAGCGCCTAAACCTAGGTTAGGTGGACCTAGAATAGGACGTGGCGTTGCAGGATTTAATGTACTTCTAGGCGGTATTGATTTTATGCAGAGACGATCTGCAGGGCAGTCTAATTTACAAGCAGGTATTGGAGCTGGTGCTGGTGTCGCTGGTGGTGTCGCTGGTGCTACTTTAGGAGCAAAGATTGGTGCAGGATTAGGTACATTGATTGCTCCTGGCGTAGGAACAATTATTGGAGGCGGAATAGGATCTCTTATAGGTGGTGGTATTGGTGCAATGGCAGCAGGAAATATTGCTGACAAAGCAACTGGTGTTGATGCGGGAGAAGCAGAAGTAGAAAGAAGAGTGCAAGAAGAAGAAAAGAAAACTAGTTTACTAATCACCAAAACACCGTTCTCTGGTGCATTAGATACATTTGATGCTGCTTTAGATAAGTTAGCATCTTTTCCTGGTGGTATTTGTGCATGTGCGGGCAAAGAACCACCAGCAGAAATGTTTAGTATACAAAGAACAAAGGATCAAATACAGGAAACATTTGAAAGGGGATATAGTAAAGGATTTGGTGAAGGTAGAGTACAAGGTGGTGTTGCTGGATTTGTTGCTGGTGTTGCCATTGTTGGTGGTGTCTTATTTTTAACAAGAGGCAAAGGTGGTCCATTAGTTCAAAGAATTGGACAGGTTGCAGATCTGATACCAAAAACACCAAAAGCACCAGAAATTCCAAGAACAGATCCTAGTAAGGTTCGTGTTCTTCCTAAAGAAGAACTTCCTACACCTACACCAACATCAAAACCAACATCTGAAAGGATCATGCAATCGATTTTTGGGGAAAAATCTACACCCAAAAATGCTTCAAGGGTTCCTAGAGATCCTAAGACAGGAAAATCACAAGAGTTGATTGAAGAAGTTATTGATACTCCAAAAAGAAAGATTATTATTAGAAGATCTGCATCTAAAGTAGAAAAAGAAACACCAGAAGAATTCTTTCAAAAGCAAGAATTAAAAGGAATAAAGAAGCAAGTCAAACAACGGAAAAAAATTAGAAGTACATTAGAACCAGAACCAACTCCTATCGGTCCTCAAAGTAGTCTGAGTGGAGGAAATATTGTTGCATTGGCAGAACCAAATACCACAATTGTTCCTGTTCCTGTAGGTGGTGGAGCACAAGTCATCGGTGGTAGCGGAGCATCACCATATCAGGCTGCTGCTAAATATGCTCAGATGATGTCACAGATAACCGCATAATGTCCAATTTCTTAAAAGGACATAAAGTAACAGAACTTCTAATTGCTTCCCCAAAAGGTGATAGGTTTGAGGATGTTCGTTTACAGTCTGGTCTCATCAGTTATTATGAAGATGTCACAGATAGTTCAATTCACTTTGAGATTGATATTCTAGACACCAGTGGTAAGTTAGCAAAACTTCCTGTAAGAAGTGGTGCTTTTGTATATCTTACAATCACACACCCTTCAGGAATAATCAAATTTGATCAAAATAATCCGTTAGTTATCAGCAATATTAAGACAGGAACTGCAACAGCAAAACGAGAAGTTTATACTTTAATCTTGGAAACACAAGGATCATTCAGTAATCATACAACTCGATTGTATCGAAAATATACAGGTAAACTTGATACAATTATAAGAAAGATCTTAGAAAAAGATCTTCGTATCAATCTATCAAGAATAAGAAGACTGGAAGAGACTTCAAACACTTATAGTTTCATGGGGAACTATAAGAAACCTTTATTCACTTGCACTTGGTTATGTCCAAAATCTATTCCTTTAGTTAATAATGGAAAAAATTCTGGAACAGCTGGATATTTTTTCTACGAAGCGTTAGATGGATATTACTTCAGGAGCGTTGATAATATTTTTAATGAAGCAAAGAAGAATAAAAATAGAATTTTAAAATACAGTTATCACGAAACTGTTGACGCACTAAGTCCAAATAATAATTACAAACTTGTTTCGCCTCCAGTTTGGAAAGAAAGTCATGATATCCTAGAAAAACTAAGACTAGGAATGTACAGATCTTCTAATTGGTTTTATAATATCATTACAAGATCGCCAGACTTTCAAGATTATTACTTTAATCAAAGCATAAACAGACAACTAACGTTATCAAACGAAGTTGAGAACATTCCCAATGAAATTGATACTTATCCATCAAGAATTATTATGGGAGTAATTGACACAGGAACGTTATCTACAAAGGGGGAATTAAATACACCACAATATCAACCTCTATTCCAATCGCAAGGAATTGCAAGATACGCATCACTGTTCTCTCAAACATTGTCGATAACGGTGCCAATGAATTTTAATTTAAGAGTTGGAGAAGTAATCTTCTGCAACTTTTCTAAGATAAATAAGCAAGAATCAGATTTTGGTTCTGATCCTAGTTCGGGATACTATATGATTAAGTCATTGGCACATAAATTTTCTTCAAGGGGCGATTTTACTGGATTAACATTAGTAAGAGATTCCTACGCACAACTAACATGAGAACTATTGAAGACCATATCGAAAAGTATACCACAGATCTTTATGATCCTGGTATTTCTTCACAACGTCGTCGTTTTTTAGAACACGAACTAGAAGACTTAAAAATTTATCAGGCAAATCATCCTGAAGATCATCATGATCCAACGCCATTTGAAATCTATTGTGATAAAAATCCTAATGCACTTGAGTGTAGAATTTACGAAAACTGATGTTGGAGCAACGCCTATCTAAGATCAACTTTATCGGAGAAGATGGATTTCATTGGTTCATCGGACAGGTAACTGCTGATCCAAATTGGCGAGAATTCAGCACTAAGTATGGATATCGAGCAAAAGTCAGGATCTTAGGTCGTCATCCAGCATCAAATGAAGTTCCTGATAGTGAATTGCCTTGGGCACATTTTCTAGTACCACCAAATCTTGGTTCTGGTAAAAACTTTGGTGGTACTAGTTTTGCTTTACAGGGTGGGGAAACTGTTCTAGGATTTTTCTTAGATGGTGATGATATGCAGCAACCCATTATCATGGGAGCACTATTTAGTGGGCAAGCTGAAAAAAATCTTGTTGCATGGCAAACAGCAGTACAGAAGGGAACAACTGGGTTTGCACCAATTGACTTTAATAAACAATTAAAGTTTTCTACTGCAGTAAGACCTGCCGATGGATCAGCACCAGCAGGAAATGGAACACCAGGTAGCGGTAAAACTGCTGATGGAAGGGAAAGTATTCAAGGAAAACAAAATAATCAAGCGAAGGATAAAATTGTTGGACGTGCTAAAAAATGTAAAGGTGGAAAAGGCTTCATGTGGGAAGTCGCAAGATCATTAGCAACGTTTATAAAAATAACTCAAGGATTGGTAGTATATCAGGGTGAATTTATTGATCCAGTTTTAAATAAAATCGTAAATATACCATCTTTAATCGGACAGACAGCAACTTCAATTTCTGGAGCATTTTCTCAGCTGATTAGATTAGCAAGAAAATATATGTTCCAGAAAATTTTTAATGGAGTAAAAGATCTATTAAACTTTTTGCTCCCTGATAGTTTAATGAAAGACATCGCAATTAAGAAGGCGATGGATACTATTTTCTGTTTGATCGAAAATATTATCAAAGGTTTAACAAAGTTTATTTCAGATTTCTTACAACAAATGCTTGGTAAGATTACCAATATCCCACTATGTGCAGCAGAACAATTTATTGCTGGTCTTATTTCTGAAATTAGCAATCAAATTCAAGAAGCAATTGGTCCTGCAATGGCTGCTATCCAACAAATTATAGGATCTGTAGGAAATTTTATTGGATATATGTCGCAGGCAATTAACTACACTCAAATTGGATTAAATTTCTTAAAGTGTGAAGGAGAAGTTTGTGAGCCAACACCATATAACTGGGCAGTAAATTTTGGACCTACACCACAAGAAGCAGCAGACTTTCAAAGATCAGTAAGTCTTTCTAGATATATTGGAAATTTGAGTAAAGACACTCAAAATACTCTTGAAGGATGGTTTCCTAAAGATGAGGTTGGCGATGAAATTATTGAGGGATTAGTTAATGGATGTGATCCATACACAATAACATGCGGACCTCCAGATGTTCTTATTTTTGGTGGTGGTGGGTCAGGAGCAGCAGCTAGAGCAGTTGTTAATAGTCTTGGGCAGGTTATTGGCGTCAATATGACTGATCTTGGTTTTGGATATTCTGGAAAACCTTATATTCAGTTTATGGATGCTTGCGATAATGGATATGGTGCTACAGGACAAGCAATTGTAGAGGACGGTCAGGTAACTAATATTGTTGTCGATAATCCTGGTGGGGGATATATTCCAACATCAGATACTACACCAGATAGTGAAGGTGAAGATGTTGTTGGAGATGTTGAAGATGTTCAAATTGTTAATACTGGTACGGGATACAATTCTGGTGATGTAATTGAAAGTGATGACAATAGTATTACTCTAAAACCACGATTAGATGATGCTGGTAGAATCGTTGGGGCAGATATTATCTCATCTACTATTGGACTAACTAAGATCCCAAATTTATCAATAAATAGTGCGACTGGAATTGGTGCTATCATTAGACCAGTTATAAGATATAGTAGAAGAAGTGAATTGAATGTAGACATTCCATCTGAAAAAGTTATTCGTGTTGTAAATTGTATAAGTAGATGACATCACCACCAATTATAATAAACAATCCAGAGCATGGATTTTTAGAAATAGGAGAAGAAGATGATGATAAGTGTTTACGAAAACATCATGTTCAACTTGGTGGAGGAACTGGAGCAGCACTTCACATTTATAAAGATGGTGGATGGTGTTTGTGGGGTAAGCAAAATGAAAAAGGTTGCAGCATAATTCAAGAAGGAGATGGTCCAATCAATATTACGTCTGATGGAGATATTAATATTGAAGCAAAAGGTGATATCTCTATGCGAGGAAAAAATATTATTCTTGAAACATTAGCATCTGATGGTGATATTGTTTTAAATTCTAAACACAATATACGTCTTGACGCGGATAATAATACAACAATAATAGGAACAAACATAACAACTAAAGCATCTCACAATATGTTGCACCATTCTGATGGATGGAATATTATATCTGGTAATCCAATATTTTTCGCAGAACAAAAAACAAAACTTGTTCCAACAGGTGTGTCAAGTCTTGTAAATACACTATTAGGAGAATTAATTTTCGGAGAATAATATGGCAATTGGGGGAGAATTATCTGCAGGCAAAGTCTATATTGGTCCAGAATTACCAGTTAAACTAGATCAATCTATTTTGACGTTAAACAAAGAAAATCCTTTTGCTGGAACATTGTCTTGTGTTGGACCAGCATTCTTTGGTGCTCCTACAAATATAGGATTTTCTCGTGCAGTTGTAAGTATTGGACCAGCAATTCCACCATTTAGTCCAGGAATTCCTACTCTAGGATTAGAAGTTACGGCAGGAACTCAGCACATAGGTTATATGAATAACTTTGCGTTGAGTAACTTTTTTGGTACTTCCAATAATACTGGATTATGGAATGCAGTTGGACTAAAAAATATGATGGGATTGTTCAATCGCACTGGTGCAGCCGTTGAAGTTGGAGGCAAAACTGCTGCGGAACCAAATAATCAGACGGCAGCAATAGATCAAAATCTATCATCACCAGATGGTGATCTTTATGGATATTGGAAACATAATGGAACACCACTTGCATTTTTACATACCCATTCTGATGCTAGATTGAAAACTGATATTAAACCAATTAAAAGTGCTCTTTCTAAAATTTTAGAACTTCAAGGAGTAACTTTTGAGTGGACACATTGGGAACAAAAACGTAATCATCCAGGAGTAAATGTTGGGTTTATTGCTCAAGAAGTTGAAAAGATTGTTCCAGAAGTTATTATCAACACTACCATTGACAATAATGATGGCAATAGAATTGGTATCAAGGGTGTTAAATATGAAAACCTTGTAGCACTTTTAGTTGAGGGTATGAAGGAGCAGCAAAAGCAAATTGAAGATTTGAAAAAAAGACTTGACGAACTTGAAAAGACATGATATAATTTTTGAAGATGAGTTGATTTTATGTATTTGACATCTGGAAGAGTTACCGTAGATGGAATTATCGAACTTCCTGAACAATGGAGGGGAGATATTAGGCAAGAAACAATTTCAGTACAATTGACACCTAGTAGATTTTATCAAGAATTGTTTGTTGATCGAATAGAATGGGGAACAAGAGTTGTAGTTAGAAACGCTAGTGGTGGTGCTATTGATGCCTATTATTCAGTTCAAGCACAACCCCTTGACAGATCTTAATCTTCGTGCTATGATGGAATTTGATACACATAAATTATGGATCTTCATTTGACTGACGAATACATTGATTGTGTCAAAATAAATATTAGTAATAGGACGTTTTATCTTCACGGAACTGACGGGTCTTATGAAGAAGTGCATTGCGAAACGCCAGATCAATTCTTGGGTGTGCTAGAATTTACTAAGTCACATTCAAAAGGAGTACGTATCGAGTATGTCGCAGATTAGATGCCCCATGTGCGGACATCTATGCAATGGTAAAATTAATTTTGGGTCACACATCAAAAGATGCCAAGAAGCAGATACCAAATTTAAATTTAATCCAAAGAAAAATTCTAAGAAAAAACCTAAGCAATAACTTGTGGGACCGTTGCTTATTGGTTAAAGCCGTCGCCTTATAAGCGGCAGAACCGAGTTCAATTCTCGGCGGTCCTACTGGGGAGATTAGCTCAGCGGTTAGAGCAATCGGTTGATAACCGATAGGTCGGTGGTTCAAATCCACCATTTCCCACCTTGGGAGCGTGGTGAAATTGGTAAACACAGCAGACTTAAAATCTGCCGAACGTAAAGTTCTTGTCGGTTCAATTCCGACCGTTCCTATATAATCGTTCCTATATAATACAGTAAAATTTTGTTATATGAATTCAAACTCTTTTTATCGAATTTATACAAAAACTTTTTTGGGCAATTTATATTATCTATCCGATAACAATATGTCTAGTCCTGGAGTTGGTGCTGAAGGGCAAACAAATATAGATTCGTTTGATTCCGAATCTACAGATTTTGCTTTTATTTCAAATTGTACACCTGAAGAGGTTTATCATTTTTCTAGTAAATCGGAAGCAGAAAAAGTAATAAAAAATTTACCCTTTCCATATAATGAAAGATGTAAGTTAATGGAAATTTCTGATCTAAAACATCCTCTTTATAAAAGAATTTTTTATAAGATTGGAAAAATTTGTCTTCCTTTTGAGGTATCTTGGTGTAATGAAGATGGTATTTTTACAAGCGAAATCCCATTTGGAGAAAAAACTTCATTTGTAGATAAATCTGAAGCTGAAGAATTTCTTTCTAAAATTGAAAATGCCCCGATTGGAGCATCTGTATTTGAATTTTATGACTTTGGTCCCCCAAATTATTATTTCTGGTATAAATCAAATTCTGGCGCAATTTACACGCCTGAAGGAGAAGTTTGTTCGTTAAGAACAGACGTTGATATCAAAAAATGTGCTTTTGGAGATTTAGGAATTCCAGTATACGTTTACTATTGTTTCCTAAAAAAAACTCCAAGCGGTAGTATTACATGGATGGATACAGATAATACCTTTAATGAGGGTACTAGTGATAAAACACTATATCTTTATACATTAGATGATGCGAAAAAATATGTAGAAGTTAATTCCCTTGCTTCTGACGTAGAAATAGTAGAAATTTATTCAAGTGGAAGTCCAGATTGGGAATGGAATTATAAAGTTCTAAGTTCTGGTAAAGTTTATACTTCTAGTTCTAAACAGATTGTATAACAATCATTCTTCAAAATATTGCTGATTAATTGGATTTTCAAGAACACTAATTATAGTGTTCTTTTTTTGTATCTCAGAATTTATTTGATCCTGTAAATTTGTATATCCATATCTTTGAAGTTGCAAAACAGATCTAGCTTCTTTTATAAAATTGAGTTGAATAATAATACCATCTCTTTCAGATCTTAACGTACTCAATCCACTTAGAATTGTTGTGATTGAATTTGCATATTCAGCACAAATTCCTATTGCATCAAATTCTATGTAAGTCCCAAGACTTACAGTTGTTATTCCTGTATATGTTCCGACACCGATATTGGAAGAAGATAAAACTTGATTACTTTCAACAAAAGGATTATTACCAGAAAATGCCCAGGAATATAATATTGCCTCATCTCCAACAACTGATCGTATACTAGCACCAATACCGACACATTCAAAGGTATTTGCTTCTTGACCAAGAGCTAAAACTAAGTTTTGTTGGGATCTAATTTGTTGGTTCAGTTCAAGAACTCTTTTATCTAATCCTCTTGTAGCTGGATTGTAAGCATCTATTCTAGTGTCTAATCCTTCAATAACATATTCTGGAGCACTATCGTCAGCAGTTCTTACTTCAATTCCAGATAATGCTTGCAGTAGTTGTTCTTTTTGCTTGTTATCCTGTTCAATTGATTTTTTATAAGTTGAAATTAAATATTTTGTTTTTGGACCACTTGCCATAGTATAAATACAAAGAAGAACGGTGTCTCAGTATTTATAGGTAATGCCATTAAGCAGACTGGAAAATTTTCTCAAGAACGTTCAGGGAAGTGTAATATACGTCAATCCCGAAGAACTTGATGCAACAGATGATATCAGCAATACTGGTAACTCAAGAACACGTCCTTTTAAGACTATCCAACGTGCTCTTTTAGAAAGTGCTAGGTTCTCCTATCAAGTAGGACAAAATAACGATAGATTTGATAAAACTACAATTTTAGTATCTCCTGGTGTTCATTACATTGATAATAGACCAGGACTTGCTATTGATAATAATGGTAACTTAACAGATGCAAATGGTTCCTCAGCATCAATTAATCAGTTCTCTGTAGGAACTAATTTTGATATTCAGGATCCAGATAACGTATTATATCTTTTTAATTCAATTCACGGCGGCGTAATTATGCCCCGTGGTACGTCTATTGTTGGACAAGATCTAAGAAAAACAAAGATCAGACCAAAATATGTACCACAACCAGATAATGATAATATTCCTAGATCTGCTATCTTTAGAGTAACTGGTGGTTGTTTCTTCTTTGGATTTAGTTTCTTTGACGCCGATCCTGGAGATAGAGTTTATAGAGATTTCACGAAATCAGTGCATTCTCCAAACTTTTCACACCATAAACTTACTTGCTTTGAGTATGCTGATGGTGTAAATATCGTAACTGGCAAGGGTAATACAGATCTTGACATGTATTATCATAAACTTACTTTATCTTATGGCGTTAATTCTGGTAGACAATTGCCAGATTATCCTGCCAATAATGATTTCCAAGCATCTGTTGACGAATCTAGAATTGTTGGTGCAATTTCTCAGATTGGTGATATTGAAATTGAGGATATTTATTCTGGTGCTAATCCATCATCTGCCATAGCAACACCAGTAGTTACTGTAGTTACAAGAACAAATCATCAATTCTCTGTAGGAACTCCTGTTCTTATTTTTGGGGTAGGAAACGTAGAGTATGATGGCAGCTACATTGTATCTCAAGTTATTAATGACACTACCTTTACATATTCTCTAGCATTTACTCCAACTTCAACTGCAAATCCTACTTTAGTTGGAAGAAGTCCAGTTGTTGCTGTAGAATCTGATACGGTAACATCATGCTCACCATATGTTTTTAATTGTTCAATTAGATCGGTTTATGGTCTGTGCGGTATGCACGCAGATGGTGATAAAGCAACAGGATTTAAGTCCATGGTTGTTGCTCAGTTCACTGGTATTGCACTAAACAAAGATGATAATGCATATGTTAAGTACAACACAACATCTGGCATTTGGCAAGATCAAGCAGACTTAGGAACTACTGTATCACTACATACCGACAGTAGAGCAAGGCATAAGCCAGAATGGTCTAACTACCACATTAAAGCTTCAAATAACGGATTTATCCAGTGTGTTTCTATCTTTGCAATTGGATATACTTCGCACTTTGTTGCTGAAAGTGGTGGTGATATGTCTATCACCAACTCAAACTCCAACTTTGGTGCAAAAGCATTAGAAGCAGATAAATTTAGAATAGAAACATTCGTTAAAGATGATCAAGGATACATAACTGAAATTCTTCCAGCACAAAAGAATTTTACAAAGCAATCGCAAATTAATTATTTGCCATTTGATGTTGAAGTAACTGCTGGACTATCTACAGATGCTAAATTATATTTCTATGCATATAATCAAAAAGATACTGTGCCTCCAAAAAATGCTGGCGAGTATATAATTGGTGCAAAAGTTGGCGAGACTATTCACTGCAATATTGACAATATTATTTACGGTGCAAACGTATTGATGCCTGTCCCAGGCACTTCAGTAAATAGCAGAACTTCTGGTAAAAAAGAATATTTCGTTGGTAGATCTGCTGGTATCAACTCTATTACAGGAAATGTCTTTACTTTACAAGAAAATCATAGACTATTCCCAGGCGAATCGATTAGAGTTTATTCAGAAACTGGATCTTTACCTGATGGTATAGAGCATAAGACATTATATTATGCAATTACAGACGCATTAAATGCGGATCAAATCAAGATTGCAACGACTTACAATAACGCAATCGCGGGTGATGAGTTAATTGGTATCAATAATCTTGGTGGTCCTCTTCGTATTGTTTCTAGTGTTACAGATAAAAATCCTGGAGATCCTGGACATCCTATTCAATATGATAGCACTGGATGGTATGTAAACGTTGGTGTTGCTAATAGTTTAAGGTCTGCAATAGTAACAAATCAAGCAAAAATAACTCCTAAAACAGCAAATTCTTTTGTATACAGATATCCAGATAATAGAAAAGATGAGGATAAAATTTATCGTCTAAAATATGTCATTCCAAACACTGCTACTATTGCAGCACCACCACTAAATGGTTTCTCAATTGAAGAAAGTAGCACTGCAATTGATGATGATGTTTATAAAAACGATAATACTACATTAACTTCTGGAACTAGTTTAAGAACAAAAACAAATATTATTGATGCTACTTGGGCGTCTAATGTTGGTATTATTACAACACAATATCCACATGCTTTAAAAGTAGGACATTTAGTAGAAATCAATAGACTTAAGAGCTCTAATAATGCCTTAGGAACAAAGAATTCTGGATTTAATGGATTATATAATGTTCTTGCGATTACAGATAGCAAGACATTTACGATCGGTTTAAATACAAACCCAGGCTCAATTTCAACTATTGCAACAAATACTCCATATACACTATTTGATCAATCAATTGTAGGATCTGGTAGAACTTTTAATCCATATTTTGTCAAGAAAGATTTTGGACCTTCATACCAAATCTATAATACAATTGAAAAACAAAAATACAAAAAAGATATTCAAGATGGAATTTATGATTTAGTAATTTTAGGATATTTAAAAACACCAGAAGTATCTCCATTCTCAACAGCATCGAATAGGTTCTCACAAAACTTAAACGATATCATTCCTGCTGTTGGAAAAGATAATTCTATTGATGATCCTAATGCTACCACAAGCTATGCATTACGTGACTTACCTGGACAAGTAGAAAGTAGTGATCCTTCTAATAGTATTTCAAAAGAAGCAGTATTTTCATTATTTGAACAGACTGGTATTGGCATTGGGATTACTGGTGCATCAGTTTCTGGATCGACATTAATTATTAATACTGAAGTAGAGCATAATTTAAATGGAATTCTAAGTGTAGGATCCCTTGTTGGCGGTACTAACTATGGTACAAATAGTGGTAGCACAGAATATTATTACAATATCAGATTAACTGGTGGTAGTGGAAAAGGAGCAACAGCAAGTGTTACTGTTTCATCTTCTGGCATAATCACAGATGTATCAATCATTGTTCATGGATCTGGATATTCTGTTGGCGATGTATTAACGATTGCTGGTGTACCTCGTTATGCAGCGGGTACAAATGCTACGGTTACTGTTAATACTATTGATAACAGAGTTGGTGATGCAATTCAGGTTGTTGGTGTTGGCAGCACATCCTATAATGGTCTTTACAGAATTAGCAGTGTACCAAACTCAAAGACACTTCATTATACGGGAACTGTTAATGGAATTTCTACAGGTGGTTTTGTCTATCATGTTGGTGTTTCGACTAATATTGTAAATATCAAACACGATGCATTAAGCGGAATTGCTACCGTTTTACTATCATCTGATATTGGATTAAGAACTGGCGATCAAATTGTTATTTCTGGATGTACTGGACTTTCTACCATTTACAATGGATCTCACTTCATTAGTGAACGTGTAGGATATGGTTCTTCTTTATTAGTTAATATTGGAAGTACTAGTGATGCTCCAACGTTTACTGGTGTTGCTACAGCACATGCAACTGGAATATCAATTCGTGGTAAAGGCAGAGGAATTCCTATCTACGGTGGATTTACAGGAAGAATAACTTCTGGAATTACAACAACAACATCATCAATTGGAATTAGCAGCACTGCATTATTAAAGCGTGGTGATTATCTATTAATTGAAGATGAAATTGTAAGAGTTGCTAATAATACTGGTACATCTTTCCTTAGAGGAATGTTAGGAACTAATGCAGTTCCTCATGATGCTAACGTAGCAGTTAGAAGAATAAAAGTTCTTCCTATAGAAAACAGAAGATATTCTATTCTTCGTGCATCAGGACATACATTTGAATATCTTGGATATGGTCCTGGAAACTATTCGACTGCGATGCCGCAAACTCAAGATAGAGTTCTTGATGAAAATGCTGTCCTACTTTCACAGTCTATTCAAACTAGAGGTGGACTAGTTGTTTATACTGGTATGAATGATAATGGTGATTTTTATATCGGAAAAAGTAAAATTAATAGTGTAACTGGTCTTGGTGCTGCAGGACTATTTGGTGAAGGTGGTGGTATTTTTAGAAATATAATTACATCATTGACTATCGATGATCTTACTGTAAATAATAACTTATACAGTAAAGGAAACACAGAAGTTGTAGATATTGCTTTAACGGGAAATAGAACTGGTAATATTGGACAAACGGTTTATGTTGGTATTAGGGGTGGAGATAGTTGTCCAAACACTGCTAATGATACTATCTTATTCAGAACATCATTCACTCGCGGTGGATATATTGGATGGGTAAAAACTAATGAACCCAATATCGCAAGTGCATGGAAAAGATGGGGTAAGATTTCACAAGAATGTTCGAGTGATCATTATGTTTTTGATAAAGTTGGAGTTGGTGTAACTTTTGTTGATGACGCATATAAGTCTCAAGTTGTTGGTGATACTAAAACAACTGGAAATACCAATGTAACTGGAATTTCTACTGCATATAAATTTGAAGGATTTGGTACAATTCCTATTGGTGGTATTATTATGTGGTCTGGAAGCATTGCTTCCGTTCCAACTGGATGGGCACTATGTAATGGATCAAATGGAACACCAAACTTAGTAGATAGATTTATTGTTGGCGCAGGATCTGCATATTCACCAGGATCTACTGGTGGTGCAAATAGTGTAACCTTAACAACAGATCAGATACCATCTCACAATCATACTGCATCTTCAGATAACAACGGCAATCACAATCATACTGCATCTTCAGATAACAACGGCAATCACAATCATACTGCATCTTCAACATCATCTGTTTCTGATCCTAGCCACGCGCATGGATTATCTCCTAATATTGTTACTGAAAATCTTGGTGGGGATGGAGTTGGTGGAACAACCTCAGGTGCTGACGGTCCAATTACATCTACTTCATCCGCATTTACTGGCATCTCTGTTAATACAACCACAACAATTGGCAATAATGGAACACACAACCACGGTATTAATATAAACAATAATGGAACACATAACCACGGCATTAATGTAAACAATACTGGTGGTGGGCAATCACACGAAAACAGACCTCCATATTATGCTCTTGCTTATATTATGAGAACTCTTTGATAAATACTGATAACGAAGGAGTGTAATAGTAGATGGCATCTGTCAATAAGAAATTTTCTGTTGAAAAAGGTCTTGAAGTTGGAGATCAAGCTCTTTTTGTAGATGCCGATAATAATAGAACTGGTGTAGGTAAAACTAATGCCCAATATGGGTTAGACGTTGCTCTAACCGCAAACTTTGATGGTATCGTTGCTGCTGGACAAATTGGCATTGGTAGTACACAACCAGTAAGAGATGCTGATTTCCGTGGAACGGTTCAGTTTTATGAAGAAGTTTATGATGTAAACAATAGTGCAGGAAATAATGGACAAGTTCTAAGATCTGTTGGTACTGCTGTTTCTTGGACAGATCTTGCAGAAATTCAAGTCAATGCTGCAGGAACAGACTTCCAAGTTCAATATAGAAGAACTGATGGTAAGTTTGGCGGTGCTAATCAACTTTATTATAATCCAACAACAGATCGTGTCGGTATTGGCACATCTGTTCCAGAATACTTATTCCAAGTAAAGCGCCCTAGAGATGATAGTGACAATGGATATGTTCAGATTGGCGGAACATTCTTAGATGCTACTGGTTCTGTAGGTGCTGCTGGTTCTGTTCTTGGTGTCAATCAATTTGGTGAACTAAAATGGGTTGGTGCAGGAACATCCGAATATAATATTATTTTTGTAACCCAAGTTGGTAATGATAGTAATGACGGAAGATCTCCAGAAACTGCAAAAAGAACTGTCAAAGCAGCCTGTGGTATTGCAACAGCAGGACAAGTTATTCGTATAACTGGTGGAGTATATCCAGAAAACAATCCAATCATTATTCCAAAAAATATTACAATTGATGGAGACGATCTAAGAAATACTCAGATCATTCCAACAAATATTGGACAAGATCTTTTCTATGTCGATAATGGTAATTTACTACAAAACATGTCATTCATTGGGGCAGCAAATACTGGTGCAATGATTGCATTCAATCCAGCATCAAACACTGGCATCATTACTCAATCTCCATATATTAGAAACTGCACAAACTTTGTTCCAAATAGTATCGGAATGAAGATTGATGGACGCCATGCAGAAGGAACCAAATCTATGGTTTGTGATAGTTACACCCAATACAATCAAGGTGGTATTGGTGTTTCTATTACAAATGATGGATACGCACAGTTAGTTTCTATCTTCACAATCTGCTGTGATAAAGCAATTTCGTGTTACTCTGGTGGATCTTGTGACTTGAACAATTCCAATGCTTCATTTGGAAATATTGGATTGATTGCATCTGGTATTGGTACAGTTCGCTATACTGGTATTTTGACTACTGCTGCAATTGCAGAAGATAATGTTATTGTTGTATCTGGTCTAGGATCCGAAAGACCATTTACAGGACAAGTATTATACATTGGGGAACTCTTCAATACGGTTAGAAGAATTAGAGTAACATCCGCTGGTGCTGGTTATACTTCTGCAAATCCTCCTAGAGTTACTGTTGGATCGCCAAGTGGACTAAATGGCATTACTGCAGAAGCTGTAGCAGTTGTCAGTGGGTTTGGTTCAGTGACTGCGATTGATCTGGTTTCTACTGGCAATCAATATAGAACACCACCAGTTGTTACTATTGCAGCGCCTAATGTAGGACTTGCAACTGCTACTGCGGTTGCAGAAATTGGACCAGCATATTTCACTATAAATAGTGCTACAACGCCCACTGCTGGCGTATCTACGATTACTCTTGATCAAAATCTACCATCAAATATTGGAGTTGGATCTACAGTTCCATTTGCTAAGCAATCACTAATCTTAGCGTCTTCATATACATTTGAATACATTGGTTCTGGTACTACAATTGCTACTGCTTTCCCTTCTGCTGGAGGAGTATCAATTCCAGAAAACATGGTAGTTTCTGAGAGTGGTGGAATTGTAGTTTATACATCAACAGATGAAAAGGGCAATTTCAGAATTGGCGATGGATTTACAATCAATCAGCAAACTGGAACAATCACTGGGGATGCTTTCAATAAAAGTATTCAAGCAATTCTAACACCACTTATTGTCGCATTAGGACAAGGATAAACAATGGCTGCAATTCCACTAAACAGGTTCAAGACAATTACACATACGCTGAATACATCAGCAGTCGGCATTTATACATGTCCTCCTGGTGTTGCAGCACTTGTCATTTATGGAAACGTTGCAAACGTAGGATCTGGAACATCAGTAACTCAGTTTACTGCATTTCATAGTAGAGATGGTGTTGATACACCAATTATTGAATTGGCAAGAATACCTAATCAAGATGCAATGTCTTTCATTGATGGAAGACTTGTGCTTGAAACTGGTGATATTTTGAAAATAAGGGGTGATTTTTCTAATACGATGAAATGTATTATTAGTGTATTGGAGAACGCTAAGTAATGCCTAGACTTCTTTCTGGTAGAGTAGGACTAACAACTGCTTCTGGACTAACAACGGATAGATATTCCTTTATTGGACTAGAGCAGGTAGAACCTAACTTAGGAAATCCTGCTAATAATAATTTTGTTCTGTACTCTGATACTAATGGAAACAGATATTGGAACCCAATTACCCCAGCTGGAACTGTTGATGGTATCACAGTAGAAGAAGAAGGTGTGACACCAGTAGGATTTGCTGGTTCTATCACTATTATGAACTTTGTTGGTACTGCTGTTACTGTAACACAGTCAACAAAAGTTGTATCTGGTCTAAACATTGGCGTTGCTACTGTTACTGTCCAACTTCCACCAGAACAAATTGGTATTGGTTCTGTTGTTGATGGATCACATCCTGGTATTGTTGAATATCTGAACACTGAAGTTGGTCTTGGAGGATCGATAACAATTGACGCATCGACAATGCCAAATGCAGAACGTGCATGGTCAATTTATGAAACATTGGTTCTCAATGAAGGAGATGAATTAGTTGTTGGTGATGGAAGAATTTTTACAGTAGATATCCTAAATCTCGGTAGCCTGTAATCATAAATAAAACAAGCAAAGTAGAAAACCTTAGGAACTTATAATGTCAAAGCTTCGCGTAAATACAGTCGTAAACCGAACTAATACTGATAAGGTTATTTTTCCTTATGGTATCGGCGTTACAAACGGAATTGTAGTTTCTGGGGTTGTGACTGCAACTTCATTTGTTGGTAGCGGAGTTTCTTTGACTGGAGTTCAAGGATTAATAAATGTTCAAGATGGTTCTGAAAATAATACTTTAACTGGTATCACTACGATTAGAGTTGGCACTGGAATGACGTTTACCAGTTCTTCTTCTGGGATTGCATCTATTAGACCAACTGGAATTTTAGAACGTTTACTTGTAACTGGTTTTTCTATTTTCAATGGACAAATAACACATACATCTGGAGTAGCAACATTTGCTTCTGCAGCAGTTTCTGATCTTACTACTGGACGAGTTGTTGTTGCTGGAACATCTGGATCGCTGCAAGACAGTGCAAACTTATCTTACACAACTGCAAATGGACTAAGAGTTACTGATAGAGCTATCGTAACTGGCATTATTACAGCATCTGCAGGAATTGTTGGAAATATAAATGCTGCTGGTGTTTCTACTGCTGCATTTTTACAAGCGACCACAATCAATGTAAGTGCTGCTGCTACGGTAGGAACATCACTAACAGTAACTCAGGATGCTAACATTGGTAGGCATCTTTTAGTGTCTGGTATTACAACAATCAATGAACTAGTATTGGGCAACAGTGGAATTACTGGAAGCATAGATTCTTCTGGCATTTCTACTATTGCATTTTTACAAGCATCTACAGTAAATGCTTCAGGCATCATCACTGCTTCTAGTTTTTCTGGTAATGTAACGGGTACAATAACTGGTGATCTTGTTGGCAACTTCTTCTCTAGTGGTGTTTCTACTGCAAATATATTGCATGTTACTTCTATACACTCACCAAGTGGTTTATCTACAATTCAACAACTGAAAGGTGATACGATTAGCATTACTGGTGTTGCAACTGCATCTCAATTTTCTGGTAATGCAACTGGTCTAACGGGAACCCCAAATATTGTTGTTGGGATTGTTACATCAAATACAATTTTACCATCAGCAGATGCTTCTTTCGATCTTGGTGGTCCAGCAATGCGTTGGGGAAATATTTACTCTGCTGACATGCACTTTAGTAATGAAGGTAGTGCAAACAGTGTAGATGGAACTTGGGGAAATTGGACGTTACAAGAAGGTGAAAATGATCTTTATATGCTCAATAATAGAACTGGTAAAAAATATAAAATCAACCTAACTGAAGTATAAACTAAATACTCTTGTAGTATAAAATATACCCAATATGTCTAGAGCCAGAGAACTGGCGAAACTTGGTGGAGCAGGTCAACAAGTTATTGCTGGTGTTTCCAGCTTTGTTGGCGTATCTACTTTCGCCTCAAATGTCTTCATGCTTGATGATCTTAGTATTTTAGGTGATCTAAACGTCACTGGTGACTTATCATATGATGAAACAACAGCAACAAACTCAAGAATTACTGGAGTATCAACTACGAACGATTTAGTTGTTACTCAAAACGCAATCGTTACTGGTATCCTAACAGCCTCAAAAGGTGTTACTGGTAACATCAACGCAACTGGTGTTTCTACTGCTGCTCACTTACAAGCAACTACAGTAAATGCTACTGGTGTTGTTACTGCATTATCATTTAGTGGTCCTATTACTGGAAACGTAACTGGCAATGTCACTGGAAACTTAACTGGTTTAGCTAGTTCTGCTACTCAACTTGCAACTGGAAGAACTGTAGCAATCACTGGAGATTTGGCTTACACTTCAGGAGCATTTGATGGTGCTGCTAATGTAACAGGAATAGGAACATTAGCAACAGTTAACTCTAATGTTGGCACTTATGGTTCTTCTACAGCAATCCCAAGCATCACAGTAAATGCTAAAGGTCTTGTTACTGGAGTTACCACCAATGCCATTACTGTTGGTGATGGAACTTTAACTCTTAATGTTGCTGGTGTAGGATTAACTGGATCTCAGACGTTTAGTGCTAATCAAAGTGGTGCGGCTACATTCACTGTTACTTCTAACGCAACAAGCAATAACACCAATTCTGCAGTAGTTGCTAGAGATGGATCTGGAAACTTTAGTGCTGGTACGATTACTGCCACTTCATTTAGTGGAGATGTCACTGGTAACGTAACAGGAAACGTCAACTCTTCTGGAGTTTCTACTTTTGCTTCATTGAATGCAACAAACATTAATGCTTCTGGAGTTACGACTTCAACTGGTGGATTTGTTGGTGCTCTTACT
>Ga0172365_10000679_pt1 | contig 23593 bp, 20 predicted proteins | sample LakKivSesite48cm_FD_114535 | JGI IMG/M metagenome (GOLD analysis project Ga0172365, IMG submission 114535) | Sediment microbial communities from Lake Kivu, Rwanda - Sediment site 48cm | ecosystem: Environmental > Aquatic > Freshwater > Lake > Sediment | place: Rwanda: Western Province, Lake... | reverse complement strand
TTTTTCAACAAATGAGATCGCACCAAGCGGAAAATCCTCACGGATCTTATGATACTTATGAAGGATTAAAAAGGGAATCTCTTTAGTCTTTTTTTGAAATTCGGATTTCAGCTTTTCATTTTCATTCTTAATTTCCCGCTCTAATTTCCTATATTCTTCATTAATTTTGTCAATATTCTCTTTTGACTTATTAATCTTTTTCTGCAGCTCTGCTATGTTTTTCTTACGAGTTTCAATTTCACTATTAACAAAACCTAAATTTCTATTAATCTCTTCAACTCGTAACTCAAGATTTTCCTGGTTCTTCTTAGCTAATTTGAGCTCTTTCGACGACTTAAATTTATTTTCATTAATTTCCTGATTAAGTGTTTTCAAATGGTTATCTGCTTCAAAAAGCTCATTTTCAAGTTCCTTTTTTCGTTTTAAGAAGCTATCCTCCTGAGACTTGAGGCTCTCAATCTCATCTTGAGTGTTCCTTATTTCCTCTTCTATTTTCAGCTCTTCCTCAATCTCCTTGATTCTTTTTTCCTTTTTATGAGTAGCTTTTGCCTTTTGTTCAAGTTCCCATAGAAGTTCTATATAGTTCATTAAACCCTCCAATATGGTGGGCCCGCTTGGATTCGAACCAAGAACCAATTGGTTATGAGCCAACCGCTCTGCCGTTGAGCTACGGGCCCTTCTTTTTGCATACATATTTTAGCTAAATTACAAAAGAAGTCAAGAAAGAAAAAATTAAAAAAGCCAGAACTATCTCTGGCTTTTTTAATGAGTTTGCAAAGAAAATACTACGAAGTGAAAGATGTCTTCTTTCCAGCTTTAACAAAATGGCATGCCACGTAATGTTCGCTGTCAACGTCCTCAAGTGGAGGTTCCTGTTGTGCGCAAATCTCTTTGGCATATCTGCACCTTGTCCTAAATCTGCAGCCTGAGGGGGGGTTAATTGGTGAAGGAATGTCGCCTTGCAGAAGAATTCTCTCCTTTTTCACTTCCGGATCTGGAATCGGAATTGCTGAAAGAAGAGCTTGGGTATATGGATGAAGCGGGGTAGTGAAAAGCTCTTTTGTTTCAGCAACTTCCATGACCTTCCCGAGATACATGACACCAATTCTATCAGACACGTGTCTTACCACAGCAAGGTTATGGGCTATAAAAAGGTAAGTTAATGAAAGTTTCTTTTGAAGCTCAAGAAGAAGGTTAAGAACCTGAGCTTGAATCGAAGCATCAAGTGCTGAAACTGGTTCATCAGCAACAACAAATTTTGGATTTAAAACTATTGCCCTTGCAATCCCAATTCTCTGCCTCTGCCCACCCGAAAACTCATGTGGATACCTTCTTACGTATTCAGGCCTCAAACCTACAAGGTTCATTATATCTATAACACGCTCTTCCTGCTCTTTCTTAGTTCCAATACCATGTACTAAAAGAGGCTCCCTTACAATTTCTCCAATTGGCATTCTTGGATTCAAAGAACCATAAGGATCCTGGAAGATAATCTGCATATCTTTTCTTAAAGGTCTCATTTGTGAAACTGATAATCTTGTGATTTCTTTGCCATCAAAAAATATCTTTCCTTTTGTAGGCTCATTGAGCCTTATTATTGTTTTACCTGCTGTTGTCTTACCACTTCCGCTTTCACCAACAAGCGCAAAAGTTTCACCTTCATAAACGTGCAGACTCACGTTATCTACAGCCTTGACCCAACCTATGGGTCTTGACAAAACTCCTCCAAGTACTGGAAAAAATTTCGTAAGTCCTTCAACTTCAATCAACTTTTTCATACAACCTCCTTAGATACATTCACAGGGTGGAAACATCTTGTGAAATGCTTAGGAAGCTTTTCCTCAAATTCTGGCATCTCTTTTCTACATTTTTCAGTTGCAAAAGGACATCTTGGGTGGAAGTGACAACCAGCAGGCATCCTGTAAGGACTTGGAACTATCCCTTCGATAGCAGGTAGCTCAGTTTTTGTATGCTCGGAAATTAAGCTTGGAACTGAAGCAAGCAAACCATATGTATATGGATGATTTGGTCTCTTAAAAACGCTTACAACATCACTATACTCTACTACTTTCCCCGTATAAGTAACAACCACGGAATTTGCCATTTCTGCAACAAGAGCAAGGTCATGAGTAATAAAAAGAATTGCCATTCCTATTTTTTTCTGTAGGTCTTTCATAAGCTCAAGGATCTGTGCTTGAATAGTAACATCAAGAGCCGTTGTTGCTTCGTCAGATATCAGAAGGTCAGGATTACATGAAATTGCCATTGCAATCATCGCTCTTTGCCTCATTCCACCGCTTAATTCATGAGGATATTGAGAGAATCGTCTTTCAGGTTCTGGAATTCCAACAAGCTTTAAAAGTTCAATTGTTTTATTTTTAGCTCCTTCTTCATTGACATCCTGGTGCAGAAGGATCGCCTCCATTATCTGGTCTCCAATAGTGTAAACAGGGTTTAATGAAGTCATAGGTTCCTGAAAAATCATTCCAATTTCAGAGCCTCTAATTTTTCTCATTTCATCTTCAGATTTTTTTAGAAGACTTTCGCCTTTGAAAATAATTTCACCACCAACAATTTTCCCGGGAGAATCAACAAGCCTCAGTATTGACATAGCAGAAACGCTTTTGCCACAACCACTTTCTCCAACAACTCCCAAGACTTCTCCCTTATGTACTGTATAACTCATTCCATCAACTGCCTTCACTATACCATCGTCAGTATAGAAATAGGTTTGTACGTCTCTAAAGTCTAGCAAGATTTCATTTTTATCCATAATTCACCTCTATCTATAAAGCCTTGGGTCCATAGCATCGCGTAAGCCGTCACCAAGGAAGTTAAATGACAATACTGTTAAGAAAATTGCTATTCCTGGATACCAGACTAGAGCTTGATGGGTAAAAACATAGTTTTGTGCATTTTGGAGCATGTTTCCCCAGCTTGCAAGAGGAGCCTGAACACCAAAACCAAGGAAGCTTATTGCAGCTTCATATACTATAGCAGAACCAATACCAAGCGTAGTAGACACAATGATTGGAGCCATTACATTAGGAAGATAGTGAATGAACATTATCCTCGATGGAGAAGCTCCTATAGCACGTGCAGCCTCTGAAAATTCCTCCTGCTTCAAAGAAAGGACAACACTTCTTACAAGCCTTGCATCTCCCATCCAGCCAAATACAACAATAACAATAATGATCTGCCAGACACCTTTGCCAAGAACAGATGCAAGAGCAATTAACAGGGGAAATGTTGGTATGGAAAGCATTATATCAACAAGTCTCATTAAAAGATTATCAACTGTACCTCCGAAAAAACCCGAAACCAGGCCTACAACAGCACCAACAACTGTTGCGGAAATTGCAGCAGCAAAACCAATCAAAAGCGAAATTCTTCCACCAAAGAAAAATCTTGCTAAAACATCCCTTGCATAATCGTCAGTTCCAAAAGGATGAGCAGCACTTGGGGACAAAAACTCCTGTGGACCTTCAAGCTGGGCAACTGGGTCAACTCTCCAGATCAATGGGCCTAAAAGAACAATTGCAATAATAGAAATAAGCATAAAGAATCCAATCATTGCAATTCTATGCTTTTTGAGCCTCTTAAAAACCTGTCTCCAGTAACTATATACTTCCTTTTTTTCAGTTCCTTCTTCAAGCAAAATTTCTTCTGCCATATTTAAACCTCCTAACTGTAACGTATCCTGGGGTCAACAATGCTGTAAACAATGTCAGCAACAAGGTTTGCAATAACAACAAGAAAAGTGCTTAAAGTTAATGCAATCATTGCAGTTGGATAATCGCTTTTTAATTCAGCATTTAGAACAAGCTGGCCCATTCCAGGAATATTAAATACATATTCAGTAATCGCAGCTCCACTTACAATAGCAGGAAAACTTAATGCAATCAGTGTAATAATTGGAATTAAAGCATTTCTGAACGCATGCTTGAATATTACAGTTCTTTCTGGTGCACCTTTTGCGCGAGCGGTTCTCAAATAATCCTGGTGTAAAACTTCAAGCATAAAGGACCTCATATAACGGACCCAGTATCCAATTGAATGAAGAGAAAGAACTATCACTGGCATAATAAGGTATTGCATTCTGTCAGCCAGTCTCTGTAATAAAGGAGCAGATTCCATTCCTGGAGTGACTATCCCACCTGGAGGTAAGAAAGGCAGTCCAGAAGGCCTTTTTATCCATACGGAAAAAACGATCATCATCATCAATCCAAACCAGAATGTAGGCATTGACATTCCAAAAAAGCTAAAGAATGTCAATGCATAATCTGTTTTAGAATACTGCTTCAAAGCTGAAATTGCTCCCAGAGGAATAGATACAAGTAGCGAAAAAATAAATTCCAAACCCATAACTTGCAACGTTATTGGCAATGCTCTAAAAATTATTTCTCTTGCTGAATACCCGGGGTAAAGTAGAGAAGGTCCCCAATCTCCTTTAATAACAGACCCAAACCATTTAAAAAACCTTAAGTATATAGGTAGATCAAAACCCCAGGCATGTCTTAATCTATTAATATCAGATAGCTTAATTTTAGGGTTCTCTATCATAGCAGCGAAAGGGTCACCAACTAAGCTGAGAATAAAAAAGGAAATGAGCATTGCACCGAGGATTACAGGAATTAACTGCAAAATCCTCCTGATAAGATAGTTTCTCATTTATTTTCATAACCTCCTAACTCTAAACTTTGGGGCAGGTTTTTACACCTGCCCCGAGATGCAATAAAATTAATTCCTTGTTGATTAATATAAATTAGCCGATATTTGTGTCCCAGAACCAGTATGGGCAGTTCCAGTTATAGTAAGCAGTTCCAGCAAAGAAGTGTTCCCATCCCTGAAGTCCTTTTCTTACCACATCGGGATACATTCTGTGCTCAAGAAGAATGAAAGGAAGATCTCTTCCGTAAATTTCCTGAATTTTATTAAGTGCAGGAATCCTATCTGTCTGGCTCTTAAAACCTTCATTTAGAGCCTGGGTAACAAGCGCATCCATTTCAGGATTTGAATACCTATTCACATTTTGACCCGCATAACCGTTTTCCGCAGTCGGGATTTCTTTTGTCTGTAACGAAACCATAGAGCCAACAGGATCATATTCAGAATAGCTTATTCCATGAAGAGTCATTATAAAGGTTCCTTTGGTTTCACTATCAAGGAGGGCATTGAAGTCCATTGGACCATGCTCAAGTTTAATGCCAACCTTCAACAAATAAGGCTGAAGGATTGTAACTTCTCTTTCTCTGAATGCTGCACCCTGGGCATATGGCACCTTAAGTACAGCTTGTGTTCCGCTGGGAAGGATTCTTAAAGTATGGTCTGCATTCCATTTCCAACCCGCAGCATCAAGAAGCTCGTTAGCCTTATCAACGTTGTATACATACTGACTAAGCACATCCTTTGCTGCCCACGTTCCTGCAGGAACGAATGAAATTGCAGGATTATCTCCAACAGCAGCTCTTCTAGCAACTTCTTTCCAATCAACTGCATACCTAAACGCCTGTCTTACCCTGACATCTTTGAACCACTCAGAGGTAAGGTTAAGCTGCATGATACCAAAGCTTGAGCCCACATTATAGTAGACATCCATTATTTTCGCCATCTGCTGGTCGACTTTCTTTGCAAGGTCAAGTGTAAGAATTGCAGAACCTGTATCAATACCTCCTGCAAGTAAGTTAGCAAACTGTGTATTTGTATCTTGGATTACTCTGTCAGTAATAGAATCAAGAACTGGTTCTCCGCCATACCAGTTTGGATTCTTCTTATACGTTGTATACTGACCCGCAACATACTTGTCAACAATGTAAGGTCCGCAGTGGATAGGGTTCTTTGTTCCATAATCTGCGCTGTTTATCAAAGCAGGGTCCTCGTCATAAATTGGCCCAAGTATATGTTTAGGATAGATAGGTAGCCCAGTTAATATTACATTGTCGAGAATATTCCATTTTACGTATAAAGTATAAGTATCTATCTTCTTTATTTCCTGTATGTAATCATAAGGATATCTTGAAACAATTTGGACTGCATCGTTCATGTACATGTTGTATGCAAAAATAATGTCATCTACAGTAACTGGTTGGCCATCAGACCATTTGAGTCCTTTTCTCAAAATCCATGTTGTCTCAACTGTTCCTTCAGCATTATTCAGCTTGAGAAGCCCATTTGAAAGAGAAGGAATTGCCTTTACCATATCAGGATAAATTGTTCCACCTGGCTTCATTGTCACCATTGCTCCATAAATATAGGTAGCAGCCTGTGCGGTATAAGCAGAATCAGAAATTGCAGGGAAGAAGTTCTCAGGTCCCTCTTCGCTTAAATTTATTAAAGTTTTCTTTCCAATAGAACCTGGAGGAACAAGAATGCTGTAAATAGCATGAGCACACTCAGCTCTTGTTGCAGCAGTCTTTGGTCTAATATTTCTCAGGTCATCCCACTTTAGCATCTGGACCTTTGGTCTCACTGCAATGGTCATTGCACCAACTGCCCATGAAGAAATTTTGTCTTCATCATTTGCAAAAACAAAAGACTCCTTAATTGAATTTGCTTCTGTTTCCTTGCCTATGACCCTAACACCAAGGACCGCAAGCTCCTCTCTTGTTATTGACCTTTCTGGCTTAAAGGTTCCATCAGTATAACCTTTAATATAACCAGCTTTTACCGCTGCTTCAACAAACCCGAACGACCATCTTGAAGAAGCAACATCTTTGAATGTTGAAGTTGCAGGCTTGTACTCCTTCAACCCCTTGGCAATGCAAACCATTTTAGCAAACTGCTCTCTTGTTACTGCTTCCGCTGGTTTGAATGTCCCGTCTGGGTATCCAGCCACAATTCCCTTAGTTACCAGGTAGTCAATCTGCCCTTTTGCCCAATAACTATCTGGCACGTCCTTAAAACCTGCTGCATTTACAGATAGTGGCCTTGCAATTAAGAACGAAAGCACTAATGCAGCTGTAACTAGTACTGTTAATAATTTCTTCATCTTTTGACCTCCTTCTTTTTTGGTTTTTTGTTTTTCAATCTTTTCAAAGCAGTTTTTTAAAATAATAAACACCTCCTCATCTTAAAACGTTTTGCATGTTTACAGGCAGGTATATAAATCCCATATTATTATACAGAAAACTTTCATAATGCAAATTATTCTTTATGAAATAAGTTTCGTAACTTGAAAAATCATTTTTATAGCTTATTAAAGAGGAACTTTCTTTAACATAATAATTAGATGATGAGAAGCCAAATATCATAAGAAGAATCGCTATGCAATTAAAAGCCATTTTGAAATTTAAATTGAAGCTTTTCTTCTTGCTAAAGTACTTTTCAAATAATTTTTCTTCAAGCGAATATTGAAATTCATTCTCTGGAGGGTTTTGGTTCTTTAGAATAAGCATTACATCAAAAAGAGAAACAAGTTCCTTATCACCCTTAATTCTAATTAAATCAGGTGTTTTTTCGCTCATGCAATCAGTAATAATTTCGTTTAAAACCTCTTCTTTACTGTTCATTCCTAAGCTTCTCCTCAATCTTCTCCTTTAGAGCCTTAAGCGCTCTAAACTGAAGGACCTTTACAGCACCTTCAGACTTTTTTAATTCTAAGGCAATTTCCTTTATATGTTTCCCTTTAAAAAACCTAAGCTCTATTATTCTTCTGTAGCGTTCGGGTATTTCCTTCAAAGAGGATTTCACATAATTTCCAACAAGTTCATTTTCAGCTGTTGAGTAAGGATCGTTCAAAAGAGGAGTAAATGCACTATCAAACCTTTCCTCAAGCGGAAGAATTTTGAAACCTACATTTTTTCTGAACCAGTCTCTCACAACATTTCTTTCAACAGCATATATCCACATATCCAGCGTAAAACCTTCTTTCAATTGAAATGTCCTGAATGCCTTAAATACTTTAAAAAAAGTCTCTTCCGTTAAGTCTTCTGCTGTTTCTTTAACCTTAACTCTTCTGTACGCATAGTTATAAATCTTTGGAAAATATTCTCTATAGAAAATCCGAAAAGCTTCTCCGTCACCGTTTTTAATTCTCTCAATAATTTCTGCCCCAATTTCCAACTCTCTACCCCTATATACGTAATTTTACAGGAAAGGTTACACTAAAATCCGCCAATTACTTCATTTTCCCTTAACAAACGTGGTGTTTTGACCAACAAGAAAGATTTGTACCCTCTAAAATATTCATCGTTAATTTCAGCATAAATTTTGTCCCCCGAATAGTAAAGAGTCAACGGAAGAAAATATACTTTGTTTCCATTAACTATCAAAACACCTTTACTTCCATTTTTGCTAACCAATTCCGAATTATCCACCTCAAACCCATAAATCTCCCTTGCTACAACCCTGAATGAATTCCTGTTAAAAAATTCAGTAAAATAATAATCCAATTTAGTAAAATAGTAATCTTCAGTCTCTTTTAAAACATCTGAATTTACTGTTTCTGAATTTTCTCCTATGCAGAAAGTGATTTTTGTCGGGTTCTGGAAGAAAGGTGTCTTTTGCAAGGCAATAACATATTCCTTACAAGTAATCAAGGATCCTATACTATCTCCAGATTCAGTTCTTTCTCCATCATCAAGAGAGTAAACAATGAAGTCATCAGGATCCGAGGAAAGAACGTTTTGAATGTCTGAGTAATAGCTGCTAAACATACTTCTAATAAAAATACCTCTCTTCTGAGCAAAAATTTTAGTTTCGGTATCCTTATCATTTATGACTGCAATGGGTTGTCCTTCTTCAACAAATGTATAATCTTGCAAAAGATATTTAACATTCCCTGAGGATTGAGTTTTTACTGGATCGGCCAAAAATATCACTTTGCCTTTTATATCTTCAGAGATGTTAATAAAAGAAATATTTACAGTTTCAATGTCTATCAAATTGGACCTAACTAATGCAAGCAAATCCTTGCTAAGGTTAATTAGCAAAAAGAACCCGACAAGAAACGAAAAAAAGATGAATAATTTTTTCAATCTTCCTTACTTACTTCTTTTTCTTAAAAAAGGAGGGATTTCAAAATCAGAAGTACCAAAAACTTCTTCCTTTGGTACATACCTTTCCTTTTTTACAAACTCCCCTCTGCCGTCAAAACCAGCCGCAATAACTGAAATTCTTATCTCTTCGTCAAGCTCTTCATCGAGTACTGCCCCAAAAATGATATTTGATTCAGGAGCAAGAGATTCCTTTATTGTTTCTGCTATCTCGTTCACTTCTCCCAATGTTAGCTTACCCCCGGTAATATTATAAAGGACTCTATTAGCTCCGTCTATAGTAAAATCAAGCAATGGACTTGATAAAGCCTTGGTTGCAGCTTCTTTACCCCTGTTTTCGCCTTTTCCTGCTCCTATGCCAAACCATGCAGTACCAGCACCCTTTAATGTCGTTTTCACATCAGCAAAATCAAGATTAATTAAGCCGGGCATCGTTATTAATTCAGAAATACCTTTTACAGCATGAAGTAAAACATTATCTGCAACTTTGAAAGCTTCATTCAAAGGAGTTTTTTTATCCACCATTTTCAACAATCGATCATTTGATATCGTAATCATCGTATCCACATAAGGTACAAGCTCTTTTATCCCTTCGTCAGCAACTCGCATTCTTGTTCTTCCTTCAAACGAAAAAGGTTTTGTAACAACAGCTACTGTTAAGATGTCAAGTTCTTTGGCAATTGCAGCAATAAGTGGAGAAGCTCCAGTACCTGTACCTCCACCCATTCCTGCAGTAATAAAGAGTAAATCTGCATCTTCGATAACCTTTGTTAATTCATCTTTGCTTTCTTCTGCAGATTTCTTTCCAATCTCTGGAGATGAACCAGCTCCTAAACCCCCGGTAGTCCTTGGACCGATCTGTACTTTCCTTTCCGCTCTATTTAACGATAGTACCTGCACATCAGTGTTCACTGCTATGAATTCAACACCTTCTATTCCTTCGTCAATCATGCGGTTGATGGCATTTCCTCCTCCACCTCCCACACCTAAAACTTTAATCCTTGCATGCGATCCCTGCCATGGGTCTATCATTAAACGCACCTCCTATTCAAATAAGTCTTTGAGCCACGATAGATTTATCATTTCGGGCCTTCTTCTCTTAATTTCAGTATGTTCAATAGCATATAGAACAAGACCTACTGCAGTAGAGTATTCCGGCGAACTAAGTAGATTTGCCAATGCGAAATCACCTAAAGGATAACCTGCTCGTGCCGGCATTTCCAATATTTCCGAAGCTCTCTCAGCAAATCCTTTTAGAAGTGCGCATCCTCCTGTAATCACAATTCCTGAAGGAATTGAACTCCAGTACCCAGATTTCATCAATTCCAATCTTATTCCCTCTAAAATTTCATTAACCCTTGCAGTCACTATTTCTCCTATCTCTGACAAATTTACCTGAACTTTCTCGTCTGAACCAATCTTGTCAATCTGAATCTCTCCATTAGGAATGACAGCATTGTTAGCTATAACAAAGCCATACTGTTTTTTAATAATCTCTGCTTCTTCAAGGGAAATTCTAAGTACATACGCTAGGTCTTTTGTTATATATTCCCCTCCTATTGGTAAGACTGCAGTATGAGCAATACTTCCATTATTATATACAATCAGGTCTCCTGTACCTGCCCCAATATCCAAAAGTGCTACTCCAAGCTCTCTTTCTTGTTCCTTTAATACTGAATAAGCTGAAGCAAGGGATTGAAGAACAAATGCACCGAATTCAAGTTCTGCCATTGAGATTGCTTTCTTAATATTATAAATAACTGTTGAGGAGCCTGTAACAATATGGACCTCTTCTTCGAGCTTAATACCAGACATACCAACTGGGTTTCTTATTCCTCCCTGTCCGTCAATGATAAACTGCCTGGGTAATACATGAATTATGTTCTGATTCGGTTGCAAAAGAAGAACTTTTGCTGATTCTTCAACTCTTCTGATGTCGTCCTTCGAAATCTCTCTTCCTTCTTTGGAGATGATAACGCTGCCCTTGTTATTCAGAGAAAAAATATGGCCACCGCTAACCGAAACGTACACTGGACCAGATTTTTTCCCTGACATTGTCTCTGCCTGCTTCTTAGCATGTAATATTGCCTCGCTTGACTTATTTAAATCTACAACAACTCCTTTGCTAATGCTCTTGGTTGGAACGCTGCCGACACCGATAATTGAAGCGTTCCCGTCAGAAACATCTGCAATGAGAAACTTTATTGCACTACTTCCTAAGTCAAGGACCGAAACCATTCTTTCACTCATCTCTCATCTCCATATTATCACACTTTCGCCCTTAAAACGCAAATCTATTATTTTAACCAAAGCAATTTTATCATTCTCATTCATTATTTTTATTGTTTCAAGGTATCTAGCCAGCTTATTATCCAAATCATTCTCTCCTATTATAATTAGGATACCTTTTTTATTAAAAAATGCAACATTTTTTTCATAAAAATCAAGTGATTTTACCTCATTTATAAGATTCTTCTCGAACAATTTTAAAAAAAGAGCGCTAAAAAGTCTCCATTCCTCAATGTTTGCATTTACAACAACCGGATCGCTCGATAAGGCAAGCTTTCCAATAAGAAATCCATCCCTGGTAACTCCTTTTAAGCCATCTTTAAATTTAATGTTTAGAATAGGCTCTTCGGTATATCTGACTATTAATCTTAAAAAACTTCTCTCGATTTCAGCATCACGTTTTAAGAAATATGTAAAATATACTCCTTTATATCCCCAAAAAATCTCGTTCGCAGAAACGGGAATTTCACTTTCAATTTTAATTCTTTTTGAAGGAAGTAAAGGAGAAAATGAAATAAATATGGCAATTATTATTACAGTGATTATTAAAATTGTTTTCACTTTCTTCTTTTCAAAGCCTCAATTACAATAAATTCCACCAAATCCTCGAAAGTGATTCCTATAAATTTAGCTGCATCTGGAACAAGGCTTGTTTCAGTAAAACCTGGTATTGTATTCACTTCAAGAACATAAGGAACTTCATCATTAACAATCATGTCTATTCTTGAAAAATCTCTCAGGTTAAAGCTTTCATAAATCTTTCTGCCGTATTCATTGGAAATGCTTTCAACGTTTTTTGAGATTCTTGCAGGAATTAAATGCTGAGACATTCCAGGGATGTATTTTGAAGTAAAATCATAATATTCATGAACTGGGACAATTTCAATTATTGGAAGGATTTTTATTGCTGGGTGGTTTCCTATTATTGAAATAGTTATTTCTGTTCCTTTGATGTATTCCTCGGCAATAACAATCTCCGAAAGGTTAAAAGCTTCATCAAGCCCTTGCTTGTAGTTTATTTCGTCAGAAACAATGCTGATTCCTAAAGTGGATCCTTGATCGTTAGGCTTAATTACTATTCTGTCAGTTTTAAGAAACAAAGATGCCTCACGATATGAAATTATGGAATCTTTTCTCATTGAAAAATACTCAGGAGTTTTTACGCCTATTTGCTTGAACATCCATTTAGAGAAAAGTTTGTTCATGCATAATGAACTTGCGAGAACTCCTGAGCCTGTATAAGGAATTCCTAAAAGCTCAAGACTCCCCTGAACTGTGCCATCCTCACCAAAATTTCCATGCAAAGCAATAAAAACAATGTCTGGTCTGTAATAATCTATTGCCTTCTCAAGTTTTCCATCAAAATCATATTCAGAGACTTCATAATTCTTCTTCCTTAAAGCTGCAGAAACGGCCTTACCACTTTTTATGGAAATGTCCCTCTCTCTAGATAATCCTCCGCATAGAACCAAAATCTTCTCTCTCATTTTTTCCTCTCAATTAAACTAATTTCTTTAAATTTCCCCACAAGCTTAATTTCAAGTTCAAGAATCAAGTCTTTATGTTTATAAACTCTTGCTTGAGCTTCTTTTATAAGATTAAGAACATCTTTTGCAGTTGCACTTCCAAGATTAACAATGAAGTTAGCATGCTTCTCAGAAATCATAGCATCACCTACTCTTAGTCCTTTACATCCTGACTCTTCAAGAACTTTTCCAGCATAAGTAGTCGGTGGATTTTTAAAAACGCTTCCCGCACAAGGGTAATTAACTGGCTGCTTTTCCCATCGTGCTTTCAAATTCATCTCTTTTTCCATTGAGATATAATTAGAGTCTTTAATGTCAAGAGTGAAAAGAGAATCAATCAGAATCAAGGGCTCTATTTGTAAAATTGAGTACCTATAATCAAATTTTAAGCTGTCATGGAGGAGTTTATATTCCTTGCCTTCGTAATCCATCACATCAACGTATTCAACTTTAGTGCTTATGAAATGCGAGTTACTTCCAGCATTCATTGCAATCGAGCCGCCAATTGCTCCTGGAATCCCCCAGGCAAACTCAAGACCTCCAAGGTTTCTCTTCATCGCTTCTTCCAGAAAGTTCTGAAGGCCAGCTCCTGCACCAGCTAAAGCATTGTTACCGCTAAATTTAACTTCATCAAAAGCTTTAGATAATTTAATAACAACACCTTCAATTCCATCATCTGAAACAAGAATATTCGTACCATTGCCTATAATAAAAACTGGAAGCATGTTTGTCTTTGCCCAATTGAGTACTTCCCTAAGCTCTTCTTTATTCAAAGGCTTAACAAAGAATTCTGCAGGTCCTCCAATTCTAAATGATGTATGTTTTGACATAGGCTCATTAGTTATTATTTCACCTTTTATTATTTCCTTTAATCTATCTATATTCTTCATTAAACCTTCTCCTTAATTTGCTTAGAATTGCGGATGAGATACTGCCAATTTCCCCTGGACCTAAAAGCACAATAATATCGCCTGGCTTAGCAATATCTGCAACAGAAACTGGAATATCATCTTTATTAGAAATATAATGCACACTCTTTCTTGGGTTGTATGCCTTGATCCATTCATGAACCTTCTCTCCATTAATTCCTTCGATTGCCTTCTCAAATGCAGGATATATTTCAGTTGAAATTATCACATCTGATAGCGAAAAGGGCCTTGCAATTTCTTCTTTTAGCGCATTGACCCTCGTAAATCTATGAGGTTCAAAAATTGAAATAATCCTTCTATCTGGAAAATGTGCCCTTAATGCAGATAGAGTTGCAAATACTTCAGTTGGATGGTCTGCATGGTCGTCTATTAATGTTATTCCTGATACTTCACCTTTAGTTTCAAGCCTTCTCTCAGGCATACGATAGGATTGAAGATTTCTAATAACCTCTCTCATAGGAAAGCCTAAAAGATTTGTAACTAATATCGATGAAAGTGAATTAAGGATGCTCTTATCTCCAAATACTGGAAGATTAACTTTCAATAAATAATTTCCCATTAAATAAAGGTCAAATTCAACTCCATTTTCAAGATAATTTATGTTTTCCGAATATGCATGAGCTTCCTTATTTTGCAAGCTATAAAAATATGTGTCCTTAAGGTTTTTAGTCACTGCAAAGGCGTTTTCATCATCCATGGATACTACTTTTATCGAAGAACGTTCAGCAATATCTTTAAATGAATTTTTCAGCTGCTCAAAATCATTGTTGTAAGAGGTCAGATGATCTCTATCTATATTAGTTATAACGAGAATCTTTGGATTAAATAGAAGAAAAGTTTTGTCACTCTCGTCAGATTCAATGACAAAGAATTCTTTATCAATTGAAAAGTCTATCCTCTCGTTTGATTTCCCCCCAAAATAAACATTTGCAGTTGACAAATTAGAAAGAATATGGCCGATCATTGATGTTGTAGTTGTTTTCCCATGAGTCCCTGATACAACAATTGATTTAAAACGTCTGGATATTGAAGCAAGGAGTTCTCCTCTTTTTTGAACAGGCAAGCCAAGTGATTTTGCCTTTTTTAGTATTGGATCTTCTTCTCTTATTGCTGAGGAAACAACTACTAAATCAAAGTTGTTATCGAGAGAAAAATCATTATCAGTATGAACTGCAATACCGTATTTCCTGAGTTCTTCAGCTGTTTCAGACTCTTCAACATCAAAACCTGACACTGAGTAGCCCATATCCTTAAGTATCAACGCAAGCTTACTCATCCCGCTTCCATTAATTCCTATCATAAATACTTTATTCATCTTATGCTCTTCAACACTTCTGTATATATTTGTTCTGCAGAATCCCACGGAAAAGCATTAATGCACGATAAGTTTTTCTTTTTAATTATACCATGATGCTTGAAATAGTAAACGACTGAATTTCTTAATTTTTCTTCAGTGAGATCCTTTTCTTCAATAATCTCAACACATCCTCTCTTTTCAAGGTATTGAGCATTTTTGAATTGGTGATTGTCTCTTGCGAACGGAAAAGGAATTATTATTGATGGAATGCCAAAAAAAGACAACTCAGATAAGGTCATTGCACCGCCTCTTGTTACTGCAAGGTCTGAAATTGAATACGCAAGATTCATTTCTTCAAGGTATGGAAATACTTTTAATCGGTGATCTTGAGGAAACTCCTGCAAAATCCTATCATAAAATTTCCCACCAGTAATAAAAATAATATTTATATCTACCAAATTGAGAATTTCTGCAGCAATTCTGGTAAATACAATATTTAATCTATTAGACCCACCGCTTCCTCCAAAAACAAGAAGAGTAGGTCTGTGATTATTAAAATTAAAGAAACATAAAGCCTTGCTTTCTTCTTTGGTTTTAATTGTTTCTCTTATGGGATTTCCCGTGAATATTCCCTTTTCTCTGAAAAAATTGCTTTCATCAGGAAACCCTAAAAATACTTTCTCTGCAAATTTAGAGAAAATTCTATTTGTTCTTCCAGGTACCGTGTTTTGCTCGTGCAAAAACAATTTTACTTTCAAAATAATTGCAGCAAAAACTACTGGAGCTGAAACATAGCCACCTAACCCTATAATCGCATTGGGTTTTTCTTTCTTAATGATTTTAAAGGACTCAAACACTCCTCTGATAAAATTTATAATAAAAAGAAAAGTTGACTTTAGATCAAAATTAAACTGTGAGGCAAATATTGAATATTGCTTGAAACCATAATCATTATATTTTTGCTCCTCAAAGCTGCCTTTCCTGCCTACAAAAATAACCTCCTGAATATGTTTCTTAAAACACTCTCCAATAGCTACTGCAGGATAAACATGACCCCCAGTCCCTCCAGCCACAATGAGCACTTTCATTACTCTTCTATCTCTTTCCTTGCGATATTTACAAGAATCCCCGCACTAATGAAATTAGCTATAAGGTTATTTCCGCCAAAACTCACAAACGAAAGAGGTACTCCTGTAGTGGGAATAAGCATGACGTTCACTGCCATATTAAGGAGTGACCAGGAAATGATTCCAAAGGTCAACCCAAAGGCAAGAATTCTTGAAAAAGTTGATTTAGCTTCTCTTGCAACCCTAAATCCAACATAAGCAATAAGAATATTGAAAAAGAGAATAAGCGTACATCCAATAAACCCGAACTCTTCGCCAATAATTGCATAGACAAAATCTGAAGAACTTACTGGAAGTCTTCCTGGAAACTTAAGAAGACTTTTCATAAAACCAACGCCCGCAAAACCACCTCTTGCAAGAGCTCTCAAGGCTTGAAGAGATTGCATCGCATCAGCAGTTGCATACTTATAAGGGTCTCTGAAGGCAAGAATTCTATTCCTCCACTCAGAGTTTAGCCCAAACATTGAAATCACTCCTAATATTGAAAAAGCAGATAGGGCAAAAACATGGCCAATTGGCATTCCTAAAATAAAGATAAGGGCAAAACCAGTTATAAAAACTTGAGCTCCACTCCCCATGTCTGGTTCAAAAATTATTAAAGCAGATGTAATCGCAACAATAAGAAACATAAAAATAAAAAATTTATTTACATTTTTATCTTCAATTGGCTCCAGAGATAATCTTGCTATCAACAATGATAGGATAATATAGGCATACTGGGAAGGCTGAAATCCAAAGGGAATTAAAGGGACAGGCAACCACCTATGACTATTATCAAACTCTTTAATAAGAAGAAGTACTAAAAGAGCAATGAAAATCAAGAAGAGTACTTTTGCAATTCTCTTCAGTTTCAAGTGATTGAAAGAAGAAAAGAAAATGAAAGCAAGAGCTGCAATACCAACGTATAAGAGTTGTCTATAAAAAAGCTCTAAAGAAAAACCTTCAATTACAGCAGAGCTAATACTAAAACTCATAAGCACTCCAATAATTGTAAGAATCAAGCAAGCTATTATAAGGATACTAACATAAAGGTTTCTTTTCATTCTAGAGACTCAACTATCATCTTGAACTGTTCTCCTCTGTCTTCAAAATCGCTGAACATGTCAAAACTTGCACAGGCAGGAGACAGCAATACAATATCTCCGTTGTTTGAATTATTCTTCGCTATAGCAACAGCTTCCTTAAGAGATAAAGCATAGACAAATTCCCCAAAACCAGCCCTTACAGCTGCGTCACCAATTTCACGCGCGGTCTGGCCTATAAGGATTAGTTTCTTGAGTTTTTCAGGAAAGAGTTTTGCCAGTTTAGAAAAATCATTGTTTTTACTGCTACCACCTGCTATAAGGATAATCGGTCTTTCAAAAGAATTCAAAGCAACAATAGTAGAATCAGGCGTAGTAGATTTTGAATCGTTTATATATAGCACTCCGTTTATTTCTTTCACTTTTTCAAGCCTATGCTGAAGACCATTGAAGCTCTCAATCTTTTGCCTTATTAACTCATTATTAAGCCCGGAAAGTTTAGCAGCTATAACTGAGGCAAGGACATTTTGCACATTGTGAATTCCAATTAACTGTATTGAACCTCTTGGAAATAATATTTCTTCTTTCATTTCATCAACAAAACATATTTCTCTGCTATCGTTGAGATATGCTCCTCTTGGTACTTTCTTACTTATACTGAAGTAATAATCTTTTGCTTTTGTTTCATTTGAAAGTTCCTTAACAACAGAGTCGTCGTAATTAAAAATTGCAAAGTCGCTTTCATTCTGGTTTGCAAAAATTCTTTTTTTTGCGCTTAAATATTCAGTCATTGACGAATAGCGATCAAGGTGGTCTTCAGTGAAGTTAAGAAAAACAACTATATGAGGGTGATAACTCTCAATTGATTCAAGTTGAAAACAACTTGTCTCAAGTATTGCGAATTGTGGAGATGGATTCTCAAGAAGTAAAGCAGAAAAAGGAGTACCAAGGTTTCCTCCAGTTACTGAATTCAAATCACTAAAAATATACCCAATAAGCGCAGTAGCGGTACTTTTCCCATTAGTTCCTGTAACAGCAATTATACTTGCTTTCAGGCTTTGCCTATATGCAAATTCCATTTCGCCTATATATGAAATACCTTTTTCTCTGATGAATTTTACTATTTCTGAATCCAGTGGTACTCCAGGAGATAAAACTGCCAAGTCAAATTCATGGATGTTGCCAAATGAGTGTCTTCCGATTTCGTACTGAATCCCATTATCATCTAAAAGCTTCTTAAAATGAAGAATTTCTTCATTTTCGCTTTTTTCTGTTAAAAACACTGAATTTCCTAACTTCTTTGCAAGTATAGCTGCATAAACTCCACTTTTCCTTCCTCCGACAACAAGAATGTTCGCCATAATGATCTCCTAGTGAAAGACTATTGCTAATAAACAAAAAATCACGGTTATAATTGTGAATCTAAATACTATCTTAGGTTCACTCCAGCCCAGTATTTCAAAATGATGATGAATTGGAGCCATCTTAAAAACTCTTTTTCCATGACTAATTTTAAAATATGAAACCTGAATAAAAACTGAAAATGCCTCTATCAAAGGAATTATAGCCATAAATGCAAATGGAATTTCAAAATGCCCTAAGATTGCCATTGCACCTAAAATAGCACCAAGTGAAGAAGAGCCGACATCGCCCATAAAAACGGCTGCTTTAGGGCTATTGAACCACAGAAAAGCAAGAACAGACGCTAGAATGAGAAAAGAAAAAGATCTAATCAAGCTTCCTCCAATAATCATAACTGTTACAAGAATAGGTATGGTAACAGTGCCAAGCAAACCATCAACACCGTCAGTAAGATTAAAAGCATTTGGAGAGCCGACTATTATGACAAAATAAAGCAAAAAATACAAAGGAGTTCCCAGAAAAAACTTTTTCCCAAATATTACTAACTCAGGTTTGATAACATCCTTAAAAATATAATAAATTATTATTGAAAACAAGATGAATAACAAAAGCTTCCATCTGATTGTCAGACCTTCTGAATCTTTCTTTAAAATAGTTAGCAGGTCGTCTATTAGACCTATTGTACCAAAAACAAAAACAAAAGAATATAAAAATAAAAATTCTCTATTTCTAAAAAAGAAAAGGAGCAAAAGTGGAGTTATAAGAAAAACTATTCCTCCACCTCTGGGAGTCCCTTCCTTTTTCTTGTGCTTTTCAAGAGTTTCTTCTCTTTCAAACTGTACTGCTCCAAGTTGTTTCAACTTCGGGATAAGAACATATATCGTAATCCAACTGAACAGAAAAGCAATAATAAAAAGGAAAATCAATGATTTATCCATTGCCGAACCTCTCCTTAAGAAAATCAACAATCTCTTCCATTTTCATTCCACGCGAGCCTTTGATAAATATAATTGATTTTTTGTGAATTTCAAGTGTTTTAAGAAAATCAAGAAGTGATTTTTTGTCCTTAAAGGAAAAAACTGACTTTATGCCTCTCTCAGAAGCTCCTTCACCTATTTTTTTAGCGAGTCTACCGTAAGTGATTAAAATGGAAGGGTTCAATGTGGCAATGAATTCCCCACTTTCATAATGAAGTTCTTCTTCTTGCTGCCCAAGTTCAAGCATATCTCCGACTATAAGCACAAGAGGCTTTTCCGAATTTACAAATCGTGTAAGAGAGTTTTTCAGGGATAAAGGGTTAGAATTATAAGTTTCATCAATCAATGAAATATCGCTTGAAAGTTTTATAAATTGTCCTCTTCCCTTAATTGGCTTAAATCCCTTAAGACTTTCATAAATATCAATTAAATCCAATCCGAGAGTGTTACAAACTGCAAAAGAAGCAAGCAAATCATATGCAAAGTGAAGACCGGAAAAACTGAATTTAAAGCTTTTGTCAAAAATCGACAGTGTCATGGAATTTGCATTCATTGAAATAATCTCTCCCTTAAAATCCGCTTCATCTGAAAACCCATAAAGAATGCTCTTAACTTCATAATTTATAATCTCCGAAATAATCAAGGGATCGTCAGCATTCAAAAAAACTGAACCTTTGTTTTTTTGAAGATAATCTACAAGCTTAAATTTCTCTCTCAAGACTCCTGTTTTATCCATTAAAAATTCAAGATGAGATTCTCCAATATTAGTCACAACACCAATATCTGGCTTGACAATTTCAATTAACCTGTCCATATCTCCTATTTTTTGAATTCCCATTTCAAGAATAATATAATCTTCTTTACCCTTACATTCATTTACAAGAAACAATGGAAGAGAAATATCTGTGTTAAGGTTACCACTTGGAGAAGCAATTACGTATTTTGAGCATAACACAGATGATATCATTTCTTTTGTTGTTGTCTTACCCGCACTTCCTGTAATGCCTATAAACTTTGGATTTAATTTACCTCTTGCGTAATACCCTAAGGAAACAAGAAAATCGTTTGTATTTCTGACCTTTACCTGAAATATATTTCTTGGTATTTCAAAAAAACGCTCAACGATGAAGCCTGAGGCACCTTTTTCTAAAGCCTCCCCTATAAATTCATGCCCATGAGCTTTTTCGCCTCTAAGTGCAATAAAAATATCACCACTTTCCACATTTTTACTATTTATTACAAACTTCCCAAAGCTATTATTCAATGAGCCAATTACTTCGCACTCTATAGTGTCCAAAAAATCATCTAAATTAAATTTCATCGAGTACCTCTTTGGAAAATTCAATATCTGAAAGGAGTTCAACCCTGTCCTTGAAATGCATTTTTACTTCATCACCTCTTCCAAGCAACGCAACAACATCTCCTTTAGCTGCATTTAATATAGCGCTCCTTATAGCTTCTCTTCTGTTAAGCATAATTTTCCCTTTACCGGGCTCTATGCCTTTAATTACGTCTTCTGCAATTCTTCCTGGATCATCTCCTCTTGGGTCATCAGTTGAAACATACGTAAAATCACTATAGCTTGAGACAACTTTACCCATCTCCACCCTTTTCCTGTAAGTTGAGCCACCAACTACACCAAAAACAGTATAAATACGACCTTTGGCATACTTTTTCAGATAGCCAAGAGTTTCTTCAATTTCGAACGGGTTATGAGCAAAATCTACTAAAATTTTAAATCCTTTATTATTTATTAGTTGCATTCGTCCGGGAATGATAGGCGGATTTCCAGCAAAATTCTTAAGAGTGGCAATATCAACACCTTCATTGATTGCAAAGGCAGACAGTGCGAGAAAATTAGAAATATTAAATTCTCCGAACATCTTAAGAAAAATTTCTCCTTGCTCATTGTTGCTCGTTTTAAGGTTGAACAATATTCCTTCCTCATTCTCCTTAATTATTTCTGCATAATAATCCGCCTTCTGTTTCACGCTATAAAGAATTGGCTTGTCGCAAGCTAAAAGAAACTTATCAATATAATTGGCATCAAGATTTAAAATAGGATTAAAAACGTCCTTAAAAAATGAAGCTTTTGTATTTATATAATCCTCTTCGGTTTTATGAAAATCGAGGTGATCTATTCCCATTGAGGTTAAGATTTTTTTATAAAAATTAATTCCATAAATTCTCTTGAGATTGATGGAGTGAGAAGATACTTCAATAAAAGCATATTTGACCTTCTCATCAACCATCTCCTTAAGTATTCTATTTAATGTGAATGCTTCGGGTGTAGTTGGAGGAAAAGCTTCTCTATCACTAACCAATTTATCATTTACAAAGGAGCCAATTGTGCCTATGAATCCTGCAGAAATACCAAGATTTCTGAATAGAGAATAAATTAAATAGGCAGTCGTTGTTTTTCCGCTTGTACCGGTAATGCCGACAAGTTTGAGTTTCATTGAAGGAAAACCAAAAAAAAGTTCAGATAATAGAGAGCAAGATTTGCGAGTATTTTGTACTTTAATCTTAACGAGGTCTTCAGCAATTTTTATATCTTTCTCAAGAACAACTCCACAAGCGCCTTTTCTAATAGCATCATTAATATAATCATGTCCGTCAGCTCTTTCACCTCTGATTGCAACAAAAAGATCTCCTTGTGAAATATTCCTGCTATCCTGAGAAATCCCTTTTATATCTACTTCTCTTTCCTGTAGAATTTCGAAATCCGGGAAATTTTCCTTTATATCTTTTATATTCATTTAGACAACCTCAGGTATTTAACAAGATATTCTGCAAGTTCCTTAAATACAGGAGGGGTTATATTTATTGAATACATTGCAGTCGGTGTCTCATCAACAACCACAAGAATTGCAACTTCAGGATCTTCGGCAGGAAATGCACCAAGAAAACTATATATTAGATTCTGCTTTGAATATCCCCCACTTGGAAGGACTTTCTGGGCAGTGCCAGTCTTCCCTAATACGTCTATACCCTCAAGACGTGCATTTTTAATACCCTCATTGACAGTATAGACAAGAGCTTCTTTTAGAGTTTCTGCAACATTCTGAGAAATAACAACATTTTTTATAATCGGAGTAGAATCATAAATATTTCCATCGCCACTCTTAACACTTTTCAGAATCGTTGGCTTAATCTGAACTCCTCCGTTTGCAATAGCGGAAAAAGCAGAAAGAAGTTGAAGAGGGGTGACTGCAATGCCTTGTCCAAAAGACATTGTTGCAAGTTCTACCTCATTAATGCTACTCAAACTTAAGAGAATTCCTTTTTCCTCACCTGGAAGTTCAACTCCAGTAGGGCTTCCAAAACCAAATTTTTTATAATACTCCAAAAGCTTATCCTTGCCCAATTTTAGTCCAACCTGAGCAAATGCTACATCACACGAATTTTTAAGAATCTCTTTTAAACCTTTCTCTTCACCGTGTTTTTGCCAGCATGAAATCACCCTATCTTTAACCTTAATATATCCATTGCAATAAAATACATCATCAATTTTCAGGGATTCTTCTTCCAGGGCAGCTGCTGCCACAATCGGCTTAATAACAGACCCAGGTTCATAATTCCAATTTACTGCCCTATTGAATGTACTTCCAGCATTCTGAATATTTGTGGGATCAAAAGTCGGGTAATTTGCCATTGCAAGAATTTCTCCATTTTTAGGATTAATGACAAGAATACTGCCCCCTTTTGCGTTTACCTCTTTAACTTTTTCTTCCAGAATACTTTGAGCTTTATATTGAATGTTCTCATCAATAGTCAAAATAATATCTGCTCCTTTTTGAGGTTCAACCGAATATGATGTCTCACCAGGCAAAATTGGCTTTGTAGAAACGAAATTTCTAAAAATCCTTCCATTTTTCCCCTTAAGTTGGCTCTCAAACTCATATTCAATGCCACTTAATCCTTCCCCATCAACACCAACAACCCCTATTATCGGAGATATGTATGAACTAAAAGGATACACTCTTTTGTATACTCTTGTAAAAGTAATACCGTTTTTTATGTCGAGCTCCTCAATTTTTTCTTTTTGTTGCAGGGTGACAGACTGTGATA
>Ga0172365_10000678_pt1 | contig 23594 bp, 23 predicted proteins | sample LakKivSesite48cm_FD_114535 | JGI IMG/M metagenome (GOLD analysis project Ga0172365, IMG submission 114535) | Sediment microbial communities from Lake Kivu, Rwanda - Sediment site 48cm | ecosystem: Environmental > Aquatic > Freshwater > Lake > Sediment | place: Rwanda: Western Province, Lake... | reverse complement strand
TCGCGGCCAAGCTGGGAATGCCCCTCGGCGAGATGGACCTCTATCTCTGGTACAAGAAGACGGGCAGGGTCATGAAGTAGCCCCCAATCTTTTAACGGTCGAGCCGATAGTTAACCAGAAGGCCGATGAGAGTCAAGGTGGGGGGCAGGGCCCTCCAGATGTGGACCCTCTGGCGCGAGGACGGCGTTGTCAAGATAATCGACCAGAGGCTCCTGCCCCACAGGTTCGAGGTGGCGACGCTCAAGAACTACAGGGAGACTGCGCAGGCGATCAGGGACATGGCGCTCAGGGGAGCCGGAGCCATAGGCGTCGCCGGAGGATACGGGATGGCTCAGGCAGCCCTCGAGGCGGAGAGGCTGCCGCCGAGATCGTTCAGGGCCCGCATGGTGAAGGCGGCCGAGGCGCTGAAGGCGACTAGGCCGACGGCCGTCGGCCTGTTCCACGCCGTCGACAGGTGCCTCGCGTTGGCTTCGAGGGGGCGGGTGGAGAGGCGGATCGAGAGGATCGTGGACGAGGCGGACAACATCGCGCTCGAGGACCTCGCGGCCTCACAAGCGATAGGGGAGAACGGCTCCAAGCTGATCAAGGATGGTTACAGCATCCTCACGCACTGCAACGCGGGCGCCCTCGCCTTCGTCGACTACGGCACAGCCCTGAGCCCCATCAGGTTCGCAGTGAAGCAGGGGAAGAGTGTCTTCGTCTACGTCGACGAGACTCGGCCGAGGAGCCAGGGCGCCAAGCTGACGGCGTGGGAGCTTGAGCAGGAGGGCATACCCTACGCCCTCATAGTCGACAACGCGGCGGGCCACTACATGAGGCGCCGGGAGATCGACATGGTCATCGTGGGGGCCGACAGGATAGCGGCAAACGGCGACGCCGCCAACAAGATAGGCACGTACGAGAAGGCCGTCCTGGCCCACGAGAACGGGATACCATTCTACGTCGCTGCGCCCATGATGACCTTCGACCCCGACTGCCGGACCGGCGACGACATCACCATCGAGGAGAGGAGCCCCGACGAGGTCAACTGGGTCTGGGGCGAGGACGAGGAGGGCGAACTGACGAGGGTGAGGATATCAGCCAGGGACACGCCGGCGAGGAACCCCTCGTTCGACGTGACCCCCGCGAAGTACATCAAAGGGATAATAACCGAGGCCGGGGTACTGGCGCCGCCCTACGGGAGGAGCATAAGGAGGGCCATCTCCGGGAAGAGGAGGGGCAGCCGCGGCTGACCATATTGCTTAAATTTCCGTCGAGCTAACCTTTCACGGGTCCCAGCCCGCCCTAGCTCAATGGCAGAGCACTCGGCTGTAGTCTCCGCCCCGAGGGGCGAGGGCAATCAGGCCTTGAGCAGACACCGAAGGGTTCCAGGTTCAACTCCTGGGGGCGGGACCACTCATCCAAGGGGGTTACTTCGCCAGCTTCCTGCCGGCGAGCTTCTCGACGGCTACTATGACAGCCTGAGTTCCCTTGTCGCGCAGCCCCTCCGCGTCCAGGTGCCTGAACATCTGCTGGACGACTGCGGTCTCGACGAGGGGCGTCTTCGTCTCGGCCGCCGTCTCCATGATGATCCGCAGATCCTTGATGTAGTCCTTCACCTTGAAGCCCGGCGCGTAGTCGCCCTTCAGCATCTTGGGGCCGTTGTTGGCGAGCTGCCAGCTGCCTGCGGCTCCCCCAGAGACGGCGGTGACGACCCTGTCGACATCCACCCCAGCCTTCACAGCGAACATCAGCGCCTCGGCCACGCCCAGGACGTTGGCGCCGACGAGGATCTGGTTCACCGCCTTGCATACCTGGCCGTCGCCGTGGCCACCTATGTGTGTGATCGTCTTCCCCATCGCCTGGAAGACCGGGAGGCACTCCTCGTAGGCGTCGGCGTCGCCGCCGACCATTATGCTCAGGGTAGCGTTCCTGGCCCCTATGTCCCCGCCGCTGACGGGGGCGTCGAGCATCCTGATCCCCTTCTTATCCAGCCTCTCCGCGATCTCCCTGGTAACTATCGGTGAAATCGTGCTCATGTCGACGACTATCGTCCCAGGCCGCGCGCCTTGGATCACGCCCTCCTCGCCGATGAGGACCTCCTCGACATCCTTCGAGTCGGTGACCATGTCTATAACGATGTCAGATCCCTTGGCGACCTCCTTGGGTGACTTCGCCGGCTTAGCACCGGCCTCGAGCAGGGGCCTCATCTTCTCGGCTGTCCTGTTCCAGACGGTGAGGGGGAAGCCCGCCCTCAGGAGGTTCATGGACATCGCCCCGCCCATGATGCCAAGCCCTATGAAACCTATACTCTTCAAATGGCTCACAATGAAATTACTCGGGCCAGGGCTCTAAACCTTTTCGAGGCCCTCAGCCGCTCTTGAGCAGCAGGAGGTAGAAGCTGCCCGAGATGCCGAATAGGATCAGGGCGACGCCGAGCATGAGTATGGTGTTCGCCTTCCGCCTGTCGTAGGCCACGCCCATGCTCCTCTTCGCCGCGAAGAGGCCCGCGAACATGAAGGTGATCATTATCATGCTGAATATGCTCTCCGTGAGCGTCTGGCCGTTTATGTCGGCGACCGAGCTCATCTCGCCTGTGCTCTGGTTGACGGTTATGGCGGGGGCGTTGTTCAATATGTCGTATACGCCGCCCGCCGAGACGAAGATGATGAACACTATGATTATTCCAAGCACGAGGTTGGCCGAAACCTGTGGCGGGCTCTTCCCTCTCTTCCCGCCGAGAAGCCTCCTCAGCCTTTCGCCTATAGATGGTATCTTGTTCGCCCCTGAATCGTGTTAGGTATGCAGCCTAGCAATATATTTTTTTTCCCGTCGGATGCGTCGCATGTTTGCAGCGGCGGCCTGAGACGAAGTTTATAAGGTTCCCTGGTGCCTACTCCTTGGGATCGAGGGGGTTCATTTGCCTCAGAAGATCGTCTGCTCTGGCTGTAGTGAGGTCCTCTACGAGGGTGAACTCCTTAAGTCTCCTCAGGATGTCATAAAGAAGTATGAGGGCCACTGCCCGAAGTGCAAGAAGGAGCTGAGGTTCTCCACGGACGGCGTCGTCGTGACCCCGCACGAAGAGTGATCGTTCTAGCCTACCATGCAGCTTCCTGGAGAATAGTTTTAACTGAGATGCCCCAACTGAATACCCGGTAATTCGGTTTGGAGCTCAAGAAGACTCACCTGTACGCCTACCACGCCGAGCACGGCAACATGGTCGACTTCGGTGGATACGCCATGCCGGTATGGTACGAGGGCGTCATCCCGGAGCACAACGCGGTTAGGAACTCGTGCGGCATGTTCGACACGAGCCACATGGGTCGGGTCTGGGCGGAGGGGAAGGAGGTGGCCAACTTCCTCGACTACGTCGTCACCAACGACCTCAGCGGCCTCAACGAGGGGAACGGCCTGTACACGGTGATGTGCCTGCCGACAGGGGGAATAGTCGACGACCTCATACTCTACAAGATGGAGCCGGAGAGGTTCCTCGTCGTCTACAACGCGGGGAACAGGGAGAAGGACTTCGCCTGGCTCAGCAAGAACACCAAAGGCTTCAAGGTCAAGCTCACGGATGTGAGCAACGAGGTCGCCATGATAGCGGTGCAGGGGCCGAAGGCGGTGGACGTACTCGGAAAACTCTCCGATATAAAAGTCTCTGAGGTGCCGAGGTTCAACATCGCCAAGCTCAAGGTGAGCGGCATAGACTGCCTCGCGGCACGCACGGGCTACACGGGTGAGGACGGTTTCGAGGTCTTCGTCCTCGACTGCCCGCTTGAGCAGCCTGAGAAGGCGCTCAAGATCTGGAACGACCTGGTCGCCGCAGGCGCAAAGCCATGCGGCCTGGGTGCCAGGGACAGCACCAGGCTGGAGGCAGGGCTCTGGCTCTACGGGAACGACATCGACGAGTCCATAAACCCCATCGAGGCAGGTCTGAGGTGGGTCGTGAAGATGAAGAAGCCCGGCTACTTCATCGGCAAGCGCGCCCTCCAGAAGATCATCGAGGAGGGTGTGAAGAAGACCCTGGTCGGCATAATGATGGAGGAGAGGGGCATACCACGCCACGGCTACGAGATCCTCGACGGCGAGAAGCCGATCGGCCTCGTCACAAGCGGCGGGATGAGCCCCACGCTCGGAGTTGGTATAGCCCTGGGCTACGTTCCTCCTGATTACAAGGAGTTGGGCACCGAGGTCAACATAAGGATCAGGAAGAACCTGGTCGGGGGAAAGGTTGTTAAGCACCGCCCATTCTATGATGAGACCAAGTACGGTTGGAAGAGGGTTAAGTGATGGCGGACGAATACAAGATCGAGAAGGGCCTATACTACACGAAGGAACATGAGTGGGTCAAGCCGGGAGAAGGCGCTGTGCTCGTCGGGATCGACGACTACGCACAGTCTCAGCTCCACGAGATAGTCTATGTCGAGCTTCCCCAGATGGATGCAGAGGTGAAGCAGGGCGAGGCCATCGGCGCCGTGGAGTCTGTGAAGGCGGTCTCCGACATGTACAGCCCCGTCTCGGGGAAGGTGGTCGAGGTGAACGAGGCGCTCGTCGATAGCCCCGAGAAGATCAACGCCGAACCCTACGGAGGGGGCTGGATAGCCAAGATCGAGCCCAGCGGACTCGAGGCCGACATCGCGAAGCTGATGGACGCAGGCAAGTACAGTGAGTACCTGGCAACCCTCAAGCATTAACCCTTTTTCATTCTCCGGGCGGGGGTTCCCGAGTGGCCAAAGGGGTCAGGTTCAGGACCTGATGGTTAGTCCTCCGTGGGTTCAAACCCCACCCCCCGCACCATCCTTGTTTGACCGAGTCCCTCATCGGCGGCTATTCATGACGGAAATTTTTTTAATATGCGTTGGCTGTGCCCTCAACCTACCCTGAACCTGGGATGACCAGGATCCGGCCTCCCCTTCCCCTCGATGAGTAGCTGACTGAGTGCGACGTCTGCCATCGCCGCCGAGGGGAAGGTGAACGGGGCGTTCTCTATCGGACCGTACAATACGAAGTCTCCGCCGAATGAGGCCACCATCGAGACCGAGGCGCCTAGGCACGGCCTCACCGCCTGGTCGCCCATCTTGGTCCTCAACCCCCTCCAGAGGGCCACGGCGTTGTGGGCGCCGCACCCGGCTGGCAGGCCCAGCTCCCTCTTTACCTCGTATATCGCCTGGCACGCCTGCCCGAGCGTCGGCAGGTCCATGACGCACGTGTCGATCAGGGGCATCGTTATTCCCGCCCTCTCAGCCTCGGGGAGGAGACCCTTGATGGCCGTCACCCTTCCCCTCGACGTGAAGTCCTTCATGTAGTAGGCAAGCAATATGGAGCTCCTCACACCCGCGTCCTGGATGGCTTCGAGCTCCGACTGTTTGAAGTCCGGCGTCAAAGAGTTGTAGACTACTCTGCCCTGCAGTCCCGCCTGCCTGACATACCTCAACGCCTCCGACCTGATCCCCGCGTTCACACCGTCCACTAGGATCGGCAGATCGGTCTCTGATGCGATGAAGTCGAGAAGGATGGGTACCGCCACCACCGAGGAGATCACCACATCCAGCATGCAGGGGTTGCCCGTCCTGTCTGAGAACTCCTCCTGAGTCCTAAGCAGCTTCTCCGCCCCCTCCCTGTTAAACTCAGCCTTCATCTCGTCGGTGAATATCCTGTGACCGTGATAGAAGATCGACCCGATCAACAGGATGGGGCGCTTCCCGGGCACCCCCCCGACCCTCACCCCGCCTATATCAAAGGTGCGCTGGGCCACATCGGATGACACCAGCCTGCTCATGTCGGCCATCACGCTCACATCCCGTCTATTTGATACATTCAATCAGGCGACAAAATTTAAAGCGTTAGTGGCGTAGCTGATGTTGACTATTATGGGCGAAGAAATGACCTCTTATCAGAGGGTCATGCTTGCGCTTGAGGGCAAGCAGCCTGACAGGGTCCCCGTCGTGCTCTACCCGAGATACAACGCGCTGAAGTACGCTCATCATACGTTCCAGGAGGCCCTGGAAGACCCCGAGAAGTACGTGTCCGCCCAGCTCTCGGCCCAGAGGAGGTTCCAGTATGACTCCGTCCACGACTACAACATGATGGGGCCCATCGAGGAGGCGATGGGCAGGCCGGCCGGCTTCAAGCTGAAGTACGTGAGGGACGACGCGCCGATGGTCGAGGCCAGCGCCAAGATAAAGGCGAGCGTGGACCTCGGGAGGCTGAAGGTAAAGGTAGATCCACACGTGGATGGGCTGTGCCCGAGGGTCCTGTGGGTGGTGAAGCAGTTGAAGCTGAGGACCATGGAGAAGGGCGAGCCCAATGTGCCGGTCATCACCTGGGGGAGCTGCCCCTCACGGACAGCCGCGGTCCTGATGGGCTACGATCAGTGGTTCATGCTTCTCATAAGGAACCCAGAACTGGCCGTGGAGTTCATGGAGCTCTGTCTGGGGCCCTGGCTCGACATGGTCGTCTCTGAGGTTGAAGCCGGGGCAGACGTTGTGTGGGTGAACGACCCTGTGTCATCAGCCGACTGCATATCCAGAGCCCACTACGAGAAGTACACGCAGCCCTACGAGAAGAAGTTCATAGCGGCGATAAGGGATAGAACGGGCGTTCCCGTCATATTCCACCCGTGCGGCAACTGGCACGACCGCCTTGACCTCGTCGCTCAGAACGGGGCAGACGCCCTATTCCCGGGTACAATGGATTTCTCCCTGGTCTACGAGAGGACGATGGGCGTCGCCAATGTCAAGGCCCTGAACGGAGGCGTTGGCTCGGCGAGACCGAACACCGTAGACCTCAAGGGCACGACCCTGGCCGAAGACGCCACGACGCTCCTCAACGGGAGTCCGGATGAGGTTGAAAGGGAGGCGAAGAGGGCGATAAAGATAGGCACGCAGAAGGGGGCCGGCTTCCTGCTGGGTGGGAACTGCTTCCCGCCGCTGGATGTCCCTCTGATCAACCTCGACGCCATGGTCTACTCAGCCAGGAAATACGGGAGGTACCCGATATCCCTCTGAGAAATCGAGGATGATTCCGTATGTTAAATGAAGAACTGCTTCAAAGTGTATCAGAGCAAATTGTGGCCTACGACGCCGACAAACTGGTCGAATCGGTCAAGAAAGCCCTGGAGCAAGGCATCCCATCATACGAGATAGTCCTGGCCATGTCGAGGGGCATGCAGGTGGTGGGGCAGAAGTTCGAGGACAAGGAGTACTTCCTGCCCGACCTGCTGATGGCCGCGGATGCCATGAAGACCGCCATGGACGTTCTCGGGCCACACATCGCCACAGCCAAGGTAGCCTCCGCAGGTAGGGTCCTGATAGGCACCGTGGAGGGGGACATACACGACATCGGGAAGAACATCGTCGTCATCTTCCTGAAGTCTGCCGGTTTCGAGGTGTTCGATCTGGGCACAGATGTCCCGGTGGCGAGGTTCATCGAGGAGGCGAGGACCGTGGATCCTGATATCCTTGGGCTGTCCGGCCTGATGTCCACGAGCATGCCTGTCATGGGGGAGGTCTTGGAGGCGCTTAAAAGGGAGGGGCTGAGGGACAGGATGAAGGTTATGCTCGGCGGAGCCCCGGTCACCGACGAGTTCGCCAGGAGGGTTGGCGCAGACGCGGCGAGCAACGAAGCCCTCTCAGGGATAAGAACCATGGAGAAGTGGATGAAAGAGAAGCCCTGAGCGGTCTAGCTAAAAAAAATGGATGATAGGCCTCCGTCTCACTTATGCGAGAGCTTCTCGAAGACGGAGACATGCTTCCCATGCGTCTTGTCGTGCTCGTCCGACTTCTTCTCCTCAGGCTTCTTCTCAGGCTTCGCCTCATCTTCACTGGCTTCATCCTTTACATCGGCCGCCCTCGAGAACCTCTCAAAGATCGACGGTCGAAGCGGCATAGTGGTGGCCTCCCCGACCGGCTTTGACTCCACCACAGATGGCTGAGGCAGGTTTCCTCCGCCTCCGAGGTCCCCGGCGGCTCCTCCAGCCGTTCCTGCCTCCTTCGGTGCCCTCTCGGGCTTGGCGTCCAGGACATTTAACGCGTCCTCTACCCTGACTGTGCCATTGGGTTTCCCGATTAAACTAGAAAAGATCTCGTGGAAATCATTGCTAGGTTGATATTTGTTACCCAGCCCCCTCTCGATTATTTGCCTTGGCTTGTATTCCGGTACATTTCTTTGGAATCTCTTATAACTTTCATGTACTGGCTCTAAGATTTCATCTGCCATGGTTCTTTTAACTTTCACTGTATCCATCTCCCTCTTCACCAAGACTTTCTAATCTAATCACATTAGTTAAATAAATTATGAATTTATAACATAGTAAGTTGATTATATTATTTCAAAACTATGTTATCAGATACGAGAGATAGAATAAATATATCTCTTATATATGAATAATTCATAATACTTTTACGTTGTACATGTTCCTTCGTTTTTTAGGAGGGAAGGAAAAGACGTTATTGAGCGAACAGAAGTACGACTCAGACCAGGAGAAGATAGAGGAAATAGCGATGGCCTCCAAGCCCCAGATCGCGGTCATCGGGCTCGGAGGCGCTGGATGCAACATAGTCTCGTGGATCAAGCAGAGGGGCATGGTCGGCGGACGGCTCCTCGCGCTGAACACCGACGCCAACCACCTTTCGATATGCAAGGCTGACAAACGAATCCTGATTGGACAGAAGACGACCCACGGCCTCGGCTGTGGAGGCTACCCTGAGAAGGGTGAGCAGGCCCTGAAGGAGAGCTTCGAGGAGATCAAGAAGGAGATAGCCGGATCAAGCATCGTCTTCATCCTCGCTGGCCTCGGAGGAGGCACCGGAACGGGAGCATCATGCGCCCTAGCAGAGATGCTGAAGGGCAGGGGGGCCCTCATAGTTGGGGTAGCAACCATCCCCTTCGCCATAGAGAGGGTCAGGATGGAAACCGCCAGGGCGGGCATAGAGCGGCTCAAGAAGGCCTGCGACACCGTCGTGACGATAGACAACAACAAGCTGGTGAAGGTAGCCGGGGACCTGCCGTTCCAGGAGGCCCTAGGCGTCGCGAACGAGCTGGTCGGCGTCTTCGTCAAGGACATCACTGAGACGATCACCACGGCCAGCCTCATCAACCTCGACTACATGGACCTACGCGCCGTCATGGAGAAGAGGGGTGTAGCCGCCATAGGCGCCGGCTGGGGCCAGGGTGAGGACAGGGTAGAGAAGGCTGTCAAGATCGCCCTAGAGGGGCAGCTGCTGGACATAAACGACGTCACCAAGGCTTACGGTGTGCTGATACACGTCTCGGGTGGGGAGGATCTGACGCTGGAGGAGGTCTACCGGTCAGGAGAGATCGTCACCAGAGCCATCTCGCCGAAGTCAAAGATCGTCTGGGGAGCCAAGGTCAACCCTGAGATGCAGGGGAGCGCACACGTCTTCGTCTGCCTGACGGGCGTAGAGAGCGCTTTCCTCAGCGAAAACCAGAAAAAGAAGATGTTCAAGTACTTTTAAATATCTATTCTCATTTTTTCTGCCAATTTACCGATGGAAGCCCAGTTTAGGCTGATAGAAGCTTCTCAAGCCTGATAATGGCAGGAATGAAGACGCAGCCGCTTCTCCTCCTGCACTCGTTCTCCTCGGACCGATAATTGCACTCCTTGCAGAGAGCAGCCCCTTCCCTCATAGACCCATATCTCCTTCGGAACGGCTAGCTTGAATATCCCAGCTTCTCCTTTAAAAGAAAATTGAAGCCAGATATCAGAGGGGATCTATGAAGCGACTGACCATAACATACCTCAGAAACCATCCTTCATCGAGGCGAAGGGGTCTCCTTCGGCATTCTCAATGCTTAAAATACGCCTCGTCCACTATTCTCTGGAGATCGTCATGTCCGAGAAGGCTTCGATCCTGAAGGATTACGCAGAGTACATCTACGGCACCCTCGACAAGACCGTCGAGGGGCTCACCGAGAAGGAGATGATGTGGAAACCCACAGAGCAGTCGAACAACATCGAGTGGATACTAAACCACCTTGCCAGGCTTAGCAACGTCTCCCTCCCGAGGATAATCAGAGGCGACCCCAACTACACGCCGAAGGGCTGGCCGCAGGACTACAAGGACCAGCACTACCCGATGGGGAAGATGGTAAAGGACATCCAGGCGGGGAAGAAGGCTGTCCTCGACGGAATAGGGAGGCTGACGAACGCTCAGCTCGAGGAGGAGATACCCCTCTGGGGCGGCAAGCAGAAGAGGAAGACCGGCCTATTCGCCTACCTTGGCGAGCTGATCCATCACAGGGGCCAGATAGCGTACATCAGGGGCACAGCGAAGAGGCTCAAGGAGAAGGACCCCAAGTTCTTAGCCTAATCCCTCTAAACGACCGACCTGCAACCTCTTTTTCCAGCCTTTTTTCAATTTGAATGAACTAAGACACTCGAACAGACAGCTCGCATTGCACCGACAGAGGATTTCTCATTTCTATAATCAGCACGCATACTCTAACTTCACTGGGGAAGTTGTTTGAAGAATATGTAAAAACTTGAATTAAAATTCTCTAAAAACAATGATTGGCAAGTGGGATTATGGCTTGATCAGAAGCCATTTCCGCCCCCGCCGTAGCTCTCCCTATCAAGGTATTTTCATATCTTCTCAACCGGGCTAGTTTGTGAGCGAATGGTATTCATGAGATTAAGAAGCTGTAGGCATTTTACCAACTTCGTTTTCCGGCTTCTGAACTTCAATGAGCCAAACGACCGCTAATTATATACGCGGATTAGACGGTTGATTTACACGGAAATTCTAGGTGAAAGTGATGACGGTAAAGACCGACATGATTAAGGAATTCGCCATTATGGCCCTTGAGAGGCTCGACAACACCACGAAGGACCTGAAGCCCGAGCAGCTCGACTGGAAGAGCTGCCCCCAGGCGAACACGACCAGGTGGGTCCTCACCCACATCTCGGAGGAGCTGAACGTCTCCATGCCCAAGTTCCTCGGGACGGCGCCGCCGACGAAGTGGCCGAAGGACTACGTGGGCAACACGGGCTACAAGCTGGAGAAGATAAGGAAGGACATAGAGAGGGGGAAGAGGGGACTCAAGGCCGGCCTCAACAAGCTGACCAACGAGAAGCTTGAGGAGGAGATCAGCGGATGGGGCGGGAAGAAGCCGAGGAGGGTTTACCTGATGTCGATGGTCGGGGAGCTCTTCCACCACGAGGGACAGATAGCGGCGATACTGGGCGTCGAGAAGCGCATCAAGGGGCAGAAGTAGCCCCACCCACATTTTTATTCAACGACTCAGAGACGCTACATGCTACTGGGGGTCAGACATGAGGATCGGGATCACATGTTACCCGAGCGTCGGGGGCAGCGGCATACTCGCCACGAGGCTGGGGGTTGAACTGGCGAGGCGGGGACACGACGTGCACTTCATCACATACGAGCGACCCGTCGCCATACAGGGCATCGACCAGGAGGGGGTCCACGTCCACATGGTCAACATCGTCGAGTACCCCCTGTTCAAGTACCCGCCCTACACAGTCGCCCTAGGCTCGGCGATGGCCAGGGTCCAGGAGCAGCAGGGGCTGGACGTCATGAACGTCCATTACGCGATCCCACACGCTACGGCGGCCTTCCTCGCGAGGGAGATAACGGGCGTCCCTTACGTCGTCACCCTACACGGAAGCGACGTCACCATACTCGGGAGTGACCCATCATACATGGGAGTGAACACATACTCAATCAACAGGGCCGACGCGGTCACGGCGGTCTCAGTCTTCATGCAGCATGAGGCGTACGAGAGGCTCGCGATAAGGCACCAGATCAGGGTAATCCCCAACTTCGTCGATCCAGATCTCTACAGCCCAGCCCCGTGCGAGGCGGTTGAGAGGGGGGTCGAGGGGATCTTGGTGACCCACGTCAGCAACTTCAGGCCCGTGAAGCGAATACAGGACCTCGTATACGCGATGAGGATAGTGGTCAAGGAGGCGCCAGGAGCCCGGCTGATGCTCGTAGGTGACGGGCCGGACAGACATGGTATAGAGAAGCTGATAGAGCACCTCAACCTCGGTGGGAACGTCACCCTGACCGGCTTCAGGAACGACGTGGCCAATATGCTCAGGTGCAGCGACATAGGTGTCCTGTGCTCGGAGACCGAGAGCGCGCCGCTCACTCTCCTCGAGGGGATGAGCTGCGGATTACCGATGGTGGCCACGAGCGTCGGGGGCATACCGGAGGTGGTCAGAGATGGCTTCAACGGCCTGCTGGTGCCGCCCAAGCAGCCGGAGGAGCTGGCCGAGGCTATCCTAAGGTTATCCAGTGACAGGGAGCTGAGGAGGAGGCTCGGCGTAGCGGCCCGAGAGACCATCATCGAGCGATTCACAGCTGATAAGGTGGTCAAGGCCTACATCGAGACATTCGAGGGTGTCACAGGGACCTAGAGGTTCACGTAGAAGACAGACGAGTTCGGTGTCCCAGCTGAGTACTGGCGGGCAAATAGTCCGATGAGATCACTGACCCCTGAAGCGGCGGCCAGGTCGATCCAAAGCCAGCTGACCTCCTGCCCGTACCTCTCCTGGCTGAACCTGCCGAAGGCCGATGAGAGGTAGTTATCGACCTCGCCCAGGAGGGTCTGCTTTTCCCTCATCTCCCGTATGAGCTCGCCCCTCTCGGCGGCCTTCCCGAGCTTCGCCTTGACAGCGTCTATCTCAGCCATCAGGCCCTGTCGCCGCTCCAAGAGCCCCGAGTATGCGGCGTCTAAGGACTCGCTCATCCAGACATGAGCCTGCAGGAGCTCCTCGTCATTCCCCTCCCTCTTCGCCTGGACCCAAGCGGCTAAGGCGCCGAACAGCTCATCACTTAGCAGGGTGGGGGAACCTCTCAGTGCCAGTTTCTTGGCCAGAACCTCATTCCACGGAGTGTTGTAGAATGTCCTTGTGTACCTGAGGTAGACGGGGAACGGGACTCCCAGAGCCCTTGCGCCGGGTATGACCTCCGCGTAGTAGCTCGTCTCGCCTGGTCCCCCGACGTGGGCGAGGACGGGAAGGACCGAGTCGACTATGATCTGCCTTGAGTCGACCCTGGGCGTTATACTGCCCGCGATCTCCGAGAGGTCCGGCTCGGCGGCGTTGAAGGAGTATTCGTGTAACTCGTCGCACCTGCCACATCTCCCTTGGACGGAGGCTGAGGAGGAGCCTTCGTCCCTCCTGTACTTTAGCTCTATCCTGTTCCCGTGGCAGCTGGGGGTCGAGCACTCGAGGAAGAAGGGAACGTAATCATCGTCTCTTCTCCCGATCTGAGATCTGAAGCCGAGCCCCTCTATGACGTCGACGGCCCTGTTGGAAGCCTCGACGAAGAGGCTCCTCTTTGGCTCGCCGAGGAGGAGCTCATGGCCCTCCTGGAAGAGCCTCCTCGCATCAGGATCCGAGGCCACGAGGAAGGGAATGCCGAGTCCGCCCTCGACGTCGACGAGCGACGCCAAGACCTTAGTCGACAAATCGGAGACGTTCTCGGTGGAGTAGTACCCGTTCCTGATGATGGTGAATATTTGTGATAGGTTCTGAATCGTCCTCTGCTGGGCTCCCTGCTCGACCCCCCTCAGCAGACCCCTGTAATTTCCCTCGATCTTCTCGATGGCCTTGAACAGCCACTCCTCGTCGGGATTCGGGAGGTTGTGGATGGGGGAGCCCATGAACTCCGGCGGCGCGGGGTAGGACACGAGTAGGCCACGTGAGGAGGGGCTCGGGGTCCTCATGTTCAGCAACTCGGGCTGGACGCCATCATAGTCTGCCACGAAGAAGAGCGGGACGAAACCATCATCGCCGAGATGACTGATGGCGTGGATGTAGACCATCTTGTTTAGAATCAGGCTTGAGCCACCGAGGCACATCGGCTGCTGCCCGGCCTCTACGACGCCGTTTCGGAGGCGATCCAGCGCCTCGGAGACAGGGCCGGTGAGGACGCCGAGGCTTCTCATCTTCCGCCTGACGGTCTTCGCTAACTCCTCTACCCTTCCCTCATTTAGCCTGTAACTCTTCCGTGTCTCGACGAGAGCCTCATATGCCTCCCCCATTGTGCGCGGGATGAGCCCCCACAACTCCCTGGCGGCCTCGGGGCTCTCATTCCTGTAAAGGTATCCCGTGTACAGATTGTGCAGGGGCGTGGCGCTCTCATCCAGGGCCAAGGCGGAACCCTCAGGGTTATTACTGCTGATTCTCGGGAGCTAATAAAAACCCTTGCAGGATCCGGCTACTCAAGCTTGAGAAGCCTCGCAGCGTTCCCGTAGAATATCTTCTCTATGCTCCCCTCATTGAGGCCCATCGCCCTGCACTCCCTCACCTGCTCCTTGAGGTAGTCCTCCGAGAAGCCCCGTGGGAAGTAGCTCGAGTCCGTGCCGAAGACTATCCTCTCGGCCCCGACGGTCTCTATCGCCTTCCTGAAGAGGTCCCTGAGCGTGAGGGGGTACGGCATCCAAGCCATCCACTGGTTGGAGCCAGATGTGTCTATGAGGACGTTGGGGCAGCTCCAGCACAGCTGGAGGAGCTCCCTGATGTAGCAGGCGCCGAAGTGTGGTATGACGAACTTCAGCGTCGGGAACGATGCGGCGACCTCCCACAGGCTGAGGGGATCGAGGTTACGGAGGCTCCTGGCGGGACCCCCGCCCCCTCCCAGGACGCCGAAGTGGATGAGGACAGGGATGTCCAGCCTCTCAGCAACCTCCCAGACGGGGTAGGCCGCCTTATCATCAACCGGGCGAGTAAGCGCTGAGGCTATCATCTTGTATCCACGGAGGCCAAGCTTCTTCACAGCCCTCTCCAGCTCCGCGGCGGCATCCTCGGAGAAGAGGTCGTGGTGTGCGAAGCCGGTGAACCTGTCTGGATGCATCTTGACTATGCGCGCGAGGTTGTCGTTTCCTCCGCCCATGACGAAGTTGACCCTCTCGACGCCCTTCCCGTCCATGTCGGCGACCCAGCGCTCCGCCTGCTCCTTATCTGTGTGGCTGCCGGACTCGGGCGGGTCGAAGCCCCACCTGTGCCTCCACTCCTCGCGGTACCTGGCGGTCTGCTCCATGATTATCTTCGTCTTCTCCTCGCCGTACTTCTCAACTATCGCCCTGATGTAGCTTGAGCTTCCGCCTGTGGACCGTTGAATGGGGAAGTGGGCGTGGAAGTCTAGCACCCTAAGCCCGTACAGATTCATCCTGATCGCCCGATACTGAATGGGGCTCAACGGCAGGTTTTAAGGGTTTATAATACGCTCTCCGTCCTCTTCGCCTCGTAGAAGGGGCTGCATTTTGCGAGAGGCTCCTCAAGGAAGGCCTCGGCGTACCCGCAGTCCGCTTGAGCGCCCCTCAGCTTTGCCTTCTCCAGGCTGAACCTCTCATAGTAGCCCCAGGAGAACTTGCCTAACTGACTCTTGTAGCAGCCGAGCGCCTCCTTCTTCCTGTCGAAGGAACCCGTAATGTCGACGAGGACGTGGGGGCTCGGGATGAGCGTATTCACCTCCATGAGGAGCAACCTTTGGACGAGCCAAGGCTTTTGGTAGGCCGTGGTATGCGCCGCCCACTCTATGGCCTCCTTGACAGCCTCGTACGCCAACCTGTGCTCTCTGTGGTAGTCGAATGGGAGGTGGGTTATGACGACCCTGGGCCTAATACCCTCGATGACGTCCGATATCCTCCGAATCAGATCAGAGCAGGGAACGACCTCCCTCTCCTCGAATATGATGGGCTCCCTCACCCCGAGAGCCCCGGAAGCCCTCAGGAGCTCGCCCCGCCTCTCGGGTGGATCACATGTCAGGCAGAGGAGATCGACGCTCTGGCCCCTGGCGGCGTGGAGCGCCAACGTTCCACCACACCCAAGCGTCTCGTCATCCGGGTGTGCGGAGATCGTCAATATTCCCTCGACCATCGTTACGTCCTAGATACTGGGCGGTTAAAGAGGTTTTCAATCTAAGGTCTTCCGGAACGCAGAATACAAGCTTCAAATAAAATAGACACTTTCACCCATCCCTCCCACCTCACGGATGCTGCGTCCAATTTAAGAGGGCTGAGGGGGTGGAGGGGCACTGCAAATGGTCACCCGTGCCCCGTACGAGGCCGGCGGCTTCGAGCCCGCCCTGGAGATGCTTGAGAGGCGAGCCGCGGCCAGGCTCCTATCCACGGGCATCCAGGGGATAGACCGCCTCGTCGGGGGGCTGGAGCCCGGCCTCATGTACCTCTTCTACGGCACAGAGAGGGGCGGCCTCCCAGACAGGCTGCTCCACCACCTCCTCATAGAGGCCGTCAGGGACGGGGAGGGGAGGGCGATCCACGTGCTCTGCGGGAACTACCGCCGCTCCAGGACCACCCTCGACATGGACCTCCTCCTCAGCCTCGCCGAGCGCGCCCGCCTAGACGTCCGTGAGGCCTTCGGCAGGATACACATCGTCTGCGCCTTCTCCGAGCGGCAGCAGGTGGAGGCCGCCGACCACGTCGAGGAGATACTCAAGAAGCAGGAAGACGTCAGGCTCGTCGCCGTCCAGCAGGTCGCCAAGCTCTTCTCCGGCCCCCCGCTTGTCGGCAGGGTCATCCCGGAGGACCTCGGCGGAATGGCCTCCCGCCTCAAGAGGCTATGCGGCGAGGCCGGCATGCCGCTCGTCGCCACCTGCGGCGTCTCTCCCTACGGGAGGCCCGTGCCCGCCCCCGACGGAGGCAGCCACCTGAGCCACCTCGCCAAGGTCTCATGCTACCTCAGGGTGCTCAGGGGAGGCGGGGCCACCGCCTACCTCCTCAACCACCCCGAGAGGGCACGCGTAGGCAGGAGGATCGACGTCGACGAGGAGGACCTAGGCCTCGGCAGAACGACCAGGAAGATTAACAGGCAGAGGCTCCGGGAGCGGATGCTCCGCATCAGGGACCGGTACAGGCGCGCCCTGGGAGACGACTCCACGCGCGCCGCCTTCGACAGCCTGTGGGCGGCCTTGTCCGAGGAGCGGGGCGCGATGAGCTACGGGGACGCCTTCTCCGCCCTCGACCTCCTCACCCTCGCCGCCTCGGTCGAGAGCCGCCGCGATATAGAGGCCCTGAAGGCGTCCAGCGCGGAGGCCAGGCGCCTCCTCCAGAGGCTCACGGAGAGGAGGACTTGAGGATCGAGGGGTGGCTCACCGACGTCTCCCTACGCGGAGATGAGGCCGCCCTCTGGGTCAGGGACGCCTCCGGGGGCCGCGTCAGGCTGACCGAAGGGTACCACCCAGACTTCTACGCCGAGCCCAGGGGCGTCGAGCCGCGGGAGCTCAAAGCCCTCCTCGAGGAGCACCCCGGCATCAGTGGAATCACCGTCGAGACCCGCCTCTCATCCATAAGCCGCGACAGGGAGAGGACGGTCGCCAGGGTCAGGGTCGGCAGGGTCGAGGGCTTCCGCAGGGTCTCCGACCAGGTCGAGGCGCTCCCCCTCGTCTCCAGGGTCTACGACGTCGACCTGCCACACGAGCTCAGGTACCTGAGCGAGAAGGGCCTTACCCCGATGGGAAGGGTCGAGGCCTACGCCGACGACGGTGGAAACATCTCGTCCATGAGGCCCCTCGAGGCAGACCTGGAGCCGGAGCCTCCCCCCATAAGGACCATGATCTTCGAGGCGGAGCTGGGCGAGGAGCGCGGAAGCGTGACCACCATGAACCACCTCATGAGGCCTGAGTACACATTCGAGGGAGGCCTCCTCACCGTCCTCCACGACTTCGTCGACTACTTCGCGGACCTCGACCCCGACATCGTCTGCTCGAGCCGGGAGGACCTCGACCGGCTCGTAAGCCTCTGCAGGCTCCACGGCGTAAGAGGCTCGAGCCGGGAGCACGGCGGAGACCCCATCCTCTGGGAGGGGCGCACACACCTCACGCCCCCCACCTACCGGCGCCTCGGCGTCGCCGGCCTGGTGGAGCGGGCCCAGTTCACCAAGGCTCCCCTCAGGCTCTCAGCGGACTGGGCCGCCGGCAAGTGCATAGACAGCAGGCAGTGCTACGACGCACGTCGCCGGGGCATCCTGGTGCCGAGGGCGGAGGACTACCAGCCGGTCACCACCCTCGCAGAGCTCAGCGACGCGGACAAGGGCGCCCTCATACTGGCGCCGACGGTGGGCGTCCACGAGAACGTCGCCCTCCTCGACTTCGAGAGCATGTTCCCCAACCTGATCATAAGGAGGAACATAAGCTACGAGACGACGGGGAGGCGGGACGCCCCGGAGGGCTTCATCTCCGGCTTCACCGCGGACGCCCTCGGCCGCCGCCTCCACTTCAAGAGGCTACGCAGGGGGCTGAGGAGGGGCTCTGAGAGGTGGCTCTGGTGCGAGGAGCGGCAGACCGCCCTCAAGGAGATGCTCGTGGTCATATACGGCTACTCGGGCTGCTTCGCCAACCGCTTCGGCAGCATGGACGCGTACATGGAGATCAACCGCCAGGCCAGGGAAGGCCTCGTCGCCGCGATGAACGTCGCCCGCGCCCGCGGCTACGCCCCCCTCTACGGGAACAACGACAGCCTCTTCGTCACCCGCCACGGCGCCTCGCCTGCCGACTACGAGGCGCTCGCCGCCGAGATCGCGGCCGCCGTCGGCCTGCCCATGGCCGTGGACGACGTCTTCCACCTCATCGTCCTCCTGCCGAGGAGGGTCGAGGCGGAGATGGGAGCCCTCAACAGGTACTACGGCGTGACCCTCTCCGGGGACATCGTCTGCAGGGGAATAGAACTCAGGCGCCACGACACCCCGCCCTACGTGGCCGAGGCGCAGATGAGGGCGATAGAGGCCGTGCTTGGATGCCCCTCCGCCGAGGAGGCGGCCACCGCCGGCGTCAGGCGCGCCCGCGAGGCCGTGGAGGAGGCGTGCGCCGAGCTCGCCGGCGGCTCCGTGCCCGCGGAGAGGCTCAGGGTCTCGACCGCCCTCCGCAGGAGGCCCGCCGCGTACTCCACCCGCCCCGGCCACGTTGCGGCCGCGGAGGCCCTCGCCATGAACGGCGCCGATGTCGGGGAGGACGCGGTCGTCGACTATGTCTACGTCGACGCCGGCAGCCACAACCCCTTCAGGAGGGTGAGGCCGGCCGCCTACGACGGCGGCGCCGACCTCGAGAAGTACGCCGACCTCGTCAGGGAGGCTGCCAGGAGCGTCCTCGCCCCCCTGGAGGAGCCCCCGGATCGGGCGTTAAATATAAAGACCACGGGGCCGCTCTTAACCAGAGAACGGGATGTCTGACGTATCGCAGCTGCCACCCAACGTCCAGGAGAGGGTGGCCAGGCTACAGCAGCTGCAGAACACATTGCAGCAGCTCCTGGCCCAGGGGCAGAGGCTCGAGGCCGAGATGAGCGAGTCGGAGAGAGCCCTCAAGACCCTGGAGGAGACCCCCGCCGAGGCGAAGACGTACAGGTCGGTGGGGGCAATACTCGTCGAGCGGGACAGGGAGACCCTGAAGAAGGAGCTGAGGGAGAGGATCGACTTCCTCGGGATGAGGAAGAAGGTCCTGGAGAAGCAGGAGGATAAGACGAAGGAGAGGCTCCAGGAGCTGCAGCAGACCCTGCAGAAGGAGCTAGGCGTAACCCAATAAGAATAGGGGCTCCACTCAACTCATTTCTTCAGAAGCTTCGAGAAGGCCCCCGGCTGTTTCTGCTGCTCAGCCATCGTCTTCTTCAGGGCCTCGTCGCTCCTCCTCAGGGGCATCGGGTCGACGCCCAGCTTGAAGAGCCTGTTCAGGACATCGATGGCGTCCGCCGCCGCGCCGTAGTCCATGCTCGCAAGCCTGGAGGTCGGGATGAATATGGAGGTCCAGGGTATGCCATGCCCGACGCACTCCTCCAACACGCAGGCGTTTAGGCCCGAGATGGCGCCCTCCCTGACAGGCGTCCCTCCAGCCCGGGGCGTATCCCTCGAAACCGTGGAGAACTCGAAGAGCTTCCCCTCCGACGACACCTGGCTGAACGGCAGCCCCTCGAGGGCGATGACCTCTGACACGCCCTTCCTCTTCAGCCAGTCGGTGAGGCTCCCGCCGACGATGTAGGAACCCTCGGCCGGGATCATGCTCTCCGTGACTACGAACAGAAGCTTCCTCTCCTCGTCGACATATATCCTGAAGCAGCTAACCTGCCTCCCGTCGACTAAGAGGACGAGGGGCGGGATATGGATCGACTTGACGTTGGCGACCTCCCTGAGCCCCCTGTTCCTGGCGATGAACATCAGCGCCGTGTTGGCGACGAAGCCTGCCCCCGCGAATCCCAGGACCGCCGTGTATCCCCTGTAATCGAGCTTGGCCGACTCGACTATGCTGACCTCAGACATGACATCAACCCTAGAGACGCTTCATCCCCATTTAATATATTCCGGCGGGATATTAAGTTGAGACATCGCATCTGTTCGGAGGCCGCCATTTGGAGCCGGATTACAGCACCCTGAGGGGCATGATCAGGGGCAGGGTAGCCGTCCTCTGCCACCACAACGCCGACCCTGACGCCTTATGCTCAGCGTACGCGATGAAGGAGCTCGCCCTGAAACTAGACGCACCAGGCGCCGAATTGATCATGCCAGGCGGCTTGAGCACCCTCGCGAGGAGGGTAGCTGCCGAGTTGGGTATCGATGCGGAGGAGAAGGCCCCGCAAGGCGACTTCGATACCATAATCATCGTCGACACAGGCACCATCAGCCAGCTTGAGGAGTTGGGGCGGTGGCTCATCGGCCAAGAGGCTACGAAGATCTTCATAGACCACCACATCCGTTCACCGGAGATAGAGGCGATGGTCTCCTCCTACATAGTCAACGAGTCGGCTGCCTCGACCTGCGAGATCGTACATGGAATCTATGAAGCACTCGGAATCGGGTTGACCGGAAAAGTAGCCGATTGCCTGCTGACAGGCATCGTTTTCGACTCTAGGCATTTCTCGATAGGAGGCGCAGAGACATTCAGGGTAACCTCCGAGCTTCTGAGGCTGGGGGCGGATCTATCGAAGGCCTTCAAGTTACTGACATCGTCGATGGAGGTGTCGGAGAGGATAGCCCGCATCAAGGCCTCTCAGAGGATGAACACACATAGGCTGGGCGGATGGCTTGTGGCCACCACGAACCTCGGCTCATTCCAGCCATCGGCGGCCCGTGGCATAATCGGCCTCGGCGCCGATCTGGTCATAATAGCTGGGAAAGACAAGGAGAGACTGAAGGCGAGCATGAGGTCGACCGACCGGTTCCACGCCGCGACCGGCATCCACCTCGGCAGAGACATAGCCCGCCCACTCGGCGACGAGTTCAAGGGCGCCGGGAGCGGTCACCCCACCGCGGCGGGGGTGAACGGCGAGGGCGGCCACGAGGCTTTCCTCGCGAGGGCCATAGAGATCGTCAAGTCGAAGATATCTGAATCTGAGGGGTGCCGTAGGTAACAGGATCAGGCTTCAAGGCTCACCATATATCCTAGATATAACTAATATATCGGGGAGCGTTCATTTTATCGAAATCTTGGGGGGCTGAACGTTGGGAGTCGTCGAGGTCAGGGGATTAACCTACTCATATCCCAACGCCTCGGCTCCGGCCCTGAGGGACGTTAACATCGACATAAAGGAGGGCGAGTTCGTCCTCCTCACCGGGCCGAGCGGATGCGGCAAGACGACCCTATGCAGGTGCATGAACGGCCTCGTCCCCCACTTCTACAACGGCGACATGAAGGGCGATGTATTGATCGACGGCCTCTCCACCATGCAACATGAGACTGTGGAGTTCGCCCAGAAGGCTGGCCTGATCTTCCAGAACCCTGACAACCAGATATTCGCCCTGACCGTGGAGAAGGACGTCGCCTTCGGCCTGGAGAACCTCGGCATACCGAAGCAGAAGATGATCGAGGAGATCGACAGGGTCCTCGACCTCGTCGGCATACAGCAGCTTAAGGAAAGGGGCACCCACGAGCTCTCCGGTGGGCAGAAGCAGAGGCTCACAATCGCCGGCGTCTTGGCGATGCATCCAAAGGTAATAGTGATGGACGAGCCCACTAGCTTCCTCGACCCCCTCGGCGCGAAGAAGATCTTCGATGTCCTCGCCACACTGAACAGGGAGCACGGCATTACCATACTGCTCATAGAGCACCGCATGGACCTCGCAGTCAAGTACGTCAACAGGATCATCGTCTTCGATGAAGGGAGGGTGGTGGGGGACGGCTCGCCCGGGGAGATCTTCTACTCAGACGAGACGAGGCTCATCGGAGTCGGCATACCGAGGGTAGTCGAACTAACGCGGAGGCTGAGGAACAGGGGGCTGAGCGTCGTGGGCGCGCCTCTCACCTCCGACGAGCTTCTAGCTCAGTTGACGCCGAAGCTCAGCCCGGCTGGAGGAGGCGCCAAAAAAGAGGCCATAGAAGGCTTGGATGCCCTTGCGGGGGAGCACAGTCACAGCCCTCTGGTCAGGATCGAGGGCGTCTCCTTCACCTACCCGACCGGAGTCAAGGCCCTCGACGAGGTCTCTCTAACGATCAACAGCGGCGAATTCGTAGCCATAATGGGGGAGAATGGTGCCGGTAAGACCACGCTGGTGAAGCAGATGAATGGTCTCCTCAGGCCGCAGGAAGGGAAGGTATATGTAGGCGATGTCGACGTCTCAAAGGCCAGCGTCGCATCAGTCGCCCGCAGGGTTGGCCTGGTCTTCCAGAACCCTGATGATCAGCTCTTCGCTGAGGATGTGGAGGAGGAGATCGGCTTCGCACTCAGGAACTTCGGCTTCCACCCCGATGTCGTGTCGAAGCGGATCGAGTGGGCACTCAACCTACTTGACTTGGAGCGTTACAGAAAGTCCAGTCCCTTCATATTGAGCGGTGGTGAGAGGAAGCGCGTGGCCCTCGCCTCCGTCTTAGCCTGGGACCCGGACATACTCGTACTCGACGAGCCGACCATCGGCCAGGACTACGGCCAGAAGGAGCGGCTTAGGCACTTCCTGCAGCAGCTCAGGGCGCAGGGGAAGACCGTCATCATAGTGACCCACGACGTCGAGTTCGTCGCCGAGGGTCAGCCCAGGATAATCCTCATGGCCGGCGGCAGGGTCATGGCAGACGGCCCGGCGAAGACGATAATGACGGACTTCCCGACCCTGGACAGATGCTCCGTGGCGCCGCCGGAGATAACGAGGCTATTCTCCGGGCTCAAAGGCTACGGCTTCCCAGGGGATGTCCTCGATGTCGACGAAGCCTCCGAAATCATAGCCGGAAGGCTCATGGAGGCTAGGGCATGAGTCTCCTCGAGGGGCTGAGGTTCAGCAGGGGCGATTCCCCCCTTCACAGGCTCGACCCCAGAGTGAAGTTCATCATGACGGTTGCCCTGTTCACTTCAGCGATAATCTTCTTCGACCTAACCCCCATCATCGTGATCTTTATCGCCCAGCTTCCAATAGTCGCCTTTGGCAGGATAGGGAGGGAGTGGCTGAAGACGCTGAAGGGAGGGGTCTTCCTGGCAGCGATAATATTCGTGACAAACCTGGGCTCCCTCTACTTCTTCAGGGGGCAGCAGCTCACCGGCGACATCGTCGAGTTCTCCCTCGCCCTCACCCTGAGGTTCCTCGCTCTGATAACATCGTTCTCCATATTCTTCCTCACGACCTCGCCTGACAAGCTCAGCCTCGCCCTGGAGAAGGCCAGGGTCCCTTACGAGTTCAACTTCGCCTTCATCACAGCGAT
>Ga0172365_10000677_pt1 | contig 23595 bp, 20 predicted proteins | sample LakKivSesite48cm_FD_114535 | JGI IMG/M metagenome (GOLD analysis project Ga0172365, IMG submission 114535) | Sediment microbial communities from Lake Kivu, Rwanda - Sediment site 48cm | ecosystem: Environmental > Aquatic > Freshwater > Lake > Sediment | place: Rwanda: Western Province, Lake... | reverse complement strand
TCGGAGAAGTGAGCCTCGTCGTAGAACATCGCCGGGTCGTGCGAAACCACTGAAGCCAGGTCGTAGCAGAGGACGCCCTCCTCGCCGCAGGTCTCGATCACATCGCGGTTGACGGTGTCCAGCATCCTCCAGACGGTTGCAGCCGAGTACTTCCTGTCGGGCCTTCGCTCCCATGCGATGCCGCCGTTTATCGTCCGCCAGTAGGGAGTGTCGTCGTAGAGCATCGACTGAGTGAGGAAGACCGGGGTCACACCGTACTGCCTTGCGAGCGCTATCAACTGCCGCACGTTGTCCCTGACGTAATCCGGGTCGCACATGAGCTCATGCATGTCCCCGGGCATGGGCGGCTCGGGCCCTGAGAGCGCTGTGGGAGCATAGGCAGAGGCCCATGGAGTGTTCTGCACCGGCACTCCGTCGATCAGATCCTTCTTCAGCATGTAGAGGATCTGGATGGTCCGGCTGGCGCAGAACAGCCTGTACCCGAACGTCTCCGGAGAAGTGCCGAGCGAGGCCCTCTCGCGCGGATCGAACCCGGCGAAGATGCTCAACTCGTTCACCCCGACGAGGAAGATCACGATGTCGGGGTGGATGACCGGGATCACTTCCCTCATGAACACTATGTGCCCCCGTGTGCTGTGGCCGCCCAGCCCCCCGTTGCCGACCCAGACCCTGGGATGCGCCCTCCTCAGATCCTCCTGGAGCAGCCAGGGCCAGGTCCTGTGATCGTCCAGCTCGAAGCACTGTGTAGTGCTGCCCCCTATGCACACTATGGTGAGCCAGTCCGCCCAGTCTTCCGGAGGCTGCTCTCCTCTCATCCCCCACTTGTTCGTGGAGTAGATGCCCGAGGGTGAGACCCCGGGCAGGCCGAGCGGCCTCAGCGCGACCCTCACGTTGGGCCTGAGATCAAGCATGGGGTGGAATACGCTGCCGGGCATCACAATGCGAAGTGCCACCTCCGTGGCTGCAAATGCCAGGAGGAAGGCAAGGAGAGTGAGCGCGCCGCGGAACGCGCTGAGCTTCAGACGTGCCCTCCCCCGGCGCCCCATACCCCCGTGGGAAGAGATGCGTAGAAGAGCCACCCGGCAGCTCTGATCCGCCCCTCGGCGGCAAGAGGAGTGATTCTGCCGAAGAGGCTGAAGAACAGCGCGAGCAGCACGGGGATCCCGAAGAGGAGCACCTCGGCCAGAGCCCCGGCGTTTCCGAGCCGCATGAAGAGCCTGCGCGTCCCGTCGAGCAGCCCTCGAGGGGCAAGCAGCAATCGGCCCGCGAGAAGGATCAGGACCGCCGCGTTGACTGCAACGGCTGCCGAGAGGGGCAGCGAATACCTTCCGAGCACCACCGGGGCCGCGCTCCTGGAGCCTGCGAGGAGGAGTCCGCTCGACAGCAGAGCGGCTATCCACAGCAGCACCGGCGCCATCATGAGTGCAGAGCCTGTCCGATCGGGAGTCTTCGTGCGGCCGGTGTCGCCCATCGTCTTCCTGTCCTGATGGCCTCGGGCGAAGCTTGCCGCCGAGGCTCTTCATTCACTCGGGTCAGGTAATATGCTCAAACGGACCGCCTGAGGCCTCGCGCCGGACCATGTCCCTCCTATGTTACAGGGTTCCCGAACCTTCGGAGGTCGTCTTGTCGGATCGCCTCAGTGCGGCCGTGTTTCTCGGAGCAGGCACCTTCATGTGGGGCTCCACGTTCCTGGTGATCAAGCCCCTGGTCGCAGCGATGTCCCCCTGCGCCGTCCTCGTGCTCAGGTTCGGGGTGGCGACGCTGGTCCTTCTCCCCTTCGCCCTCAGGTCGGCGGCCAGATCGGGGAAGGCCGCTCTCCGCCGGATCGTCCCCGGGAGCATACTGCTGGGCCTCTCCCTCTTCGGGGGATACTGGTTCCAGACCGCGGGCCTGCAGTACACAGGCCCCGGGAAGTCCGCCTTCATCACTTCTCTGTACGTCGCCTTCACTCCATTCGCGGCCTGGCCGATCAACGGCAGGAGGCCGGCCCCGAGGCACTTCATCTCCGTCCTTGTCGCCCTGGCCGGTGTCTATCTCCTCTCCGACCCATCCGGTCCGCTCAATCCCGGCGACGGCCTGACAGCTATCGGCGCTGTCTTCTGGGCGATCGAGATAGCCTTGATCGACAGGTACTGGATGAAGGGACTGGAGCTCGAGACAGCCACGCTGATGCTCGGGGTGGTCGCCGTCGCTTCGGCGGCATCCCTGGCCTTCGCGGGAGCAGGCCTGCACAGGATGGACCTCCGGATGGCGGCCTCGGTGCTCTACCTGGCGGTCCCTGCCACCAGCCTCCTCATGTACTGGCAGATCAGGTGGCAGCCCAGCCTCGGGGGCAGCCTGTCCTCCCTCATCTACATCGGCGAGGCGCTCGTCGCGGCCACCGGCGGCGCCATCCTGTTCGGCGAGAGGATCGCCCCGGCCGGCTGGGTCGGCTGCTTGATGATCCTGGGCTCGATCCTCCTGGCGTTCGGCCTGGAGCGCGGGGCCCAGCGTGAGGCTTCCTGACGCGGGATGAACCACTTCCGCGAGTACTGCGACGGTGTGAGGGCCTTCTCGCGGGACGCGAGCCTGTTCATCCTGGGAGGGGTCTTCAACGGCCTGGGGATGTCGGTCTTCGGGCTTCTCTTCAACCTCTATCTCCAGTCGTCGGGGGTCTCCGAGTCCCGGATCGGGACGATCCTTGCGGCCGGTTCCCTGGGAGCAGCCGTGGCAGCCATCCCGGCCGCACTGCTCCTCGAGAGGGTCGGCACCAGGAAGGTCGTCATCTGGTCGACGCTCCTGGCCGGAGTCTTCTATGCGCTGCTCGTCGTGACCAGGAGCGTCCCCGCCCTCAGGGCGCTGAGCTTCGCAGGAGTCCTGTGCATAACCTTCTACAGGATCGCATCCTCCCCCTTCCTGATGTCCAACAGCCAGGGGCGGGAGCGCATCTACCTGTTCAGCGTGGGCTCGGCATCGGGAATGCTGTCCAGCCTGGCAGGATTCCTCCTCGGCGGCTTCCTGCCCTCGCTCATCCTGAGAGCGGGCCTGGCCTCCGGTACGGCGGAAGCCCAGCGGGCGGCCCTTCTCTACTCGGTTGCCGCCAGCCTGCTCTCGCTGTTCCCCTTCCTCAGGATCTGCCCGCAGGAGCCCGAGGGCCCGAGGCCGGGCGGAGGCTTCCTCGGAAGGCTGAGGAGCTATGACTGGAGGATCATCTGGCGGCTGATGGTCCCCAAGATCCTTGTCGGGCTGGGTGCCGGGCTCGTGATCCCGTTCATGAACCTTTACTTCAGCAACGAGTTCGGACTCTCGTCCGGCAGGATAGGGGTCTTCTTCGCATTGATGCAGGTGGGGCTCTTCCTGGGCATGCTCGGGGCGCCGGTGCTCACGAGGAGGTTCGGCATGGTGAACAGCATCGTGCTGACCGAGCTCGCCTCCGTCCCCTTCATGCTGGTCCTCGCCCTGACGAGGAACCTGGCCCTCGCGGTAGCCGCCTTCGTGCTGCGAGGCACGCTCATGAACATGAACATCCCCATAAGCGCCAACTTCGAGATGGAGCTCGTGAAGCGCGAGGACAGGCCCTTCACGAATGCGGTCTCGATGATCTCGTGGAACGGCTCCTGGACGGTGAGCGCCGCCATCGGCGGCGCAGTGATCGAGGAGCACTCCTTCGCGCTGTCCTTCTACCTGACGATCTTCTTCTACCTGCTGTCGGCCGGAAGCTACTATCTGCTGCTGGGAAGGCGGCGGCCCGTCTCCTGACCAGGGGCGTCCCCGCCGAGGACGGCCAGGGCGAAGCCCTCCCGGATCCTCCCCTCGGCTACCAGATGCCGTGCAAGCGCCGAGACCACTTCCGGGTCGAACGATCTGCCTCTCTCCGTGGCTACGGCCAGGAAGGCATCCTCCGACGACATCGGCTTCCGGTAGTGCCTCTGGGAGGTGAGCGCCTCGAAGACGTCTGCCACAGCTATTATCCTGCCGCCCAGCGATATCTGCGTAGCCTTGAGCCCGGCCGGATAGCCCCTGCCGTCGAGCCTCTCGTGATGCTCCGCGGCGTACCGGGGAACGCATCGCAGGCTCTCCTCGAACTCTATGGAAGAAAGGATGCGGGAAGTGTGCTCGACATGGCTCCGCATGAGGTCCGTCTCGCGCATGTCCAGCGGACCGGGCTTCCGAAGAACGTCGTCCGGAACACCTATCTTCCCGTAGTCGTGCAGAAGAGCGGCGTACTCGATCGCGCGCTGCTCCTCCGCGGGCATGCCCATCTGGGCCGATATGCCGCGGGCATACCGCATGACCGAGATGCTGTGCCCGGCCGTGAGCGGGTCGCGCGCCTCGATCGACTCTGCCAGCGCCGTGATCAGGCTCTCGAACATCCTGCGGCGGTGCTCGTACAGCCTGACATTCTCGATCGTCACTGCGGCTTCGGCGGCTACGGCCTCCAGGAACTCGGCATCGACCGCGTCGAACTCGCCGTCGATCTTGTTCACTGCCTGGAAGACGCCCACGGTCTCCCCTCTCGTGTCGATGATGGGGACGGTCAGGGCGCTTCGTGTGCTGTAGCCGGTCTTGCGGTCGATCTCCGGATTGAAGTACGGATCGACCGCCACGTCGTTCACGATCAGCGTCCTCCCGCTTCCGAACACCCGCCCGGCGATCCCCTTTCCGGAATCGAACCAGATCTGGTCGGAGAGGCCCTCGGCGACGAACGACCACAGCTCCTTCCTCGACTCGTCGTAGAGGAAGATCGAGGAACGCTCGGCAGCGAGGGTCACGGTGGTCTCGTTCGTGAGCATCGACAGGAGCGACCGGAGGTCGCGGGCCTGGTTGATCTCCCTGAGGATCTTCAGGAGCGATCTGAGCCTGGCCTCCCGGGACATCTCCTCGAGACGGACCGTCCGTTCCCCGGCGGTCCCGGGCAGTTCACCGGCGAGCTGCTTCGCGCCTTCCGACTTCGAGCCCATCTCAGCCCTTCCCGCTCGCGATCGTCCTGACCACGTTCCATGCGGGTGCACAGAACCCGCCGACGAAGGAACCCAGCACGAACCCGGCGATGGAGCCCTCCCATGCCCTGCTCAGGACAGCCACGACGACGGCACCCGCGCAGCCGGTCCGAAGCGCCCACTTCCACCAGACTGCCTTGCCGGGGCGTGATCTCCGGCAGATCCCCAGAGCCTCGCCGCCGGGCAGCGATGGCCGCACGGAGAGGATGGCCCGACCTATCTGAATTCCTGCGGCCCTGTTCTCGGAGTACGAGGGGTACGGCCGGAAGAGGTAGTGGCGCGGGGGATCGCCCAGAGGCTTCACGACCAGATGTGTGGTCATGGCGTTCATGACCGCGTTCCCGATGTCGATCTTCGCCCATCCCGGCAGTGCGGAGTCACCGGGGCCTGCCTCGACGGCCTCGATCCTCGAATAGTCCAGTGACTCCGCCTCCCTGGTCAGGAGGATCAGTCTGCGATCCGTGGCGGCGACGGGAACGGTCCGGAAGCCGAGGGCGCCGAGACCCCATGCGAGCAGGACCTCGCCGGTGTCCAGGTGCTTTTCCAGACTCTGCCGCAGGCCCTCCCTGTCGACCCGCCCCAAGCGCCCCCCTTCGACGAAGACGGAATGGAATATAGGCTCTCGTCCACTTCGCCCTCATGCCCGGGTGTGCCTATGTTCCGGTGTCGGTCACAACGGAGGTACCCCGTGGCTCTTCGCTCTCTGATGCAGTCGCTCCCGGCCAGGATCCTCGCTCTCTCGGTGCTGGCCGCCCTTGTCCTCCTTCCGATCACGAGGTTCGACTTCCTGCAGACCCTGGAGAACAAGACGCTCGACCTCAGGTTCAGAGCGGAGCCGACACCCGCGAGTCCGCGCATCGTGATCGTGACCGTGGACGGAGGCTCCCTCGAGAGGCTGCCGTGGCTCAGCTGGCCCTGGCCGCGCCAGCTCTACGGAGACTGCCTGGCCCTCCTCCAGCGATGGGGCGCACGGGTCGTGGCCTTCGATATCCTGTACGACCTGCCTTCGCTGTACGGAGCGGCGGACGACTCCTCCCTGGGGAGAAGCGCCTCCGACTTCGGAAGCGCCGTTTTCGCGATAGCCCTCCAGCAGGGAGAAGGCCTGCCCATCCCGGACATCGCTTGCATCCCCGTCCGGGGAAATGCGTCGTTCCTGGACTCCGCGAGGGCGACCGACCCGCCATTCGGCCCGATACTGGACGGAGCGGCCGCCCTGGGAAACGTCTCCGCCCTGCCGGATCCCGACGGTGTGTACAGGCGGGCGAGGCTCTTCACGGCGACTCCGCAGGGCATAGTCCCGTCCCTGCCCGTTGCTGCCGCCTGGCTTGCCGAGGGCAGGCCCGGTGTGGAGTTGTCGGGCGGCAGGCTTGTCTTCGGCGGCAGGGAGATCCCTCTCGACGGTTCCGGCAATCTCAGGATGAGATTCCGCGGGCCCACGGCGACTTTCCGCTATGTGCCGATAGCCGACCTGCTGGAGACCCTGCAGAACGAGGCTTCGGGCGGGCAGGCCGTCACCGACTCGTCGGTCTTCCGTGACGCCATAGTGCTCGTGGGCTACACTGCCCCGGGCCTCTACGACCTCAAGCCCACGCCGTACTCGGCCGTCTGCCCCGGCGTCGAAGTCAACGCCACGGTGCTGGACAATCTCCTCAGCGGCGATGCGGTCACCAGGCCCGGAGCCTGGGCCTCCCTCGCCGCCGCCGTGGTCATCTCGCTCCTCTGCGCGGCTGCCCTGCTTCTCTTCAGGTCGACGGTGCTCAAGGCGCTCTCCGGGCTCGTCGTCCTGGCTGGCTGGGTGGCTGTCTGCTTCGCGGCCTTCCGCTCGGGGCTCTGGCTCGAGATGCTCTACCCTTCGGTGGCAGGCGTGGCGGCCGTCCTCGGTGGGACCTCTCTCTCCTACAGCCACGCGAACAGGCAGAGGAAGCAGATCCGCACGGCATTCTCGCAGTACCTCTCGCCTGACGTGGTCGAACAGCTGTCGAGGAATCCCGATCTCCTGAAGCTCGGGGGCGAGCAGAAGATCATGACCGCTCACTTCTCAGACCTCGAGGGGTTCACCTCGTTCTCCGAGAGGCTGACCCCGGAGGAACTGGTCCATCTGCTGAATCGATACCTCACGATCGTGACCGATGTGTTCCTGGACAACGGTGGGACCCTGGACAAGTACATCGGCGACGCGGTCGTGGCATTCTGGAACGCACCCATCCCGTGCGAGGACCATGCCGCGAGAGCCTGCAGGGCAGTTCTCTCCGCCCGGAAGGCCCTTTCCGACCTGAACGACAGGCTGAGGCAGGAGGGCGGACCGGAGTTGAAGCCGCGCACGGGCCTGAACACGGGGCCGATGACGGTCGGCAACATGGGCTCGTCCAGGCGCTTCGACTACACGATGATGGGCAGCGCCGTGAATCTGGCGTCACGCCTGGAGGGTGTGAACAAGGCCTACGGCTCGTACGTGATGGTCTCGGAGGCCACGAAGGAGGCCGCTGGGCAGGGGTTCTCCTTCAGGGAGCTTGACATCATCAGGGTTGTGGGACAGAACACCCCCGTCCGCATATTCGAGCTGCTGGGACTCGAGGGCGGAGTGCCGGAGGAGACACTGAGGCGTTGCAGGCGGTACGGAGAGGCTCTGGAGATCTACCGCTCCAGGAAGTTCCAGGAGGCGGCCAGGGCCTTCGGGAGCATAGCGGACGACGCCCCGTCGGCGAAGATGTCACAGCGATGCGCGCACATGATCGAGGCCGGCCCGGCGGGGGACTGGGACGGCGTCTACGACATGACTTCGAAGTGAGAGGTGGAAGATGGCTGTTTTCCTCCTGATGGCGGCGCTGGCGACCGGCAGCGGGTTCCAGCCAGGCGACCAGGTGGCCGTCAAGGTGATGCGCCAGTATCTGTACCCGACTCCGGCGTTCTACTCCCAGCCCCTCCTCGAGCTTGCCCTCGGGCAGATCCTCACGGTGCTCGAAGTCGGCAACTCCTGGTATCGCGTCTCCACTTCGGCCAGCGAGTCGGGCTGGGTCCACTCCACCGCCCTCGCAGCGGCTTCCTCCGGCTCCGGGACCGTCGGCTCGGGCTCGGGCACGGCCACCCAGGACGAGGTGACGCTGGCCGGCAGGGGCTTCAACTCGGACATCGAGGCGCAGTACAGGTCGGACAACCCGTCGCTCGACTTCACGAAGGTCGATGCGATGGAGAGCATCGAAGTCCCTTCGACCGACCTTGCGGTCTTCCTGGCCGCAGGGGGTATCATCGAGGCTCCTGAGGGCTCCGCCACGCCCGGGACGGGCGGGACCGAGCCATCCTCCGGATCGCACGGGGGGAGGGGAACGAGATGATCACCCTTTCGGCCCTTCTTCTCCACGCCGCCCTGGGTTTCGGCCTCGGCGACATCACCGGCATAGTCCAGAGCGACGATGTGCAGAGCGCACTGCAGGTTGCCGACGCCTTCGCGGAAGCCGGCAGGGGGATCTCCGACAGCGAGGAGTACTACCTCGGCCGTGCAGTGGCTGCCAATGTGTTCGCCCGCTACACCCCTACCGGCGACGCCCCCTTCACGAACTACCTGAACTCCGTGGGGACCTGGGTCGCCATGTGCTCTCCGCTTCCGGCGACGTACGGGGGATGGCACTTCGAGGCGCTTAGGAGCAGCGACATCAATGCCCTCGCCTGCCCGGGAGGCCTGATCTTCGTGACGACCGGCCTTCTCGGATACGTGAAGGACGAGGATGAACTCGCGTGCGTCCTAGCGCACGAGGTGGCGCATGTGGCCCTGCATCACGGGGTCAACTCCGTTCAGAAGTCCAGATGGATCCAGGCGTTCTCCTTCGCCGGGATGAAGGGTGCGGAGAGATGGGGCTCGGACGAGCTCAGACAGGCTGCCCAGTCGTACGGAGACGTGGTCACCGACATCACCGAATCGCTCATCACCAAGGGCTACTCGCGGGAGTCGGAGCGCCAGGCCGACAGCCTCGCGGTCATCATAGCCGCAGCGGCCGGATACGATCCTGCCGGGCTGTCCAGGGTTCTTCAGCGCCTTTCCGCGGTGACTGCCAGGTCCGGTCCGGGGTTCTGGCAGACGCATCCATCACCCGAGGACAGGCTGTCCTCCATCTCCGGCGTGCACGGCGGTGAGACGCCCGGCTACGCCGCGCGGAAGGCACGGTTCGACACCGCCATGACAGGGATGGACAACCCCTTTGCCGGACCATCTGCCGGCCCGACGGCCCCGGCTTCCGGCAGAGGCGCGAGTACCGTTCCCGCCGGTCGCGGAGGCACTGGGTCGACTTCGGGGAGCGGCCGCGGATCGGGAAGCAGGTAGCAGGAACGGCCCGCTGTCACGCCCGGGCCCGCACCGGATATTGACAGGCATCCGGCTGCGGAGGATACTATCTTCATCGAAGGGCGGGATGCACATAGTGTGCGTTCTGCAGCCTGACGGAAAGGAGACTGAGTGAAGGGTCTCTGGCTCGTCGCCATGATCGCCCTCTCCGCATCCACTTTCGCGGCGGACAGAGCGGTGCTGTTCGAGGAGTTCACCCAGACTGGTTGAGGCTCCTGCGGAAGCAGCTGGTCAGCTGTTAAGTCACTTGTGAATTCGTATCTCGTCAATGGTGACATCGCCCCCATGGTCGACTGGTACAACGGCCCCGGAGCAACGGGCTGGGGCACCACTAGGATGTCCCTGTACGGCTGGACCGCCACGCCGACCTTCCAGATCAACGGCTCCTATCAGCAGCTCGGGTGGAGTCAGTCCAGTGTCCAGAACTACATCAACACCGCGCTGGCACTCCCCTGCTACCTCACCATCGGCTCGAGCTACTCCGGCAACGCCTTCGGCGGCACCGTCACGTACACTCTCACGGCCGAGCAGGATCTCGGGACGACCGGGCAGTTGAAGTTCTGGTCGGCGATCGAGGAAGACCACGACATCGCGACCTCCGGCTACGGCGTCTACTCCGGCCAGGAGCTGATGTGGGAGCCGCGGGCGTTCCCCTGCGGCCTCACCGGCCAGGTCGTCAGCTTCACCGGGCCGTATCCCCAGACGATCACCCTGACGGGAAGCTACACCCTCGACCCCACCACGATGACCTTCGACAACCTCAACTGCGTAGCCCTGCTGCAGATGACGACAGGCGACCGCAGGGTGCTGAATGCCAGCTTCATGGATCTGCCGGACTCGAACACCGGCATCGGCGATGCCGGCACGGCCCCTGTCGGGTCACCGGCCAGCCTCATCGTCGGTCCGAACCCCACGAGCGGGGCCATCAACATCTACACCCTGCTGCCGACCGGCACGACAGGCACGGTCTCGGTGTTCGATCTCGACGGCAGGATAGTCGAGAGCTTCGCCGCAGGTGGAGCCCTCAACACGACGATCGAGACTCCCGGGGTCTACTTCGTCCGCCTGCAGACCAGCTCGGGCGAGGTCCAGACCAGGAGCTGCACGGTACTGCGCTAGCAGGCGCCCGAACGGGCAGAGGGGCCGTCCCGGCGGGGCGGCCCCTCGTGTCAGGCTGCAGCCCGGAGGGACGGCGGCTCGAGTGGCCTGCACCCCTTCCGTTCCCCTCCCGTGGCAAGGACCGCAGACCGGAGCCTGCGGCGAACGGCCCCGCTCGCAGGGCGCCGGACCTCAATGCCTACCATCCTGCTGGACATTGACAGAAGAGGCCACCGGACGGATAGTCCCCCCGTCGAAAGCGCATGGCGCACATCGGGTGCGTCATGGAGCAAGCGGAGGGAGACTACATGAGGAGTCTCTGGTTGGTTGCGATGATTGTGCTTGCCGCGTCGGCCTTCGCGGCGGAGCGCACAGTCCTCTGGGAGTACTTCACTCAGACCGGTTGAGGCACCTGTTTCAGCGGCTGGTCAGCCGCCAAGAGCATCATCACACCATTCGCCGATGCCGGAGAAGTCGCCCCGCTGTACATCTTCTACGCTGGCGCGCCGGGGAGCCCGTACGCCCAGCCCTTCAACAGCGCCAGGTTCAGCTTCTACGGCGTCACGGCGACCCCCACGGTGAAGATCGACGGACAGGCGACGTCCTACACTCCGTCCAGCTGGACATCCGTCATCAACACGCGCCTCGGCGTTCCCAGCTATGTCGACATCTCGGTCGACGTGGTCGGCAACGCCTCGGGCGGGACGGCAACCTTCGCCGTGACCGCCGAGCAGGACCTGGGCACTTCCGCCCAGATCAAGCTCTGGTCGGCGATAGTCGAGAACAACTTCACCGCGCCGACTGGATGGGGCCTCTACAGCGGCTCCTTGATGATGTGGGTCCCGAGGGCGATCCTCGCCGGCCCGCAGGGCACGGTGCTCAGCTTCACCGGCCCCTATCCCCAGACGCTCACCGTCACCGGGCCTGCGTACCAGCTCGATCCGGTCCTCATGAACTTCGCCAACCTCAAGGTAGTGAGCTTCGTCCAGGTATCCACCGGCACCAGGGACGTCCTCAACGCCAGCTACGTCGATCTTCCCGACACCAACACCGGCTTCGGCGACTCGGGAACCTCCCCGGACATCTCGTCCTCGATCCTCCAGATAGGTCCGAACCCCACGAGCGGTGACCTCAACGTCTACACACTGCTCCCGACCGGCACTACCGGCACGGTCTCGGTGTTCGACCTCGACGGCAGGATAGTCGACAGCTTCACCGCAGGCGGAGCCGTCAGCACGGGCATCGAAACCCCGGGGGTCTACTTCGTCCGCCTGCAGACCAGCTCGGGCGAGGTCCAGACCAGGAGCTGCACGGTACTCCGCTAGCGAATCATCGGTACGCAGGGAGGGCCGCCCGCGAGGGCGGCCCTCTCGATGAGGCTGAAGGCTGAAGGGGCTGTTCTGCGGGCCGGGATTCACCTGCAGCGAGTCCCCGGTCCACTGGCTCCAGGGTCTACCTTCTCCCGTCCGGCGTCAGCCGACCTGGCTCTTCATCCCGCGGATGCCCTCCACGAAGCGGTGCCTGGAGAAGTCGGCGCGGAAGATGGGGCTCTCTATCGCAGTCAGCGACAGGTCGACGAGGGCCGAAGCCTCGTCGAGGACCGCTGCAAGCTCCTCGCTCTTGTTCAGTTCCCGCAGGCAGAGGGCTTCGTGCCAGATCAGCTCGAGGCTGTCCACCAGGTTCCTGCTCGACGCGAGCTTCCTCGCTCCGTGGAAGTGCACGAGGGCCTGTTCGAGAGGCTCCTTCTCGCCGGGCACCGAGCCGTGGTAGCTCACCATGCCCCTGGCGAACAGGAAGGGCGTCGGGTCACCGAGCCCGCTCCCCGAGAACTCCGGGGTCGACTCGATCTCAGAGACCACGACCTCGGCCTCCCGGACCCTGCCGAGCGCCGAGAGGGCGCGCGCCTGCCCGGCAAGGGCGCTTCCGACTACCTGGAGGAAGCCGGTGGCCTTCCCTCCGGCGGCGGAACGCTCGAAATGCCCGAGCGCTCCCTCGCTGTCATCCCTCTGCATGCTGCTCTCCGCAAGGCAGAGCTCGGATGCCGCAGCCCGCGCCCCGGATCCGGAGGCCTCCGAGAGATCCAGGCACTTCAGGAACCACTCGTCGGATACGTCGGGCTCGTTGAGCTCGAGATGCACGTTGCCCAGGTCGAGGTATGCAGCCATCAGCGACTGCGCGTCGCCGGTCTCGGTGAACGTGGAGATGGCGGCCCTCAGGAGCCTGAGGCGCTCCTCCCAGGCGGGAAAGGCCGCAAGGATGCCCGAAAGGAAGCGCTGTGCCCTGGCCTTGTTGATCTGATCGCCCGCGCTCTCGTAGAAGTCCAGGGCCTCCCTGCACATCGCAAGGCCGTGCTCGGAGTCGCCGGACTGGGCAAGAAGAGTGCCGTATGTGCTGAGGAAGGAGGCCTCCAGCCGTGACCTCTCCAGGGAATCCTCGATCCCGTCGAGCTGATCGCGGACCTGGTCGAGCATGCCCCTGGCCATCTCTGTCGAGCCCTGCCGGTGCCAGATGAAGGCGGTCCTGATCCTGGCCTGAAGAAGCTGTTCCATCGGCATGTCCGTGCCGAGCGCCCTCTCGTACTCCTCGAGAGCGCTTTCGTATTCGAAGCGCTCCGCGTGGAGCGATGCCCTGAGGACGGAGACCGTGCCCAGGTCCGCCGAAGTCAGCGCATACGAGGAGGCCTTCTCCAGGGCGACCTCGGCCTTGGCGGGGCGAGCATGCAGGATGTACAGCCTCCCCAGCGTCCGCCAGGCGTCGAGGAGGTTCTGTGCGGATGCCTTGCCTGTCGACTCGGCGATGGCGACGAACCTCTCCAGCCATCCGGCCTGATCGTAGGTCGCCTGCCTCCTTCCCGACTCTTCAGCGGCCAATGAGGCGAATTCCAGGGCCTTCTCGCGATCCAGTCCCTCGCAATGGCAGAATGCCGCCAGCTGGAGCACTTCGGTCCGCCCTGCACGAAACTGCTCCTCGAAGCGCCTCGCGAGCCGCGTGTACTGGTGGCGCCGGAGAGCCGCGGGGATCTCGTCGAGGAGGCTGGCCCTGACGCAGTCGTGCGTGAACCTGAACAGGAAGTCCCCCCCGGAGTCCCCCTCAGGCGACTCGTGTATCAGCTCCATCGAGAGCGGCTGCTCGAGGGCCTTCGCGGCCTCCACCGGCGTCCGCTCGAGGAGGAAGGCCAGATCCTGGAGCCCGAACCCCCCGTTCAGCAGTGAACCCATGCGGAGCGCGTCGCGCGCCTCCTCTCCGAGCGGCTCCAGCCTCGACTTCACGAGGAGAGCGGTGCCCCTGGGGAGCGAGAAGTCGCTCTCGGCCCCGTATGACCGGCGTCCCTGCCCGTCGGTGCGTATCGCCCCGGTCTGTTCGAGGGACTTGAGCAGCTCCCTGACGTACAGCGGATTGCCTCCGCTCCCCTCGGCCAGCCTCCGCACGAGCCACGCGGGCACATGGGGATCGCCGAGGGCAAGCAGGACCATGCTGGAGATGTGCTCCTCCCCCAGCGGCTGGAGGTCGATCCTCTCGAAGCGGGAAGACATCGTGAGGAGGCCCTTCATCCAGTTCCAGACCTCGGAGCTCATCTCGACAGGGCTCCGCATCGCGAAGACGAACATCAGCTTCGAGTCTCCGGAGCCGCGCACGAGGTAACCGATGAGATCGAGGTCCTGGCTGTGTCCCCACTGGATGTCGTCGACGAAGAGAACGAGAGGGGTCTCCGCCGAGAGCCCGGAGAGGATCTTCGCGAACTGCCTGTAGAAGAGCCTGCCGCGGGCCCAGTCAGGGGGGTCGGGCTCTTCCGAGACAACCAGTGGGAGGGATGGGAATAGCAGAGATGCCTCCCGGAGGACCGGTCCGGTCGAATCGGCCATCTCGCGCCTCCGTTCGAGGGGGAGGGTCTCGATGACGGCGCATACGGCCTCCGCTATCGTCCCGAATGGCACGGAGGATCCCAGCTCGTCGCATTCCACGTGAGCGAAGCCGCCGCCCCTGAAGCTGCAGTAGTGCCTCAGTTCCTCGACCAGCCTGCTCTTGCCGACACCCGGCTCGCCGGTCACGAGTGCCGCGGTGCCCTTCCCGCCCATGGATTCGTCGTAGCAGGAGCGGAGTCTCTTCAACTCGACCTGACGGTCTATGAAGTGTTCGAACGAGAGGCCGCGGTCCCCTGCCCGCGCCGGGCTGAAGAACGACATCCTGCTCTTGCCGCCGGCCTTCGAGTCGTAGAGAGCCTGATCCGCCTTGCCGACAACCGAGGAGAGCGTGCCGTCGGAGGGATCGCTCTCCGCAAGGCCCACGCTGGCCCGGACCCTCATGCCCGAGGGGAAGGCCTCGGCGCCCACGCCGTCGAGGAAACGCCTTGCGACATTGGCCGCCTGGAGCGCCCCGGTGGCAGGGAGGACGACCAGGAACTCGTCCCCGCCGAACCTTATCACCTCGTCGACATCCCGCACGCCCCTGACAAGAAGCCATGCGATCTGCTGGAGGACCCTGTCGCCGGCGAGGTGCCCGTGAACGTCGTTGATCATCTTGAAGTCATCGACATCGACCATCAGGACCGACCATGGCTCCCCGGCCCGGCGCGCCCCGAAGGCCGTCTCGATCTCGGCAAGGGCGTCCCTGGTCAGCACCCCGGTCAGCTTGTCGACGGCCAGGCGATCCTTCATCCCATCTCCATTCAGTCGAGTTCCTCGTACTCTACTCCCGCGGCCCCGGGGACACCAGACGGACCGAGTGCCATGCCCGCCGGGTTTGACACTGCCCGCCGGTTTCAGCACCTTCTGGCTCCCGATTCCGGAGGAGCATCCCATGGCCGTCCCCGGAGACGCAAAGCGCCGCGCGTGCTTCCTGTTGCCGCTCCTGCCGGTCATCCTGTCGGCCTGCCGAGGCGATCCGCACGCCACTGCACCGGTCCCGCGCCAGATCTCTACCGATTCAGTGACAGTCATGAGTAGTCCGGACAGCGCCTCGGGACTCATGCCGATTGGCGTAGTCGAGGTGCTGAGCCATGACCCCACCTGCTACACGCAGGGCCTGACGATCGTTGATTCGATAGTGATAGAAAGCAGCGGTTTATATGGACACTCGTTCATCGCGGAGTACCGATTGGAATCCGACCGCTGTCTGAACAGGCTGGATCTTCCCGACTCCCTGTTCGCCGAGGGTCTGTGCACGGTTGGGGACACTATTTATCTATTGACCTGGCGCGAGCACGTCTGCCTCCTCTTCTCGATGCGCGACCTCCATCCTCTTGGGAGCTTCAGGTACGATGGCGAGGGATGGGGGCTGACGTGGGACGGGCGCAGCCTGATCTCCAGCGACGGATCGGAGTTCCTTACGTTCAGGGATCCGTCCACCTTCGCACCGACCGCCAGGATCGCAGTCACGGCCGCGGGACATCCCGTGCGGAACCTCAACGAGCTGGAGTTCTCGAACGGGAAGGTGTACTCCAACATCTGGGGATCGGACCTGATAGCAGTCATCGATCCTGCGACGGGATTCGTCTCGTCCCTGCTGGATGCCTCGGGTCTTCTCAGCCCTTCGGAGAGGGCGGGATGCGACGTCCTCAACGGGATCGCCTTCGACAGGGGCTCCGGTCTGTTCCTGATCACCGGGAAGCTGTGGCCGGAGATGTTCCTGGTGGACCTCCGCCGCGATTAGCCGCCGAGCACCGCACCTTTCATCCAGACTCCCACACTGTCGAGGAATCCCGGCACGAACTCGTGCGGGAGCGTCGCGTACTCCTCCACCGTGCCCGTCACGGCCTGCTGGAACAGGTGGTTCGCTCCCTGAAAGACCATCACCATCCCGCGCGGGTTCGCCGAGAGAGCCTGCCTCATGGGCTCCTCGTTCAGGGCCGGCGGAACCTGTATGTCCAGGGACCCGAAGAGGGCCAGGACCGGGCAGGTCAGCTTCTTCACGTTGTCCGAGGGGTTGTCCGACAGGAACCTCTTGAACCACGGGCTCCCGACAGTCTCCAGCGACTGCTCGGCGGCCGAGCGCACGTAGGCGTCGATGTCTCCCAGGGCCTGCTTCTGTGCATCCGGCATCCTGTCGATCTCGTCGCGGATCTGATCTTCGATGAGAGGCCGAAGCGAGTCGAGACTTCCTCCCGACAGGACGCTGTCCATGATCTGGGCCTGCAGAGACAGCACGGTGCCGATCTCCTCGTCGGTCTTGCCGGCAGCCCTGGCAAGCGCCTCCACCTGGCCGAGGAGGATGTCGTAGCCGGGAACCGAGGGACCGGCCATGCTCACCACGAACGCGACCAGGTCGGGGCGAAGCGAAGCCGCCAGGAACGCTATATTCGATCCCTCGCTGTGCCCGAAGAGGCCCACCTTCGAGGAGTCGATCTCGGGCCTGGATCTCATGAACTCGAGCATCAGGACGGCATCCGACGCGAGGGTCGAGTCGGTCATGTCGGGAGTCGCCCCGCCGGAGCCGCCCACCCCCCTGTCATCACAGCGCAGCACGGCGAAGCCCTGCCGCGTCAGGTAGTCGGCGATGACATCGAATACCTTGAAGCCGAAGACATTCTCGTTCCTGTCCTGCGCTCCGCTTCCAGTGAGCATGACCACGCCCGGCAGCCCCGTGGAGGTGTCCGAGGGTTCGGAGAGGGTGCCTGCAAGAGAGAATCCGCCCGCGGGGATGGTCACCTCGGTCATCACGTAGGGGCGCTCGACCTCCTGCAAGGGCCGCTTCCTGGTCAGCGTGAACGCTCCCAGGAATCCCGCCTGCGAGAGTGTCCCCGTCATGGAGCTGTCCGAGATGGTGCCTCTGAAGGAGGCCATGCCGGGGCCTGCCGCGAGGTCGAACCTCACGCTGTCACCGGAGACCGCCACTCCGGCCAGGTGCAGGCCCTCAGCGCTCTGCAGAGGGATGTCGATGGTCCCGCTGAGCGAGTCCCCGCTCCCGGCGAAGTCTGCCAGGATTCCCAGCTCGCCCCCCGCGACGGTTATCGAGCCCTCCCAGTGCCCGGCGATGTCCGGGGTGGAAGCGGGGCCTCCACAGCCTGCAGCCACCGCCGCGCAGGCGACCGCGAAAAGCACCCTGTTCATGGAAGCCTCCCTCCGGCCTCGTAGAAGACAACCGACGAGTCTACCAGCCGCCCGTTGGAGTAGGCCAGTCTGCCCGAGAAGAAACTGCCGCACGTTATCCAGGGCATGAAGATCCTGTCGCCCTCCCATAGCTCCAGATCGGCCAGCCTCGAGTCCTCGATCCACTCCAGCGTGCCTTCCGCGCATTCCCGGATGGCCCCGCTGAAGTCGAAGGCCTCGAAGACGAACACGTACCAGTCGTCCTCCCCGTCGAAGGCCGGGAACGTCAGCATGCCTCGGAGCAGGGGCCCCTCGATCACCAGCCCGCTCTCCTCCAGCACCTCCCTGATGATGCACTCCTCCGGGGTCTCCCCAGGGATGATCTTGCCTCCCAAGCCATTCCACTTCCCGAGGTGGATATCGTCAGGGCGCTTGTTCCTGTGGAGCATCAGTGTCCTGCCGCCCGCCCTCATGTAGCAGAGGGTGCCTAGTTTCATGGGAGAGTCCACCGGGTTTTCATCCGAGGAAGATACCCGTCCTCAACACGACCCAGATGGCCAGGGCGATGTCTCCGAGCATCAGGTTCGCCAGGAACAGGGCCAGGTACCTCCGCCTGCCACTCCTCAGAAGCTCCAGCAGAGGCGATTCCGCCAGGGCCCCGGGCGTCACTGCCGCTTCGTCCGCCAGCGGTTCCTGCTCCCGGAGATCAGCCAGGAAGGAGCGCACGGAGAGCACACAGCACAGACCCGCGACGGCCGAGAGGCCGAAAAAGAGTGGGACCGGCATCGGAGCCGACTCCCGCATGGCGAACGCCGCGGCCCCCGCCGAGATCACGGTGAGCACCCTGGCAATCAGGCCGACGGAAGCGGCCTTCGATCGTGCAAGCGGGATCTGCGGCTGCCGCTCCGGGGCGGATGCCGGGTCGTCGAGCGTCTCGAAGGAATCCAACTCGCCCCCTCTCCCTGTTGCGGACTGTGATGCAAACCTGCACATTGGCGAAGGAAGGGGCAATGAGGGAGGGGCGGCTGCCCGGTCCGATATTCCCGCCGGAGGTGACCGATGAGATACAGGCCCATGGGCAGGACGGGAGTGAAGGTCTCCGTCCTGGGATTCGGCTGCATGAGGCTGCCGACGGTATCGGGGAGGCGCAGCTTCCACGGGAGGGTGGACGAGCCCGAGGCGCAGAGGATTCTCCGCCAGGCCTTCGACCATGGCGTGAACTACTTCGACACCGCATACAACTACCACGCCGGCCGGAGCGAGTCGATCCTGGGAGGCTTCCAGGCCGATGTCGGGCGCGAAGGGCTCCTGATCGCCACGAAGCTCCCGGGGTGGCATGTGAAGAGGGCTTCGGACTTCCGAAGGATCTTCAATGTCCAGCTCAGGAGGCTGAAGACCGACCACATCGACTTCTACCTCCTGCACGGCCTCGGGGGATCCTCTTTCGAGCGCCTGAGGCAGATGAGGGTCCTCGACTTCGTCGCCGACCTGAAAAGGGAGGGAAGGATCAGGTTCGCCGGCTTCTCCTTCCACGACGAAGCCGCGGCCTTCAGGCCGATCGTGCACGCCTTCGACTGGGACATGTGCCAGATCCAGTACAACTTCATCGACGAGAAGTACCAGGCGGGAAGGGCGGGGCTCAGACATGCGGCGCGAAGGGGCCTCGGGGTGGTCGTCATGGAGCCTCTTCGGGGCGGCGACCTGGTGGGCTTCATGCCGGACTCCGTGAAGTCCGTCTGGGATCGCGCGGGGAGGACCAGGGCCTCCGCGGAGGTATGCCTCTCATGGCTCTGGGATCAGCCCGAGGTCTCGACGGTGCTCAGCGGCATGAGTGCGTCGGACCAACTCCTCCAGAACATCTCCACGGCGTCCAGGGCGGCCCCGGGCATGCTGTCGGACTCCGACAGGAGGCTGGTCTCCAGAGTGAGGACAGCCTACGCCAGGCTCCCCGTCATCCCCTGCACGAGGTGCGGGTACTGCATGCCCTGTCCCTTCGGCGTGGCCATCCCGGCCAATTTCGAGGCATACAACACGGGGGTTCTGTTCCCCGGATCGGGCAGGGCAGGGATGCTGTACAACACCTGGATGAAGAAGGAGCAGAGGGCTTCGGCCTGCAGGGCCTGTGGAAGGTGCGAGGAACGCTGTCCTGAGAAGCTCCAGGTGCGCGAGCTGATGAAGAAGGTGGCCGGGAGTCTGGAAAGACGTCGCTGAACTCTGCATCCTGTATATTGGCGCGAGCAGGAAGCAATAGCCCAGGAGAAGGAGCTGACGCATGGCCTTCAGGATTTGCTTGTGCGTAATGGCGATGGGCGCCCTTGCGGCGTCCGCCTTCCCTTCCGGTAGCTGGCAGACTCTGCAATACCTGCCTTCTGGAATCAGCATCACGGACATAGCCTTCATGGACGACGGCCTGCACGGGATGGCCTGCGGGTATCTCGGATCGGCGGGCTATGTCTTCCACACGACGGACTGCGGACAGGTCTGGACTGCTTCGATGATCGAGTCGGGGCACAACCTGCAGGCCGTGAGCACTGCCAGCCCCGTCAACGCGTGGGTGGTGGGCCAGGATGGCTACATCTTCTCGACCACGAACGGGGGCTACACCTGGACCCAGCAGGCGAGCGGGACCACGAGGGATCTGCTCGACGTCTGCTTCATCAACGTGAACGTCGGCTGGATCGTGGGAGGGAACGGCGACGGGTCCTCCTATCTCGTGCTCTCCACGATCAACGGCGGAGCAACCTGGACGAGCCACAGCTTCGGATCCGACTGCATAAGCGTGAACTCGGTGTACTTCGCCGACGCCTTCAACGGGTGGATGGGGGGCAGGTCCAGCGACGGCCCCCACATCCACCGCACCCTCGACGGAGGCTCCACCTGGACGCGCCAGACCCTGCCGGGGCTGGATCAGGATGCCGCGATCACTGGCATCTCGTTCTCGGGCGGAGCACAGGGCTGGGCGGCGACAAGCTAGTCCGCATCGTCAGGGGCGATCCTTCATACCTCGAACTCCGGAGCGACCTGGGATCTGCAGTACACGACCTCCAAGGCCCACGGCAATGTGGTCGCGCTCGATGCGCAGAATGTCGCCGCCGCAGGTTCCACGCCCCACTCGGCCTATGTGACCGCCGACGGCGGAGCCACCTGGACCGAGCACTCGACCGGCCTCTCCGGGACTGGCACGGCCATAGAGTACGAGGGCGGGAGGATCTGGGTCGGCGGGCCGAACAGCACGATCCTGGCGAGCGACGATGGAGGCGACTCCTGGACGGGCCAGATCTCCAGCGTGCCTCTCGGCAACATGGACTGGGGCACTCAGAGCGTCGGCTGGATCGTGGCGGGCAAGACTCAGCAGGCCTACACTGTCAGCGGGCAGTCAAAACCGGCCAGAGATGGGCACATCAAAACCAGCCACCTGAGATGAGGTTGGCTATGTAGGGCAGGTCTTCGGAAGGAGGCTTGTTCTACGATGGCTAATGAGTTGGGGGTGGCGAAGATCAACGCGATAGAGACGCTGTACAAGCGTGGATGGTCTCGACGGAGGATAGCCCGGGATCTTGGGCTGGACCGTGGGACGGTGAGCCGCCATGTGATGCTACTGAAGAGTGGAGAGCCTGGCGGGGCCGCTACCGATCCGGATGCAGCCGAAGTGCCCGCCGGGATTCGATCAAAACCCGCCAAGGTGCCCGCCGGGATCCGGAGCCTGTGTGTGCCATACCATGACTTCATTATGGCTGGGATCGAAGCTGGCCTGACAGCGCAGCGGATCTACCAGGATCTGCGATATGGCGAGGGTTACGAGGGTGGCTACGATTCGGTGAAGCGGTATGTCCGCCGGTATTCGGGGGACAGATCGGCTGTCGAGCGTATCGAGTGCGCACCCGGAGACGAGGCACAGGTGGACTTCGGGAAGGGAGCCCCGGTGCTGGGCGGTCTGGGGCGGTCGATCAGCACCTGGGTGTTCCGGATCGTGCTGTCGCACTCGCGGAAGGCATACAGCGAGGCCGTGATTCATCAGGGCAGCGAGGAGTACATAAGGGGTTTGGAGAACTCGTTCCGTGCCTTCGGTGGAGTGCCCAGGACGCTTGTGATAGACAACCTGCGTGCGGCGGTGCAGCATGCTGACTGGTACGAGCCGGAGATTGTTCCACTGGTGGCCGACTTCTGTCGGCACTATGGGACGGTGATTCTTCCGACGCGTCCGTATCATCCCGAGCACAAGGGTAAGGTTGAGCGCGGGATCGGATATGTGAAGGGGAATGGGCTGAAGAGCCGTCGGTTCGGCAGTCTTGCCGAGGAGAACGCCTGGCTGCGCTGGTGGGAGGAGCATGTGGCCGACGAGCGGCTCCACGGGACAACGCGGAAGCATGTGAGGACATGCTTCGAGGAGCATGAGCGCGGAGCGCTGCAGACTCTTCCGGAAGAGCCCTTCCCATACTTCAGGGAGGGTCGGAGGACGGTTCACCGGGACGGTTACGCCGAAGTCTGCCATGCATACTACGAGGTGCCTGAGGAGTACATTGGCCGGCGGATCTGGGCGAGGTGGGATTCGCATATCGTGAGGCTCTACGATAGCCGGATGAAGCAGATTGCGATACATGCCCGCCGGGAACCGGGTCAGTTCTCCGGGATGCCGGGGGGCAATGGCCGGTACAGCGTGGAACGGACGGCCGTCTACTGGTGTGAGCGTGCCCGTGAGATCGGCCCGGCCTGTGGAGCTTGGGCTGAGCGAGTGAGGGTTGAGCGCGGAGTGGAATCGATCCGCGTTCTGATCGGTCTCCAGCAGCTCGAGAAGAAGGACGGCAGAGAAGCCCTTGAGCGGGCCTGTGCGGCGGCTCTTACTTACGATACCACCCGGCTGCGTGATGTGAGGCGGCTGATCGGAGAGAAGGTCCTTCCAGTACAATTGAGCTTCCTCGAGCACCATCCCCTGATCCGTGACATGCAGGAATACGGCTCGATCGTGGCCGGGGCCGGAAGTGGACTATGAATGTTGCGCTTCGGACACGCCTGCGGCAGCTACGGCTCTCCGGGCTGTCCCAGTCGCTTGATGTCAGGCTCCAGGAAGCAGCAGGCCATGGGTTGAACCATCTGGAGTTCCTCGAATTGATCCTTCAAGACGAGATGGATGTCAGGGAGCAGCGGCAGCTGGCCCGAAGGCGGAAGAACGCCTGCTTCCGAGATACGCGGACGCTTGAGGACTTCGATTTCAGCTTCAACAGCTCGATCAAGCGGAAGCAGATCTACGACCTTGCCAGTGGGCAGTTCATCCGGGAGAACCGTGATGTGCTGTTCGTAGGTCCGCCCGGTGTAGGCAAGAGTCATCTCGCGCAGGCCATCGGCTACCAGGCGCTGAAGATGGGCTTCACCGCCCTGTATCGTTCTGTGTTCGACCTGGTCAGGGAACTCCGAGAGGAGGACGCCTCGAATACGAGGGGCAGGCCGCTGTCGCGCTTCCTCAAGACCGACCTGCTGATCATCGACGACATGGGGCTGAAGCAGCTTCCGGCGCAAGCAGGAGAGTACCTCTTCGAGATCATCATGCGCCGTTACGAGAACCGCTCTACGATGATGACGTCGAACCGGCCGATCGAGGAATGGGGCAAACTAGTCGGCGACGCCCCGGCCGCGACGGCTATCCTCGATCGCTTCCTTCACCACGCGGAGATCATCAACATCACAGGAAGGAGCTACCGGATGAAGGACAGGGCTACCGCTAACCAGTTCGTGGACGAGAAGGACAAGTGAGATTATCCATCAACCGAAAAGTGGCGGGTTTTGAACTGCCCACAAGTGGCTGCATTTGAACTGCCCGGTGACATGGATGGAGAGCTACAACGAGCGGCGTCCTCACGACGCCCTAGGAGGGCCGCCGCCGGTCGTCTACCGGGAGAAAGCAACTGCCGAAAACTCTGCTTTAGAACCGTCGCATTGACAGGGAAGCTTACGAAGGGGTTTAGCTCTAGATCATCCATGTAGCCGAATCAAGATGTACAAGTCTCTTCATGTCATACCTCATGCGCCCGATGACCAAGGCGAAGAAGTATCATTCCAACTACTGCAGGAACTACACCAAGCCCCACAGCGCAAATAAGGTACTCAGTCTCCTTGGGATCCCTGAATACTCCTGTAAGAAATCCTGCAGCCATGCCCAGGA
>Ga0172365_10000676_pt1 | contig 23606 bp, 18 predicted proteins | sample LakKivSesite48cm_FD_114535 | JGI IMG/M metagenome (GOLD analysis project Ga0172365, IMG submission 114535) | Sediment microbial communities from Lake Kivu, Rwanda - Sediment site 48cm | ecosystem: Environmental > Aquatic > Freshwater > Lake > Sediment | place: Rwanda: Western Province, Lake... | reverse complement strand
GACGAAGATGCCCTGCTGGAAATTGCCCTGGCGGCAGGCGCCGACGACATGCAAAACACCGGCGGAGTTTACGAGATAATCTGTGAGCCGAGTGCCTACGAAAAACTGAAAAAGACCTTGAAAGAGAAAAACATACCTACCGAAGTGGCGGAGATATCGATGGTGCCGCAGAACACGGTGCCGGTCAGCGATGCGGCGACCGCCAAGAAAATCATTTCTCTGATGGAGGATTTAGAGGACCACGAAGACGTGCAAAACGCGTTCTCTAACTTCGACATCCCCGATGCGGTAATGGCGAGTATCACTTGACAGGCATGCATTCGAGATATACCGTATCGTCGCAGAGAACCCCCCAGTAAACTGGGGGGCTAAATATAGGGTTTTCGGCCAAGTTCTTTTATCCGCTTAAGGGCGAATTGGTATTTTTCTTCGCCAAGTCGGCTGACGATGTTTTTCCGCTGCGGATACATTGTCCTGAATTGGGTGCGATAACTATCCTCGATTCTGATTGTCTCTTCATATTGCTCGAGGGCAATGTCGGTCTTGCCCAACTGCTCAGCAATTTGCGCCAGTTTGAATCGTAATCGTTCGCAGCCGGGATAACGCTCAATGGCGAGTGACATAGTCTGGAATGCCTTGTCCAGATACTTCTCTTTGTCCTGGCCAGGCGAGATTTCCGCGAGCCACATATAGACCTGTGCCAACTGCTCAAAATATTTGAAGCTTTGCTTGTTACGCCGGATTGCAGTTTTCAGGTGATTTTCAGCCAGAAACAACAAATCTTGGTTTTTGCCGCCTGTTGTCTCGAAATGGTGCAAATACAACCGCCCGTTCATAAATGACGCGGTGGGGCTTAAAGGATCGTCCTGGGCTGCCTTATCCAAGAGGTTGTGGGCGAGTTCAAACCAGCCATCGGAAATGGCTTTGTTAGCCTGCTGTATCTTGGCGGTGCTTGCGGCCGCCGGGATAAGAGCATAATTCAGATAAGCTCCGATTATTGCCGTTGCGGCTACCACGGCTGCTATCTTAGCAATGGGCGTCGATTTTAGAACAAACTGCCGTTGAGGGTGCTGGAAAGAATCTTCGGCAATCAGGCATGCTATCATTGCCCAAAAGGTGGTAAATACGCCCGGCTCAAAAATGGCAAAATCTATCAAGTTATGAATCAAAAGCCCTATCACCGCGCCGATAAGAGCAGGAACGACAATATTCGTATTGCGTGCCTTCGCTTCGCTCGAGGCCGGGCTTGTATACTGCGTATTGCGTGAAGGCGTCGTCAAAAGCAAAAAGCCAACAATAAATATAAAAACAGGCGTAACATACAATGTCACTACTATATAGATCATAACGTCAATCGAACCACTGGATGTCACGGGCATAGCTATTGGTCTGATAAGCAGCAGTGCCGCCGATACGATTATTAGTATCGCAATAGCCAGCGTTCTGAAGGCCGGCTGATGTTTGGAAGCCTCTGGCGTGTGAGGTCGATAGGGCGAAATGACCTTCCACAGAGGGATGAACATCATAGCTAAGAATCCTGCCAGGCCGAATGGGCCGTATTCGGTCAAAACGCTAAGCACAAAATTGTGTGGGTCAGCAACCGATTCCAGTGCCTCGGCGGGTTTGTAGCGCGGGTAACACTGCGAAAAGTTGCCCGGCCCAATGCCTGTAAGCGGGTGGTCTGCGTACATTTTTGCCGATGCCTGCCAGTACTGCCATCTGACCAGCATGGGATTGCCGCCGGGAAGCCGACCATGTCCCAAGCCGTACCAAATGATTGCTGCGCTTGCAGCCGCACCCAGCGTTAAGCAAGCGATAATTATGGTTTTTCTGTGACGTTTTATCCAATCGCCGAAGCGGAGAAACGCAACAAAAAGGCCTCCGCTAAACAGTAAGCCGATGATTGCGCCTTTGCTTCGTATGATAACGAAGCCAAAGATAACGGCTGACGTAGCGATGCCGTAGCACAGAAGATGCGTGCGCCAGGCCGAATCAAATTTACGATTTCTGAGCCTTTCAATAAATAGAGCGATGGCAGCAAAGCACGTCAACAATGCGAATGAACCGACCGAGTTGCGGGTAGTGAAGAATCCACGGGCGCTTCCGGAATAAAGCCGATCCTCAAAAAGAAATTGCTGCAAAGAACCCTTCTCTATGCCCATTGGCTCCAGGATAGTCTGCGGAGATTGCTCGTATTGCTCAATAGTCATTTGATTGCTGACGAAGATTTGCTCAGCGCACTGATAGGCTGATACAATGCCCATAGCGGCAATAACAGCAAGCGCCAGCCTGACTTTTGTCCGACTGTCCAATATCTGCACCAGAAGGATAGCCATAAACACGATGGCCAAGACCATAGCGACGTTAGCGACTGCCAGGCGTTTGTCGGCTGCTGTAAAGCAGGCGGCAGCAGAAGCTCCGCAGAGTAGGACCAGCCCGAATTCGATGCCAGTGAAGCGGTATATGAATCTGCCACTAAGAAAGCCTGCCAGAAGCCAAACCACCAGGGCAAATATAAGCACCGCCGATACGGATAGACTGTAGACAATGTCGCCCACGTTGCTCGGCAGAGTAGTTGACTGTATGGTGGGGCTTTCGGTAACGGTGGCGCGAAGTGTAATTACGCAAAGGCAAACGCCAAGCAAAACGCACTCAAAAATCGCCCAGCCTTTGCTTTTTGATAACTTTACGCTAACCGCGGTTGTCGTCATCTTTGGTGCCGGCTTCCAATACTGCGATAATGCACAGGACCATAATGGTCTGAACGAATATCAGGATCGCGCCGGGTAGATTGACCTGGTAAAGAAAAGTTGCGCCAAGCCCTGTGCAGAGAGTAGCTAAGTACAGCGTCAGAACTGTCTGGGTCTCGGTGAGCCCGCGTCTTTTTAACCGATGCGAAAAGTGCTGTGTGTCACCGACCAGCGGGCTTTTGCCCTGACTTATCCGCAGCAGGGTTACGCTGACAAAATCATATAGGGGCACCGCCATAACGACTAGCGGCATCAAAACCGAGTACCATTGTCCGCTTTGGGCTTGGTGATAATAAGTTGTCCGCAAAGTCAAAACCGCAACGAAAAAGCCCACAACCAATGAGCCTGCGTCGCCCATAAAGATTTTCGCCGGCGGAAAGTTAAATACCAGAAACCCTAACAGCATCCCGATGAAAACAAGTGCCAGCCCACCTACAAGAATCTGGCCGCTGGTGGCAGCAGCGGTAAATAAGATGCTGCCGGCTATGAGGGCGATGCCGCCGGCGGCGCCGTCCATATTGTCCAGAAAATTAAAGGCGTTAATAATCAAAACTATCCAGACGGCTGAAAGTGCAGAAGTAACTGCCGTGTTCTGGATGAAAAGCTCAACCCTAACTTGACCGAACGCAGCGGCAACTATCGCTACCGCAAACTGCACGGCAAGTTTGAAAAATGGTCCAAGACGCTTTTTGTCGTCCCACAGGCCCAGCAAAAACAGAGCAAATGCACAGAGCCATATAATTGCCAGTTGGTCGGCCTTAGCCAGGAAATCAGCAGGTTCCACACCGGTGCGTTCGGCAAGCCAACGAAGGTGGCCGGGAACAATGAGAAATTTAACTACCGCTGCCGCAGTCACGATAGCAACTGAAAGTGTCGTAAAGATGGCGATTCCGCCCCCAAGGGGGACGATGTTGCGGTGGTATCTATCAGCCCTGGGGTGAGCAACGAAGTTGGTGCGTACCGCCAGTTTCTTGACCACCACGGTCAGTATTGCCGACATCGTAAATGAGCCGGCAACCAAGATGACTGCCAGTAAAGGGAAGATTTCCACTTTTCTATCGCACCTGATGTTTTAGTTGCTCCAGCAATCGCGTCCTTGCTTTCTCGAAGAAATCGAAATAGCACTGCTGGCGGTAGTCCGGATAAGTGTAAGGCAGCGGACACCAGGAGCCTTTATCGAAAATAAGTGTCACTTCGGCATACATTTTTTTGCCGATATATATACGATGCGCGTAGTTTTTTGTTGAGGCCAGGATCAGCTTAGAAGCCTCAATTATGCCTGGGTCTAAGTTCACCGGTCTGGGAAGAGGCATTCGCAACTTGGACGCTAATTTTTTTTCGAGCTTGTTTGTCTTGTATTTGATTTTAGCCAATTGGCCAGGATTAATCAGCCGTTCAATACTGACAAATTGCCTTAGGATATTTGGACCAGTCTGGTCTTTATAGTAATCCGTTTGGGTGAATGGCCAAACATCACTTACCAGGTCGATTTTGCCGAATTTGTCATCTGTTGCTTCTATCGCGGCGTGCAGGCATTTATAGTCCGCCGCCAGCATTCCGATTATCAGTTTTACCGGCTTAGGGTCTTTTAGCTGCCACATTCCAAAGTTTTGAGTTTTTAGTTTTGAGTTTTTAGTTTATGGTTATACATCACAAATTCGCACTGCATAGGCCAGTGACTCCAGCGGGTCGCGTTTTGGGATGAACTCATGCGCGACGTAACCCTTAAAGCCGGTCTGGACTATTGCTTTCATAATGGCTGGATAATATAGCTCCTGTGTGTCATCGATTTCGTTTCGGCCCGGATTGCCGCCGGTATGGTAATGCCCGATGTAGTCCTTATTGTCGCGGATCGTGCGAATTATGTCGCCCTCCATTATCTGAGCATGGTAAATGTCGTACAGAATTTTAACACGTTCGGAGCCGACTTTTTTGCAGACCTCCACGCCCCAGGCGGTCTTATCAAACATATAATCCTTGTGGTCGACCTTGCTATTAAGATATTCGATACAGATATTGACCTTTTTGCTCTCAGCATATCCGGCAATTTGTTTGAAGCCCTCGACGGCATTTTCGATGCCGATGTCGTCGGGGATGCCGGCTCTGTTTCCGGAAAAGCTGATTACATTTGGAAAACCGTTTTCGGCGGCGGCGTCAATAGCCGAGCGGATACTGGCGATACAGCCGGCGTGATTTTTCTTATCATTCATGCCTTTGGTGGGGCTGTGCGTACTTATCATGGAGCAGATTAGCCCGTGTTTTTTGAGGGTCGGGAAATCGTTCGGCCCCAGCAGGTCGATTGCGGTCATACCCATCTTCTTGGCGACGGTGCAGAGTTCGTCAAGCGAGAATTTGCCGTAGCACCACCTGCAGACGGACTGGTTAATTCGTCCATTTTTGACGATGCGTTCTAATTCGGCAATGCTAAGGGCTGGGGCTTTGTTAGCCAGTACTCCGGCGATTGTGCCCGCAGCCACAAGTGAAGTATTGCGGATAAAAGTACGCCTGGAAAATCTATTGTTGTTCATTGGTTTTCTCCTTACCTAATTTGGGTATACACGTCGCCGTACCGGCGACAGCTAAACCTGTAATTTCTGTTTCAGTGAGTTGACCAGTTCGATTACTTTATTTGCTGCGCTTTCCACGGAGACTTTTCTGCTTTGCGACTTGTCCGCTGTTCGTGTGGCGGATTCTGCCCGCAGCTTGATTTCGACCTTTCCCTCAGCCAGGGACTTTTTGCCCACCGTGACCCTTATCGGTATGCCGATCAGATCGGCATCCTTGAATTTAGCGCCGCCGTGAATTGGCCGTTCGTCCAGCAAAACGTCGATGCCGGCTGACAGCAACTGCTGATAGATTTTTTCGGCGGCGCCTGTCACCCGGTCATCTTCTTGATTTGCACAGGTGATGATGACTTCGACAGGTGCGATGGTGATCGGCCAGATAATGCCGTCATCATCGTTAGATATTTCAATAGCCGAGGCCATGATTCGGTTTATGCCGATGCCGTAGCAGCCCATTAGGCATGGTCTTTCGACCCCGTTTTCATCCAGGAATTTTGCGCCTAATTTTTCGCTGTATTTAGTCCCCAATTTGAAGACCTGGCCGACTTCGATGCCTTTTTTGAATAACAGTTTTTTGCCGTTATAGGTGTCGCCTTGCACAGCGTAGCGGATGTCGGCGACGGCAATATTTTGGCCTTGCAGCGGAAAATCTCTGCCCGGCACAACATTTTTCGTATGATAGTCGGTCTTATTGGCGCCGGTAATGCCCACCGCCATCGCGGCGACCGCATGGTCGATGACCATCTTGGAAACATTGCCGGCTATTCCAATCGGGCCAGCGAAACCAACCTTGGCGCCAGTAACTTTTTCGATGGTGGCTACGTCAACCAGCTCAACGTGCTTGCCGCCGACGGCCTGACTGAGCTTTTCGTTATTGATTTCGTGGTCGCCTCGCACTAACGCCGCAATCGCACCGTCTCCGGCAGCGTATATGAGCGTCTTTATCATATCCTTCGGTTGGGTTTTCAGGAAAGCACAGACCGCCTCGATACTACCGATATTGGGCGTATGGACATTCTGCGTCGCAGGGATTTCGTTAGAGGTTTCTTCTCTCGGCAACGGATCAACGCCAGCCCTCTCGAGGTTGGCTGCATAGCCATCTTCGGTGTAGACGATGGTATCTTCGCCGGACTCGCAGGGGACGGTGAATTGGTGTGAGCCGGAGCCGCCCATCTCGCCGACCTCCGCCTGTACGATCACATATTCCAGGCCGCAGCGTTTGAAAATCCGGCAGTAGGCGTCGTACATTGCCTGATAGGATTTATCCAGGCCTTGCGCATCGGCATCGAAGCTGTAGGCATCTTTCATTATGAATTCGCGCGAGCGGATAGGGCCAAAGCGTGGGCGGAATTCATCACGGAATTTAGGACTTATTTGATAAAGATTGACCGGCAACTGCTTGTAGGACTTTATCTCGCCGGCGGCAAGCGTGGTGAAAACCTCTTCGGCGGTTGGGCCAAGAACGATTCCTTTTCCATGCCGGTCCTGAAGGCGGAACATCGTCGGGCCGTAGTCAACGCTGCGCCCGGTCTTGTCCCACAGCTCAAGCGGCTGCATTGAGGGCACCAGTATCTCCTGGGCGCCGGCCTTATTTATTTCTTCGCGGACGATGGCTATGATTTTCAGCAGGCTTCGCCAGCCGAGTGGAAGATAAGTATATGTTCCGCTGGCGACTTTGCGGATAAGCCCAGCTCGAATCATCAACTTATGGCTGGTTATTTCCGCATCTGCTGGTGCTTCCTTGACTGTTGGTATGAACATCCGGCTGTATCTCATCTATCGTGCCTCGTAGTTCGTGACTTGTACTTGGTTAAATCTAAGCCTATCGTAGTGCACGTTTATAGTCTAAAATCCGGACGCTTGCAAGGGTAATCCGCCGGTTGCCGGGCGTGGCGAATATCCGCAAGAAAGGTTTTTTAAGGGGCAGTCGCCGCTTGCCGAGACAGGCACCCCCGAATATGATTGGGCGCAGATGAACGAATTGAAAGGACTGAGTAATGGCGCATAAATTCGTCAATCAGATTGAGCCGGGCGAGGCAATCGATGACATTTACATGGTCAAAGAGCCGATTCTGCGAAGCACAACGCGAGGTGATCTGTATATCGCGATGTTCCTTGCCGACAAGACCGGCCAGTTGAATGGCCGAATGTGGCAGGCGACCGAGACAGTCTACAAAGCGCTGCCCAAGCCGGGCTTTATCCATATCCAGGGAAGAAGTGAGCTCTATCAAAACAGCCTGCAAATCGTCATAAACAACATCAGTGTTATTGATCCGAGCAAAGTGACTCTGGAGGATTTTTTAGCTCGCACAGACAAAGACACGGAGCAGATGTTCAAGGAGGTAAAGCAGATTGTCGCCCGGATAAAAAACCCGCAGCTAAGGGCACTGGTTGGCGAATTTTTGGATGACGCTAAGCTGATGGAAAAATTCTGCACGGCACCGGGCGGCGTGAAACTGCATCACGATTATATCGGTGGGCTGCTGGAGCATACGCATAATATGCTGCGAGTGGCTGTCGCTGTATTGCCCTTGTACCCGCAGGTGCAGGCCGATTTAGTCCTGGCGGGGATTTTCCTTCACGACATGGGAAAAACCGAGGAGCTGTCGTACGAGATGGCGTTTGCATATACCGATTCGGGACAACTGATCGGGCACATTGCGCAAACCTTGCTCCTGGTAAATCGCAAGGCAGATTTGCTGGTAGCCAAAGGCACACCAGTTGACAAGGCGATTCTTGACGCTCTGGGGCACATTATTTTGTCGCATCACGGCGAATATGAATTTGGCTCGCCGAAGCTGCCGGCTACGCCCGAAGCCTTTATGGTCTATTATATTGACGATCTGGACGCCAAATTGAACCAGGTGACATCGGCGATTGACAATGAGCTAAGCGATTCGAATTGGACCGCCTGGAAAAGTGCCTTGCAGACCCGGCTGTATAGAAAGCGGATCGAGTAAACAAAACGCGATTTAGTTATAGAGCGCAGAAGTAAGAATTCCAGAAGGATAGCCCGGCAGGGCCACCCCCCGTAATTCAGCCCCGCCGGGCTCTTTTGCCTCACAACCGGGCTGACAGTTTCTGTATCTTAGCTGTACATTTTGGGTATTCGCTCTGGTCCAGGTAAAATCTATTCGCTGCTCAGTGACAACCTTATGTCACTGGGGATGCAGAAACCGGTAGATCAAGTGGCGATATACGTGATTGCTGCTTCCTCACGGTCGCGGCTCTGTCTTAAACGTCCCGATTGAGGACCACGCCGGAAAATCGCCAGATTTTCTCGAACTGCTTACGTGGTATGGCCCTTAGTCCTGCCATCGGATCGGCGACAGTGACGGTGCGGTCGGAGACTTCAAGTACGGCTACGCAGTGATCCAGCATAAATGCGTCTCTTACTATAGCCAGGGTGATGCCCGCCTTGCCGAGCTGACTGGTGGAGTCGAAATGGCGGTACTGACACCGCAGACCCTGCCCGGCGTAGCGGTGCGCAAGAGCTGCGCAAAGGCAGGCCGGCAGAGTCCCAGTTACCGGACTGCAGTGAGCCAGTAGTGCTATTTCTCCTTCGTTGGCCGATAGTCCTAATCTCGCAAGGGCTGTGACCGCAGCAGCCGGCCCACAAGTGTAACTTGTCGCTTGCCGACAAATGCCGTCCGAATCGAACCTTGTGGAAAGATTTGCCAGACGGCTTTCAATCAGAGCAGGTGCGAGAAAGGGCAGCACTGAAAACCAGCCCACTACCACCGTCATCACGATCCAGACCAGCAGCTTCTCGGATTTGTGCGGCAAACGTGATAGCGGTGCGGTCAATCCCATCGTAACCGCCAGAGACAAGATTACAAATTTTGCCCGGCTGGCTGTGATCCAGGATAGAGTCGGCAGAAGCCCAAGCGAATCGTTATGCCTGGCCAGAAGTAAGATAGCTATTAGCGCCGAGGACAGAATATAGCCCAGCAACCAGTAAGGTTTTGGAAAACTTGAAAAGAGTCTACCGAGGGCAATGCCGCAAAGACATATCAGAATGACGCCCAAAGTTTCAAGCCAGGGATTCATTTGCACCTTCCTCCGGGTCTTGACGACCCCTGCCCCCGCCCCCGCTTTCGCGGGGGTAAACTCGTGCCTGCGGAAGCAGGCAGCGGGGGTCGAGCCGGTTCGCGTTTTTTCTGCGACTATTTTATCAAATTTGAGCCCCGCGTTCAAGCCAGAAATTCATCTGCTTTCAAACACGCCAGGTTTGCGATTGAGCAAGGTTCAATTTAGGCTTATAATCAACCGGTGAAAGCACGTATGCAGCAGATACAGCAGAAAACTAGAATTTATACAGTCAGCCAGGTTAACTCGCTGATCAAGGAGATTCTGGAGAATAATCTGCCTGGCTGGATGACCGTTAGCGGCCAGATTACCGACTGGAAGCTGCACCATAAAGGGCACTGTTACTTTTCACTAAAGGATGAATACTCCAGACTCCCTTGTGTTATGTGGAAAGACGACTTCAGCAAGGTAAAGTTTAAGCCGGAAAACGGACTGGCTATAATCGCTGAAGGTCACATCGACGTTTATTCGCCGCAGGGCAGATACCAGTTCTACGTTGAGTCGATGATCCCCGCCGGCATCGGGGCGCTGCAGTTAGCCTTCGAGCAGATGGTGAGAAAGCTCCAGGCTGATGGGCTTTTTGACGAGGCGCACAAGAAGCCGATTCCGCCTTATCCGGCCCGGATCGGCATCCTGACCAGCGAATCGGGGGCAGCGGTGCACGACATAAAAGACAGCGTCTGGCATCGCTGGCCCTGCGTCAAATTGTTTCTGTATCCCGTGCCGGTGCAGGGCGAAGGTGCAGCGCAGGAAATCGCAGCAGCTATCAGAGACATAAACAGGCGCAATAAACAGTTCAGGCTCGACCTTCTTATTGTTGGCCGGGGCGGCGGTTCGCTGGAGGACTTGTGGGCCTTCAACGAGGAAGTCCTTGTCAGAGCGATTTTCGATTCGCAAATCCCTATTTTAAGCGCAGTCGGGCACGAAGTTGATTTCACAGTGGCTGATTTTGTTGCCGATGCCAGGGCGTCCACGCCAACAAAGGCAGGAGTCGTGGCAGTTCCAGATATGCAGGAGGTTCTGGGGCAGTTAGCGTATTTTGGCAATAGATTAGGCTCACAGACAAAAACCAGGCTTGAACTTTGCCGGGAAAATTTGCAGACGATTCTGGCAAGTGCTGTCTTTAGAAAGCCGCTTTTGCCGATTCGCAGCCGAGAACAACAATTAGACGAGCTAAGCACTACTCTGGCAAGCTCGACAAAGGTTTTGCTTACTGAGCTTAGGGATAGGCTTTACCTTTTTTATCAGCAGATTGTCAAGATTGAGCCGCATCGGCTGTTAGCGAAAAGAACAGTTGATTTGAACAATTTGCTCAATCGGGCGAACGTTGCGGTGGGCAAAATTATCGCCGACTTAAAGATGCAGCTTACCGCCCAGGCAAATCGCCTGGCTGGGCTAAATCCAAAATCTGTCCTACAGCGCGGCTACAGCATCACTACAAATAAACAGACTGGCCTGCTGGTAAGGACTCTGGACGACATTCAAGTCGGAGAGCACCTTATCACTGAGCTTGTGGACCGAAACACGATTGAAAGTGCCGTAACGGATAAGCGCAAGCGAGAGAATTGAAGGCCGCGTACATGGATCCTTGCACGCACCCGTCGCCGTGCTGGCGACGGCCAATACTACAGCGCAATGTAATATCGAAAACCCGCTTTTCTTCGATAAAATTCGAAGCACGAAATCCGAAATTCGAAACAATATCGAATGTTCAAAATACGAATTCTCAAAACGGAAACCCTTGATAGACTGGGTGCAGACGTTTGAAATACGCAGCGACGAGGGCAGAAGTTTTAGATTTCTGTCATTTGGATTTGTTTAGGATTTCGATATTCGGATTTAGGATTTCCAGGCTCAGCCTGGTTAGTAGTCTTTGAAGTGTCTCATCCACTGCGGCCAGTTCTCCGGCTGGACGCCGCCGGCTTTGGTCCACGGACCACGCGTGTTGTATTGGCGATGCCACTTTAGTGTCCATAACTCCTTCAGTCCGACTCTTCTAACCGACCAGTCGAAAAATAGCCCGTTGACGTACCCATCGTGCCGATTGATGCACGAAGGCGTCTCACCATATCCCCCATATTCGTGTGGCGCTGGCTCTCGCGGAGCAAGGGGCGGATATATCTGTCGGACACTTTCGGTAGGTATGGCGTCACATACCGGAGGCTTGACCCCTTCACGGGGCCATCCGGTGTCGGACAGTGAACTATCCAGTTGCATCGGTACATTACTTGCACCCTTAACATGAGGGGTGCTCCAGTTGTAAGGAACTATCTTTTGCGTATACCAGGCTGTAATAGATTGCACCACCTCATCCCTACCCTCAGGCCAAGAGGGCCACGTAGTGTATACGTTAATGCCATAGCTGCCGTACAGATCCCACGGGAACTGGTCCCTCGACCAGAACCTGCCCCACGCTAAGAACGTTCCGCCAGCCTCGCACGGGTTCCATGTGTTGCCTGGATTTGGATTTGCAAGTTTCGCGGCCATTGGACAACACCATATACCCTCACTGCTTTGGTACCAATCCTGGTCGTGATAAGGAGAGCCGTACCAGCCCAGGCCCCAACCCAAGCCGTAACTAACAGGCAAAGGTTCAGCTTCCGTATCCCGCTGCCACTGCCACCGCCACCAGTAGTCCTTCTCCGGGCCGCAGCCTGGAAAATACCCATCGTTCTCGCCTGTACGCATCGCCCAGTGAGTGCCCCATTGTCTCAGATTCGACTGGCAGCCGACGGCTTTTGCCTGTCTTCTTACCCGCTGCAGTGTCGGCAGCAATATCGCCATCAATAGCGTGATAAGGGCAATCACCACCAAAAGCTCAATCAGCGTGAATGCTTTTTTTCGCATGGTCGGCTCACCTTCATTAAAGGAGCCTTCTTACCGACATCTTTCCTTTTATAGATGCTGTATTCCGCCAGAAACTGGGTCTTATGTAATTATACTTCAGCCGGTGCGGCTGGGCAAGAGATTCGCAAAATTATTTGATTGAAACTGAGCCAATAAAAAAGTAAAAAGGTGAAAGTAAAAGGGTAAAAGTTAAGGTCAAAAAGATGGCAGAAAAAAGGCAAAAAGACGATATAACCAAGCTCAGCTTTGAAGCGGCGATCAAGGAACTCACCAGCATTGTGGGAAAAATTGAGCAGGGTGAAATTTCCCTTGAGAGTAGTTTGCAGCAGTACGAAAGGGGAATGGCCTTAATCGGGCACTGCCGGACAATATTGCAGAAGGCTGAAAAGCGGATCGAAAAGATAGGCAAAGAACAGGAGACAGAAGGCAGGAGTCAGGAGTCAGAATAGTAACACAGCAGATAGGGGTCAGAATAAAGAATGCAAAAATCAAAATTGTGGAGTTGCCGCTACGCGGCAATGAGTTCCTTAATTTTGAATTTTACACTTTGCATTTTGAATTTGTGCGCGACAAGCGAGCGTGGCGGAATTGGCAGACGCGCAAGGCTTAGGACCTTGTGTCCTTGGGGACGTGGAGGTTCGACTCCTCTCGCTCGCAGTTGAAATGTTGTGAACGTGTATTTAGTAAGTCCATTTTAGATTTGAGACCAAAATGTGTTATTTGATACATCAAGGTGTATAAATGAAGATATTACGGTTAGACATAAAAGGTTTTCGTTCTCTTAAGGATGTTTCCTGGGAACCGTCCGACCTGAATGTTGTGATTGGTCCCAACGGAACCGGCAAATCGAATCTACTTCGCATGCTTGAACTGATTTCCTGTTCGGCCAGAGGTGGGTTAGGCAAACACGTTCAAATAGCAGGCGGCATGGAACCGATTGTTTGGGACGGAACCTCAGAAGGTATTGAATTCAAAATCAAAACGGAACCTGTGGAACCTCGTCGTGATATAATCCGTGACAGCTTAACCTATACGGTCAAAATGAACAGATTGGGCAAGTCAAGCTCTTATCGCATAGCATGGGAAGAACTGGCTAAGTACCATTTAGTTGAGAGCGGGGAACGTTCGACACCGTTCAAGTTCCTTTCTAGGACTGAGTATAAGGCCTTGGTTTTCGATGAGAATGAAAAGTCTTTTGCTGCTCCGGACGAGGCTGTTTTAGAAGAGGAGACATTACTTTCGTTGGCTGGCGGCCCGTTTGTACAAAACCGTTTTATTCCGCTGTTTCGTTCGCAACTTGTCGACTGGTCAATATACCACGACCTTCATGTTGACAGTGAGGCTAAGATACGTCAAGCACAAGTAACCAGATTTGAACAGCGGGTTGAGCCTGGCGGCCAGAACCTTGTTTCGGTGCTACATACCCTCTATGAGGGAAATCGCGATTTTAAGAATGAGATTGACGCAGCTATGGAAGCAGCATTTGGTAAGGATTTTGATGAACTGGTTTTTCCCCCAGCAGCAGACCAGCGGACACAATTAGGTATCCGCTGGAAGACTTTGCGGCGTGCTCAGCCAGCTTCAGACCTTTCGGACGGTACTCTGCGATTCCTGTTTTTGCTGACAGTTTTAGCTTCGCCTTCACCATCACCATTGATTGCAATTGACGAGCCGGAAACGGGCTTACACCCCTCAATGCTGCCAATCGTAGCAGAATATGCAGTAGATGCGGCGACTCGGGCTCAGATTATACTGACTACACATTCTCCAGAATTTCTAGACGCTTTTGGGGAGAGCAAACCTGTAACTACGGTAGCAACTTGGTCCGACGGTCAGACATTATTACAAAAGTTAGAAGGTGAGTCTCTCAAATACTGGTTGAAGGAGTACTCTTTAGGCGCCTTGTTAAGATCAGGTGAGTTGGAGGACATGTAATGCAGTTCGTCCTTTTTGTGGAGGGGCACACTGAGAAAAAAGGTGTGGTGCCATTCTTGAAGCGTACCCTCGACGCGAAATTGTCGGCAAAGGTTGGAATCAAAACCGTTCGTTTCGAGGGTTGGCCTGAGATGGTCAAGGACATGTCGAAGAAAGCCCGGATGTATCTTGAGGGCCCGGATCGAAACGATATTATCGCCGTAATCGGGCTATTGGATTTATATGGTCCGACATTCTATCCTCAAAATACTGTCACCGCATCAGAGCGGTCAGCATGGGCAAAGAATCACCTTGAGAACATGGTAAAACAAAAGCGTTTCAAAATGTTTTTTGCTGTTCATGAGGTCGAGGCTTGGTTGCTCAGTCAGCCGGAGGTTTTTCCAAGAGAAGTAAGACAAGAGTTAGATTCGGAAAGTAAGAATCCCGAAGATGTGAATTTTGAAAATCCTCCTTCCAACCGGTTGGAACACCTATACCTGCAAAAGACAGGACGGAAGTATAAGAAAGTGGTTTATGGTAGCCAGTTATTCGGCAAGTTAGACCCGGAAATGGCAGCCAGCAAGTGTCCAGAGTTGAAGAAAATGATCGAGTGCATGCTTGAGATGGCCAATAATGCTGTATTGTGATTGACGTGGAGGTTCGACTCCTCTCGCTCGCAGTTTTAGCATATAGCGTACAGCGTTGAGCGTTCAGTAAGACCTGCCAACGCCGGGGAAAAGTGTAACTTGCTTGAAGGAGAAAAATGTTCAGCAGATATTTTCGGCTTGAAGAGAAACGTACAAGCGTCAGGGTTGAATTTGTAGCGGGCTTGACGACGTTTCTTACGATGGCATACATCATATTTGTCAATCCGGCTATTCTTAGCGCGGCAGGGATGGACAAGAACGCACTAATCATCGTCACCTGCTTGGTCAGCGCTATCATCACCATTCTCACCGGCCTTGCGGCAAATGCTCCTATTGCGATGGCCCCGGGCATGGGACTGAACGCCTTTCTTGCCTACAGCCTCGTCAAGGCGGGTGAGGTAACTTGGCAGACGGGCCTTGGGGTCGTGTTTCTCTCAGGTCTGCTGGGGTTTGTGCTAACGCTACTGGGCTTGCGGAAGCGGCTGGTCGAGGCCATTCCCGTCAGTCTGGTGTCGGCCATATCGGTCGGCATAGGCTTGTATATCACGTTCATCGGCCTGGTGGATTTGGGCGTGATCGTGAATAGCGATGAGACTCTCGTCGCCGCAGGGCCCCTCACAGGAACTGTTCTGATCGGGCTGGCGGGTTTGCTGGTTATGGCTTTCCTACAGGTCAGGAAGATAAAAGGTGCATTGCTGATCGGGATATTGTTTTCGACCGTCCTGGCGGTGATTTTCGGCTACGTGCCCAGACCAACGCAGATACTATCCTCGAATCTCGACATCAGTCCTGTCGCATTTCAGCTTGATATCTTAGGGGCGCTGAAGTGGAGTCTGTTTGGAAGCGTCTTTGCGCTGATGTTTATGGACATGTTCGATAGCATTGGCACGCTGGTGGCCTGCTGCCATGAGGCCAGGATGGTGGACAAAGACGGCAAGATCACGGGTCTTGACCGACTGTTGGCAATCGACGCGGGGGCGAGCATGTTGGGTGCTGCGCTGGGCACGTCCAGCATCTCATCATACATAGAGTCCGCCTCCGGCATCGAAGAGGGGGGGCGGACCGGCTTGACTGCGTTAGTTACAGGCGTCTGCTTCGCGCTGGCGTTGTTGTTCGTTCCGGTTGTCGGGATTGTGCCGAAATATGCAGCCGCACCGGCTCTGGTTATGGTCGGGCTATTCATGATGAAGGAGATCAAACGCATCGATTTTGCCAACCTTGAAGAGGCCTTGCCGGCATTCATTATTATGGTGATGATTGCCCTCAGTTATAGCATCAGCAGAGGCCTGGCGTTTGGATTTATTTCATTCGTGCTTATGAAGACTATTTCGGGCAGGGTAAGAGATGTCAAGCCGATTATGTGGATTATCGCGGTTTTATCAGTGTTATTTTTGATGATGGACCGCCTGGCGGGTGTAATTGATTATCTAAGGCAGCTTATGTAATGAACAAGCCACAGAGGACACAGAGGTCACGGAGATAAAAAAATACAATACTTGCTCTGAGTTCTCTGTGCTCTCTGTGGCAAAAAAGGAGGTTATCAAATGGCAAAAGTATATATTGGTGTGAACCTGGAGTTTGTACGGCACGCGGATAAGCCCTTTGAGTGGGGCATTGAAAAGGCAGCGGAATTGGGCTATAAATACGTTGAGCCGTGGGTGCACTGGGGCCGGGAGCTAATGAGCGAAGCCGGCTACTATATGACCGTCTCGATGCTGGACGACCCTTACCGCATCAAGCGGGCGTGCGAAAAAGCCGGCGTAAAACTCTCCGGCCTATCATCGCACACCGCCCTTTGCAGGCCCGATATTAGCGGCAACTACCTCAAGCAGGCTATTCGCTTCGCAGCCGAATGCGGCGCACCGGTGGTCAATACTGATGAAGGCCCAAAGCCTCGCTGGACCACGCAAGAGGAAGACCACGTTTTGATGAAGTACACGCTGACCGAAGCAGCGGCGGTTGCCGAGCCTCGCGGTATTATGATTGGCATTGAGCCGCACCAGCAGTACAGCAAATCGCCGGCGGGTCTTGACCGTATCTGCAAGTTGGTAAAGTCGCCCGCGATCGGCGTCAATTTTGATACGGGTAATAGCTACCTTGCAGGCCACGACCCTATCGCATGGCTGAGGCGGGTTAAAAATAGATTAGTCCACGTGCACGCCAAGGATATTTCCATCCAGCACTCTAAGGCTGAACGTGGCAAGGTTACAGGCACTCCCGCCGGTTGCGCCTGTGGCGAAGGCGTCATAGACTGGAAAAAGGTGATTTCGGTCTGCAAAACTGCACCGCGTGACATCGTCCTGAGCGTAGAGTGCGGCACAATAGACCAGGCTGAGAGAAGCATAAAGTTCCTCAAAACCCTGCTCTAATGCTGGGTCTGAGAAAAAGCCACAGAGGACACAGAGTTCACAGAGATACAAAAACAGAATACTCCCTCTGAGCTCTCTGTGCTCTCCTTCGACTGGGCTCAGGACGTCGTCTGTGGCAAAAAAAGCGCAGGCGAATTCTGTGAAGAAAGCCAGCACAAGAAGAGAATTTTTGCAGGCGGCAGGCGCGGTCCTGTTAGCCCCCGCCTCTCGGCGGGGGTACCCCGGCCAGTGGCCGGGGCTAAGAGCGTGGGCGGCGCGATCATCTACGCGCGCGAGCAAGCCGCCGAACCTTGTCTTTATTTTTGCGGACCAATGGCGTGCCCAGGCCGCCGGCTATGCCGGTAATCCGGACCCCCGTTTTCACGGGGGCAAGCCTGCCCCTGCAACAGCAGGGGTCAGGACGCCGAACCTCGACAAACTGGCAGCCGAAAGTATCAGCTTCAGTCACGCGGTGTCCGGCTGTCCTGTGTGCAGCCCGTATAGGGCGAGTTTGATTACGGGCAGATACCCGCTCAGGCATGGCGTCTTTTTGAACGATGTGCGATTGAACAATGATGCTGTGTCCATTGCCCAGGCGTATAACCAGGCCGGCTACGAAACTGCGTATATTGGCAAATGGCATTTAGATGGACGCGATAGAAGTGCGTTTATTCCAAAAGAAAGACGCCAGGGCTTTAAATTCTGGCGGGCAATGGGCTGCACACACGACTATAACAACTCTTTCTATTACTGCGACCAGAATGTTAAGCTCAAATGGGAGGGTTATGACGCCATCGCCCAGACCCGCCAGGCCGAGCAGTACATTCGCGAGCATTCGGGCGGTAAACCTTTCGCTCTTTTTCTATCGTGGGGCCCGCCTCACGACCCATATCACACTGCTCCCGCAAAAGACAGGGAACTTTTCGAGCAGAAGAAAGTAGTCTTACCGGACAATGTCCCTTTACAGTATCGGGATTCGGCGCAAAAAGCTCTGGCTGGATATTACGCCCACATCGCTGCTCTTGATGACTGTATCGGCTGGGTTCTTGGAACGCTGCGGGAGCTTAATCTGGAAAATGAGACCCTGTTTGTCTTTACCTCCGACCATGGGGACATGCTCTTTTCGCACGGCGAGCAGAATAAGCAAAGGCCCTGGGATGAGTCCATTCTGGTTCCATTTCTCGTGCGCTATCCGCCGGCGTTTGGCCGGCAAGGGGGGACAATTGATATGCCCATAAACTCGCCCGATATTATGCCGACACTTCTGGGTCTAAGCGGCCTTGATATACCAGATACGGTGGAAGGAACTGATTTTTCCGTCGTCCTGAGCGGCAACGGAAAAGCCACCGACAACGCGGCGTTAATTAGCTGCCCGTCACCCTTTGGGCAGTGGAAAAGGGCGAACGGCGGCAAAGAATATCGCGGCATACGCACGAGGCGATATACTTATGTCCGCGACCTGAAAGGTCCCTGGCTGCTTTACGATAATGAAAAAGACCCGTATCAACTGAATAATTTTTCTGGCAAGCCGGAGCATAGCAAACTGCAGGAGAAGCTGGATACTATCTTGTCGGAGAAGCTAAAACAGACAAAGGACGAATTTTTGCCGGGCTGGGAGTATATACGCAAGTGGGGCTACGAAGTTGACCAGTCCGGGACTGTGGTATACACCAGTTGAAAGGAAGATGGTTATGGTCAAAGAAAAACGCTTATCAGTTATGGGGGTGCTTACGATTTTTTTGCCAATCATGGTTATCTCCAGTTGCGTGACGTATTCTGTGCAGTCGATTGGAGTTACGCCTGACGATGGTGCTCTTGTGGTTCGTGTAGGCGACCGTGTGCTGCTGCGGTATCGTTACGAGGGTGTCCCTTATAAGCCATACGTTCAGCAGCTATTTACTCCTGAGGGTGTGAATATCCTGCGAGATGCGCCAGCAGACCATCTGCATCACCACGCCTTGATGTTTGCCGTCGCGGTGGATGGCGTCAACTTCTGGGAGGAACAGCAGCAGCCGGGCCGCCAACGGCATCAGTCGTTCACCCATTATGTCAAGGCCGGTGACGCGAATATGCCGGACGCAGCAGGTTTTGACGAGCAGTTAGAGTGGGTCAATCCCAGAACCGATGATCTGTTGCTGCAGGAGGTGCGAACGATCAGGGTCTGCCAGACGAAGGACCAGAATGCTACCGTGCTGCAGTGGGTTGCTAAGCTGTCGCCGCCTGCCGGCAAGGATTCTGTCACGCTGACTGGCAGTCCGTACTTCGGCCTGGGGATGCGGTTTGTAGTATCAATGGATAGTGGCGGGCAGTTCGTAAATGCCCACGGGCAGACAGGCGTGGAGAATACAAACGACAAGCTGGCCAAATGGTGTGCTTACGTCGCCAAGGCAGATGGCAAGGTCGTGACAGTGGCGATGTTTGACCATCCGGACAACGTGCGTCACCCGGCAACATGGTTTACGATGGAAAAACCGTTCGCGTACCTATCGGCTACGCTGGCTTTGTACAAAGAGCCGCTTAAGATAACGGCTGCTAAGCCGTTGGTGCTGAAGTATGGCGTTGCGTTGTGGGACGGCCAGGTGCAGACAGAGCAAATTGATAAACTTTACCTGCGGTGGGTAGATTGGATCAGCAAACCCAGCGATGAATTGAAGTAAGAAAACAGGGAAGGTGGAAATTCAATGATCCTGATTCTTGCCGGTTATGTAGCTACAACCTGCGCGGCTTGCGCCTTGGCGCAGGACCGTCCTCAGTGGCGCGTCGCCGAGCAACCCGAGCTGAAGCAGGCGCTGGAGAATGCACCGGTTCTGCAGACTGAGTCGCTGGGCGAGCCAGCGCGAGGGGTGAACGTGTGGGAGCGGTGGTTAGTGCCTAATGCCGACGGCAAGAGCTGGGACGTGCTCCAAATCTACTTCAAGGAATACTATGGTCCGACGTGGCTCTATGCCATCGACCTGGGCACCGGCCAGGTGAAGAAGCAACGCTTGGCGGATGGCCACCAGTTTTACCTGTCGGGCCGGGCGCTGGGATTCGACGGCAAGTACTACATCGCCACGCCGTCACGGAAAACGTGGAGCATGGACCTGTTCGTGTACGATCCGGCGACGAACACGGTCCAGGAGCGGGGCGAGATCGTCCCGGGGCTGGCCGGTGAGGTTCGCCCGCTCGTGACTGGGCCGGATGGGCGGATTTACGGAACGGGGACCCGGGACAATAAAGTCGGCTTGTACATTTACGATCCGAAACTGGGCAAAGTGGTGAAGGATTTTGGCCCGGTGGGGCCCAGCCACCCCAACGGCGCCTGGAGCCGCTACGTGATGGGCGTGGACGAGACGCATGCGTATATCGCCAGCGGGATGATCCCCGCCTGGTATCTCGTGGCCGTAAACCTCACAACCGGCGAAGAGAAGGTGCTGCTGGAATCGCCGACAGAACGCGTGATGGATATAATCGAGAGTTTTCCAGGCGCCTACGCCCGTGTCCCTCAAGACAGCGACGCGCCCTACAAGGAGTACTGGCTCTATCACGGCCAGGCCATTGCAAAGACCAACGATACGCCGCTCTGGCCAAAGCAGGCATCCCCGTGGGACAAAGCGGTGTCAAAGCCGCAAGTGTACTTCGACCAGATCGATCCGGACGCAAAAGGCAACGCGACGCTATGGTATCGTTCAGCGGAAGACGCGGTCTGGAAGTCGGTCCGGCTGGAGGGTGTCGAGTCCTACTCACATAGTATCAATCCTATGTCCGTTCTGCCTGATGGCCGACTGTATGGCACGGGCGACGATTACGCCGGCGTGTTCGTGTTCGATCCCCGGACCAATCAGACCACTATCCTTGGCCCGCGCCCCGGCCTGGCGCCTTACACGCAGATCGTTTGCGGCGACAAGCTCTATTCCAGCGGCTATTCCGGCGGCCATCTCTTTGTCTACGATCCCGCGCGACCTTGGACGCTTAGCAAGGCCGGACCTCCCGGCCATCCGGCGCCCGATCAGGCGGATGCAAGGAGCAACGCTCGGTATCTGGGGGATTTTGACAAGACGACCTGCGTGGGCCTCATGCACAGTTCTGCGCTCGGCGCCGACGGTAAGGTTTACTTCGGTGGGTTCGGATTGCGTCACTACACCGGCGGCGGCTTTGGCTGGTACGACCCGAAGACCCGGAAGATGGATGGCTTTTGGATGCCGCTCAGCGGTTATGCTGTGCAGTGGATCGCGCCGGCGCTGGACGGGAGGCTGATTGTCATCTCCACTGTCAGGGCGGCGGATGAGCGGAACGACAATCGAGCGCCCGAAGACACCAAACTGTTCGTGTATGGCGTCGGCGAACAGAAGATTGTACGTGAGATCACGCCGATAGCGAAAGGACGAACGACCGGACTTATTGCGGAAGTTGAGCACGGGCGTTTGCTCGGGTTGACCTCGAACGCGGATCAGGCCGGCGGCAGCATCCTCTATGGGGTGGACGTGACCACCGGCGAAGTGCTGTTCATCAAGGACCTGCCATCGCCCGTCTCCATCGACAGCTACTGGCCTCACTGGGTAGACCCCTCCTATGAATACCTTGCTTTCGTGCGCGCTCCTGATGGTTTTGTGTGGACGTACCTGAAGGACGTGCTGGTGCGCATCGATCCGAAGGATGCGAGCGTGCACCTCGTGGGCAGGATGAATCCGGTCGGCTGGCCGACATTCGTTGGCAATGATGCCTACTTCTCCGGACCCGAACAGTTGCGACGCATTCGCAACATAGTTCCTGCACCGTGACTGACAGATAGGATTGGTTACTATGGAAAGCCGCATTATGTGGATGGGACTGTTGGCAACATTGCTCTTCGCCGCCGTGCGCGGAACGGGTGCAGTCGGACACTCGATCGCGGTCAAACAACCGGATTTGAGGCAGGAACTGGAAAACGTGCCGGGCTTGGGGACCAAGTCGCTCCTGGCTGCGCCGGCGACGCTGGGCCAATCGGTGAAGGCGTTTCCGACTGCGGAAGGATTTGGCGCAAACGCCGTGGGCGGACGTGGTGGGAGAGTGGTCGAGGTGACCAACCTCAACGATTCGGGGGAGGGAAGTTTGCGTAGTTGTATGGAAGCTTCCGGGCCGCGTATCTGCGTCTTCCGGGTTAGCGGCACGATTACTTTGAAAAGCGCGATCAAGGTGAGCACACCCTACCTCACTGTCGCCGGGCAAACCTCGCCGGGCGGCGTGCAAATCAGAGGTGATCAGGACCCTGATGGCGACTGGGGCGTTTGGTTCGTCAACGGCGCCCACGACATTATCCTTCGCCACGTGCGCGTTCGAATGGGTGCCAATATGAAGCACGACGCCGGCAATAACATTCTATTTTATGGAACAGCCGAGCCCGGAGTTCATGACGTCATCGTTGATCACTGCTCGGTCGCCTGGGGATCCGACACCCAACTGGATTGGTACGGCTCCTACCTGGATCGAGCCACGTTTCAGTGGAATATCATTGCCGAATGTTACATGGGCCAGCATATCGGCGGCAACCGTGCACCCAAGAACATTACGCTCCACCACAACCTTTATGCGAATCTCGGCTCGCGAACTCCGTTGATGCAGCACGCGGACGTGTTCGATTTTCGCAACAATGTCATCTACAACTGGAGCGGGAACAACGCCTCGGTCTTTGGGCAATTCGCCCTCAATAGCTCCGCCTTTGGCAACGTCGTCAATAACCTCTGGCTGGCGGGGCCAGAAAGTGGATACCCCTATATCAACGTCGGTAACGGCGGCCCGGTGCGCATTGACGGGTCGACCGCCGAAGCAGGTGGAACCAGGTTGTACCTATCCGGTAACTGGGGCCCTCGCTGCCCTACGGGCAGCACGAACGACTGGATCGCACATGGCGTCAACACCTGGGACTATTACGAACTCAATCACGATGGAAGCACTCATCTGGTGGACCAGACGCAGTACGACGCCATAAAGCCTTTTTCGGTGCCTCCGGTTACCTTTGATTCCGTTTCCAACCTGTCGGACAAAGTGCTGGCCACCGTCGGAGCATACAAGCCTTCGCGCGACCCCATCGATCAGCGCATCGTCAAGAGCGTGGGCGAGAAGACAGGCACCTACCGTGTTAATACTAGCGGCCCATGGCCCGATCTCGCCACTAGCGCGCCTGCGCCTCCCACTGATTCTGATCACGACGGCATGCCCGATGCGTGGGAAAAGGCGCACGGCCTCGATCCTAACAACGCCCGTGACGGCGCAGACGTGGCGGCTAACGGATACACCAACGTCGAGAACTATCTTAATGAACTGGCCGGTGACCCCATTCCGGCATTTGGCAAGGCATCGGTAACCCCGAAGGGTTCCACTCCCAGCCGGAAGAAAGTCTCGTAGGGATAATCATTCGGTAAGAACAGGAGAAGACTATGGTGACGCAAAACAGTAGTTGCAAAGAACAGTTGAGCCGGCGGCAATTCG
>Ga0172365_10000675_pt1 | contig 23620 bp, 25 predicted proteins | sample LakKivSesite48cm_FD_114535 | JGI IMG/M metagenome (GOLD analysis project Ga0172365, IMG submission 114535) | Sediment microbial communities from Lake Kivu, Rwanda - Sediment site 48cm | ecosystem: Environmental > Aquatic > Freshwater > Lake > Sediment | place: Rwanda: Western Province, Lake... | reverse complement strand
TTCTCTTGTTAACACCCACGGTATATCCGCTGGGTAATTCGCAAGGTCTACCACTCTTTGGTGTTCTCTTGCTAAAGAAATAGATTGTCTGGTTTCTTCCGCCTTTAAGCTTTACATCTCTTGTATATAAAGTCCATCCTTGATGTGTATAGGCCATAAATTTTACCTCCACATAAGGAATACATATCTTAAGATTTAAATCTTTCCTTATTTTCTACTATAAATATGGAGGGATTTTAAAGAAAAACCTGTTTTTTGTATTTTTAACTCATCAAATAAGACAAATTTTTATTTATAATCATTTCTCTAGATATTTTTTTACGATTTCTATAGCGCAGAGTTTTCCACACATGGAACATGCTTGAGTATCTTCTAACGGTCGTCGTTTCTTCCTATAACTCTTTGCTTTTTTCGGATCTATGCAGAGATCAAACATCTTATCCCAATTTAGATTTTCACGTGCTTTACTGAAATCAGAATCAACATCTTTATCGATACCTCTTGCAATATCCGCGGCATGCGCAGCTATTCTAGTTGCAATCACTCCATCTCTTACATCATCCTTATCTGGAAGAGCTAGGTGTTCTGCAGGTGTAACATAACAGAGGAAATCAGCACCAAAAAACCCAGCAAAAGCACCACCGATACCACCAACAAAATGATCATATCCTGGAGCAATATCAGTAACCAAGGGGCCCAATACAAAATATGGCGCCTCTTTTGTAACGGTTTTCATCACTTGGATATTTGACTGAATATCATTTAAAGGCATATGTCCGGGTCCCTCGACCATGGTCTGAACACCTTTTTCTCGAGCTTTTTCAACAAGCTCACCGATAATTAGCAACTCCTGAAATTTTGCCCGATCATTGGAATCATATAATGCCCCAGATCGCATCCCATCTCCAAGACTTAAGGTTACATCATATCCTTTTGCTATCTCCAGAAGATAGTCAAAGTTTTTGTACAGAGGATTTTCTTTTTCATTATGAAGAATCCACGCCATATGAAAAGCTCCACCCCGCGAAACCATGGGAATAAGACGTTTCTGCTTGCAAAGTCGTTCTACACTTTCTTTTGTTACTCCTACGTGAACGACAGCGAAATCAACCCCTTGCTTTGCTTGATGTTCAAACGCATGAAACATATCATCCTCAGTCATATCTACAATGGCACCATGCCTTTCAATCGCATCAATTCCCGTCTGGTAGATGGGAACCGTTCCAAAAGGAATGTTAACTGTTTTAAGAAGACTCATGCGGATCTTATCTAAATCCCCGCCAGTAGATAAATCCATAAGCGCATGGGTGCCTGCTTCTACAGCCACTCGTGCTTTCTCAATTTCTTCCTTTAAATTGCTATATTCCATCGAAGTTCCAATATTCGCATTGACCTTAACTCGTAATCCTTTTCCAATACCTAGCGAATGTGGCAAATGAATAGGATTATATGGAATAACGATTTTTCCTGAGGCAACGCGTCGTCGTATAATTTCAACATCGATATGTTCTACTTTAGATACATCTCTGATCTGTTTGGTAATTGTTCCCTGTTTCGCTTCAGAAAGCTGCGTCATACTTGCCCCCAATCATTATTATACTATTAATAATTTAAACCATAACTAAATATTAACCTTTATAGATAACTTTATAATAGGAACTATTATTCGCCGTGAGGGATAGGGTGAGATTATGATAAGCGCCTACATACTTATAACGATGCATCCAGGAAATGTTGATAAAGCTATCAAAGAAATGAGAAAAATAGAGAATGTAGCAAAAATCTCTGTGGTTGCAGGTGAATATGACATTGTTGTGAGAGCACAGGTGAAAAGCCTAGAAGAGCTTCTAGATGTAACCGATAAACTTCAGATGATAGAAGGCGTGAAAAAGACAACTACTCAGGTAATAGAAAAAGAGCTTGCTCTATGATAATTAGAAAAAAATACCTCTTCTATACGTTAGCGTTTACATCTTCACTTATTGCTGCGTTAACTACTTCTGTTGATAGTATTATCAGCAGAAATTATATAAAAGATCCATGGGCTTTCAGTTTTTCCATTTTTCTTGTAGGTATTGTTGTCACCTTCTTTATTTCACTTGTTCTTTCAATACAATCAAAGGGTAAAAGTCTTGGATCAAAAATTATCGATCCTTCTTTTAAGCGACTGAGGCTGGTTCAGAGAAGTGAATTCAAATATCACACGATTGCAGGATTGATGAATGCAGTTAACACTATTGCATACTGTGCCCTAATTTCGATAGTATTTGAACCTTCAGTGATACTTTCTTTTTCTCAGGTCGTCATCTTATATTTGCTAATGATGGAATCAATCACTGAGAAAAATATCCCCACACTCGCAGAAATACAATCTTCCGTCATTGTCACCTTTGGTGCTATTCTTGCTTCGATTAGCCTAAAGGGGGAGATTGAACCGATATCATTTGCCCTTGTCTTTTTTGTGGTAAACCCGACTTGGGCTCTCTTTTCGATTTATCAGAGAAAATTAAAAATCATGAAAATTAACCATAAACCGAATGATGCGATAAATATCCGATTCTGGAATGTTGTATTCTCTTGCATATTCACTGGGATCATACTTTTCGCCTATGATATGGTCATGGGATACAATCATCTCCTTACAGGAGTTAGCTCATCCATCAACTACTTCCCATGGGTCGCCCTGGTTATGAGTATCACATTTTTTGCCTATGTCTTTTACATTCGGGCTCTTGGATTTGGTAAAGCAAGTGTTACTCAAGCAATTCGTGCATCAACTATTATCTTTGCGATCCCCTTCTCTCTTATTCTCACCGCATATTTCGGTATTCCACTGTTTTCAACAGATCCAGTTATGCTATTAATTAAGGCAATCGGTATGATTCTCATCGTTCTTGGAATTACCTCCTTTGCACTGACAGTTGTGAAAGCATATATATTCATCACTGTCAAACCAGGACATCCTCGCAAAGAGGTAATGAAGAAGTTGTGGAAAATTTCTGGTGTTACACATGTTACAGCAACTGCAGGTTCGTATGATCTAATTGTAAAGGTATCTACCCGTACACTGGTAAAAGGCTATGAACGGATTATCCGAAAAATCGATGAAATCGAAGAGGTACAATACTACAGATGGGGATCTGTTCTGAAAGATTGGGAAAACATTTAAAGTCAGCCAGGAAAACTATTTCATACCATCATACGTTTCTCGTTCTTGATATATTATGATTGATAAACGATTAGAGAAACTCGCCTATATTTTAGTGAATCATTCTCTTGGGATTAGAAAAAAGGATTTGTTTGTAATTGGTGGAAGCCCTCAAACGGCACCGCTGATAAAAGAGGTCTACAAGCAGGCACTAGAACTAGGTGCAAACCCTTATGTAAGAATAGGTATGGATGGGATTGCTGAGATATTTTACAAGCATGCATCTGAGCATCAACTCAAATTTGTTTCTCCTATTGCTAGATTTGAGATCAAGAATATTGATGCAAGACTTTCAATAATTGGCCCGGAGAATACACGAGATATGACAAATGTTGATCCGAAGAAACAGGCAATCAGTAGCGCCGCTCAACAAGAAATCCATGATATATTTTTACAACGAGCGGCGAAGAAGGAGCTTAGATGGTGTCTCACGCAGTATCCAACAAATGCTTCTGCTCAGGATGCTGAGATGTCTCTGGGGGAGTATGAGGATTTTATATTCAAAGCGGCTCATGTGGATATGAAAGATCCTATCGGTTACTGGAGAAATGTTTTTAAAGAACAAGAAAAAATAAGGAAATTATTGCAATCAAAGAAAAAGTTGCATGTTATCGCTGAGGATACCGATCTTACCGTTTCTGTTGCTGGGCGAACATGGATTAACTGCCACGGGAAAGAAAACTTTCCAGATGGCGAGATTTTCACTGGTCCTGTAGAAACATCTGCAGAAGGGCACATCAGTTACTCATTCCCTGCATCCCACGGCGGAAGAATCGTAGAGGACATACAGCTTTGGTTCAAAAAAGGAAAAGTTGTGAAAGCAAAAGCGAGCAAAGGGGAGAAATTCCTAAAATCCATGCTTGACATGGATAAAGGAGCAAGTAGAATAGGTGAGTTCTCTTTCGGTACAAATTACGGTATCAAAAAATATACAATGAATACGCTGTTCGATGAGAAAATTGGTGGGACTATCCACATTGCTGTAGGTAGTGGATATCCTGAGACGGGGAGTAAAAACAAATCAGGTTTGCATTGGGATATGATGTGTGATCTTCGTAAAAACGGTGAGGTATACGCAGACGGCGAACTGATTTATAAGAATGGAAAATTCTTGCATTGATTCTTTTTTAAAAAATCTATAAATAATGCTTTTCCATTCCCTAATCTTATCATGTGTGGTATTGTTGGTATTATTGGGGGAAAACCAGTTTCTCGTCTGATTTATCATAGCTTGTTTTCTATACAGCATCGAGGTCAGTCCTCTGCTGGGATGCTAACCTATGATGGAAATATCCATGTGACAAAAGATGCGGGTCTAGTAAGAGATGTGTTTAACGAAGATAAAAAAATAGACAGACCAGGAAATGCTGGGATTGGTCACACGCGATATTCTACAGCAGGGATGGATGATATCGAATCATTAAAGAGAAATGCTCAACCTGAATATTTGGTAAATCCTTTTTTAGCGGCGGTTCACAATGGCAACATCTATAATTGTTCTGAGCTCGCCAAAAAAACAAAGAGGAAACCGCGGACCGAGTGCGATATTCAATGGTTGTTATTGCTCATGGCAGATAATATATACAAAAAAGAATTGACCGTTGACATCATTTTTGAAGCATGTAAAAATGTCATGCATGAAGTAAAAGGTAGTTACTCTGCATTATTCCTTGCCGACTCAGGGGAAAATCCTTTTCTTTTTGCAATGACTGACCCTTGTAAAATCAGACCGTTGGTTCTTGGGAAATCTGATGGAATGTATTGTCTTGCTTCTGAAACAAGGGTGTTTAAGAAAGTCAATTTTGAATATGTGAAAGATATCCCTGGCGGCTCGGTAATCGTCATCGATAAGAAAGGAAATATCCATGAAAAACAGATAATAAAAAAACAAGAACTTCCTTGTATGTTTGAATTTGTATATTTTGCAAAGCCAGATTCGCGCATTAATGAAAGATCCATCCATAACACACGAGAGGAGATTGGTAGATTGCTCGCGCAAGAACAACCTATCGATGCAGACCTTGTAGTTCCTGTTCCTGAATCCGGTAGAAGATATGCGCTTGGTTTTTCCAAGGAATCTGGGATCCCTATCGACGAAGGGATAATGAAAGATAAGGATGAACGTTCCTTCATACAGCAGACACAGGAAAGCAGAGATAAAGTCGTCGAAGAAGGTTTGTCTTTCCTCCGTTCCGTTCTTGAAAAAAAACGAGTTGTATTGGTTGATGATTCTATTGTTCGTGGGACAAATATTCGAAAAATCGTGAGGGGGATGAAAAACGCTGGAGCAAAAGAAGTCCATGTGAGAATCGGATGCCCGCCTCTCATCGCTCCATGCTATCTCGGTATCGATATGCGAAGTAGAAAGGAATTTATTGCAAGGGATAACGAGGGAAACATTAAAAAATGGGATGCAATCGCAAAAGAAATTGATGCAGATTCCCTTGGTTATATTAGCATTGAGGGATTAAAGAAAGCCATAGGATTTGACACTTGTAAAGGATGCATAGATTTTCCAGATGGATACCCTCCTGAAATGCAAAAGGATGTATTGAAGCTTTTCAAAAATGATAAAAAAGGTATACGAGCATATGAATGTATATAGGAATAGTTGAACTTTTTTCATATGTTAATAAGGTTAAATATTTATGATCGAAATAACCTCAGGAACACTTGAAGAATGCGTCATAAAACTTTTACAGAAAACATACCCAATAACTATATCTGATATAGAAAAAAAACTACGAGTATCAAGAAGCATTATCATGAGAGTTTTAAAAAAACTTCAGACAAAAGGTATCGTACGATTAGAACCGCTACCTAACAAAACATATATACGATTGCTGAGACATGATTTTAGCTTTATTGGAAAAAAACAACAGCGGAAATTCATAAAACATCGTTCTATCAGTAAAAAACAGGAATCAAAGGATTATGAGGGGATTATGTATTCCTAGTAAAAAGGCTCAATTACATTAACCCATATTATAGAGATTTCTTTGGGTATATTTTTCTTGCTGTTCTTGTTGTTCTTCTTCATAAACTTTCCCCAATCATAGTTTTTCCTCTTCCTCTATATAAATATTGCTCGCTATTCTGTCAAACCACCTATTTTAACCATGAAAAATATCTTATATAGTAAAAACTTTAAAAAATCAGATTATTCGAACCTTATTATTGATTTTTAGCTTTTCATCCAATTACTTGCATGACTTGTTTATCGACAACTAGAAACTCTACAAGCTCACCAGATTCCTTAAGTTGTTTTAACAAGTTGCAGTCTAACGCATGTTCATATCTAGATAGAACCCTGCTTCCACTTGGAGACCAACTTCCGATCTCTACGTGTTTCACATCAAAATTCTTTATGCTTCCTAGTATGGTAAACGATTCCGCTTCCATATTAAAAGAACAACTACAACATTCTACAACTGTTTTATAAGGAACGTATGCATTTTCTGCATCTGGTATTGGTTCTACCTGCACCAGGATCAAATTTCCACCGCATTGAGGACATGTCATTGATTTATTACCCGTTTTGTCCCAGACGTCGGCTAAAATCTCCATATCTTTTTTATCGTGTCCCATTCTCATCAGATTCTCCGTTCTATATATTTATACATACTTCTCACATAAATACTTTTGCGAGAAAATGCCAAAAAACTTCTAAATTTTCCTATGTTACTACTATATTATTAATATTAGACAATATTATCATCAAATCTTTGAGGAGAGTATAGCAATGAAAAAAATCATAACATTTCTTACTGATTTCGGCATGAAAAGCGGATACATAGCGCAGATGAAAGGAGTAGTCTTGTCTATAACAGATGTTGGACTTGTGGATATAACCCATGATATAACACCGCATGATATCCGCGAGGGAGCTTTTGTTCTACAGACAACTATACCATATTTTCCTGTTGGAACAGTTCATGTAGCTGTTGTTGATCCAGGTGTAGGTACTGAGCGAAAAGGTATAATAGTTACCACGAGGAGTCATGTATTGGTTGGTCCTGACAACGGTCTTCTTATGCCTGCCGCGCATTTTTTAGGAGATTTTACTGTTTATGAGATTTCAAACAGTAAGTATATGCTTAACTCTGTTTCTAACACATTTCATGGACGGGATGTTTTTGCCCCTGCGGCAGCACATATAATCAATGGCGTATCCTTTGATAAAATAGGTCATAGAACCAGTGATTTTGTTGATCTGAATTTTGGACAGGGGGCGATAACTGATAAAACAGCTACTGGGAAAATAGTTTATACCGATCGGTTTGGAAATATTATTACAAATATAAATGGCATACTACTTAGAGAAGTTTTAGATTATGACAAAAAAATCATGGCGTTCATAGGTGATAAACAAGAAGAAATGATGTTTGTAAAATCCTATGGTTTTGTAGAAAAAAATCAGGTTCTTGCAACCATTGGTAGCAGCAACTATCTAGAGATAAGTGTGAACCAAGGAAATGCATCAAGGAAGCTAGATGCGAAACCCGATGAGGCAGTAAAAATATTATTCAATTAGAAGTTTTTCTTATCTACTTTATAAATAGCGGTAGAATTTATCCTTATTTTCATTGATTTTCATAATTTAACAACTCTTCTAAGATTTTTTAAACAGAAAATGTTTTTAAAATTTTAGAACTGCATCTAATAGGCCGTGTGCATAATTTATACAGCCAAATGCGGTAAAATAATCTTTTTTATCTAGATAATACTTTGAATCTTCATAATACTGGCTGGCAAGCTCCAGGATTTTGTTATTTTGCATTTTAATTTTATCGTTTATTTTTTGGATGTTTCCTTCAAACATTAAAATGTCTTTTTTTATCCTTGTTTTTTCGTCCATGACTATTCCCATGAATATGAGACACGTTATAAGGAATTAAACTTTTCTTTGATAAATTAATCTTTTAATAGAAAAATAAGAAATAGAAAAAGAAGAAGGAAAGAGATATTTTTATCTTCTAAGCAGTGGTCGCGCAATTATACTAGTCTTCCAGGTCGTACAATTATTAATCTTCCGAAAGCAAATCCATATGCTGTGTCTATAATTGGGTCTTCACCTGGTACGACAACCGTCACTGTTATCTTAACCCTACCGGTTGCATGTCGTATTAATCCGCATTTCGTGCTGATACAGCTACAGTCATTTGCTTTGAGTAATGGAATAGTACCACCAGACTCTACATTTATCCTTCTGAGCTCGACAGATATAGTCCATTCTATATCAGAGACATCGTCGTCTCCTAGGTTCATGATTTTTGCGTGGACACAGCCGAAGCCAATTTTTTTGATTTTTATCCAAAGCGCAGAACTTGCAATATACACATATAATGTGTTTGACCAGTCGCTTTCTATCCCATAGGTATCTTTAGATTTTACTCTAACTTCATATAATCCATTATGAGCCCATTCATGTGTAACTTCTATCTCTTCACCAGATGCGTAGGGGCCTATCCATGTGTCAGTTGTGTCGTCACCCCAGTCGATCCAGTAATATAGATCGTCTAGATCAGGATCTGAACCGCTTATATAGAAAGTCAGAGTTTCTCCAACTTTACCATAGTCATCTCCACTTATAACTGGTGTGTACGGTTTGTGGGTGGATATGATTTTTGCAGTGTCTCTATCAGAATAAAAGCCCTGACATCCTTCCTTTGCGGTAACTTTTGCAAAGTTTTTGCCACAGCATCCATGACAACCATAGGTAATCCCAGTTACAATAGCATTAAATTCGATTGATATTGTCTGCCCGTCTTCTAAAATAACATCGCTCAGATTCCACCATACTGTTTTTCTATCTTCTGACACACCACTCTCTTTAATACTTGCCTTATCTGCATATTCAAGACAGCATGGCATTTTATCAACGATTTTTATGTCATGTAGCCACTCTTTACCATGATAGGTAAGTTCGATTTTGAATCTTACAATATCGCCGACGAATGTAGTTGTTTCCTCAGCCCATGCCCTTCCATTCCATACCTGTTTTTCGAAGCTTGTTTCAGGTTCTTTTACATAGACGAATGCGGAAGCTTCTCCCTCATGCCAATATTGGTTACATTCAGATGCTTTTACCTTAGCTATATTCTTATTCTCAGTTTGTTCACTTGGTACAACTTTAGCATCAAATTCTATAGACATGCTTTCCCCGTCATATAGCGCAGGATCATAATCTGAGAAATTCCAGTATATTATATTGCCGACTATTTCTTCTTCAATTACAGGTGCGTTTACGAAAGCAACATTGTCTGCAAATTCTAAGCATTCTGGTAGAATATCCATAATTTTAATATGATGTAGCATCCAATCTTTGGGGCTTTCAGGATTCTTATAATATGTCAGTGATATGTTGAATCGTACAGTTTCTCCAACTTTTGCCCAAGTGTAATCCCACCACTTTTCTCCATCCCAAACTGTTTTAGTAAAGGCTATTCGACCCTGCGGGTATGACTGGTCTTTTTCCTCATATGTTTGTGTAGCGTTTACAACTGTAAAAGTAGAGAGTATCATCAGCAGCGCCATCATTAAACTTATACCTATTCTTCTTTTCATTTCTATTTGCCTCCCAATTTTGATTTTATATTATCCTCTTTTATCTATGGAGGAACTTCGAATAATATATAAAGACGGAATATTTTAATTTATCGGTTATTTTTAAATGAAATAAATATGTAAATTTTTTTTAATCATTTTATATTAAAATATGATCCAAAGAGAAAAAGAGGCGTATTTGTCAATTTGTTTTTTACATGGATTGACAATTTTTTCAACCATGTTCTTAATTTTATCGTCTGAATTCCGATAAAATATTTTGTCGTTTTAAGCCCGACAAAATAGAAAACTATTTAAACTCACAAAACAACACATTTATTGATATAAATAAATAAAATTGGTGCAAAAATAATGCCGAAAACCATGTCTCGAAAAGATAAAAGTTTAGAAAAGACGATACACGAAATATTGGAATCCAGAGCTAGATCGCGCATTTATTTGTATCTATTAAGAAAAAATGGGGCTAGAAGCGAACAAATCATAAGAGGAACGCGGCTCCATCCAAGCACTGTAAGAGAAACTCTCTCTGAGATGTACGAAAATGGATTGATTTATAGAAAAAAAATTAAAAACAATGGCATAGGAAAAAACCCCTACATGTACTATCCGATTTCTCCCATAAAACTTTTGAGACAATATGCAAGCGAGATGGAATATAGGCTCAATAAACTTGCAAGTCTTGCTATCCCTGCAAGTGAAGGCGTAAATACTAGAGCTGTAAGAATAACAATTTGTGATGAAAAGGCAGAGGACGTATGAATATAGTAAGACCACTGGCAAAACTGTTGGTGAAACGACCAAAAACGGTCCTTCTAGTGTATACTATCATCACTATAGTCATTGGTCTAAATATTCAAAATATCTACATGCAATCGGATCTCACAACATTTTTGCCAAAGGATGATCCAACTATACAATTATGGACCAGAATATATCAAGAATTCCAGGTTAAACCTACAATTATTATTTATGTTGAAGCAGATGATATCCGTGATCCAGTTGTTCTCAAAGAGATGGATCGTGTTGGTTCTAAGATAAATACATTTGAAAACGATCGAGGAGAGCAAGATGATATCTTTTCTGTTCAGAGCTTGGCATCACTTATAAAAGCTGAGAACGCAAATCCATATGTTATTGGGGGATTAGGAGGAACCGGAAAAAATGAGATCCCCAATGATGAAAACCTTATATCGAGATACATGGCACGAATCACTATCCGCGAGACAGAAAACATTCTTTTTACAAACACCTATAATGTTGCCGTAATCATCATCCAGTTGGCAGATGGTGCAGATTTTGATGAAGTGTTAGCTCGGGCCAAATATGCTATAAATCATAGAGGAACTGATTATTCAGAAATGACGATAACTGGTACTGTTGCGATGCAAAAAGCAATGCAACAGCAAACCTTCCAATACCTGAAAATCGTATTTCCTTTGGCAGCAACTTTCGTAGTGATTATCCTTTTCATTCTACATAGAACTCTGAAAGGTCTTCTCATAGGGATTTTACCACTTCTCTATGCACTAACGTTAACATTCGGAGTTCTTGGTCTTGTTCAGCCAGAATTGACTCTTCTTTCTATTGCCATCGCAGCTCTTTTGCTAGGCCTAGGCATTGATTACTCGATTTATCTGGCAAACAGATTTGCCGAAGAACGTGATGTTGAAGATAAAGTAACACGAGTGGAAAAAACATTAGGATTCACTGGAAAAGCTGTATTAATGTGTGCATTTACTACTATAATTGGTTTCGGTTCGTTGATGACTTCTGATATGCCGCCTATGGCAACTTTTGGTCTTGGATGTGTTCTAGGCATTACATTTGCATTTGTTTCAGCATCTATTATTGTTCCCTGTTTATGTGTCATATTGAAATTCGAAAAGCATGACGAAAATCATCACTGGAAAAAATTCGCCCATTTCGTCGTTGACCATAGAAAAAGATTGTTTGTGGTGGCATGTTTTTTAGCGGTGTTGTCATTGATTATGGTCCCTCAAATTAAAACCGATGTTAATTATCTCGAGCTGGCGCCAAAGGGCATTCCTGAAGTAGAAACGCTACTGGAGTATTCTGATACTTTCGGCGGTAGCACCAATTTCAATGCGTTACTCATCGAGACAGATAGTCAAGGGCTTGCATATCCTGAGGTGATCGAAGCTATCTATAATATGGAAGTTGAGATGAGAAATGTTGGCGCATCTGTGCTTTCCATTGCTGATGAAATTAAAAAGTTTAACGATGTTTTTGAAGGAAATCAGATTATGGAAAAAATACGCGATTATCTAAGAATTGATAAAACCCTATTCGATAAAGTTGCTAAGAATGGATTAGTTGACAAAGATTTTTCCAAAACTATTATTGTTGTTTCATTTCCAGCTGGAAAAAGTATCAAGGAACTGGAACGATTAGTAAATAGTATAAACTCAATAGCATCAAGTGCAAATATACCTCATAACGGACGCGTTTCTCAGCTGGTTGGTCAAGATGTGGTAAGCGTTGAAATTAATAACCAGTTGATGAGTTCACAGGCACAATCTATGATTATTGCTTTGTTATTGGTGCTGGCATGTTTAATTTTGGGATTTAATTCTTCTTCGATCGGATTTATAGCTATAATGCCAGTCCTTTTTGTTCTCATGTGGGAGCCAGGGCTCTTGGTAACATTGAATATACCGCTCTCCGTTGTTAATGTCACCATTGCATCGATTATGATAGGTACTGGAATAGATTATAGTATACAGGTCACAAATCGAGTCCGGGAGGAAATAGCAAAAGGATTACCGAAAATCGATGCAGTTAAGACTACAATTGAAACCACTGGTTGGTCACTCTTAGGCGCTGCAACGACAACGATCGTTGCTTTACTTGCAACTTTTGTAGTGAACATTCCATCGCTTTATCAGTTTAGTACCATTGTTATACTACTTATCGCTTCTTCCTTCATGGCTAGCATGTTTATTTTGCCAACCATTTTAATGTCCAAATTCGTCAAATGATGTTATTTTAGTTTTAACAATAATTTTATTATAAAGTTCCAAAAGACGTATTTTTAAAAATTGGAGTGATTAAGCCACTATTTTTGAACAGACAGTTTCTGCTTTTTTGACGAACGTGCATATCGTATTATCGCTAATATGCCCCTTAAGATCCATTCTATTAATATTATGAAAAGTACGAATTGTACACATAAGGTAAAAAATTCAGGTAACGAATCGATTTTACCAACGATATCACTCCATCTAAAGTAGGAAGGATCAACCAGAAATACACCAAGCAGTACAAACGGCAATAATTTTGCCATATCTTTTGAAAGATCTTCATTGTAGTATGCTGCTATTCGAATAGCAACTATGATTGCAAACGATGTTGAAAGAACAGTGGCGATTTCTAAATCCTTTGCAAGAAAAAGAAGCATTAAGGCAAATCCAGCAAAAAACCCAACGGCGACAAGGGGAAACAGAAAACCATATTTCAGAAAAGCAATTGCCCCTACATATTTTTTCGTAGAAAGTTTGAAAATATCTCTCTTAGCAATAAACCGATAAAAATGCCATATGAGAATCGAGTAAATAGTTATTGAAATCGTTAAATACAATATTGGTAAAAAAGAGGAAAAATCCCCATGGAATACATCTTCTATTGAAAATTGGGATGCCCAATCCGAAAATTTTTCAAGTACCATTTTTTTCTCCCCCAATTATTTATTTTGTAATAGTTATTCTCTTATAAATGATATGGTAAATAAGCTATCTTACTCCGAGATCGTGCTCTATGGTAACTCTAAGACTTTTAGGTTCTTTTATCTTTGAAAACATTATGAAAAAAGCAAGAATCTCAACTCTTCCAAGAATCATAATAAGAACAAATAGCCATTTGAGTTCCAGGGCAAGGGAAGGACCAACTACTCCTGTACTTAAGCCAGTAGTAGCAATCGCTGATGTTACCTCAAAAACAGAATCGATGGGCGGGTGACCATATGAACTGACAATAAACGCGCTAATAAATATTAATCCTGCCATCGCTACCACTACAACCATTGCATGAATAATATCGGTGTTCGAATATTCTTTTCCGAATAGTTTGATTTGGGTGTTTTGTTTTGTAATGCTATCCACAATGGCCTTTTTGGCTGCTTTGAACAATAAGAGAAATCTGAATATTTTTATACCTCCTGCTGTCGAAAAGCTCGCGCCGCCAACAAACATAAGGAATATTAGAAGTATTTTTAGACCACCTGGAAAATTTTGTACAGATAGATAGCTGAAGCCTGTTGTAGACATCGCGCTAATTATATGAAAGATGGAATCAAAAACAGAGAGTCGGAAAATAATTATTGTTGCAGCTATGGAGATTACCACCATGATGAAGAAAATAGATATCTCTGATTTGAAGAACTCTTTGAATCTACGTTTAAATAATCCCGCTAGAACAAAGAAATTGGCAGCTCCTAATATCATACTTGCAATTAGAATAAAATTTAATGGAAATTGGGTGGCTACCTTCGTGATATCATTTAATGGTGCGAACCCTCCCGTACTTAGTCCCGAGAAAATGAATGATATAAGATTGACTATATCTCTATAGCCAAGGAGGAAACCAAGACAGATCATCACGATGGTGCAGGTAAGATACACAAGAAGAATCAAAAAGAATGTTTTTTTGATTTTATGATTCTTGATAAAACCCATGCCTCTAGAGAATTCTTGTAATTTTGCCTCAGGGTAAAAGAATGCAAGCAATACAAGAACTATGCCAATGCCCCCGACAAATTGGGTAAGCGATCTGTAGAAAATAATCGACTTTGGTATAACAGATAAATTGGATATTACTGAAAGACCAGTGGTTGTAAAACCAGAGGTAGACTCAAAGATACTGTCCGTGAAATTTTGAATGATGTCTCCTCTTGAGGTATTTAGATACATGTAGGGTATTGAGCCGATGATACTTAACAGAATAAAAACAAGGACAATTAGGCTGCAAGACCGCTTAAAGGTGAGTTCTTTCCGTTCACACAGAGCGTTCAAAAGAAATCCCAAAGCGAGAAAACCGGTTGCAGCCAAAAACAGCGCAATAGTAGCGGAAGTCTCGTTAAAAACAAAGGAGACGATAATAGGTAGTATGATAAAAATCCCAGACATTTGAAGTACAAATCCAATGTTGGAGAGAAGCGCCTTCATTTCGAAAAATGAAACTTATAAAGTCTTTTTATAAGTTCTGGTTAGTATTATGACTAGACTAACCTAAGATATTTTTGTCAGAATTATTAGGAGAGATTATATCTAATAAAATCCTTAAGTTGATGGTTTTAGTACTATGTTATTATGTAAAAAACATCAGATATTTTGCCAAGTTATATATTTGCTTTTTCTGCAATAAAATTAAAGTGTGTCATCTTATACGATAATTATTAGAAACATCGAAGTGTGAGGCTATGTATCTAAAAAAACATAGATATGAACTTGTCTTATTTGATATGGATGGAACTCTTCTAAATGGCCGGTCGATCTTCATTTTTGCGGAGAAACTGGGATTTTCGGACGAGTTGTCTATGATACTGAAAACCCATAGAGAACCATATGAAAAAAGTATAGAAATTGCTAAACTTCTTCGTGGGATGGATTTTAGAGAATTTCTAAAAATATTTAGAAAAATTCCATTGCAAGAACATGTGCATGAAGTGGTAAAAACCCTGAAAGAAAAAAATATTAAAATAGCTGTTGCCACAGATAGCTATCAATTTCTTGCCGATGATTTGAAAGAACGTTTACACTTGGATTATGCATTTGCCAATAAACTTATAATAAAAAAAAACATTATTACTGGCAAAGTAATAATCAATAATAGCACCCACCGGAGAAACGACGACGGTAAACTGTATTCCATTTGCAAAGGTTCAGTATTGGATACCCTTTGTAAAATGTTAGACATCGAACCTGTGCAAGTTATCGCTGTCGGAGATGGGCTTGTTGACATCGACATGATAAAAAAATCTGGATTAGGTATTGCTTACAAAGCACGTGAGGAAGTCCAGAAACATGCCGACATCGTAGCAGATGATTTGCGCATTATCTTAACTCATATTTAGATGTGATAGTATGGATATAAAACAAGAAGAAATAACGACATTGCATGATTTGCATGTTGATAAAAAAAAGTTGTTAAAAGACATGAAGGAAGCTACGACTGATCTGCCTGTCTCTGTGGTTATGCCAATGCTCTATAGTGAAATAAAACAAAATGCATTAAATAATATTGTAAAACATCTCAACAAATGTACATATTTGAAAGAAGTCATCATTCCACTTGCTGCAAAAAACGAGCGAGAGTTTATTCAGGTGAAACGTTTTTTTTCAAAATTAACAATTCCGAAACTCATCATATGGTGTAACGGCCCAAAGGTAACTAGAGTTATCACTCAATTAAAATCTCAGGGGTTGGATCTTACAAAATTCAGCGGGAAAGGACGAGATGTCTGGATAGCACTAGGAATAGCAAGTATAGAATCCTATGGTATTGCACTTCATGATGCTGACATTCAAGGATATGACGAAACAATACCTACAAAACTCCTCTATCCACTCATAGAATCCGAGCTTGATTTTAAATTCAACAAGGGATACTATGCGAGAACAAGTATTGACAAAACCATCATGTATGGCCGAGTATTTCGTTTATTTCTTCATCCTCTCCTCCGATCATTCATTGATGCATTAGATAATGAACCTGATTTTATCCGTTTTCTCCGTTCATTTCGATATCCTCTCTCAGGAGAATTTGCTTTAACAAGTGATCTTGCAAGAGATCTTGATGTTCCTGTTGGTTGGGGTATTGAAATCGGTGTGATAGCTGAAATCTATAGAAATGTGGCCATCAAAAGAATCTGCCAGACGGATCTCGGCTTCTATGAACACAAGCATCAGGATATAGGTGACTCGGATAGCGGACTTGTTAGTATGTCTGGGGATATCTTTCGGAGCTTGCTTAGAGTGTTAATTGAGGAGGATCATATACAGGTTTCTAGACCATTTTTGTTATCGCTTTTAGTTCTATACAAAAAAAATGCACAAAATTCCATCAGAAAATATCATGCAGACGCTCTTTTTAACGGAATAAAATATGATAGACATTTGGAAGAAATCATTGTAGAAAAATTCGGCGAAGAACTTTCAACATCGGGAAATAATTACATGCTGAAACCAGTTGGTACCCGTATGCCTGATTGGTTGAGAACCATGACTGCAAGAGAAAAAATACGGGAAGAACTCCTTGAAATCGTCATTGAAGAAAACAAGAGATCGGAGAAATAAGTTATATAAGTGCTAGTTCATTTTCCTTTGAGATATTAAAGAAAAAATATGTTATGGATAACTCTCGGTATTTTAGTTGTCATAGCACTTATATGCATTTCTGCATTTTTTTCCAGTTCTGAGATGGCATTTGTTTCTATTAATCGCGCTTTAGTAAAAGATAAAGTACGGGAGGGAGATAGACGCGCGAAAATTTTAGATAAGCTGTTGCAGAACCCAGGTAAGATAATCAGCGCTGTTGTAATCGGAAATAATCTTGTAAATATTCTCGCGTCGATTATCGCTGGTGCTATCGCCACAATGTTTTTTGGCAATATCGGTATCGGCCTTGCTACAGTAATGATGGTATTTGTTGTGATTGTTTTTAGTGAGGTTGCACCAAAGAGTTTTGCCATATACAACATGCGTTTCGCGTTACGGGTTGCACGACCACTTGCCTTCATCACTTGGCTTTTTCATCCGTTGGTTGTCCTTGTAACAGGAATCTCCAATGGTCTAGTAAAAATAGCTGGTGGAAAAACTCGAAAACGATCAGCCATAACTGAAAAAGAGATCATGGCGATGATGAGACTTGGTGAAGCAGAAGGCACCATTGAACGTGATGAGCGCGAAATGGTCAAAGAAGTCTTTGAATTTGATGAGACACGTGCCTCTGAGATATATACCTCAAAAGAGGAAGTAGTTTTTATTCATGAGACCGATACAATCGCAAATCTCATACAGAAATCCATTGAAACAGGCTTTTCCCGATTCCCTGTATATAGAAATGATTTAGATGACATTGTTGGTATGGTGCATGTAAAAGATTCTTTGATTCTTTCAGATAAAAGCAATCCGGTTAAATTGATCATGCGTCCTATTCTAAAAATCGACTCTAGTATGAAAGCAGATGATGTGTTACGTACAATGAAATTGAATAAAACACATCTTGCATTGTTGCAAACATCAGACGGAAAAACCAGAGGCCTTATCTCTATGGAAGATCTGATCGAAGAGATTTTTGGTGAGATAGCAGATGAGCATGATAATGATATTTCATCCCCTGATAAGGTAAATGATTTGTAATGATTAATCTATTTTTTTGCTGTAGCGAATCAGAGATCCAACAAACGGAATATCAAACATGATATTACCAACCAAGATAATTATCGCCAACATCAGCTCACCATCGTATGTTGAAATCCCCTTTGAGAAACCACTGTTAAACCAATTATTTATCAAAAAACCAGCTACAACCACAGGTAAAACTAGGAGTAAAGGAGTAAACACTATCTCTGTTTTAATTACTTTCAAATCGTCATAGTTTGTTTTCAAATATTCTTTGTCACTCATATTTTTCACCAGGGCAAGACTCCTGGATAAATCACTGGATCAGGGAGACCAAATCCCATATGCCCAGCACTAACCCATACAATCAACAATAAAACAGCCGGTATCATCTGAATCATAAAATCATCATCCAGCCACCAGAATTTCTTTGTTTCACCTATCACTGCACCAATCGCTCCAATTATGGAAACCGGAAACATCATCCAAAAACCTGCTTTATACCATGTAACCATAAAGAAAATCATACAAACTAAAAAACCAACTATATACACATTTTTTTCTCCAAATCTATGCCTTACCTCACCCATAACTGGATCGGCGATACACGCACACAGTATACACGGTACTGCTATCAACTGTGGGAAAAATAACAACAGGATAACTATTGCAACGCCAAAAAATAGGTAGCTACTGACCCTATTTTTCTCATACATTCTCAAACCAAAAAAATGATTGCTATTGATTTTTCCCTTTATTCTCAGATACTCCACTGCAAAGACAAGAATCAATATAGCAATTGGTATCCAAAATTTAAGTGTATTTATCCAATCAATGTTAGGTAGCATATAGTAGAGTAAAAACGAGGCTCCAAATGCATGAAATACGCGTCTATACCAATGAACATCAAATTCTAAAGCGTTTATTTTCTTTGTGGTTTCTTCTATCTTCTTCTTGGTTTCTTCTAATTGCTCGGTAACTTTTTTTATAGTAGGATTAAGTTCTTTCATGCATCGGTCTAACCCTCAGATAATGTTATCGTCCTTAAAAGTGTTTAGAGGATAATTAAATCTCATTAGAAGGCACTATCTAAAATTTCTTCTTGAAAATCTTGCTACTACATATCAATTATAGTTATTTTCCAAGGCTCATAATGCCTTGTTTACTACCAACGATTACTTCAGTAGCAAGCCCGATAAACAAACCGTTTTCTACAGCACCTGGAATATTATTGAGATCCTTTTCAAGCTGTTCCGGTTCATCAATCCTTTCAAAATCACAGTCGATAATATAGTTGCCGTTATCTGTTATATATGGTTCATTCACGATTTTTCTCAGCTCAGCAGTACAGCCAAATGCTTCCACTGCTTTTTTTGTTGAAGACCAACCAAACTTCACAATTTCTACAGGCAATGGAAAGGTAGTCCCTAATGCTTTAACAATCTTTGCTTCATCGATGACAATAATCTCCTTTTTTGAATGATATGCAACGATCTTTTCTCTCGTTAAAGCCCCTCCGCCACCTTTTATAAGATTGAGGTTACCATCGACCTCATCTGCGCCGTCTATCGTGAGATCAATTATGGGGTTCTCTTCCAACTCGGTGAGAGGAATGCCGTACTCTTTTGCTATTTTTTTAGTATGCATGGATGTAGGTATACCTTTGATGTCAAGACCATCTTTTATCAGCCCTCCCAGTTTTTTCAGTGCATATTCAACAGTAGATCCCGTTCCGAGTCCTAAAACCATTCCGTTTTCAACATATTCAATTGCTTTTTCTGCTGCCGTTTTTTTCATTTCTTCTTGTTCCAAAGATTCACCTGACCGTGTAATAGTGAATTAGTACAAAAATTTATACTTAACGTTATAATTACGAACATGAAAGTATGTTAGCCGAATGCGATGAACATGGATATTATCGTAGCGATTCCTGCCCAGTTTGCAGTAAAAAAGGAAAATTCTTAATGAGTGACCATGAACTTAACGCATTAAGCCGTATTGTTGCTGGTGCGTTACGTCATTTTCCAGATAAACTCGGGCTAATGATGGACGGTCGAGGCTGGGTGGATATATCCTCTTTCATTGATTCATTGGGTACAAGTAGATCTGGTTTTGATTGGCTTCGTGTCCACCATATAGAAGCATTGGTAGTCACTGATCCTAGAAAGAGATATCAAATTGATGGCGGCATGATACGTGCGACATATGGCCATACTATAGATGTAAATCTTGATGATCTACCCATTGCTGATATCGATGAATTTTATTATCCGGTTACCGAAGAAGAAGCCGATATGATAATTGAAGGAGGCCTCCATCCTATAGATCGAAAAAAAGTGCATCTTAGTGGTAGTATAGAAAAGGCTATTGAGGCGGGAAAAGTAAGAACGAACAATCCTCTTATTCTAAAGATAGACGGTAAAAAGGCAAAAAAAGCAGGCATAAAGATATATCGTGCAGGTAATGATGTTTATATCACAGATAACATAGACGCTAAATACATATCCAAAGTAAAGGAATCTCAGATAAAGAAACTAATAGAAGAAAAACATTAAATAAACTTTGTTTATTTCTGGTATCTCTCTTGTTTTTGGGCCTGTAGCTCAGCTAGGTGGAGCAATCGGCTCTTAACCGAAAGGTCGAGGGTTCGAATCCCTCCAGGCCCGTCTTAGTTTACAGAACTTATATTAAAGATAGAATAAGACATATCTCCAACCAAATATTGACTACATTCCATCATCTAGTTTTTCCCTTCTTTTGATTTTTGGGGGAGAGGGAAGATAATAAAATGGTTTTTTATCTTCCCTCTGTTTTTTTGGGTTTTTTGGGGTGGTGAGTCGAATAAATGAGGATGTATATTGCTTGGCTTTTTTTTCTTGAAGTTTTGCAGAGTCATCAATAACTATTGTATTCATTATTCACCACCTATTACATATCTTCGAAAGAAATTATATCAGACGCGTGAAAAGACGGTACATTAAGAACAACAGAACTTGTTGTTCCTTTGATGGGAATTATTGATACTGTGGCGGTTTCATCGTTATCTATGGTAAAACCATCGGGTAGTTTAATTGCGATAAAGGTAATATCTCCATTCATTATGTTGTGGTCTATCAGAGATCGGTCAGTATCTGATACAACAATCAAACTGAAGGAATTATCTGTAGTCTCCCATACTTGGTTTTCAAATATTCCTTTTGAGTTTCGTTCTTCTGCATATCCACTATAACCCAACAGAACAACGTCTTCATTGTTGCATATTTTTATTGTCACATCCGACATATTTATGGTGTTTTTGATGGGTTGTTTTATAAGAATTGTCAGTCTTTCAATTCTGTGGATTCCATTATCTGTATAATACTTGCCTATCACATCTTCTATTTTTAGATATGTTGTTATTTCATCTACAACATCGTTAACCATTTGCTTAGCGGTCAATGACAAATCATCGGTATTTTGAAACATAACTGATGATGCAGCACTGGCCATTAAAAAACCGCTAAGTAATGTTATCGATGTTATTCCCGTGCTTCCCCAATTATTCATTTTCACCACCTCATTCATAGTCAATGCAATATAGCATTGCCATATTGCATTGCCATATAACTCTTTGTTTTTGTTACTATTTATAATTTTCTTGTAAAACTGTCAAAATGCCATAATTTCATTGCAATATAGCATTGCAATATAGAAATGCTTAAATACGGCCTGAAATATACTATATTCGTGAAGGTGAAATGAAGGTAAGTTATCAAAAAGAACTTGAAAAAATTATGAAAATAATAATAGAAAAACCCAGAGGTATTACAACTAAAGAAATCGCGAAAAAAATTGGTATAAACCGCAATGCTGTCGGAAAATATCTTGATGTTCTTCAAACGGCTGGAGAAATTGATGTGGAGATATTTGGTCGTTCAAAGGTTTATTTCCCATCAAAATCAGTCCCGATATCAACCATGTTCGATTATTCGAATGAGTTTATAGTTGTTGTGGCAAAAGATATGACGACTTTAGAAATTAATACCCCTTTTGTTGAATATTTAGGATTAGCGGACAAAAACAAAATCATCGGGAAAAATATCAAAAATTTGCCAATTGCGAGTTTACATCCAAAAATGACAGATGATATAATTTATGTTTTGGAAAAACAAGAAATTTTAGAAGATAAAATTGAATATAGAGGAAACAATGATACAAATTTAGATCGTTTTCGAGCTAAATTTGTTCCCACCATATTAAAAGATGGAGAAAAAGGCGTCACTGTTATATTATCAAAAATTTCAAAGAAATAGAATGATGTGTAGTTATAATTGGAAACCATAAATCGGTTCAATCAGAAAAATCTATCTTTGTTTCAGACGGCATCTAATTGTTTATTGGCGTTTTTGATCATCATTATTTCCACGTAATTTTTTTTTTTTGCATTTTTCAGATAAACTTATATTATTGTTTATTATATACTATCCAACCGGTAGTAAGTTAAAGTTGTTGACGAAGGAGGTTGTTATTTGTGAAGGATTTAGCATCTGAGTTTGGAGAGAAGGCAGGCAAGATATGGACGACTTTAAATAAAAAAGGCCCACTTAGTAAACGAAGAATACTCGAGATCACAAAACTAAAAGAAAACGAGTTCTATACCGCTGTCGGTTGGCTTGCACGGGAAAACAAGATATTTAGAAAAAGCGAAAACTTTTATAAATTAGATAATACAAATCTCACACCAGTTGTTGGAGCCAATGCCGGTAAAGTATGGAATGTACTTAATGTATGGGGCGAAGTTGATGTTCCCACAATAAAAAAGTTAGCGGAGATAGATGAAAAAGAGATCTACTCTGCGGTGGGTTGGCTTGCACGGGAAAACAAGATATATGCTGATGAAAAACTGGCTAAATATAGTTTAAAACGCTAAGGATTAAAAAATAACAATCAACCAATTAGGAATGAAATGAAGGTTGATATGCATTCAAAGAAGTATATTGATGTGAAGACTGGTTAGTGTTGGCATGAAGGCATAGTAGATGAAAGTAGCGATGCTTGGCTGGGAATATCCACCGTTCAAAGCGGGAGGCTTAGGTACTCATTGTTATGGGATTACCAGAGGTCTTGCTGATAAAGGGGTAGCGGTAGATTTTTATATGCCTAAAACCAAACATCATACCAAGAGTGATAGGAAGAATCTGGTTATAAAAGAAGTTGGAGAAACAGAGATATTCCCTTATGATCGACCGGATGATAAAGCACTCGCCGGGAAATTTTTTGATGCTGTATACCGCTATAATGATCTTCTTGTTCAGAAAGTTAAAGGCAAATATGATCTCATTCATTGCCATGATTGGCTTACCATGAAAGCTGGTGTTGCTTTAAAGGAGAAAACAGGTGCTCCTCTTGTGGTTACTGTCCATTCGACAGAGTATGATCGAAGTGGTTGGCTTTATCCAAATCAATGGTTCATTGATATTGAACGAGAGGGTATGCAAAAAGCAGATCG